>MPMF02340078.1_pt1 | contig 43447 bp, 45 predicted proteins | sample 1617271 | NCBI WGS metagenome assembly MPMF02 (sample SAMN05944812, study PRJNA350692) | marine metagenome | biome: marine; feature: ODZ; material: water; isolation source: 120 m water sample prefiltered with 30 um filter, filtered on to 0.2 um... | place: Pacific Ocean | collected 2012-04-09... | reverse complement strand
TGATGAACGCCGTCGTCGTCGTCGGTCGGTAGCTCCACGCGCAGCGTACGCCAGTCGATGGCTCGCCGACGCTCAGGCTCGCGCAGCTCGAGCTCATCGCCGCGGCGACGGTTTCGCATGCGTCGCAAGAAATCCTTGCGCTTCATTCGAGCGCCTACCCGTCACGCTCGCACGTAGCGAGCTCCTCGAAGAAATACGCCGAGCTGACAATCCCGGAGAAGAAGTTGTCCAGATCGAGGTTCTCATCGGGACCGTGGGCGTTCTCGTCCGGGAGGCCCAATCCCATCATGACGGTGGGCACTTGGAAAAGCTCCTCGAGCGTCGAGATCAGCGGAATCGATCCACCCTCACGGACGAATACGGCCTCGGCTCCGAACCCACGTTGCAGAGCCCTCGCGGCAGCTCGCAGGATCGGATGCTCGCGCGGCGCTGACCAGGGTCTACCACCGTGCGTTCGGGTGAGCTGCATTCGCACCCCCGGAGGGGCGATCTCACGCATGTATGCCTCGAACGCGTCGGCGATCTTGTCGGGATCTTGATCGGCAACGAGTCGCATCGACACCTTGGCCATGGCGGTGGCTGGGAGCACGGTCTTGCTGCCTTCGCCGGTAAAACCCGACAACAGGCCGTTGATGTCGAAGCTCGGGCGGGCCCACAACGACTCCAGGATGCTGAACCCACCGGTATCGAGCAATGCGTCGACCTCCAACCCTGCCAAGTACGCATCGCTGTCGAAGGGCAGCTGTGCCCAATCCTCACGCTCGTCGGCCGGTACTTCGACGACGTCGTCATAAAAGCCGGGAATTGTCACGCGACCATGTTCGTCGCGGCAGGCGGCCAACATTTGCGCCAGAGTCTCGGCGGGATTGATCACTGCGCCGCCGAACATTCCCGAGTGCAGGTCGCGATTCGGACCGCGCAGGTCAATCTGCAGATAGGCGAGACCGCGCAGTCCGTTGCAAAGAGTCGGAAGACCCGGGGCGAACATCGTCGTATCCGAGACCATGACGGCATCGCAGCGAAGCCGGTCGAGGCGCTCGCGCACCACCGCGTCGACGTTCGGCGACCCGACCTCCTCCTCGCCCTCGATCAAGTAGACGATATTTACGGGGCAGCTACCGTGGATCTCGAGCCAGGCCTGCAGCGCCTTGATGTGGACGTAGAGCTGTCCCTTGTCGTCGGCAGTGCCGCGACCGACGATCTTGTTGCCGCGCACCACAGGCTCGAACGGAGGGCTGGTCCACTCCTCGATAGGATCGGCAGGTTGGACATCGTAGTGGCCGTATACGAGCAGGGTCGGTGCGTTCTCGGCACCGCGCCAGGCGCCGTATACCACGGGGTGGCCGGCAGTCTCCCAGATCTCGACTTCTGTGGCTCCGGCATTGGTGAGACGCTCCGCGAGCCAGTCGGCAGCGGCGCGGACGTCGCCATCGTGCCGACGATCCGTGGAAACGCTCGGTATGCGGAGGAATTCGCTGAGCTCTTCGAGCCATTCCTCACGTCTGGCGGCGACGAGATCGGGGATATCTTTCGGTGGGTTCACGTCGGCTCTGTGTTGGGCAGCAGGTATGCTCGATATTCTAGTTGGAATCGTTCGGCCCGTATCCCGAGCGAGTAGCTACGGAGCGGACTTGTAGCGACTCTATTGAGCAGCCTACTCGGCTTTGCTAACGTGTACCGACCTATGGGGGGGGTCCCCCCCCGGGAGACAGGTACCTTGAGGTTCGAATCACGCTTGTGGCGCGGCACCGTTGCCGTCGCCGTGTTTGTAGTCGTTGGGCTCAGCCTCCTCGCCACCGCGAATGCTCAGGAAGATCAGGCAGCGTTGGCCGAACGGGTCCGAGAGTTGGTCGGGGCCACCGGCGGAGAGATCTTCGTCACGCCAGCGCCCGGGTCGCGGAGCACGATCATCGTCGTTGACACGTCGGTGTCGCTGTTCTTGTTCCTATCGCGCGGCTCAATTCGCGGCAACGCGATCGACGAGTTCTACCAGGCGCTCAACTCCGGCGATATGACTGCCGCACAACAATCATTCAACACGCACGCGATCATGACCTTGCGCGCCACCGACTACGGCTGGAACGGGCTCGGCAATGCCTACGTCACCGATTCCGGAGCCGAGGTTGCCGACATGGTGTACAAGGATATCGACGGGGTCTTCACCCGCGCCGAAGGAGTTGCGCAGGAGGATATCGACGCCTATCGTGGCCTGTTGCAGGCTGTGATCGACGCGCTCGAATCCAGCTGATGGCTCTGACATCCGGTCGAGGGCAAGGTTGCGTGGTTGCCCCCGGAGGAGTAGGGTGCGCACCGTGTCTGGTTCGCGTGAGGAGGCTGCGATGAGAGCCGTGTGGATGGTGCGTTCGGCGTTGACGCTGCCTCTTGTCGCAGCGCTGTTCATACCAACTCCCGGCGCGACGGCGCTCGCGGCGCCGATGCAGGATCCTGCGGGGCAGCAGACTCAGGAACAGGAAGCTGACCAGCAGCAGGATCAGGAACGCCCCATACCGAACATCGACGAGGTCGTTGTGGTTACGGCGTCGGGCGCAGCCGAGTTGCTGCTCGAGGCGCCTACCGCAATTACTGTCATCGACGCGTCCGACATCGCGCTGAGCCCGGCGCAAAACTACGCCGATCTGATGCGAGGTGTACCCGGCCTGAACGTGATCCAGACCAGCGCGCGCGATGTCAGCATGTCCTCGCGCTCGTCTACCAATACGCTCGATGCCTCGCAGATGGTGTTGGTCGACGGTCGGACCGTGTATCTGGACTTTTTCGGGTTCGTGGCCTGGGATCTGTTGCCGTTCGATTTCTCCGAGATCGAGCAGATAGAGGTGGTCCGTGGGCCTGGCTCGGCCGTATGGGGGGCCAACGCGCTGAGCGGCACGGTCAACATCATCACCAAGACCCCGAGGCAGTACGGCAACGCTTTCCGGGTCCGTATGGGAGGCGGTGAGCGCGGTACCGGCTTCGCCTCGATGACGTACTCAGGTATTCGTGGCAAGACATCATTCAGGCTTACCGGTGCCTACTCCACGCAGGATCCGTGGGATCGGCCAGGTCCGTTGCCCAACGGCATCGCCCGCGATGACTTTCCGAATCAGAGCACCCGGCAGCCCAAGCTCGACGCTCGCGTCGACGTCGAGACGGGACCCGAGGCGTATCTGTCGTTCTCCGCCGGTATTGCCGGCACGGGAGGCACGATCCACACCGGCATCGGCCCCTTCTCGATCTTCGACGGTACGAAATTCTGGTACGGCCGCGCCGACTACAACTGGCGCGACTGGAACTTCCGCGTATACGCCAACATCATCGATGGGGATGCGATCAATCTGCTGAACGGTCTGCCGTTCGTTTTCAAGAGCCAGACCTACGACTTCTCGGCCGCCAACAGGTCGACTCTGGGGGAACACACCGTCACGTACGGCGGCAACTTCCGCAAGCTGGGCTTCGATCTGTCGATCGCTCCCAATGAGGACAGCCGCACGGAAGGGGGCGGATTCGCCAACTTCGACCTCGACCTCAACGACTACGTGACGATCCACGCTGGGGCCCGGGTCGATTACTTCGACGTCATCGACGGAGCGGTCACCTCACCGCGCGGGGCCTTGTTGTTTCATCCCACCGGCTTGTCGAACCACGTAATCCGCGTCGGGTTCGGGCGTGGATTCCGCGCCCCCTCGTTGGTCAACAACTTCCTCGATGCCGGCATCTTTAACGCCGTGGATGCGGGCCCGCCGATCGGCGAGATCATTTTTCCGTCGATCGTCGTTGGCAATCCCGACCTGGTGGAAGAGCGTCTGGATCAGTTCGAGATCGGCTACCGTGGCTCGGTGGCGAACGGGAGGTTCTCCTGGGACATCGCTGCCTACCGCACCGAGACCAAGAACAACATCGACTTCTACACCAGCGAGACGTACACGGCGTTCAATCCGCCGCCGGGATGGTCGCTGCCGACGTTCCTGCTGCCGCCTTTCGGCCCCGTAGTGCTTCCAGCGCGGTTCTCGTATCGCAACATAGCCGAGACCGTGAACAAGGGGTTCGAGGTGGGTCTCAGGGTGCTGCCGGTTTCGCGAAACACGTTGATCGTCAACTACTCGTATCAGGCTGAGCCCGAGGTCACGGGTATACCGGCGGAGGATATCGGCATCCCGCCTGAGCATCGCCTCAACATCGCGTGGAACGGTTGGGCCGGCAACACGTACTACGGCGCGTCCGTGAATCACGTGGGTGAGGCGTACTGGACCGACGTGCTGGATTCACGATACTTCGGTACCACCGATGCCTACACAACTCTCGACGCGTCTCTCGGATACATGTTCCTCGACGGCACCGCCGACGCGTCGATCCGGGCCACGAACCTCACGAACGTGGACGTGCTGCAGCACGTCTATGGCGACATCATCGGTCGCCGCATCGTATTCGAGATGTCGGTGAACGTACGGTAGTCGACGGAGCAGGCTACCAGTCCGGCTCGGGATCGATGCCGAGCCCGTCGGCGAGGCGATTGTAATAGGCGAAGAACCCCACGACTTGGGTCAGGTCGTGGATCGCATCGTCGGCGCAGCCGGCCTCGCGCAAACGTCCGATGTCCTGTTCGTCGATAGCAGCCGGGCTGTGCGTCAGCTTTGCGGCATGTGCGCAGAGGACGGCGGCACGGGTAGAGATACGCTGTAGCGGTGCGCTCTGCCAATCGCGTTCGAGCTTCTCGACCAGCTCTGCGTCATCAACCTCGGCACGGAGGTCGTCGGCGTGGGCGCGTACTCAGTAGTGGCAGCCGTTCTCTTGCGAGACGACTACTGCGAGCATCTCGCGCTCGGCGCGCGATAGCTCGGACTCGCCGTGCATGATTTGCGAGTACAGCGCGATACCGGAACGGAGCACACGCGGTCGTACTCCTTGGATCTTTACAACGTTGAAGACTTTCCCCGCCCGGCCTATGGCGGCGTCGTACTCACGCCGCAATCGACCGGTGGCTGCGTCCTCACCGATGACCCTGATAAACGCCACCAGAACCTCCTTCTCAGGCTTGCACAAGCTGACAGAATGATCGCACGAGCGGAGGCCGACGGGGCGGGGGAGGCTCGGTCTCGCCGTGAGCACCGGCCCCTGTGTGCCTGCTAGACTCGTCGCCGTGTCAGGCGCCCTGAAGGGGCCTAGTCGGTGGAAGGGGGGGACGATGACCTACGTGAGTTTCGCGGAGCTCGTCGAGACCCTCGCATCGCTTCCGTACGGGGATCCCTGCGATCCCGACATGATGGAGGCGCTACGCGAATGTCGGATCGAGCCCGCCGAGCTTGCTCGCTCGGTGGTATGGGACGAGGAGCGATATACGCGACACCTCGTGTATGCAGACGATCGCTACCAGGTGATTCTCCTGGGCTGGGGAATTGGCCAGGTGAGCCCAGTTCACGATCATGCGGGTCAGCGCTGCTGGATGGTGGTCGAACAGGGTCGACTGCAAGTCACCGACTACCGCTGGAAGGAAGGTGAGGGTCCGCCAACGTTGCTGAACGACGAGGTCGTAGGGGGCGGTGGTGATGACGTTTACCTGGACCGCTGTGCGTGCGTGCATCGCATCGCCAACCTGGCCGATTGGCAGGAACCGGCGGTAAGCCTGCACGTGTACTCACGGCCTTTCAGCAGTTGCGGTGTGTACTGCCTCGAAACCGGAATACGCCGACCGTGCGATCTGCGCTTTGACTCCGTAGGCCCGCTCGCCGAGCTCGTAGCCGGCTGAATCAGAAGTCCGGGTGCTCGGGATGTCGAGCCGCGGGTCCGCCGGCGACCTCGCGTAGAACCTCGAGGTAGTGGAAGGCACCGCTCGACAACGGCGGATCGTCGGAGCCGTCATCGAGCTCGCTACGCGCCCGCTCGCAAATCTCGAGCGCGTCTTCCAACCGCGCTTGCAGCCAGCTGGCGCGCGCCGTGCCCTCGAGCGCGCCAAGCGCCCGCACCTCGGCGTGCTTCGCCGCCAGTGCAGCGCTCAATCGCCGGCGATGCACCTTGGTCGCCGGAAGCCCCTTGTCGGCACCAAGTGCCGCCGGTACCTGACGCGCCACGGTGTCCGCGAGTCGCACCGGCAACCGCAGCATGCAACCCGGCAGGTAGTAAGTGTTGACGTGGAGGTTCACGAGTCCCTCGCGAAAGTAGCGCTTGGGGTGCGATTCAAGCTCCAATCCACCCCCCGCATACCCCGCTGCGCCCGCCGCGATCGCCGACAGGCCGGCCCGGCCCGCGTACATCTGCACCACCGGAGCAATGGCGCTCAACCGCGTGACCAGGTCGACGACTGATCGAGCCTCTTCCGGACTTGCCTCTACCTCGTCGAAGTTGACCGCGATCAGCAGGAACAGCTCAGGGTTTAGCTGACCGAAGGCATCGCACAGCGTTTGGCGATGAGTCGCGGTAAGCACGGCGTCGATGTCTACGCATACCGCTACCGCCATCGGATGGCGACGATCGCTGGCCAGCGCCTCGCGAGCCAGGTCGACGGCGATCGGAAGCCAAGCATGTCCGACATCCGTTACGAGCACGTAGGGAGCGATCACGACACTGGCCCCGAGGGCGGATTGCGCGTCGCACACTGGCCCGATCAGCTGGGCTCGCTGCTGGCGCGTCGCGAAGTCGCGCGGCTCCCACAAGGTGCCCAGGGTGACTCGTCCGGGGCTGTACGGAACCTTGCGATAGTCCTCCATGCTCAAGTAACCCTCGAACTGGAACAATGCGGTCCGTGGGTCGACGAGGAGCCGCTCGACCCGGGCGCCCGCCAATTCGAACAGGGGAGTGTTGCGCGGGTTCATTGCGTAGGTGACCGACATCACGGCGGCTTGCAGAGGCGGTGAGTCGGCAAGCGCATCGCGATCCGAGGGCAGGAGGATGGGCGCATAGAAGGGATCGCCGGAGTTGAACATCGACGGCTCTAGTTCGTGCGGAGAGGCGGTGAGCGAAAGGGCGGATCGAGCCAGGGCGCTCACGATGGCACACGTGTCGGGTACTCGCGACCCAGGCGCCGCGGGATGGGGTAAGGTTCTGTCTCGCATGGAACGAACAGGAGCGACGGCGCGCGCGCCTGACGATGAAGACGCTCTGTGACATCCTCGATCGGGTTGCGGCTGACGGGCGCAGCGAGCTTCTATACGTGCGCCCTCCGGGCGCCGACGCCTTCGACGCGTGGGGCGCCGCCGACCTGCTCGCGCACGTGGATCGGTGCGCCAGCGGGCTGCGTGATCTGGGCATTGGTCGCGGAAGCCGGGTGGGGCTGATCAGCAGCAACCGGCCAGAATGGCATGTCGTCGATTTCGCCTGTCATCGGCTAGGCGCGACCCTGGTACCGCTGTTCCCAACCCTGGCCGCGGCTCAGGTGGCCGACTGTTTTCGCCGAAGCAAGTGCCGGGTCGTGGTGGTGGACTCGCCGGAGCAGGCAGCGAAAGTGGCGTTGGCGGCAGATGATTCGCCAGAGCTCACTACGCTGGTAGCCCTCGACGGCACAGGCGACCAGCAGGTCGACATGCCCACGGTGAACTGGAACGCTTTTCTGCCCGCCACTGGCAGTGGCGATTTCGACGGTCCGGAAAGCGCCGACTCCGTCGCGACCATCATCTTTACTTCGGGCACCAGCGGCCCACCCAAAGGGGTAATGCTGACGCACCGCAATCTCATTGCCAACGTCGAGGGAGTGATGGAACGCTCCCCGGTGGAGGCGACAGACGTGGCGCTGTCACTGCTGCCGTTGTGCCATGTCTACGAGCGTACTCTCGACTATTGCTACCTGGCGGCAGGGGCGCGCATCGCCTATAGCGACCCGTCCGAGCTGAGCACAGATTTCATGCTCGTACGTCCCACGTTGATGGTCGGCGTGCCGCGATTGTATGAGAAGCTGCGGCAAGCAATCGAGGACCGCGCCCAGGGGTCACGGCTCTACGTGCTGGCGCTTCGAATCGGCATGCAACGGGCACGGGCGTCGCTCTCGGGCGAACCAGAAGGGCTGCTCAACAAGCTCCTGCATCCTGTCGTCGAGCGACTCGTGCTCAGCAGGATCCGTGGGGCGACGGGTGGTCGAATGCGGCTCATGTCGGCTGGAGGTGCCGCCCTCGATCCGGATCTGAACTGGTGGTACGCGGCGATGGGCTGGGAGTTGGTTCAAGGCTACGGGCTAACCGAGAGTGCCCCGGTCATCTCGACCAACACTCTCGGCGACAACCGCATCGGAACGGTGGGTAAGCCGCTCGACAACGTCGAGGTGCGGCTCGCCCACGACAACGAGATCGTGGCGCGGGGCCCTAGCATCATGAAGGGCTATCTCGACGATCCGGAAGCCACGGCTGAGGCGCTGCGCGACGACTGGCTGTTCACCGGCGACGTAGGCACGATCGAGCCGGGCGGGTACTTGCGCATTACCGATCGGAAAAAGGCCATCCTGGTCACGTCGACCGGCAAGAACGTGGCACCCCAATCTGTCGAGACGGTGCTGTCGGGGAGCCCGTGGGTAGAGCAGGTGATGGCTGTCGGCAACGATCGTCGCTTCGTCTCGGCGTTGATCGTGCCAGTATTCGCTCGCCTCGAGGCCTGGGCCGCTGAGCGCGGCCTCGGCAGCGACCGGGCTGCGCTCTGCGCATCCCAGGAGGTGCGCGCGTTGTTCGCAGGGGAGCTTGAGCGGCTACAGGCCAATATGGCGCGTTACGAGAGCGCCCGCGCCTTCCGATTGGTCGATCGTCCGTTCACTGTGGCGGAGGGTCACTTGACCCCGACAATGAAGCTCGTGCGCCACAGGGTGGAGGAGGATTTCGCCGACCTGATCGAGGAGATGTATGTCCACTGAGGTGGTCGTAACCCACGGGTTGCGAACGGTCTTCGCCAAGGCTGGTACCGCGTTGCGTCGGATTTCCGCCGTCGAGCTGGGCCGCCAGGCAGTTGTCGAGCTGGTCGCCCGTGCCGATATTGAGCCGCAGCGGATCGACGAGGTGATTCTCGGCTGTGCCGGCAACCCCATCGACGCCGCCAACATTGCGCGGGTAGTCGGCCTCAGGGCCAACCTTCCGCGGCACACCCCGGCAGTGACCGTTCAGCGCAATTGCGGATCCGGCCTGGAGGCGATCACGACGGCCGCCGAGCGCATTCGGAGCGGTCGCGCCGCGGTGATCGTGGCCGGTGGCGTGGAGTCGATGAGCGGTTATCCGCTGCTCTATTCGCGTGCCGCCACGCGCATTTTCGAGGATGTCTTTCGGGCACGCTCGCCGCTGGCCCGCCTGGCGGCCATGGCCCGCTTTCGGCCACGCCACTTGCGGCCCGAGATCGCGCTGGCAACCGGCCTGACTGACCCGGTGTGCGGCCTCAACATGGGGGAGACTGCGGAGGTGCTGGCCAAGGAGTTCAGCATCGGGCGCGAGGAGCAGGATGAGTTCGCCCTACGTAGCCACCAGTTGGCGGTGGCGGCCGAGGCCGAGGGGCGCTTTGACGAGGAGCGCATGTCGGTATACGTGCCGCCTCGCTTCGACACGACGATCGACGCTGACGTCGGGCCACGCGCCAACCAGAGCATGGAGGCGCTGGCAAAGCTACGGCCGGCGTTTGATCGACGACATGGAACCGTCACCCCCGGCAACTCCTGCATGGTCACTGATGGGGCGGCGGTGACGTTGGTCATGGAGGCGGGAGTAGCCGCGACCCTGGGCTACGAGCCCTTGGGCCGCATTGCCGGTTATGGCTGGGGCGGGCTGTCGCCGCGGCGTATGGGCCTCGGGCCGTGCTTTGCCGCGCCTCGGGCGCTCGATGACGCGGGCGTCAGCCTTGATCAAATCGACCTTGTCGAGCTCAACGAGGCTTTCGCAGCTCAGGTCCTTGCTTGCCTGCTGTGTTTCCGGTCCGGCGCCTTCGCGCGCCAGGAACTGGGCCGTGACAAGGCTGTCGGAGACATTCCGATGGATCGATTGAATGTCAACGGGGGCGCGATTGCGCTTGGCCACCCGGTGGGGACTACCGGGGCCCGACTGGTCGTTACCATGTTGCTCGAGATGGCGCGCCGGCAGGTAGCTCGGGGTTTGGCCACGATGTGTATCGGCGGTGGTCAAGGTGGCGCCATCGTCCTCGAGCGTTGACGAGCAGCGCAACCACTCTTGGCATGAAACAGCGGAACGAGAACCGAGGGAACAGGCAGTGAGCGGCAAGCAGGACGCTGTAGCCGGGGCCGGGCTCAGCCTCGATGTCGACGTGAACGGCACGGCGATACTCGAGTTCGACCAGCCCGACAGTCAGCACAACCGTCTCACGCCAGAGCTCATCGAGCGGTTCGTGGCGCTGGTGGCCGAGGTACGCGGCCTCGCCGAGGAGGGGCGAGTGCGGGGTTTGGTCGTCGCCTCTGGCAAGCCTGGCTCGTTCGTCGCTGGTCTTGATGTGGGCGCAATCGGTGGGGTGCGTAGCGCCGCCGCCGGTGCGGCCGGTGCCCGCCAGGGGCAGCTGGCCTTTCAGGCTCTTGCCGACCTTCCGTTTACCACGGTGGCGGCGATCAACGGCACCTGCCTCGGCGGTGGCATCGAACTTGCGCTGGCCTGCCACTATCGCGTCGTGGCGGACGACCCGGCCGTTGAGATCGGATTCCCGGAAGTAAACCTAGGCATCATCCCCGGTTTCGGCGGAACACAACGGCTCCCACGGTTGCTGTCGCTGGAGCGAGCGCTGCCGATGATCCTCACAGGTCGCTCCGCCGACGCAAAGCGCGCTCGCCGCATCGGTCTCGTCGACGCGGTTGTGCCGGCGCTGTTGCTGCGCGCCACGGCGACCCAATGGGCCGTCGAGCAGCCTCGCATACGCCCACGGCGAGCCGTGCCGGAGGACAGGCCGGTGCTTCGACGCCTGCGGCGCTGGGCCCTCGAGGGGAATCCAGTGGGCCGGGCGCTGGTCTTTCGGCAGGCGTCTGCGAGCCTAGCCCGGCGCGCCAAGGGCCAGTACCCAGCACCGCCGGCAGCGCTGTCGGCAGTGCGGCGCGGCCTTCGCGGCTCGCTCGACCAAGGCCTCAAGCTCGAGGCCGAGGCAGTCGGGGAGCTGGTCGTGCACGAGGTGACCCGCAACCTGGTGGGGATCTTCTTTCTCCGGCAAGCGGCGCGGCGCGAGCAGTCCGATACCGTGGAGAAGGACCGCCGACAGGTGCGACGGCTGGGCGTATTGGGTGCCGGGGTGATGGGGGGCGGGATCGCGCAGCTTGCCTCATACCGCGGTGTTTCCGTACGAATGAAAGACATCTCGATGGACTCGTTGCGGCTCGCAATGGGGGTGGCGTTCGATCGCTTCGACGACCGCCGCTGCCGCCGCAAGGTGAGTCGCCGGCAGGTGCGACACGGAATGGGCCTGATCTCGCCGACGCTAGACTATGCCGGGTTTCGGCATGCCGACCTGATTATCGAGGCGGTGGTCGAGAACATCGGCGTGAAGCATGAGGTCCTTGCCGCCGCGGAGCGGGCATCGTCGCCGCACACCGTTCTGGCGACCAATACGTCGTCGCTTACCGTGGCTGCGATGGCCACCGCACTCGCCGATCCGTCACGCCTCGTCGGGCTGCACTTCTTCAACCCCGTGCATCGGATGCCGTTGGTGGAAGTAGTCCGCGGGCCGGACTCGTCGGACGAGGCGATCGCGAGGGCGGTCAACTTCGCGGTCGCGATGGGGAAGGTGCCGGTCGTGGTGGCGGATTCGCCGGGATTCTTCGTGAACCGCGTGCTGACGCCGTACCTGAACGAAGCTCTGCTATTGCTCGAGGAAGGGACGACGATCGCTCAAATCGATACGGCCCTGGAAGAGTTCGGGATGCCGATGGGACCGTTGCGTCTCCTCGACGAGATCGGTCTCGATGTGGCCGCCAAGGTGGCCGAGCAGCTCGCCGGTGTTGTCGGTGATGGCGGACGCCGATCGGAAGCTGCGGCACGGATCTATGAGACCGGTCGGCGTGGACGAAAGAGCGGTGCTGGGTTCTATCGATACGCGAGCGGCATGCACCCGCAGCCCGACCCCGAGGTCGAGCGCCTCGTTCTGCGGGAGAGCGTCCCCGAAACCGCGAAGACGATCGTAGATCGGTGCATGCTGACGATGTTGATCGAGTCGGCGCGCGCCCTCGAAGAGGGGGTCGTCGCGTCGCCCCAGGCTGCCGACCTTGCCTTGGTGTTCGGCACTGGGTTCGCCCCATTCCGTGGTGGTATCTTCCGATACGCCGATGCTATTGGCAGCGCAGCGATCCGGTCGAGTATGGAGGAGCTGGCGCGCCGCGCGGGAGACCGATTCGAATGTGCTGGCGCGCTCGAGAGCGGCGAGCCTTTCTATTCTGAAGCCTGGCCGCACAAGCTGGATTCGCTGTGAAGGTTCGGGAGCCTTCCGCATGAGACAACGATTGTGCTTCGGCGGCATCGCCGCTCTGCTCCTGTGCGCCTGCGACGGAGCCGACTCGGCTTCGGTTGCAGCGGAGCGTTACGAGCTCGTCGGAACCGTGGTCAGTGGGGACGCGGAGCGCAACATCCTGACGATTGCACATGAGATGGTCGGCGACTACATGACGGCGATGACCATGCCATTCAACGTTCCCGAGGAGTGGGTCTTCGACTCGGCAGCGCCCGGGTCCGCGGTCCGGGCAGTGCTGGTCGTTCAGGGTGCCGAGAGCTGGCTCGAGGACATCGTGATTACCCGGCCGGCTGCTCAAGGCACCGCCGCCGACGTCGTGGTCCGCGCGGCGCGACCGGGCGAGTCGGTTCCGCCTATCGAGGTGATCAACCAGGATGGTGTTCGATTCGGGCTGGACGAGTACCGCGGCAGCTACTTTGCGTTCACATTCATCTACACTCGCTGCCCACTGCCGGACTTCTGCCCTTTGATGTCAGAGAACTTCCGGTTGCTCTTCGACGCCGTCGAGGCCGATGTGGAGCGCTTTCTCGACCTGCGGTTGCTGTCGCTGAGCATCGACCCACACTTCGACACTGCCGAAGTGCTCCGGCAGTATGGGGAACGCTACCTGGAGACCGCTGCGTCGAGCGGATTTGATCGATGGCAGTTCGCTAGCGCTGCGCCTGCGGCGCTCAAGGAGATCGGAGAGTTCACCGGCCTGCGCTTCATGCCCGACGCCGGCCAGTTGCTGCACTCCCTGCGTACCGCACTGGTCAACCCGGAAGGGGCGGTGGTGCGGGTCTTCGTTGGCAATACCTGGAGCCCTGAAGACCTGCTCGCAGCGCTCGAATTGGCACGAGCTACCTCCGACGGCGCGACGCATTCACCCGACGTCTCGGAGCCCTGAGCTGCCGTGCACGAGCCCAAGGTCACGGTACCTGTAGAGCGCTGCAGTGAGGGTCTAGTCGAACAAATCGACGACCACGTCGCAGTCGAGGAGCCCTGCGAGATTCGGCTCGGAGGCGAGTCGGTGGCAGTAGTCATGCGCACTCCGGGGCACGATCGCGAGCTCGCCGCCGGATTCCTCTTCAGCGAGGGGATTGTGAAGTCGGGGGATATCGGTTCGATCCGTGCCTGTGCCGATCCTGACGTGCTGAATCCCGAGAATATCGTCGAGGTGCGTCTGGTGCCGGGGGTGGAGCCGGCGGGCGATTGGGACCGTAACTTCTATGCGTCGTCGTCGTGTGGCGTGTGCGGCAAGGCAAGTATTGATGCGATTCACGTGCTTGCGCCGGCTCTGAAGGACCCGACGACCTTCCGGCGTGAGCACATCGCGGCCGCGGTGCCGGCACTCCGTGGGATGCAGACGGTGTTCTCGGCAACCGGTGGTCTGCATGCCGCCGGGCTGTTCTCGGGGGACGGCGAGCTGATCCTGGTACGGGAGGACGTCGGACGCCACAACGCCGTCGACAAGGTGATTGGCTATGCCTACACCCACGATCTGCTACCGCTGAATGGGCACATGCTGGTGGTTTCGGGCCGCCAGTCGTTCGAGATCGTCCAGAAAGCTGCTGTGGCGCAAGTACCGTTAGTAGGAGGCGTTTCTGCGGCCTCGAGCTTGGCTATCGAGCTCGCCAGGGACAAGTCGATGACGCTTGTCGGCTTTGTCCGTGGAGCGAGCATGGTTGCGTATGCCGGAGCCGAGCGGCTCATCTGACAGCAGAGCGCCAGGCAGTGCTTGTATGCTGACCTGATGCGCGCTGTAGATGCGGTACACGGGCACGTTCGGGTCGGTCTCGCACTGTCGGGAGGGGGATCTCGCGGGCTGGCGCAGCTCGGTGTGCTGAAGGTGCTCGAGCGTGAGGGCGTTCCGATTGATCTGGTCGCCGGAACCAGCATCGGGTCGGTGGTAGGTGGGATCTACGCATGCCTCGGCAACGCTCTGGCAACCGAAGCCCGGGTGCTTGAAACGGTGCGATCTGGACCTATGCAAGGACTCGACCTCGATCGAATACTCAAGCTCAGCGGCGTCTCGCCGGTGAGCTCGGAGGGTGCCGACACGCCGCGCATCGGGCTTCTCGGGCGAGCGCAGCATCTGCTACGTAGGATGTACGTCTCCCATGCAGCATTGACGCGGCCGGCGGTGCTGGACGGCGCCGCGGTGATCGAGGTGTTCGAAGGGCTCTTTGAAGGCCGCACGTTCGACCAGACGGCGATCCCGTTCGCAGCTGTGGCGGTCGATGTGGAGGAGGGCTGTGAAGTAATCGTCGCCAACGGCTCCATCGCCCGGGGTGTCGCCGCATCGTCGGCGATCGCTGGCATCTTCCCACCGGTCGTGATCGAGGGGCGCAAGCTCATCGACGGCGGCTATACGAGTCCGGTGCCGATTGATGCCGCCCAAATGCTTGGGGCAAACGTGGTTATCGCCGTAGACGTTAGCCAGCGGGGTCGCGATACCGGGGGGTTGGAGAACGCCGTCGAAGTGGCCATGCGATCGAGCGAGATCAGCCTGGAGGCGCTTGAACAGGAGCAGCTACGACGCGCCGATGTCGTGATTCCCGCGCACGGGGCACTGCGACATTGGAGCGACTATTCGGCTCCGCGCGAGGCGATTGATGCCGGCGAGCGTGCTACCGAGCGGCTCGTCAATGGCATCCACGAGGTCATTCGAGAGCGTGCCCGGCTCTTCGTGTGATCGGCGCAGGCGTCCGGCGACGCTAGCGCGCCGCCGTCTGCAGCGCGGCGGAGGTGGTGATGGTTCCCTGGAACAGGAACGCGACCTGCCTGATAGTGAGTTGCATGTCGAAGTCGGTGATCGCCGATACTGCATCGAGCGGCAGGATCACCTGGTGCCAACGGATGGCGGCGCTGGCGGCGGTGGACAGCACACAGATGTTAGCCACCGTGCCGCAGATGATCAGCGTGTCGATGCCCAGTCGCTCGAGGGAGGCTTCCAGGTCCGTCCCGAAGAAACCATCGTAACGATCCTTGCGGAATACCAGGTCGCCACCGTCTGATCGCGGCTGCAGTTCCTCGATGATCTCCCAGCCCGGCGTGTCGATTCGAGCGTGTTCACCCCATACCTCGAACTCGGGATCGTCAGCGCCGTGCGAGTCCTGCGTGTAGATGACGGTGAGGCCATGCTGGCGTGCGAAGCTCATTAGCTCTCGTATCCTCGGGATTGTCTCCTCGGCGCCGGGAACGGGAAGCTTGCCGTCGGGTCGCACGAAGTCGTTCTGCATGTCGACGATGACTAGCCCGGTGCGCGCCGGGTCAACCGAGACCGTGGCAGCGATGGCGTACTCTGGAACCTCGACGCGCATCGCCTTCCGCCGCTAGTAGGCGCGCATCAGGGCGGATGCGATCTCTGCCATGCGCTGGTCGACTTCCCACTGCTGTGCCTGGTGGTCGTTCACCATGGCGCAGAAGACCAGCGTCTTGCCGCTATCCGAGTGAACCAAGCCGCTCAGTGTATTGACGCCGCGAATGTGGCCCGACTTGACGCGGAGCTCACCTCGCAGGGGCCCGCTACGGAACGGCGCCGGATTCCACCCATCAAGTCCGGACAGCTTCAGCGAGGCGAGGAGCTCCGGCCCGATATGGAAGTCGCGTTGAGCCAGAGTCAGCAGCTCGACCACCTGCGAGGGCGCAAAGCGGTTCAGCCGCGAGAGCCCCGAGCCGTCGGCCTGGACGTACGAATTGACCGGCAGATCGAGCTCGTCCTGTAGGAATTGCGCCACTACGGCGAGCCCCTTGGTCGCGCTTCCAGGTGCCGCATGCTCCACCGCGCCGAGGGTCTTGAGCAGCGACTCGGCCATGATGTTGTTGCTGAACTTGTTCACGTCCATCACCAGGCGTCCGAGCGGCTCGGATTCGACGTCGTAGAGCCACGTCAACGGTGACGGTACCGACGAGCGGCCGAGATCGGTACCGTCGAATGCCGGTTCGGGAACGCGACTCAGCTCCTCTGGAGTCGGTCGGCGAGCCATGCCAGCGAGCTCTACGCCTGCCTTGCCCAGCAGATCCTGCAAGCGCGTCCCGAGATAGAGTGCCGGATCATCGACAGCGGCCCACTCGTTGTTGACGCGTCGGGCGCTGAAATTGGCCATCGTCGCGCTGATTGCCGCGTGGTAGGCCTCGCGCACCTGCCGGCCGCCGGGCCAGCCGTTGCCATAGCGCTCCGCGTCGAAGTAGCGATCGTCGACGACAATGTCCCCGGTGATGCGCGCCAGGCCGTCTTCGGCAAGCCAGTTCGCGGCGATCCAAAGGCGCTCCTCGACTAGATCGGGGGCGCCCCTTCCCAACACCCACAGGTCGCCGTGGATCGCGTCGCCCTGACGAGTGCCCGCATACGCGATCGGTGTGCGCCAAACGAAGTGGGCCCCAAGCCGTGAGAGTGCGGTTGCCGTGGTGAACAGCTTGGTCACCGAAGCTGGGGCAAAGAGCTCATCAGCGCGGTGTGACGCCAGGAGCTGACCTGTCGATAGCGCGGCAGCCTGAATGCCGACGCGGGCCCCCGCCAGCGATGGATGCTCCAGTACGCGTGCGACGCCCGCTGGCATGTCGACGACGGTCGCTGACGAGGCGCCCTTTCCAGAGCCTGCCTGTGCTCCTGCCACGCCGCTGATGGCGAGGCCAGCAAGGAGTGCGCCGGTAACTGCGCCCTGTCGACTCAATCGAGATCGAAGATTCGGGGAGGCGGAGAGTCGCTCTTATCGGCTCGCTTCAGAGCCTCGCGGAACTTCTTCTCGAGCAATTCGTCGGCGTTCAGCTGGCGCTCGATACCTTGCTCGAACTGCCGCACGGCATCCTCCTGCTGGCGTTTCCCAGCGGCCACGGCGCCGTCCCATGTTTGCGAGCGGCGTTTGGGTCGCTCTTCAAACAGGATCGCTCCTGAGGCTGCATCAACCGTGAGCTTGGTGGCACAGCAAGGGCAGCTGATTTCGTGCGTCTTTTCTTCCGGCGCCGGGCGATCACTCATCGAGCCAACTCCTGCCAGACCTCGTGGCGGTCGGTGGAAGCATCGAGGAACCATCATACTAGGGCCCCGTACTGAAGTTAGCGCCCACACGGAGCGGGAGCTCCGATGATCGATGAGATCTCCGTAAAGGCGGCCGCCGATGTGCTCCGGCGACTAGGCGAAGCCGTATACCTCGACGTTCGTACAGTCGAGGAGTTCGAGCGCGGCCATCCGCCCGGTGCTTGGAACGTTCCGTACGCGCTACGGAGTGGGATGATGGGCATGATGAGGCCCAACCCGGAGTTTGCCCTCGTGGTCGCTGCTGTACTCGAGCCCGACGCCACGATCCTGTGCGGTTGTGCGACCGGGGGGCGGTCACTAGAAGCCGGGAATCTGCTGAGGCGTACCGGGTTCGCCCGCGTGCTCAGCGTCGAGGCGGGCTTCAACGGCAAGCGTGACCTGTTCGGGCGTCTGCGCGTCCCCGGGTGGGAAGGCACCGGTCTGCCGATCGAGGCTGGTGACGGTGGCGAGCGTGGCTACCGTGCGTCGCTGGCCGTTGCTGTCGCAGCATCGGAGGCCGGCTGACCACAGTGAGATCCGCGACAGGCGAGTCGAGATCAACCTTCTCGGGCACATCGCGGAGCATCGGTATTAGGGAAGACCAGCTGCCGCGGCACAGAAGTCAACGGCACGATTCTCGGCCCAGAAGGCATCCCGGTCATGCGGCGACGAGGCATAGAAACCGGTGTGACCGCCTCGGGCGGTCGCCAGCAACGTCACCGCGCTGTTCGACCCGATGCGCGGGTCACGATACGCGTCAAATGGGATGAAGGGGTCGTCCTGCGCCTGGATGAGCAACGTGCGCACACGAATCGACTCGATGAACTGCAGGGCGCTGCACCGCGCGTAGTAGTCGGCGGCGTTGTCGAACCCACCGAGCGGAGCGACAACCGCCTCGTCGAAGCCGCGGATCGTGCGGACCCCGGCGAGGTTGATCTGCCTATAGCGTCCGGCGACCCGCTCGGCGCGCCGGGCGACGATGCTACGCAACCGGCGCACGAAGTAGGTGCGGTAGACGATGTTGGTCGCCGCATCGATTCGACGGCACGCGGCGTCGAGGTCGATGGGTACCGAGATCGTTGCGACGGCGCGCAGCTGCTCAGGAGTTGAGTGGCTCATCTCGCCCATCGCCTTGAGGGCAACATTGCCCCCGAGCGAGTAGCCGACGATACAGATCGTCGATCTCGGAGCTCGCTCGACGACGTGATCCAGGACGGTGCGGATGTCCTCGGAGCGACCGGCATGGCCAATGGCGGTGCTCTGAGTGTCTCCGGAGGCGTTGCGTAGGTCGACGCGCACCACATCGAAGCCACGCGCCCAGCCCTTGGCTGCGATTCCGATCACCTGTGGTGAGGCCGCGCAGCCGGTAAGGCCGTGTAACACGATGAGCACCGAGCGCCCTCTAGGCTCTGCACGGTTCCAGTGGACTCTCAAGCGATCGCCGTCAGGCGTTGGCAGCGGCGAGGCCACCGCGACGCGGGCTAGGGCGGAGGCGCTAGGAGAGCGAGGCGCGTAGTTCGCCCACATGGTCTGGAGATGTGCGCCGCGTGCAAGGGCGGCGGGCTGGAACGTGGTTTCAAGCGACATGGAGGAGCGCTCGCGCCGCGCTCGGGGCGAGCTTTCGTCCTGCTGTGCGGTTAGGATTCTGCCTAGGGATACCGTAACCGTTCATTGCTTCGTTGGTGCTCGCTCGGGCGAGCAGCGGCATGCGGAGGGAACCGATGGGCTTCGTGCATCGGCGGGGTCGTGCTGGAGTGTTCGACATGCTCATCGTGACCCTGGCTACGCTAGTGGCCGTGGCCGTCGCGCCGGCGCCGCAGGCCGTGGAGTTCGATGGGGAGCGAGCGCTGGCACACGCCGCCGCGATGGTGGCGCTCGGCCCGCGGCCGCTCAACAGTGACGCCTTGGAAAAGAACCGTGCCTATATAGAAGAGGAGCTCGAAGCGCTCGGGCTGGAACCGTGGCGCGACGAGTTCACCGCCGACACGCCGCTTGGTCCGTCGGCGATGGCCAACATCCTGGTCGAGGTCCCAGCGCGGGAAGGATCCCCCGACAGTCCCATCATTTTGCTCTCCGGGCACTACGACACCAAGCGGTTCGACGGCGTAGAGTTCGTCGGAGCGAACGACGGCGCGTCCAGCGCGGCCATGTTGCTGACGCTGGCCCCAGCGTTGCTCGCCGACCCGATCGGTCTCCCGGTCTGGCTGGTGTTCTTCGACGGCGAAGAAGCGGTGGTGGAGTGGACCGCCGACGACAGTACGTACGGCTCACGCCATCTGGTCGAGCGCTTCGCGGGCGATGGGACACTGGAGCGCATCGGGGCGATGATCCTCTTCGACATGATCGGCGACAAGGATCTGGGCATATCCCGGGAGATGGCCTCGACAGCGTGGCTCACCGACATCGTCTGGAGTAGTGCGCGCGAGCTCGGTCACGAGGCCAACTTTCCGAACACCTACCATCAGATTCTCGACGATCACTTGCCCTTTCTCGAGGCTGGTGTCGACGCGATCGATCTGATCGATTTCAACTACGGGCCCGGCAACCGCTATTGGCACTCGCCGTTCGATACTTTCGACAAGCTCGGCGCCAGCTCGTTTCAGATCGTGGGTGATGTGACGCTGGCGTCGCTTCCGCGGATCGAGGCGGCTCTGCGTCCGTAGCTGATGGGTGCGCCGCGCGCAGCTACTCTCCAGTGAATGCTCTTCGAGCGTCGCGATCGAAGCGCGCCGTCACGGTTGTGGTGAGGCCGCCCCGCGCTGCGAATTCGCCACGTACCTCACACCGAACCGGGGCGCAGGCGGCGACCACGTCACGCAGCACGCGATTCACGACATTCTCCTGGAAGATGCCGACGTTGCGGTATCCGTTGAAGTAGAGCTTCAAGGCCTTGAGCTCGAGGCACTGGGCATCTGGCTCGTACTCGACGCAGACCGTTCCGAAATCGGGCAAGCCTGTCTTCGGGCAGATCGAAGTGAACTCCGGGTGTTCGATGAGAATCGAGTAGCCGGGGAACTGGTTGGGAAACGTCGCGAGATCAGGCATGGACACGTCCAGTCCCGCCACAGCGTGCTCGTCGGTGTAGCCGCCCTTGGTCGTGAGGTTCTTCGTCGATCGTTCCGTCACGCCCTCACTCCTGTGATCCGCCCGGGCCGAAGTAGGTACAACGAGCGGTACATGTTTCGTGCACGGTTACGCTGAACAACCCCGCCAGGCGTGGGGCCAGCTCGTTCCAAATCCACACCGCGAGCAGTTCGCTGGTGGGATTCTCCAGGCCGCCGACGTCGTTTAGGTGGCGGTGGTCAAGGGCCTCGTGAATCGGCTCCCATGCCGCCTCGATATCGTGGTAGTCGATTAACCAACCAACGGTAGGGTCGACCTCGCCGGCGACACCGATATCGATCCGCCAGGAGTGTCCATGCAGGCGTCTGCAGACACTGGTTTCCGGAGCCTCCGGCAATATGTGCGATGCCTCGATGCGGAAGGTCGTGCTGAGCTCTACGCGCGGCCGGTGATCGGTCATCAGATGCCCCGCTCCACGCCGGGCCAGATCACCTTGTGCAGCTGCAGTTGTAGGGTTACCGGCAGCGCGTCCTCGATGATCCAAGCGGCCAGAGCAGATGGTTGTAGTTGGTCCGAGACCGGTGAGAAGAGCACCGGATAACCCTCGGTCAGCTGGTGTTCACGGAGCATCGATACGGCCCACTCGTAGTCGGCTCGATCCGCCAAGACGAACTTGATCTCATCTCCCTCACGCAGGCGTGTGAGGTTCTGCAGCTCGTTTCGATCGCACTCGCCCGAGCCCGGGCACTTGAGATCGATGATGCGCCTGACCCCGGGGGGCAGCACCGAGATGTCATAGGCTCCCGAGGTTTCCACCAGCACCGTCTTGCCTCGATCCAGCAGGCGTGCCGCTAGCGCTGGCACGCCGGGCTGAACCAGGGGCTCGCCGCCGGTGATCTCGACCAAGGGAATGTCGTGCCGGCAGGCTTCCCGAACCAAGTCGTCTACGCTCCAGGGTTGCCCCTCGTGAAATGCGTACTCCGTGTCGCACCAGTGACAGCGGAGTGGGCAGCCGGTGGTGCGGAGAAACACACACGGTTGTCCAGCCCAGGTCGACTCACCCTGAATAGAGACGAAGATCTCGTTGATCGTAACCGTCGGTGTCGACGGGGCGGCGGGACTCACGGAGGGCACGAGCGCTCGCTCAGCTGGCGTACGGGGTGGGGTCTTCGATACCGGCCCGCTGGAAGCCTCGACGTCGCAGGATGCAAGCGTCGCACAAGCCGCAGGCCGAGCCCTGCGGGTTCGGATCGTAGCAGGAATGCGTTAGCTGGAACGGCACACCTAGCTCTGCCCCTCGTTCGATGATCTCCGCCTTGGTCGACTGCAATAGCGGTGCATGGACCTTGAAATGGGCTCCCTGCTCGCTACCGGCGCAAGTACCGAGGTTGGCTACGATCTCGAACGCCTCGAGGAACTCGGGGCGACAGTCCGGGTAGCCGGAGAAGTCGAGTACGTTGGCTCCTATGAACAGATCGCGCGCCTCCAACGTCTCGGCCCACGCGAGCGCCAGGGACAGCAGGACAGTGTTACGCGCGGGGACATATGTGGTGGGGACACCGGACCCGATCTCAGTTTCCGAGTCAGGATGCGGTACAGGAATCTCGTCGGTGAGAGCTGAGCCGCCGAAAGCCGCCAGGTCTACACGGACACATCGGTGTGGAACAGCCATGAACAGAGCAATCGATCGAGCTCGATCGATCTCGACACGATGTCGTTGCCCGTAGTCAATCGTTAACGCGTTGCAATCGAAGCCTTGCGAGACCGCTACTGCCAGAGTGGTAGCCGAATCCAGTCCCCCGGAGAGCAACACTACAGCGGAGTGACGTTGATCCAGGCCCAGCTGATTCGGGCTGGTGGCTGTCTCGACCTGCGGGTTCGTCTCTGTGCCTGCGCCCGCCGGGTGGGTGGTCGTGCGTCGGCGCTGTACCTTCATCGCGGCTCCAGCGACTCGTTCTGGTGCTGAGCCGATACGAGCAGCGGGCGCAGCCGCTCGACAAGCCGGGAGCTTACTCCCTCGGCTCCATCGGTCAGGCCAATCAACAAGTCGTATTCCGAGAGCATGTGTGCAACGAGGTGTCGGATACAAGGGCGCCAAACCGCGGCGCCGGTCCAGCCCAGCGCAAAGCCGCCGACCATCGAGAGCCTTCGCCCCAGGCCGATCGACGAGTAGGGCGCGCTGCCGAGCTCGATGATGACCTCGCGGAGCCTCGCGGCACGTGCCGCAGCGCCACTAGCGAGGTCGGTCAGCAAGGGTCGGTGGCGTTTCCGCACGCTGGCCGCGAGGCCGCTCAGCAACGCTGCAGCGGCAAGGTCTGCTGTAAGCGCCCGCTGGAGTCGCCGCAGAACCCATTGGCGGCTCAGATCCGGATGATCGAAGAGGTGCGCGGGGGCCGCCTCTGCGGGTTCGGCAGGCATGCGCGTTCTCCTTTCGAGGGACAAGTATCGTGTCCGCCACGATGCGTCGGTGCCACCAAAGCACTGTCTACCACATGGTAAAATTTACGGTTCGCCACAGGTAGTGCCATTCAACTAGCACCCGGAACAGTTTGCCGCGCCTCATACTGCTCAGCCGGAGCCGACGCCATGGATGTGCCGGTACAGGTTCTGTCTACCGAAGAGGTAGAGCACCTGCTTGCCCACGGGGATCGCGATGATCCGCTTGGCCTGCGCGACGTGGCGGTGCTGGCGACCATGTTCTACGCAGCGGCGACGGCGCTAGAAGTCAGCAACTTGAATCTCGGTGATCTGCAGACGCGGCGCCAGCAGATCGTATTGAGGGGCGCTGATGGCATGCGGCGCGTCGACCTGGAGCCCGAGCTGGCCCAAGTGCTCGAAGAATACAAGCATTCCGCTCGGCGCCTCATTCTGGCACAGCACGGATCGGGCGAGCAGCAGACTCAAGCGCTCTTCGTAGGCAGTCGACCACGTCGAATTCGAGTCCAGGAGGTGCGCCAGATCCTGGGCGCCAACGTTAAGGGGGCCGGGATCGACATCGACGTGAACGTCAACACGTTACGGCTCTCGCGTGCCTGGCACTTGCGCGAAGCGGGTCGTTCACCCGAGTCTATTCAGCGCTTTCTGGGGGCCACCAGTCGCTCCGGCCGTAATGTGATCTAGTGTTCTGCGCAGCAGCAACCAACACCAGGGGCCGTACCGGTGGCGTTGCGGCTATCGGTTGCAGCTCAGTGGTTCTGGCGACGGGCGTTGGCGCGCTTCGGCGTGTCGCTGATGTCCAGTGTCATACCGGTGGCGACGAGGTCGTCGAGCCAGACACCGCGGTCGAAGTAGTGCTCCTTCCAATCGAAGCCGAGCACGTCGAGTAGCTCCGCGATGCCGTGCCCGATGGCGTCGAAAGACGTGCGATCGCGCTCACCCTTGAGACCCGCGGTGCGGATCAGCCAGAACCGGTGCGAGAGATTCTCCTCCCACAGTGCGGCGTACGACTTGTGCTGCTCTAGTCGATCGAAACCGGCCGTTCTCTCGTATTCATTGAGGACCTCGGCTCGTGCCACGGCCCGCGCCGCGAGAATGCTGCTGTAGCGAGCTATGCCGGTACGCCAGGTCTGCAGCTGGAAATACTCGTACGCCTCCTTGCCGTGCTTGAGCGTTACTACGACGCGGAGGTTCTGCAGGGCCGCCGAGGCCGTGGCGGCGAGGAACGCCCGCTGTCCAGCGCGCGGCAAGCTCGCACCCGTGGTCCAGAAATCGTAGAGCGATTGACCCAACAGCAGCATGGCGTTGCCGACATCGGGATCATCGAACGGAAACTCGTAGTTGATCTGCCAGGATTCCGCGCGGCTACCCCCGAGGTTTAGTTCAGCAACCTTCTCTTGCTCGCCGTGGTGCAGTTGCAGCAAGTGGAACCACTGCTCGACCAGGCCGACCACCCATTCGTTGGGCGACTCCACATCCGCTCGCCAGGCACCGATCACGGCAACCGGCACGCCGTCTATCGGGAACGCGGCGCGAAGGGCGCTGGGCAACGTTCGCGGTCGCGAATAGACGGATAGCCCCATGAACCGTTGATCGGTCGGCGCGAACGCGGGCGGCGGCTCCGTTCCGCGGGGAAAGTTGAGGAGATACTCGCGGTCCGGCGCGATGATCAGGGTAGTCTTCGGCATCTGTGCCCAGCCGCGCCAAACATCGTCGCCGACGGCTCGTACGAGCTGCATGGCCTCGCGCACCAAGATGAGCTGATCGTCGTCGACGCTGGGTCGCGCCGCGGCGCCGGGAACGCCGAACGCAGAGGTCACCAAGACTGCGATCGCAGTCGTCAACGCGTGTCGGCGCGAGTGGTTCGTGAGCACCTCAGCCTCTTGTCGAGGGACCATTCCGGAGGCTATCAGGCTAACCTACCGCGAACGCTCGTGACACCCCGGCGCCCGCTCGTGCCTGTAAGCTGCAATTCGCATGAGCCTGATCGAAGACTCACTGTCGCGATATCGACCACTCGTCGGTGACTGGCAGCACCTCATTGAGGCATGCCAGCGGCCGTTGCCACCCGTGGTGTGGGCGAATCCTGTGCGACTCGAGCAACGGCGCCGCTTGGCGACCGCTCTCGGCTACGATCAGGAGGCAGGGATCGCGGATTTGCTCGGTGCTCGCGGATATCAAACGACGCCGCTAGGGTGGATCGCCGATGCGTGGCGAGTCGAGGGGTTGGAGCGCCCGGGATACACGCTCGAGAACCAACTCGGGTTGATTCACGTTCAAGAGGAGATCTCGCTGGCGCCGCCCGTCGTGCTTGGCGCGCGCCCAGATGAGCGTGTCCTCGACATGTGCGCCGCACCGGGTGGCAAGACTGCCCGTATCGCTGTGTCGATGGATAATCGCGGCACGCTCATCGCCAACGACGTTCGGGCGCACCGATTGCGCGCCCTGCGATCCAACTGCGAGCGACTCGGTGTTACCAATGTTGTCGTGACCCCAATCGATGGCACGCGGTTTCCGCTCGACGCCGGGCCCTTCGATCGCATCCTTCTGGATGTACCGTGCTCCTGCGAGGGAAACCTGCGCGACACTCCGAAAGCGGCCGGCACAGGATCCGACGGTTCGATCAAGGGAAGATCGGGATTGCAAGCTACCCTCCTGGGTCGCGCCTGGAAGTTGCTTAGGCACGGGGGCATCTTGGTCTACTCCACCTGTACTTTCGCGCCGGAGGAGAACGAGCTCGTCCTTGATTACACGCTGGGCGATGACGCGACGATCGAGCCGTTCACGATCCCGGGCCTGGTCGGTGATCCAGGCGTGGTTGAGTGGGCTGGTCGCGGGTTGCGCGAGGATTGTCGAAACCTGGTGCGCTATTGGCCGCACCTGAACGACACGGGCGGGTTCACGATCGCCAGGGTCCGGAAGCAGCCGGTGTGTTGAGGCAGTTCCGGCGTCTCGAGCGCGAGCCTTATGCCAGCTGGTGGACTGATCGCTTCGGCACGCCGGTGGGTCTCTTCGACGGCTGTTCGATGTGGCAGCGGGGCAAGAGCTCGGTGTGGGTTGCGGCGCTCGACGTCGATCCCGGTGCCACCTCGCCGGTGGATGGCGTGGGCTTTCCCCTGCTGCGGGTCGGAGGCCGGGCTTGGAAGCCCACCAGTGTCGGATTGGTGCACTTCGGGCTGCGGGCAACGCGCAATGTCGTGGAGCTCGACGCCAATGAGACGATGCGCTTTCTCGCCGGCGAGGCGATCGAGTTGGCGACGGATGACCCCCGGTGTGGTCAGTGGAGCCGCGGCTTCGTTCTGGCGCGTTATCTGGGAGTACCGCTCGGATGCGCCGAATGGCGCGCCGATGCCATACGCTCGGTGCTACCCAAGGGGCGTCGCAATCAGGCTCCCGATTTGCCGCTGAGCATCCCCGAAAGCTAGTCGCCTGCGAGAGTGGCTTGCGAGGCGAGGGGCAGGCGCAGCCGCGCCCAACACCCTGGGGCAGAAACACGGTTTTCCAACGTCAGGCTGCCGCCGTGATTCTCGGCGATCTGCCGACTGAGTACCAATCCGATGCCCGAGCCGTGTGGTTTGGTCGTGAAGAAGGGAACGAACAGATGCTGCGTTTCCGGCAGCCCCTGGCCATCGTCCTCCACCAGCAGCTCGAGTTGCTCTTCGCGTCCGTCGACCTGCGACCAACGCACGCGCACCCCGCCGCCAGTATCGAGCGAGGACTCGACGGCGTTGGCCAGCAGATTGATCAGCAGTTGATCTAGCTGGTCACCGTCTGCTGCTAAGTGCAGCTCCGGACCTCCTTCGATGGTGACCGCCAGGCGGCTCTCCAACGCCACCGCGTGGTCTACCCAGGTGCCGACGTGGACAGGGCGCAACCGCGGTGGCGGCAGTTGGGTCAGCTTGGCGTACGCCGACATGAACCGGGCGAGTCCACCGGACCGGTCGGCAATGACCTGTAGCCCGTTGCTGAGATCCTCACGCCACTCGGTCGCCAGCGGCTCCCGCCTCATCTGCAAGCGGAGGCTCTCGGCAATCGACTTGATGGGGGCAAGTGAATTGTTGATCTCGTGGCGAAGGACCTGCACCAGGCGCTGCCATGCCTGACGTTCCTGCTCTCGCAGAGTACGCGTGAGGTCTGATAGAACAACCAGCTGATGCGGTCGGCCACCCTGACGAAAGGTCCCGCGCCGGAGCTCCCAGTGTCCGGAGCCTCCTGGCAGATTGAGTTCGACGATGCGCGAAGCCGCACCGCCGACGCAGTCGAGCAACCCGAGCTCGCCGGCCTCGTGCCCGATGGCCTGCTGGGCGGTGACGCCGAGAAGTCGCTCGCCTCCTCGATTGACGAGCCGTACGTGCCCCGACTCATCGAAGGCGAACACGGCGACGTCGATCTCCTCCATTACCTTGCCGAGCAGCGCGGTAGCCTCGACCGCTCCGCGTCGCTGCTCGCGTAGTATCTCGCCGAGCTGATTGAGCTCGACCATCGCCAGGCCGAGAGCCTCCCCCATGTGGGCCTCGCGGGCGCGAATCGAGAAGTCGCCTTCACGCAAGGCCGACAGTAGGTTGGATAGCGTCTGCAGCGGCCGTACAACTTGTTCACGCAGCGCTAACGCAAAGCCCAGCCATGAGCCGATGACGGCCATCGACAGCGTCCACTGCAATCTTGCGGTGTGCTCGCCAGTCCACAACAGCCAAAGCGCCACCACAGAGGCCGGCAGGCCGGCGCCCATGGCCAGCGCCAAGACGCGGTGGTCGAAGCTGAGCGACCGAGGCCGCTCCGGATTCATAGGCCGTAACGATTGAGTCGGCGGTAGAGGGCGCTGCGGCTGAGCCCCAGACTCTCGGCAGCGCGGCTGACATTGCCATCGTTGCGCGAAAGGGCTGCCTGAATCAAGGTGCGCTCAGCCTCCTCGAGCGATAGGTCTTCGAGCCGCGAGCTTGATTCGCGCCTTGTGTGCAAGCCGAGGTCCTCGCGTCGAATGCTGTCGCCGGCTGCCATCAAGACGGCGCGCTCGATCACGTGCCGGAGCTCGCGCACGTTGCCTGGCCACGGGTGGGTCAGCAGTGCTTGCATGCCGCCCCGGTCGAAGCTGCTGATGTTGCGGCGGTACTTCCGCGCGTGCCCTTCCAAGAAATGAGCCGCAAGCAGCGGTATGTCCTCGCGCCGCTCGCGCAGAGGAGGCAGGCTGATCTCGACCGTATTCAAGCGATACAGCAAGTCTTCTCGAAAGTTGCCGGCGTCGACTTCATTGAGCAGCTCGACGTTGGTAGCCGAAAGCACGCGCACGTCGACTCGCCGCGTGCGCGAGGAGCCGACGCGCTGCAACTCGCCGGTCTCCAGAACCCGGAGGAACTTGGCCTGCTGTTTTGTCGGAATGTTGGCGATCTCATCGAGAAACAAGGTGCCGCGGTCGGCGAGCTCGAAGTAGCCGACGCGATCGGCGCGTGCATCGGTGAACGAGCCCTTGATGTGGCCGAACAGCTCGCTCTCGAAGACGCCATCGGAGATGGCGCCGACATCTACCGTAACCAGCGGACTGGAGGCGCGATTGGAGGCAGCGTGGATCCATCGGGCCACAACTTCTTTACCGGTCCCATGCTCGCCAGTAACCAAGACGTTGGCATCGGACGGCGCCACTCGTTCCATGAGCTCGAGGATCGGCAGCATGACGCGCGACTCGGCGATCAACTCGGGCAGCCCCTCGCGTCGTAGCAGCCGGTTCTCGTGCTCGAGGCGCTGGCTGCGTCGAATCGCTTGGCCCAGCTCTATCTGTGTTCCGAGCGTGGCGATCAGCCGCGCGTTGTCCCAGGGCTTTTCCACGTAATCGCGTGCGCCCTGTGCCATCGCCTCCACGGCGCCCTCGACGGTGCCCCAGGCGGTCATGACGATCACCGGCAACCCGGCGTCTATTTGCCTCAATCGAGGCAGGAGGTCGAGTCCCTCGCGACCCGAGGTCGTGTCGCGTGTGTAGTTCAGGTCCATGAGCACGGCGTCGAACTGCTGGCCCTCGACAGCGGTGATCAGCCCCGCTGGAGATGTAACCGTCTTGACGTCGAAGCCCTCGCCTTTCAACAGCAAGCGAAGCGCCTCGAGCACATCCTTCTGATCGTCGGCTACGAGGATCCGGGGAGATCGCGTCTGGTCGTTGCTCATCGGGCCATCAAGGCGGCGGGCCGACAATGCCGGGACGGTAGGCAACATCGACGATCGCGTATCGCCAGGGAGCTTGGGAACAGAGCTAGCCATGGTATCGGCGCCAGGGAAGAAGAGAAACGGGCGCTTGCCGGCGCTCAGACGACAGCGACCTGCTCGTCGACGACCATGCCGTCGAACAGATGGATGGTGCGCTGAGCGTGCTCGGACCACCTGGGGTCGTGAGTGACCATGCAAATGGTGGCGCCACCCTGATGCAGCTCGGCCATGAGGTCCATGACCGCGGAGGCGTTGCCGGAATCGAGGTTACCGGTGGGCTCATCGGCCAGCAGAATCGAGGGATCACCGACCACGGCGCGGGCCACGGCGACGCGCTGCTGCTGACCACCGGAAAGTTGGCTGGGCATGTGCTTGGCACGATGGGTCATGCCGACCCGATCGAGGGCGGCGTTGACACGCTCGCGACGCTCCGACGAGGACATGCCTCGGTAAGTGAGCGGCAGCTCGACGTTCTCGTACACGTTGAGGTCGCCGATGAGGTTGAAGCTCTGGAAGATGAAGCCGATCTCACGGTTGCGTACCCGCGCACGCTCGGAGGCGGTGAGGTTGGACACGTCATTGGCGTTGAGCAGGTAGCTGCCGCCGGTGGGCGTGTCGAGCAGTCCGAGGATCGACAACAGCGTCGTCTTGCCCGACCCGGAAGGACCGGAGATCGATACGAACTCTCCGGGCTCGATGTTGAACGAAACCCCTGAAAGCGCGTGCGTTTCGACTTCCTCGGTCACGAAGATCTTCTTGATCTCGTCCATCTTGATCAGCGGGCCGCTCATATCTGCTCCTTCACCAGTTCGTAACAGCTATCGAATGCGTACCTTGTCGGAGGCGTCGTAGCGCGACATGTCCGACAGGATGATCTCTTCGCCGACGCTCAGGCCATCGATGACGACGATCTTGTCGACCGAGCTGGGGCCGAACCGCACAGTCGTACGAATGGCCTCGGCACCGTCGTTGATGATCTTGAACAGCCCAACTGCCTGGTTGGCCTGGCCGAACGCCGGTCGGTCTACATACATCACGTCGTCGAGCTTCTGAATCTCGATGCGGCCGTCGACGCTCAGATCGGGGCGGGCACCGGGCGGCAGTTGATCTGCCAGCAGGTCTACGTCGACCGTGACGGTGCCCTGAACTACCGCCGGGTCGATTCGGGTCACGCGCCCGGGCACGACGCCGTTGCGCGTATCGATGATGGCGCTTTGGCCGATCATCACTTCGCCTGCCTGCGTCTGCGCGATACGCAGCTCGGCCTTGAGGCGCTTGGGGTCGGCGACACGAGCCAGTACGAAGCCTGGAGTTGCCTGTTGCCCTTCTTCGACCGGGACTTCCTGCAACACTCCGCTGATGGTTGGCCTGACCTTCAGGGAGTCGAGATCGCGGATGCGGAGCTGGTGCTCAGCCCGTCGCTGGTCGACCTGAGCGCGCTGTGAGGCCAGCTGTGCGTCGTTCGATTCCTGTAGATTCTCGAGCCTCAATCTCTCGATCCGCAGTCGATTCTCAAGCTCCTCAGCCTGAGTGCGCGACAGCATCATCTGGATCTCCGAGGCGAGCTGTTCGTCGAACAGCTGCTTGTCGCGATCGGCGTTCAGACGGGCCTGGTGAAAGCTCGCTTGCACTTGGGCGACGAGCGATTCTTGCTGCAGGCGCTGTTGCTCGAGCTGCACGCGCGTGGTTGTGAAGCTGGCCTCGGCGCGCCGCCACTCCCATTCGGCGTTTTGTACTGTGAGCTGCAGGTCCGGATTCGAGAGCAGCATGATGACGGTGTCCGGCGTTACCACGGCGCCGGGATCGATCAGGATTTGCTCGATACGTCCGGCGGTACGAGCGCTGACGAACAGCACGTCCTCCGGTACCAACGTTCCGGGTCCACGCACCTGCCGTAGCAGCTCCCCGCGCTCTACGTCACCGGTCCAGATCGTCGCGGACTCGACGGTGGGCGGGGCCGCTTCGAGAGTGGATACGTACCAGGTGACTGCGCCCAGCAGGATCGCGCCGAGCGTCCAGGTGACGTATTGCTTGGTCTTCTTCGGTGGCTCTCGCTTGATATCGACCATGAGGGCTTCACATAGGGTTCGGTGGATGTATGGATCAGCTTCGCAAGCTGCGTGCCAAGCGCGCCGGCAGTCGGTCGCGGCATGTAACTTGCTTGTTATCAATAATTTGACAGGTTGTACCGTGGCGCGCAAGGCGGTGCCTTTGTTCGCTTGTGGGAAGGAGTCGTCCCATGATCGAACACTCACTTTGGCGGCCAACAGGCCAACCTGCGGCTGCGAGGCTCTGACCGAGAGGGGGCTTAGCCAAGCGTAGCGACATGCACGTGTTGATTCCCGGCCCGGCGGTCGCCGATCCCGACCTCGCACCTACATCTTGGGCGGGATCAACGAGCTGGCCGCAAGACCTTCCGTGTCGGGCACATGGGCCGATCGATCGAGCGCCGGGAAATGGATCGGTTGCTAACGGCGTTCGACGAGATCGCGCGAGACACAGCTCGACAACAGAAGACGCGCCCGTGATGAGAGTGGCCAGCTACGGCGTGACGATGTCGTAGGTGTAGTCGGCAACGAAACCGATCACCCGCAGGGCGTCGTCATACGGCATGGTGCTGTTCTCGCGAATCGTACGGCCCGCTGCCGGATCCAGGCGGATCGTCGTTCTCTCGGTCTTCAGGACCTGGTCGTCGTCGTCTAGGAACTGGAAGCTGACGCGAATGGACAGCGTCGCCGTCGTGTCGTTGTCGACGCGTACGGTCCAGGTATATGGAGCGGGCTGTCCGGCGCCGAACTCGCCCCACTCGAAGTCGTCGCCTGAAAGCACGATGTTACCGACGAGCTCCGGCTCGGCGGGGGGCGGCGGCTCGGGCTCTTCCATCGGCGGCTCTTCGACCGCGACGGGAGGCTGCTCGACAGGAACCTCCGGCGTCTCGACGGCGGGTTCCTCGGCGGTGCCGCACGCTGCGGCGAGCGGTAGCGCTAGTACAAGCGCCAGCATGGGTATACGTAGCGTGCGACAGACCATCGAAGTGTCTCCTTGGGAGCGAGCGGACTCCACGACCATGTTTTCATGAGCGAGGCTGGCGCGTCTCGTACGCGATACCTCGTCAGGTAACGTCCGACTATCGGTGGAAGAGCTTTGTAACGGAAGAGAACTATAATATCTCCTCGGCGCTTTTACAGCAGGTTCGATTCTGGCCGTGAGCCTGCCAAGCGACCCTGGTCAATCGCGGGGAACAACTGGTGGATCGCCTTCGAGCGTCGCGCCTGGAAGTCGAGGAAGAAATGCCTACCGAATCCGCAGTCACCGTGACGAACTCGAAGCGCTTTATCGATCTCGCCGATCAATGGGGCGCACACAACTACCATCCACTCGACGTCGTTCTCTCGCGTGGCGAAGGCTGCTGGGTGTTTGACGTCGAAGGTAACCGCTATCTGGATTGTCTGGCTGCCTACTCGGCCGTCAACCAGGGACACTGCCATCCTCGCATCGTCGAAGCGCTGACGCAGCAAGCCGCGGCCTTGACGCTCACGTCACGCGCTTTTCACAACGACCAGATGGGGCCGTTCCTCGAACAGTTGTGCGAGCTCATGGGCTACGCTCGTGCGCTGCCGATGAACACCGGCGCCGAGGCAGTCGAGACCGCGATCAAGATGACGCGCAAATGGGGTTATCAGGTTCGTGGAGTTGCCGAGGATGCCGCCGAGATCATCGTGATGTCGGGGAACTTCCATGGCCGAACGACGGCGATCGTCGGATTTTCAACGGACCCACAGGCTCGCGACGGGTTCGGTCCCTTTGCTCCTGGCTTCAAGATCGTGCCGTATGGCGACGTCGACGCGCTGGCAGCAGCGTTCGGCCCCAATACCGTCGGAGTGCTCGCTGAGCCGATCCAGGGCGAGGCCGGTGTGGTGATGCCGCCGGATGGCTTCTTGACCTCCATGGCCGAGCTTTGCCGGGACCACAAGGCGCTGATGGTCGCCGACGAGGTCCAGACTGGGCTCGGCCGTACAGGCAAGCTGTTAGCAACCCAGTGGGAGAACGTCAGGCCCGACGTTCTCATCCTCGGCAAGGCGTTGGGCGGCGGCGTTTACCCGGTATCCGCCGTGCTGGCCGACGACGAGATCATGGACGTATTCTCGCCCGGCGACCACGGCTCCACGTTCGGAGGGAATCCGCTCGCAGCGGCGGTCGCACGCGAGGCCCTTGCGATACTCGCTGACGAGGGCTTGGTCGACAACGCTCGTGAGCTCGGCGATTGGTTCATGGACGAGCTTCGTGCGATGGATTCGCCACACGTCGCTGAGGTGCGTGGCCGTGGCCTCATGGTAGGGGTGGTGGTTCACGACTCCTCGGGGCCAGCGCGTCCGTTCTGCAAGGCGTTGGCGCGCCGCGGAATCCTGGCCAAGGAGACCCATGAGCAGGTGATTCGCTTCGCCCCGCCGTTGGTCGTGACGCGGGAAATCCTGCAAGGAGTGCTTCCTGATATCCACGCCGTCTTGCACGGTGAGGATGTGGACTTGGCATAACCCATGGAGCGGAACCCCCTGGCGCTGGTTTTCCTCCTGATCGCGATCGCGTTCATGGGACTTACTGTGCTCTTGGCGATCCTGCAGCGGCGATCGCTTCGAGACCAGGCTGGCCAGGTGCAAGAGTTGCTCGCAGAGGCGCGGCGCCTGGCAGCCGAAGAGCGCGCCGGCGAACGGGCAGATCCCACACCGGATGACGCGAGCTGACTGCATTCTGCGATGCCCGGTGCCGCCGGGATCGTCAGGCTCGTGCATGAAGCCGTCAGGCCACAGCTACGACCGCCACCATGTCCGGACTGCGGAGCTCGGTGAGAGGCTCATCGAACTCCACGGACACATCGAACGCTCCCCCACGCTCGGTGCATCGTGTTACCCGTCCGCAAACATTGCGTGGATGGAGCTCCAGGCTCGGATTGTGAAAGAAGAGCTTGCAAATCGCGCCAACGCTCACCGGCGCGTTAACCCGTCCAAATAGGCCGCTGCAGCTAATGTTCGTGGTTGTCCCACGACAAAAGAACGGCCGCGCCTGGGCGTCGAACCCATACACCTCCACCTGGATGTGTACCTCGAGCGTCGCGTCCTGGCGCGGGAAGGTGCGGCGCTCCTCGCCCCCCCATTGCTTCCGGTTCATTGCCAATACTCCCTCAGCCCCTCCTTAGGCGTGACTGAGAGATAGCATAGTGCCTCTGAACAACTTTTGGAAGTGGTTAATTGCTCAATAGTAACTATAAGTAACTAATTTCTAGCTATCGATTTCCCCGATATGGTTAGTGCGGCCGTAGTGGTCAAGAGTTGTCCACCAAGTGCGCGTCGCTAGCGGATCGCACCTGCCGGCCGCCCTTGCTGTCCGTGGCTGCACGGCGACCGGCGCTGCCTAAGGAGTATCAGCTGAAGCATCGACTCCACGATCGTGTAGCAGTCGCTCGGCCCGTATTCGGTCTGCCGACAGCACGTGTATGCGCACCTTGGCCAGAGGGCCGAGGGTGAAGGGCTCGGCGTGAAAGACCAGCGACTCGATCGAGCACGGGACGCCCTCGCTCTCGAGATAGCCCTGCAATAGATGTGCTTCGCTCTCCGAAGAGAGCGTGCATAGCGGCGTCCAGTCGGCCGGTGTGTCAGGGTCGGCTGGCGCGTCCGCCTCGCCGGCGAGCTCTAGCGCCACTCCGCAGTCGGCGCAGATCTTGAAGCTGGGGCGGTACTCTGCTCTGCAGTTCGGGCATCGCATGGTCTCGGTCAGCTGGTCGTGCCCCTTTCGGTAGTTGGTGAGCCGCGGTCTATGGGTTGGCCGCGTGGGATACTTGCGACGCGGTCTCCGCTATCCCCACGATTCCGGATGGAGGTTCGATGCGCTCAGTGCGAGTCCGTTGGTTAGCGTGTCTGCTGGTGGGTGCGAGCGTCTCCATCGTAGCGCCGGCCGCGGGCGAGGACATCCCACACCCGAATGCCTATTTCGGTCGTGAGGTCGGCGCGGCCGGTGTGCTTATCCGGCACTCGGAGATTCTCGAGTACTACGAACTGCTCGCTCACCGATCAGACCGAGTGCAACTCCATCATCTCGGTGATACCACAGACGGTCGCCCATTCTATTACGCCTTGATCTCGGCACCGGGCAACCTCGCTCGGCTCGATGATCTGCTGGCCGACAACGCCCGACTCTACGATCCACGTGGGCTGGGTGACGCCGAGGCCAACCGGATTCTCGAGGATGGGCGAGCGATCGTAATCGTCAACGGGCAGATCCACTCGACCGAAGTAGGAGCGTCACAGGGGGGTGTGTTGCTGGCCCATCGGTTGGCATCGGCGACCGACTCCGAGACGGAGCACATTCTCGAGAACGTCGTGATCGCCCACGTGCCGGTGCACAACCCTGATGGCCAGGAGATGGTCGCTCGGTGGCTCGACTCGCAGCGCGGCACCGCCCGCCAGAACTCGCCGCCACCGTTTCTTTACCAGCGCTACGCGGGTCACGACAACAATCGCGATTGGTACATGTTCACGCAGCTCGAGACGCGACTCTCTATCCGCCTGGACAACAGGCTGCACCCACAATTCACACTCGACCAACATCAGCAGGGGTCGAACCAGTCGCGGATCTTCGTGCCGCCGTTCGAAGACCCGTGGGAGCCGAATGTAGACGCGGCGCTGATTGCCTCAAACAACCTGTTGGGCACATTCATGGGGCAGTATCTCACCGCCCGCGGCTACCGCGGCGTTGAGTGGAAGCAGCGATACGATGCCTGGACGCCGGCGCGTGCATACCCCCATACGCATGGTGGCGTGAGATTGCTTACCGAAGTTGCGAGCGCCAACTACGCGGATGACCTGGAGATCGCCCCCGACCAGCTTGCGGCCGCCTACCGCGAGCGGCACTGGTATTTTCCCGACCCGTGGCCCGGCGGTACATGGCGCTTCCGCGATGTCGTCGACTATCACTATGCGGGCGCCATGGCGGCGCTTCGTGCAGCGGCCGATCTGCGCCCCCATTTACTTCGCGGCATGTTGGAGGCCCAACGGCGGTCGGTGTCGCCGCCCGCAGGGGCACCGTACGCATTCGTAATGCCGGCGTCGCAGCCCGATCCGCCGGTGGCGGCAAAGCTACAAGAGGTCTTGTTGGTGGCGGACGTCGAGCTTGAAGTCGCCCGCGCGCCGTTCACCGCCACCGGGCGCGACTACGATGCCGGGTCGGTAGTCGTGCGCTTTGCACAGCCCGCTGGCCGTTTCGCGAAGAGCGTGCTGGAGCGGCAGCAGTATCCACGCATGTACCTGTACGAGGGAGGGCCGATCGACCCACCCTATGACGTCACGGCTCACACGCTGCCACTGATGATGAACGTCGTCGTCGATACCGTGGTCGAGCCGTTCGCTGCAGATCTCGAGGCCATCGAGTCGCCGCGGCAACCGACCGGCGGGCTCGTCGATCCCTCCGGTGATGCCGTGACGTACCTGCTCGATGCTCGTGTCAACAACACCTATGGCGTCGCAGCACAGCTTGGCGGCAGCGGGCTCCGCCGGTCGCTCGAGCCGTTCGAGGCTGCGGGTAGGTCTTGGCCGGCCGGTAGCTGGATCTACACGCTACCCAAAGGGGCTGCGTCGATTGCCGCCCTGCAGCAACTGGCGGCGCTGGTTGCTGAGAACCGAGTCACGGCATGGGGGGTGAGCGAGCCTCCGAGCGTGTCGACCGGTTGGGTCGCCGAGCCTCGCGTCGGGATCTATCAGAGCTACGTGCCGAGCATGCCCGAGGGCTGGACCCGCTTCGTGTTCGAGCAGCACGGAATACCGTTCGACACGATCGGTGACGGCGATATTCGACGCGGGGACCTGGATCCGTACGGTTTGCTGATCGTTCCACCCGCAAGCGCCGACGACATCGTTGCCGGGCTTCCGGGCGTAGGAAGACAGCGCAACGGCCGTCGACGGCCTCCAAGCCCACCTCGGGTTGCCGGTGGCATTGGAGCAGAAGGTGTCGCCGCGCTGCGTGCCTACTTGGCGGCCGGTGGCACCGTCCTGACCTGGGGAGCCTCGACGGAGCTCGCTGTCCGATATTTCGATGCTCCACAAAGTCTGCACAGCGGATTGTCTCGCACCGTGTTCAACGTTCCGGGCTCGATCCTGCGGGCGCGAATGGACACCGGCCACTGGTTGGGGTTCGGGATGCAAACGGAAACGCCGGTCTTCTTTTGGAACAGCCCGTTCTGGAAGTCGACAGCCGACGCCCGGGTCGTAGCCAGCTATCCGGGGCAAGATCTGCTGATGAGCGGCTGGATCCAGGGAGAGCAAGAGCTGGCCGGCAGCGCCGCGCTCCTCGAGCTACCGCGTGGCGACGGCCGCCTCATCATGATCGGTTTCTCTCCGGAGTACCGGGCGCAGACGCACCATACGTTCAAGGTGTTGTTCAACGCGGTGTTTCGGCCGCGAACCGAGCGGCCGGCAGGCTAGGCGATAGGCAGCCGGCCAGAGGCGAGACGCGCTTGTTCTACCGCATCGTCGAGCGTAGTGAAGCGTGCGTACTCGACGCCGGCCTCATCCAACAGCTTGTCGAGCGTCTCGTCGATGGCGCTTTGGAAGGCCAGGTCGGTTGAGCGTGTCCCGTCACCCTGCAAGTATTCGGGGCGGATGGGGACCTTGAACAGAAGGTCGTACGTCGTTGCCCAGTAGCACGTCAGGTCGAACAACGCCGCTTGTCGTCGTAGCCCGAATTCCAGGTAGCAGTAGTTGTCGATCACCGAGCGGTCGCAGACGATCTCGGTATAAACATTGTCGAGTTCGATCTCGCGCCGGATCGTCTCCATCAGGATCCAGGTCTGGGCCCCCAAGCTGGTCTCTTCGTTTATCTCCAGGGGGCACCGGCGGGCCACCTCCTCCAGGAAACCGACGTTGGCGCCGAGCTCCTTGAGGCGCATTGCCAGACCGTAGGCGAGCGTCGTCTTGCCCACCCCGTGCGTGCCGATGAATGCGACTTTCACGACGACTACCTGTTGTCCAACTTACGAGCGGAGTCCGTCAACGGGTGCTATTGCATCGTCCAGGCCGCGACTGTCGATGTCCAGGCGACCGTACGCGGTCAACGACGGCGAGCGGACACCCCGAGGTCAGCCCGCGGCACCTCGGAGAGGGAGGCCATTACAAGCCACCTGATAGGGAAACGCAAACGGGGGAGCGCCGGCTTGGCGCTCCCCCGCTGCGTGAGATTGTCGGAGCCCGATGCTCAGGCTGCGCGCGTCTCGGAATCTACGATGGCACGCCGCAGGCGCACCGGGTCGACCTGTAGGTAGTCGCAGATCTGGTCGAACCACGTGCCGTGGATGAACTCCTGCGGCGGGTTCTCACGGATCCGACGTAGGCGCTCTTCCTCGTGCTTCTTCAGCTTCCCCTTACCCCGATGGCGCCGCAGGAACCGGATGTCGTCTACGGTCCGCTCGATCACGGTCCGCCACAGCTGGCGGCAGGCATGCACGTCTTTCTGGTCGATCGCCATCAGGCGGCGTTCCGCTTCGAACAGGGCATCCAATTGACCTTTTGAGCGATTGTCGCGTCGGCTATCACGCATTTTCAAACCCTTTCGTTTGCGCTCACTGAGCTCGTACGGTTGGGCGCTTGCCCCTGCCGATAGAACCTGCAATCCCCATGCCAACGGTGCCGATCCTTGTCGTACCGCCGGAGTTAACGAAAGCGGCCAACAGCGCGCCAGCTACAGCCCCAGGCCGCTCCCCTTTACGTCCATATCGGGACAGGGCCAGCGCGCTCTTGACCGCTTTCATCTCGTTAGACGCGCGGTGTTGAACGAAAGTTTCCTCTGGGCCTTCGCTCTTTGTGTCAAAGCTCTGTCAACACTTGACGGCTCTCCGGGATCGTCTGCGACTTCCTGCTAGGCTTGGTGTTAGGAGGTCCGCTCCATCCGCGCAGAACACCCCGAGCTACCGACGTGTCGTACCCCATCGCAAGACTGCTCGACAGCGCTAACGCGTTGGTTGTCGACCGACGGATCGGAGGTCGTCAGCCAGCGACCTCGAGACGGGCCATCCATGCGTACCTGCAAGGTTTACCGATTGATCCCCTCGTCGGGTCGGCGATGCAATTGCGTCCGCGCCAATCCGGCGAGAGAAGGGGAGCGCAGATCTGGGAGGCCGAGGCTGGCGGGTACCAGTGGCTGGCGAGCCGACTGCCGGCACACGGTGTGTGCAACGCGGCGGTGATCCTGCTGCACGGTTGGTTGGCCACCAGATCGCAGATCGCGTTCATTGCCGGCTTGGCAGCGCCTTTGCGGCGCGCTGGGATCGAGGTATGGGTGCCAAGGCTGCCGGGTCATTGCGAGCGCACGCCTCCGGGGGCGATCTCGGGCGAGCGCTGCCTCTCCGCCGATCTGGTGGCCACTGGTGAGGCAATGCGCCAGGCGGTCATGGAAACGAACGCGCTGGCGAATTGGCTCCGTCGCCGAGTCGGCGTGGTCGGCCTGTGGGGTGTCAGCCTCGGAGGGTGGATCGCTGCCCTCAGCTTGACGACCGCGACGACAATCGATGCCGCAGTCCTCTGGACGCCGGTGGCCGATCCGCACGACGCGATGTGGGAGTCACCGCTGACGGCGCCGATCCGGGCCGCCCTTGTTGACGCGGGCGTTGATCGCGATCTAACCGGCGAGGCCTTCCGCCGCTACTCCCCCGGGCATCGACGACTGCGGTTACCGTCGGAGGATGTCGTACTGATCGGTGCGCAGTTCGACAACGTCGTCAATCCCGAATCGTTGTTCGAGTTGGAGCGTCGCTGGGATGTTCCGGTTCAATGGTTTCCGCACGGACACATCAGTCTCACCTGCGCTCCACGCGCACGCCGGCACGCTAGGCGAGCACTTCGATCGAGGTTGGCACGACGGTAGCGCGACACCCGAGGAGCGCCGCGCAGCGCGGCTCATTCTGCGACGTCTGTGGAGTCGATCGAGGAGCGATCGGTCGGCGTGAAGCCCTTTTCGCTCGGCGCGTTTTTTGTGCAGGAATTCGTTGTGCCGACTTACGCCTCTCGAATACGTAGAACATAATTTCGTCGACGGCGGTTCCATTCTGGAACCGCGATCTCTTGGGGGCATCAAAGGGGGTATAGGGGTGGCTGCGAAGAAGAAGACGAAGAAGCCAACTCGGAAGAAGGCGACCAAGAAGAAGGTCGCCAAGAAGAAGGTGACCAAGAAGAAGGTGACCAAGAAGAAGGTGACCAAGAAGAAGGCGACCAAGAAGAAGGCGACCAAGAAGAAGGCCAAGAAGAAGGCTAAGAAGAAGGCTAAGAAGAAGGCGACCAAGAAGAAGGCCAAGAAGAAGGCCGCCAAGAAGAAGGCCAAGAAGAAGCCGGCCAAGAAGAAGGCTAAGAAGAAGCCGGCCAAGAAGAAGGCCAAGAAGAAGCCGGCCAAGAAGAAGGCCAAGAAGAAGGCCGCCAAGAAGAAGGCTAAGAAGAAGCCGGCCAAGAAGAAGGCTAAGAAGAAGCCGGCCAAGAAGAAGGCTAAGAAGAAGCCGGCCAGAAAGAAGGCTCGGCGCAAGCGCTAGTCGCACCGTTTCTAGCGATACGGAGAGGGGAGCGAGCGGTACGGCTCGCTCCCCTTTCTCGTTGCCTGGCAAGTCGACGAGACGGCCCCCGAGTTCTGAGTGCGCGATCCTTTCAGTCCGCTCTATGCCTGAGTTGCCCGAGGTCGAGACCGTCCGTCGCGGGCTCGAGCCCCGACTGCTCGGCGCGCGACTCGAGCGCGTTGAAGTGCGCGAGCCACGGCTACGCGAACCGGTCGACCGCGGTTCCCTCGAGCGACTGGTTGGGAGCAGTGTCGAGGCAGTTCGCCGCCGAGCCAAGTACCTCATCATCGAGACCTCGGCGGGAGAGTCGCTCGTGATTCACCTCGGCATGAGCGGTCGGCTGGTGTGGTCGAAACAGAGCTCCGAGCTGCAGCCGCATGACCACATCAGCCTCTGGTGGTCATCGCGTCACCCGGCGGCACACCAGGAGTTGCGCTACAACGATCCGCGTCGCTTCGGTCTGGTGCTCGTGATTCCCAGGTCGGGTATGGAGACCCACAGGCTCTTCTCGCGCCTCGGTCCAGATCCGTTCAGCGCTGCGTTCACCGCTGAGCATCTACACTCGGTGACGCGACGCAGCAGGCGGCCGGTCAAGAACATGCTGATGGACGCACGGGTCGTCACCGGAATCGGCAACATCTATGCCAGCGAAGCGTTGTGGTTGTCGCGAATTCACCCGGCAACGGCATGCCGAAGGATTGCGGCTCCTCGCTGGCGTCGTCTGCACGATGCGTGTCGCGATGTTCTCGGCGCAGCGCTGCGACAAGGCGGCGCCACCCTCAACGACTTTCGTGATGTCGAAGGTAGTCGCGGGTACTTCGCCGTTCGGTTGCAGGTCTACGATCGCGCTGGCGAAGGTTGCCATCGATGCAAAGCGACGATTCGTCGAGTCGTCCAGGCCGGGCGCTCAACGTACTACTGCCCGCGCTGCCAGCGCTGATCGTTACGAGTGCTGGCGTAGCTGTTCCAGGATCGAACCCTCGTCGGGAAACGACCCGGTGGCCAACTTCGAGTACACGAGCTCATCGTCTACCTCGAGCTCGAATTTCCCGCCTGCCTGCGGCAGTAAGGTCATGGTCGAGATGCTCTGCTTGAACTCGGTCAGAATCTTGGCCGCCAGACTGACGGCCTGAGGCTCATACCCTCAAGCGGCGCAATATGTCAGCGATATCTTCATTGTCCGTACCTCCAACTCCCTGGTCGTCGGGATCGTTGGCGATTATATCGGCACGGCGTAGGTGGCGGTGGACTGCGGTGCGCCGCCGGGATCGCCCGGCGAGGTGATGGCTACCCGACAGCATGACGCCGAGTCGTACTAGTAACGTAGCTCGTCGCCGATTTCCTCGATCCAGGCGCGAAGGTGTCGACGAATGACGTCAGGTTCGATGTTCAGCACCCTGCACACTGCGTCGAAGCCGGTGTTGTCGCCGAAGAACCAGTACTCAGGGTCGCAGCCATCGGCGAGGATCGAGCGGAGTGTCTTGGCGGAGACGGGATTGGCCTCCGGATCCTGTCGGTGGGACGTATAGATCTTGAAATCGTCGATGGCGCGCAATAGCACCTCACCCCACAGGACCGACTCGGGTGTCCCGGTCAGATATTGGGCAGCATGGATGGAGCCGGCCGGCGCCCCCTCGCGCTCGAGGCGTGGTCGAGAACGACGTACGTTAAAATGACTATTAGACATCACCTATATCCTCCACAACTGGTAACTAGTAATAACTGTGTAAAGATGTATTTCAAGAACTTTTTAATGTCAAACAGTGATGTATAAATATATTATAGTGATTAATACTGACTAATAGTGACTACACATTGTAAGTTGTTTATATGAAATGACTTAAGATCTCCTAACGGCCATAAGGCAGCCACAAAAGGCGAAAACAAGGCGCAAAGGTTCCCGCTCCTTTCGCTCGTGGCGCGCGCTCGATACCCTTATGCAGCGACGCCAGGGGACAATCGGAGGACACCGATGGGTTGGTTCGACAACGACGACAAAGACGGGATCGGAACGGCTCCGCCAGCACCGCAAGCTCCCGCTTCTCCGCCGCCCTCAGCTCGCGCGGCGGGCGGCTCGACGCTCGGTGAGCGAGTGTTCGTTAGCGGTACGATTACCTGCGAAGAGGACCTGACCATCTTGGGCAAGGTCGAAGGCCAGATCCACGCGCGAGAGAAGTTGTTGATCGCCAAGCAGGCGGAGGTTCAAGCGCAGATCAAAGGCACCAAAGTGATGGTGGAGGGCACGGTCAAGGGCGACGTTTACGCTGTCGGAACGCTCGTGCTGGGGCCGACCGCCTCACTGACTGGGAACATAAAGACGCCTTCGCTGCAGGTCAGAGATGGCGCCTACTTCAAGGGTAGCGTCGACATGCAGTCCTCCGCTGCGGGCAAGCCGGTATCAGCGATCACAGAGAAACGCGCAACTGAGGTCAGGGCTGCACCGGCATCTGAGTCTGCTGGACGCCCGAAAGCCGTGGCCAAGTCGGCAAAGAAAGCTCCGGCCTCCGCCGGTTAACTCGAACGACCACGACCGATGGTGATGCGACGGTCGAGCCGTGCCGTCGAGAACTCCGAGCTCACCACCGGCGAATATCGCTCGGTGTTGTTTGAACGCTTTGTCGGTGCCATCGGTCGGATCGGTCCCGAGGCTGCGATACTCGACCTCGGGCCGACCACGCCGTCCAACATCACGTTCTGGGCACAACGCGGCCATCGGGTCTCGGCGATTGACCTGGCGACGCGCCTCGCCCGCGGCGGCGAGCTCGAGCTCAGCGGAATCGAGTACGGCGGGG
>MPMF02144418.1_pt1 | contig 44141 bp, 36 predicted proteins | sample 1617271 | NCBI WGS metagenome assembly MPMF02 (sample SAMN05944812, study PRJNA350692) | marine metagenome | biome: marine; feature: ODZ; material: water; isolation source: 120 m water sample prefiltered with 30 um filter, filtered on to 0.2 um... | place: Pacific Ocean | collected 2012-04-09... | reverse complement strand
CAGCAGAAGATGCTTTGGGAGCTTGTGGGCTTGGAACTGTGAACATATCGACGGTTTGTGGTTGCTCCGGATTGATGTCTTTCGCAATGGGAGGCGTCTTTAGGGTCAGAAATTCCTGGGAATCGGTTGGCGTTCGGTCTTCGGCTAGGGCATCCAGCGTTGGCGTGTCGGTCGGCTCAGACTTAATTAATTCTCCCAGGTTTTCCAGCTCGCGAATCAGCACCTCTCGGTCTTTTTTTTGTGTCATCGCAGCCTTGTCCCGCTACAGTTTGATTTCATGGGTGGTTGGTTCAATTCCGTTTTCACGGTAAAAGCGATACCGTCTTCGACCCGATTCCCGTTCAGCGCCTTCATTGCCGACAATCTCGGCGACGCGGAGAAAGCCGGTGAAATCGGTGACCGGGTCCCCAGCAAGGGACACCACCACCTGGGCAGTCTCACTGTTGGCCGGCTCATTCCCGATGGTCACGGGCGTGCGGGCTTTGCCTGTGCCGTTGATAGAGTGGGGTACAAAGCTGTTCTGAGAGAAGGCCCATAGTAACTGGTCCAGGGTTTTGGCCTGTTCTACGCTGCTACAACGTATGTAAACCTGGTGCCCTGCCTGAAAGGCTTTCTCCGTTACACGACAGGCGAGCGTTAAGTGGCCCTGTGCAGGCCCGCCGGACTGAACATAGAAATCAACCCTGCAACTCATGGCTCCATCAGCCTGCCTTCGCTCGGTTAATCAGGAAACGAGTCAACAAGGGTACTGGGCGGCCGGTTGAACCTTTTCTAGCTCCAGAATGCCACGCCGTGCCGGCAATATCCAGGTGTGCCCAAGTCATCTTTGTGGCAAACCGAGACAAAAAGCAGGCAGCGGTGACGGCTCCAGCGGTACGTCCACCGATATTGGCCATATCGGCAAAGCGGCTATTGAGTTGTTTCTGGTAGTCTTCCCAGAGTGGCATACGCCAGGCACGGTCTCGGGCTGAGTTACCGCAAGTTAGGAGTTCTTCGGCCAGCGCATCATCAGGGCTGAACAACGCTGTGGCAGGATGTCCCAGTGCGACCACACAGGCGCCGGTGAGTGTTGCAATATCAATGATTGCTGCGGGTTTGTAGCGTTCGGCATAGGTCAGGGCATCGCAGAGGATAAGTCGACCCTCAGCATCGGTATTGAGAATCTCAATAGTTTTTCCTGACATGCTGGTAACAATGTCCCCGGGTTTGCTGGCGGCACCGTCAGGCAGGTTTTCACTGCTGGGCACGATACCCACGACATTAAGCTTGAGCTGGAGTTCAGCGGCAGCTGCCAATGCACCAAATACGCTAGCACCACCACACATGTCGTACTTCATTTCGTCCATGGCTGATGCGGGTTTCAACGAAATCCCACCTGCATCGAAAGTTATACCTTTTCCCACCAGTACCACTGGCGCTTCATTCGATTTGCCGCCACGATGCTCCATGATGATGAACCGTGCTGGCTCCCGACTACCACGCGAGACAGACAGTAATGCGCCCATCTTAAGGGACTTCATTTTGGCTTCATCCAGGATCTTGACGCCCAAGCCGTGGCTGCGCGAAAGTTTTCGTGCCTGGGTAGCCAGGTAACTGGGGGTGCATAGATTTCCTGGCAGGTTGCCAAGATCTTGAGTCAGTTTCATACCGTTGGCGATTGCTGTCGCTTCTTTGACGCCGGCTCGGGTGACCGATGCTGTGTTGCTTGATCCTGGTACAAGAGTAACCCGTGTCAGCGCACCACCGCGTTTGGTTACCTCTTTACCTGCGCCCGTTTTTAATTGATTAAAGCGATAAGTGGCGTTATGCAGCGCCTGTGCCAGGACCCGGGCACGCGTACTGGGGTCAATCCCTTTGGCTGAGATTTCCGCCAGGGTTACGACGGCATTGGTAGCTGGTATTGCACACAGACGTTGCGCCGTTACAGCTGCAGCCCGAGCAAAATCATCGGCATCGGGATGTTCGCCGACCCCGACCAGAAGCAGTCGTTGGGCGTTAACTCCTGATGGAGCAGGGGTCATCAACACGGTGCCAGGTCGGCCATCGATATCTCCCGCTTTAACAAGTGTGCTGATCAGACCTTGCGTTGCAGCCTCAACCTTGCGGGCGCTGGCTGACCAGCGATCATTTTCATAAATGGGAATAACAAGGCAATGGGTGTGCACGCGGGTGATGTCGGGTGAAGAAACGGTGATTTTCATATTTTTCCTGGCAATAAAACTGTGGTTTGAGTTCAATAACACTGGGTCGGCTATGCTGATTCACGTAAAATGACGTGCTATTGTGGTGGCTAATTCAATGCGATGTCAAAACCCGCGGCTAGGAACGTCTAATGATCCTGCGTAGAGCCCTTGCCCGCGAGGTCCTGCTCACCAGCGGAGCGGTGACTGTGGTAATTTTCTGTATTTTCCTCGTTGTTCGTGTTTTGGGATTTCTACGCCAGGCTGCCGAGGGTGTTATTCCTATCGATAGCATATTTTTGTTGCTGTTTCTGAAAGTGATTGGCTACATGGATGTAATCCTTCCGCTGATGATGTTTGTGGCCATATTGATGGTGCTCGGCCGTTGGAGTCGGGACAACGAAATGACCATCATGGCAGCGGCCGGCTTTGGTTTGGGTCATCTGCTACGACCAGCAGGTTTTTTGCTGCTGGTGAGCGCCATCATTGTTGGAAGTTTTTCTCTCAAAGTAGGGCCTATGGCAGTACGCGCAGTGGGAGCGATCGAGCATGGTCTGAAATCCCGTGACGACATTGTGGGAGTTATCCCGGGCGTTTTTTTGGAAACTCGCGCAGGCCGCGCAGTTTATTTTGTTGAGTCATTGAATGACGAGACCGGGCAGTATGAAGGAATCTTTGCGTGGGGGTCGGATGCCGGTCGGGAAGGAGTGATCCTCGCGCAAACCGCACACCGGCAAATCGACCCTGATAGTCAGGATGCGTTTTTAGTCTTAGAAGATGGTGTTCGCTATGAAGGTGTACCTGGGGACAGCGTTTACCGGGTCATTAATTTTGAGCGCTATGCCATCCGCGATAGTATCGGTTCGGCTTCACCGGTACGCTATCCCCTGCATGGTTGGAAAACGGGTCGGTTATGGAAATCTAATGGCCCCTATGAGCGCAAGGAATTAGCCTGGCGGTTCTCCAAGATCGCGGTACTTCCAGTACTCATTCTTTTCGCACTGTCACTGGGCCGCATGGAACCACGGGGTAAGCGGTATGTGTCGATGTTTGTAGCATTGTCAATTTATTTCTCCTATACCAATCTGGTAACGCTGATGTGTGCCCAGATACCTAAGGGTGGATTCGAACCGCTGGCAGGGTTGATAGCAACTCACCTGCTGTTTGCGGCTATGGCGGTGTATCTGTTCTGGCGTCGCGCCAATGACCGACCTCTTTGGTGGTGGCCAGTCCGACTGAAACGCATCGCTGGTTGAGTACCGATGCGCTTGCTCGATCTATATCTGGGGCGGGTATTACTAAACCAGATACTACTGGTTCTGGGGGTACTGGCTGGTGTGTTTGTGTTCGTTACATTCATTGACCAGGTTTCCTACCTTGGTACGGGTCAATATAGCCTGCTGGATGCGATAAAGTATGTCCTGTTAAGTACGCCACGTATCGTTTACGAGGTATTTCCGATGGCGGTGCTGGTGGGCGCCATACTTGGCCTCTCCCTGCTGGCAGTCGATTCGGAGTTGATCGTGATGCGTTCCAGTGGGATATCGATCGGTCAGATTACCGTCGCTGTACTAAAACTGGGTTTTCTGTTGGCCTTAGTAGCGCTACTGATTGGTGAGTTCATCACACCATGGAGTGAAACTCTGGCTCAGCGCGGGCGGGCACAGGCGTTGGAGCGGAATATTGAACAGAAATCCAACTCTGGCTTGTGGCTGCGAGACAAAAAGACCTTCGTCAATGTTCGCGAGGTCCTGCCCGACCTGACATTGCGCGATATTCGGGTTTTTGAATTTGACAGCATGAGCCAACTGCGTGCACTGGTCTATGCGGGCAAGGGCCGTTACGCCGAATCGTTCTGGGATCTTGATGACGTCAGGCAGACATTAATTGATGAACAGGGCTTTACCCAGGTCAGTGAGGCGCCCAAGGCCCGTTGGAACACTGCGGTTACGCCGCAGACGATGACGGTATTCTTGGTGCAGCCGGACCAGTTATCTCTGCTCCAGTTGCGCCAGTACATTGCTCACCTCAGCGCTAATGTTCAGGACACGCGTAACTTTGAATTGGCTTATTGGTCGAAACTGACATTACCTGCGTCAGCGGCTGTCATGCTGTTGTTGGCGATCCCATTCGTCTTTGGCAGTATTCGCTCAGGAGGTATGGGTCGGAACCTTTTTATCGGAATCATGATCGGAATTACCTTTTTTGCCACCAGTAAGGCGCTGGGCTATATCGTGCTGGTCTATGATATGCCGCCATTGGTAGGGGCCATTTTGCCAACTGCTGCCTTCGCAGTGGCTGCAGGGATTCTCTACCGGCGGATCCCTTAAGCACCAACACAAATGGGAAGCCCGACGCTGACAGGCCTACGATGGCCACCCCTGTTATGGCTTGATTGGCTTGGATGTCAGCCCGTGATCGCGCCTGGCTCGACCGGGTTAACCATATTGTGCCCGGGCTTTAAGTAGCAGGTTGAGCCGTCCGATGAGCGCCCTGGAGCGGTGCGCGCCCCAGGGATGCGAGTCGATCAGCCTAGGGCAGTTTCTGGGTCGACATAGTTATAGCCCAGATCCCGCGCTACTTCTCGGCAAGTGATCTTGCCTTCATGCACGTTCAGGCCGTCGCGCAAATGACGATCCTCCTTGAGAGCCTGTTGGTAGCCTTTGTCCGCCAGCATCAGCACATGAGGCAAGGTGACGTTATTGAGTGCGTAGGTCGAGGTGCGCGGAACGCCACCGGGCATATTCGCAACGCAGTAGTGCACGACATCATCGACCACGTAGGTGGGTTCAGCATGAGTTGTGGGTCGTGCAGTTTCACAGCAACCACCCTGGTCGATAGCCACATCAACGATGACGGCGCCCGGCTTCATGGTCCGAACCATCTCGGCTGTGACCAGTTTGGGGGCTGCTGCGCCTGGAATCAGGACGCCACCGATTACCAGGTCGGCCTCGAGCACATGACGCTCGACCGCGTCACGGGTTGAGAATACTGTATTGGTTGAGCGACCGAACTGTTGCCAGTGCGTTTCAATGACCTCGGGGCTTCGATCGACCACCCAGACATCTGCACCCATGCCGACTGCAATATGCGTGGCGTGCGTGCCGACGACACCGGCGCCGAGAATCACCACTTTGGCCGGGTCCACACCCGGCACTCCCCCGAGTAACATGCCAAGGCCACCGTGGGGATGCTCCAGGCAATAGGCGCCGGCCTGTATAGCCATGCGGCCGGCTACCTTGGACATGGGTGCAAGCAGAGGCAGACCACCGCGAGGCGACGTGACGGTCTCGTAGGCGATGCAGGTCGCACCGCTGTCGACTAAGTCACGAGTTTGCTCCGGATCCGGTGCCAGGTGCAGATAGGTAAAGAGAATCTGGCCTGGGCGCAGCATGGCGCGCTCGTTAGCCTGTGGCTCTTTCACTTTGACGATCATTTCCGCGCTGGCAAAAATCTCTTGTGGGTCATCAACAATTTGCGCGCCCACTGCTCGATATTCGTCATCGCTTGCGCTGATACCTTCTCCGGCGTTGGCCTGTACCATGACCTGGTGGCCATGGGCTACGGCTTCACGCACGCTGGCTGGCGCCATGCCGACCCGGTATTCGTGGTTTTTTATTTCCTTGGGTACGCCGATTAACATTTAAGAACCTCCCGGTTAATTAAAACATGACACCTAATAGTGCCTAACTAGATTTTTAGTGCAGCTGCCAGACAATAACGCGCTCACTTTGGCCCATCGGCGAGTTGCGATTTTCACAATCGCCCATGGGTTGTTTTATTGGGAGCGCATGTCGGCACGGTCAATACCTGCAACTGCTACCGGCGCCTTCATTGCATCACGGCGGAAGGGTTCGCCCAGTTCCTGGTTGAGAACCACCTCGATAAAGGTCGTGATATTGCTGTTCATCTGCTCGCTGATAGCGGTATTGAGCGCAGCCGTGAGCTCTTCCATGGTCTCAGTTTTAACACCCTTAACCCCACAGGCTTCGGCCACCTTGGCGTATTCCACGCCTACGTTAAGTTCTGTACCAACGAAATTGTCCTGATACCATAATGTGGTGTTTCGCTTCTCAGCACCCCACTGGTAATTACGGAATATGATCATGGTGATCGGTGGCCACTCGTTACGGCCGCAGGCGGTCATCTCGTTCATGGAGATCCCGAAAGCCCCATCTCCAGCAAAACCAACCACAGGAACATCCGGGCAGCCGATCTTGGCGCCGAGGATTGAGGGAAAACCGTAACCGCATGGACCAAATAGGCCGGGAGCAAGATATTTTCGACCTTGCTCGAAACTCGGGTATGCGTTACCGATAGCGCAGTTGTTACCAATATCCGAAGAGATAATGGCTTCACGGGATAGGGCTTTCATGATGGCACGCCATGCCTGGCGAGGTGACATGCGCTCAGGTTTGTCGTCCCGCGAGCGTTGGTTCCAGGTAGTGCCGGGATCATCTTCTTCGTGATCCATGCCGGCAAGTTCTGACGTCCAGTCGGACTTGCACTTTGCGATCAGATCCGCCCTTTGGGCGCGTCCTTGGTCGCCTGCGTTGACGCTGAGTTGTGTAAGCAGCTGTTCAGCGACTCGTCGGGCATCACCTTGGATGGCCACATCTACTTTCTTGGTTAAGCCAATGCGATCGGCGTTGATATCTACCTGTATCAGGCGTGCATCTTTAGGCCAATAGTCAATTCCGTAACCGGGTAGGGTTGAGAAGGGGTTCAGGCGCGTACCCAGCGCCAGGACGACGTCAGCCCTGGAAATAAGTTCCATTGCAGCCTTGGAGCCGTTGTAGCCTAGCGGTCCGGCAGACAGGGGGTGTGAGCCGGGAAAGGCATCGTTGTGCTGGTAGTTGCAGCACACCGGCGCGCCCAGTCTTTCGGCAAGGGATACGGACGTTTCGATAGCACCGCTTAGCACGGCACCGGCCCCGTTGAGAATGACCGGGAAACTGGCGTCGGATAGAAGTGCCGCGGCCTTGGCAATAGCAGTCTCGCCGCCGGGAGAGCGCTCTACCTCGATAACTTGGGGCAGTTCAATATCTATAACCTGGGTCCAGTAATCGCGTGGCACATTGATTTGCGCTGGCGCCGAACCTCTTCGGGCTTTTTCGATGACACGGTTGAGCACTTCAGCGATCCGGGTTGGGTCACGAACCTCTTCCTGGTAGCAGACCAAGTCCTGGAATATGGCCATCTGCTTTACTTCCTGGAAGCCACCCTGACCTATGGTCTTGTTTGCAGCCTGGGGGGTCACCAGCAGTAACGGGGTGTGGTTCCAGTAAGCGGTCATGATTGGCGTGACGAAGTTAGTAATGCCCGGCCCGTTCTGACCAATGGCCATACTCATTTTGCCGGTCACCCGCGAATAGCCGTCGGCGCTCATTCCCGCGTTACACTCGTGGGCACAATCCCAGAACTTAATACCGGCAGCTGGAAAAAGATCTGATATCGGCATCATGGCAGAGCCAATGATGCCAAAAGAATGCTCGATCCCGTGCATTTGTAGAACTTTGACAAACGCTTCTTCAGTGCTCATTTTCATGTTTTTCTCCAGTAATCTTAAATTGCGGGAAAACTGATCAGGATGCCGGTGGAGGTACGCCACTTGATGAGACTCTTGATCTTCGTGGCAGTTTCTACTGCCCAGCGTGGTGCCGATACCCGCTTGCGCGCTGGGTATGTTGGACGGCGAACCATAGAACAGGTAGCCACCCGCGCATAGGGCCAGCGTGACGTCACACGGTGTGCCAGATAGGGTTTTAGAGTCTGATGCGGTTATAATTCAACCTTGTATCTTTGCCGAATAATCAATCGATGCCTACCTACGACTATCGCTGTACAGCCAACGGGTCGGTGGTGGAAGTCAGCCACCGCATGAGTGAAGTACTTCGCACCTGGGGTGAACTGTGTGAGCGCAGTGGCGCGTTACCCGGTGATACCCCACTACAAAGCCCGGTAGATCGTCTGGCAACTGGCGGCAACGTCATCCGACGAGATGCCCTAAACAATCCGGTGTCACCGGTTTGCCCAGCCGCAGGCAATGGTTGTGGGGGTTGTCAGATCAACTGATCTGGCTCTGCGGTCCAACTCCCTGCGAGTTACCGAATTATCGCGCCACGTCTGCCAGTTTGGAGATACCGGGCTCGATACGATCGACCGGGATAGATGAGAATCCCAGCCTCAGGCAGTTTTCCGGTGCGGGTTCGGCCAGAAAAAAGACATCTCCTGCTTCAAAAAGGATACCCTGCGCTGCACAATCCTGCTGCAGTTGTCGTGTGTCCAACCCTGATGGCCCCTTGAGCCAAAATGATGAGCCGCCAGTCGAAGGGCTCATTGTCCAATCTGGCAGGTGCTGATTGATCGCATCACGCAGTGTATGCCATCGATCCCGCAGTGAGTGGCTTAGGCGTCGTACCAGGGCGTCGTGATAGCCGCGCTTGAGGAACTGGGCCACGATCAACTGGTTGTTGGCCGGTGGATGGCGACTCATGAGCCGTCGTAGCGCGCGGGCTTCTCGAATGAATTCTGCTGGGGCAACCATGAAGCCGATCCGCAGTCCCGGCGCGAGCGTCTTGGACAGGCTTCCGATATAGATCACGACGCCGGCCCGGTCCAGGCTTTTGAGCGCGGGTGTGGGGTCGCCCAGAAAGTTATGTTCACTTTCGTAGTCATCTTCGATGATCACGAATTTGTCTTGCCGGGCTCTCGCCAGTAGCGCTTCGCGTCGGTCACGGCTCAATGTAACTGTGCTTGGGAACTGGTGACTGGGGGTGAGGTAAAGACACTGGCAAAGCGAAAGCGCTGAGCCGGGAACCAGTCCTTCGTCGTCGAGCTCGAGCGCTTCAATTCGGGCCGTGCGGGCCGCAAAAATATTGCGTGCATCCGGATAACCAGGCTCCTCCATGGCAACCACCTGATCTTCCGTCAACAGCAGGTCTGCAACAAGATACAGCGCCTGTTGCGCGCCCAGCGTAACAAGGATCTCATCAGGCTGTGCCCATACTCCGCGTCTGGGCAATATTCGCGTGTGGATCTGCTCGATCAGTTCCGGATCATCCTGGTCAACCCGGTCGCCTGACCACCTGTGTATCGCGCCGATACTGCCGGCATCCCGGCAGCAGTCGCGCCACTCATTTACCGGGAAGAGGCTGGAGTCGATCTGACCATAGATAAATGGATAGGGATATTGCTGCCAGTCTTCTGGCTTGGTGAGATTTCGTTGCGCTGTGGGCCGAAATCGCAATTTCGTTTCCCAGTCAATGGCTTCCTGTTTAACTGCCTCCGATGGGAGTGTCTTTACCCGGTCGAGCAGAATGTCTTCGCTGACAAAATAACCGCTGCGTTCCCGGGCGACCAGGAAGCCTTCGTCAACCAGATGCTGATAAACCAGCACAACAGTGTTGCGGGCAACTTTGAGTTGCTCGGCAAGTTTGCGACCCGAAGGCATGAGTGTGCCTGGCGGGATATGACCATCAAGTATCGCGCTGACGAGCATTTCCCGGATTTGGGCCTGCAGGCTCGATTGCGCGTTGCGCGGTAATTCAAACAGGCGGTCTGGAATCACTGGACTCATCGGGCACACGGAACTGGTCCTACCTCAGGGTGCGTGGGAAGATTACCTTGGGCCCAGACAGCAGGGATTTTACTCATCTCCCAGCAACTATAGCAGGCGCATTTGCCAAAGGAAAAATCATGAAATACGACCCGGAATTTCTCGAGAACTACTGGATGCCCTTCACTTCCAACCGGGATTTCAAGTCAGATCCCAGAATCGTGGTGCGCAGCGAGGGGGTTTATATGTATAACGACGCCGGGGAGAGAATCCTCGACGGATCCTCTGGACTTTTCTGTTGCGCTGCTGGTCATAGCCGGCCTGAGATTGCCGAGGCTGTCTACAGCCAGCTTAAAGAATCCGCCTACGTGCCACCATTTCAGATGGCACAACCGTTGGCATTTGAGCTGTCTCGGCGGGTCGCCAAACTGACCCCCGATGGCTTGGACCATATTTTCTTTGGCAATTCGGGATCCGAAGCGGTCGACACCGCAATGAAGATCGCCTATGCCTATCACTATGCTCGGGGCGAGGGCCAACGTCAGCGCTTTGTGTCGCGCGAACGGGCCTACCATGGGGTAAACCTGGCAGGCGTCTCTTTGAGTGGGATGATAAAGAACCGTCAGGCGTTTGGTCCCGGTGTTCCCGGGGTGGTGCATATGCGCCATACCTGGCTACCTGAGAATCGTTTTGTTAAAGGCCAGCCTGAGACTGGGGTGGATCTTGCTGAGGATCTTGAACGCGCGGCTATGAACTACGGTCCCGATACGATTGCGGCTTGTATTGTTGAGCCTGTCGCTGGCTCCACGGGTTGCTTGGTGCCGCCTCGGGGCTACCTTGAACGCCTGCGTGAGATTTGCGATGCCCATGGTATTTTGCTGATTTTTGACGAAGTGATCTGTGGTTTTGGCCGAATGGGAACGCCTTTTGCGTCGCAAGCTTTCGGCGTCACCCCCGATATCATGACCATGGCCAAGGCTTTGACCAATGCGGCCCAGCCGATGGGTGCAGTGGCCGTCAGCGATAAGGTGCATGCAGCTTTCATGGACGCATCGCCGGAAGGCGCGGTTGAGTTTTTTCATGGATACACCTATTCCGCTCATCCCGGGGCTTGTGCAGCAGGCATCGCGACAATGGATATCTTCGAAAAAGAGGGGCTGATTGCCCGAGCCGCGGACCTTTCGGGCTATTTCCTCGACCAGGTATTCGCACTGAGCGATATCTCCTTAATTACCGACATTCGCGGTTATGGGTTATTTGCTGGTATTGATCTGGCGCCTATGGAAACGCCTGGAGTGCGAGGCCTGGATTTTCAGAAAAAGCTCTTTCATAACGGATTGCACATCAAAATGACCGGGGATTCGGGGTTGATTGCTCCGCCGCTCATCAGTGAACGACACCATGTGGACAGCATCTGCGAGATTATCCGACAGACTTTGGCCCAGTACTAAGGGCTTAAAGCCTGGAAATTGGATAAATGGACTAGGTTTTGGAAGATTACGAAACATTCATTGAATACTTTCCATGTATTGATACCGGTGGTATTACAATGGTGTTGAGAGGGCGTTGACTCGAATCTAGTATTTAGTTATACGTCCTTGTTGAATCGTGATTTGATCAGGATTTGGCATAAACGTGAATGGGCCCCGGTCCTGCACGCAGGTTTTGGGGTAAATAACCAACTGGAGGACAAACATGAGTCTGGAGAAAAATAAGAGGGGAGTTGAGGTAGACGCGGGGCGTCGATCATTCGTCAAGCGGTCTGCGGCGGTATCAACGGCCGCAGCCGTAGGCCCGTGGATCATCAGTTCAAAGGCGCTTGCGTCTTCGGGTGAAGTCAACGTGCTGTTGTGGTCGGATTATTGTCCGCCGGGATTCCTTAAGTCCTTTAAGGAAGAAACCGGGATTACCGTGAATTTCACCGGCATTGGTTCAAACGAAGAAATCATCAATAAGATGAAAGCGACTAAGGGCAAGGGTTTCGATGTCTGCAGCCCAACTAACATGCGATCGTTACAGTGGGAGCCGTTGGATTTGCTCCAAGTAATTGATTACGGCCGCATTCCTAATGTTAAGAACCTGAACCCGGCGATGCTTGCGGTAGGCGATAACGAGTGGAGCTTTGGTGGGAAAGGTTCTCATTGGTTGCCTCAGATATGGGGCACTGAAGGAATTGCATGGCGCTCCGACAAGTGGACACCGCCGCGCGACGGAGAAATGCCAAGTTATGGAGATGTCTGGCAAAGTGATGTAGAGGGTAAAACCATGATGCGTCCGCACTCGGGTATGCTCGGGGCAGGCTTGTATTTGGAAACCACGGGTGCCTTGGACCCGGGAGCTATGCGGGCGGCGTATGCCGATGAGGCGACCATGCGTAAAACTTGGCAGGTAGTCACTGATTTTTGCATCAAGCATAAGAGCCAGATTAAACTGTTCTGGAACGATGCCGATAGCCAGAAAAACGGCTTTATGAGTGGCGGTGTTGTGGTGGGGCAGACCTGGGATGGTCCGCCTACCGTACAAATGAAGGAAGGCAAGCCTGTCATTTATCGGGCACCCGTCGAAGGGTCGCTGGCATGGGTGGACGGTCTGTGTATTTCTTCAGCGGCAGAAAATGTCGACGAAACCTACGCCTTCCTGAACTACTGCTTCGACGCACAGGCTGCAGGACGGTCGATTGACGGCGGCGGTATCGCTGACTGGGGCCAACATGGCTACAACTCTGCTGTATTGGGTGCTGATAAGCACGCGAGTGCTGATTACGGCAAATGGTTCAACCAGATCTACCCTGGCAACTCGCTGGCTAACCTCTGGCCGTGGCCGAAAGAGCCACAGTGGTACGCGGACGTACGTACTGAGTATCGTAATAAGTTCGTAAACGCCTAATCAGGCAATAAAGCCCTCGGCTGCAAGCCGAGGGCTTTTTTCTGAGTCTGGGCTTGTTCGAGCGGGCCAAAATGAGTGCCGACAGACGCAGTGGCCGGCCGGGCACCGGCTCCCTGGATTTTATCGACTCCTGCTAGGGGAAAAGTACACCGATGAGCGCAGATGTTCAGCTTGAAAATGTTTCGGTCCAGTTCGGCGATTTTGTCGCGGTCCGCGATACCAGCCTCACCATCCAGGGTGGGGAGTTTTTCAGCTTTCTCGGCCCCTCGGGATGCGGCAAGACAACATTATTGCGAGCCATATCGGGTTTTCAGGAGCCTAGCCAGGGGCGGGTATTGATAGGCGGCAAGGATATGGCGGGCACTGGCCCAAACCAGCGACCGACAGCGTTGATTTTTCAGAACCTCGCGCTATTCCCGCTGATGAGCGTCTGGGAAAACATTTCTTTTGCTCTTGAAGTGAAGGGGGTCAATAAATCGGTCCGGCGGAAAAAGGCTGATGAACTTTTGGAGTTAGTAGCTTTGCCAGGCCAGGGCGACAAGATGGTGGATGAGCTTTCCGGTGGCCAGAAGCAGCGGGTCGCCGTTGCCCGGGCTTTGTGTGCGGAACCCGAGGTGCTGTTGCTTGATGAGCCTTTGTCGGCACTGGACCTGAAGTTGCGCCAGCACATGCGTACCGAACTTCGCGCTATTCAGCAACGTGCGGGAATTACCTTTATTTATATCACTCACGACCAAGGTGAGGCGTTGACTATGTCGGATCGAGTCGCGGTTATGCGCCAGGGTACGATTGATCAAGTGAGTGATGGCACTATCGTATATGACCGGCCAGAGACGGCATTTGTGGCCTCATTTGTGGGCGAAAATAATGCTTTCCCAGGCCGGGTGATCGAAGTAACTCAAGGCGTTGCCAGTGTGCAGACCAAGTCAGGCGTGCTACATGCACAGGTATCTGCGGTATCACCTTTAACTTCGGGTGATGCCGGAATTGTGTTTGTCCGACCGGAGTCAGTTCGTTTTGCTGATCCAAGCGTATCGCAAAATCGCCTCGAGGTTACCGTGGTCAACCAGGAGTTTGAGGGACACTTCTGGCACTTGGTGCTGCAAACAGCCGAAGGCGGCGTGATTCGTATGTCCGTGATGAATGATGGCGAGAGTGAAACCTATGAGATGGACTCCCGAATTGCCATCAGTTTTACAGCCCAGGGAGCGATAGCGCTGGCCCAGGGCGAACTCGCGGCTGAGTAATACCTGGAGTAGGGGTAATGGCTGTCTGGTTCAGAAGGTTCCTGGCCAGAAATGGCACAATGCTGGCGCTGTATATGTTGACCGCAGTTGCGCTGTGGATCGTGCTTATGATCGTGCTGCCGCAACTGTTCATGCTGGATTTCTCTTTTAGGCACAACTGGCAACAGATAGACCCCTCACGCATGGGCGGCCCAGACGATGTCTACACGCTCGTCAATTATCATTTTCTGGCTTACGGCAGCCCTAATAACCCAGATCCGTTTAATGTGGTCGATGTTACGGTATTCTTTCGTACCATTATCGCTGCGATATTCGTAACCCTATTCGATCTTGCTCTGTGTTACCCCATTGCCTATTACCTTGCGCAAGTCGCACGCGGTGGCAAGGCGCGTCTGCTGGTACTTTTTCTGATCATCCCCTTTTGGGTAAATGAACTACTGCGTGCCTTCGCTTTTAGAATTCTGTTTGGCGAGGAAGGCACTATTAACGCGATCCTGCTGTCCATTGGCGTTTTAGATCAACCAATCGACTTTGTTCGGGAGGACGTGGCGCTGTATGCCGGCCTGGGTTACGCCTACATCCTGTTGATGATTTTTCCAATCTATAACGTTGTGGAGAGCCTGGACAAGAACCAGATAGAGGCCGCCAGGGATCTGGGAGCATCCTGGGCCAGGATTCATCGTCGAGTAGTGATCCCATTTGCCAAACCGGGAATTAGTTCCGGCTGTACGATGGTGTTCATGTTGTCCGCCGGCGCGTTGGCAGCGCCCCAGATTCTTGGAGGCCCCAGCAGTCTGTGGTTTACGCAGATTATCTACCAGTGGTTCAATACCGGCAGTAACTGGCCACGCGGCTCAGCCTACGCTATTGTCTTAATGCTCTCCTGTGTCCTGCTGGTGCTCGCAATCATGCGGATATTTAAAGTCAAGATTGGAGAGATTGGCCGATGACATCGGCAGGGGTGCTGCGCCTGGCAGTAGGTTTTTATATTCTGCTGTTCTTTACCTACCTGTTTGGCCCACTGATTGTCATGTCGTTTACGGCTTTCAACAGTTCAGAGTTTCCCTCAATCTCTCCGTGGAACTGCGTTACCCCAGAATGGTTCGGAGTACTATTCAAGGATCAGCACTTAATGGGGGGTCTGCGAAGCAGTTTATTAGTTGGCGTCGGTGTCGTCCTGCTTGCTGTTCCCATTGGGCTGGCGGCATCACTGCTGATAACGCAGTTGCAAAAACGCGCACGTTCCATTGTTTATACCATAGCGATATCACCCATACTGGTGCCGGGCGTTGTTCTGGGTATTTCGACTCTGGTGTTCTGGGAGCGGATAGACCGCGTGGTTCTGGGTGTAGAAGATAGCTTTTTTTACGATGGTTATTTCATGACCATCATCGGCCAGTCCACGTTTATTGCCGCTTACGCCATGTTGGTGTTTTTGGCCCGACTGCAGCGCTTTGACCCAGGCCTTGAAGAAGCAGCGCTTGACTTAGGAGCTACCCATACTCAGGTTTTTCGCAAAATTCTACTGCCTTTTCTTAAGCCCGCTATTGCCTCGGCAGCAGTGCTGGCATTTTTGGCTTCGTTCGAGAACTACAACACGACCGTATTCACAATTGTTTCAGAAAGCACTCTCACAACAGTGCTAGCCAGTAAAGTCCGCTACGGAATCAACCCATCTATCAGCGCACTGGCTGTCATCATTATTGGCCTTACCCTGGTTGGGGCAGTGATTCACGAATACCTGCGGCGAAAAGAAGCCGCGAAATCTGAGGCACTTGCGGCAGAGGGCTTGCCAGTCCCAACTCGTTCGCGCTCGGGTAACCGCATGCTGCGGGTTCCTGTAGGCGCCTTGGCCAGTCTTATTTTTGTCGCAATGTTGGCAACAGCGTGGATTGCTCGCGATTATGATGTCGCGCAGTGCAAGATAGAGGTGACCGAAGAGAACCGTAAGAAGTTTGACGCTCTAAAACAGCAACGCCTCGCCGAGGCGAAGGCCAAACGGGAGGCGAACCGCCAGGACGCCGATGTTGCTGTGAAGACCAACCAGGCGGGTCGCCAGTACCAGAATATTTTCGCACCCACAAACCTTGGCAACCAGATTGATTCAACTGAGTCATCTGAATCCGACTCTGGTGCGACGACCGCTGTCGAGACCAACCAGGCAGGTCGTCAGTACCAGAGTATTTTTGCTCCTACCAATCTGGACGGGCAGGTAGATTCAGAGACTAAGGATCAGTGATGGAGCTTCTATTGCCAGTGATTTATGCTTGGGTTGACCATCAACTCACAGCTAATTGGTAACGCCAGGAATCCTCGGCCAAACATATGAGCAAAATAAGAACAACCTGTATAGGCGCTTACCCTAAGCCCGAATTTGTTGAACTGCCTGATTGGTTTACGGTCGCCGAAGGTCCCGATACTGCGGACCCTACCCAGAGTTGGAGTGAGGCTATGGTAGCGATGGGTGAGAATGTCGAAGATATTCTCACCCGTGGCGTAGCCCAGGCAATAGCAGATCAGCAATCAGCCGGTATTGACATACCCACAGACGGAGAAGTGCCCCGAGAAAATTATATTCACTACCATTGCCGGTATTTAGACGGTATCGATTTTGCCCATCTCACAGAAAAGTCGTTGCGCAATGGTGCCTACGTTGCGCGCCTGCCCACCATCACCAAACGGGTAAGCGCCCGCGAACCGTTTCTGGTACATGATTGGAAGCGTGCTCAGGAACTGACAGACCGGCCAGTAAAGATGACCATGCCCGGGCCGATGACTATTGGTGATACTACCGCTGATAGCTTCTATGATGATCCCGGACATCGAGGTGCTGACCTCGCTGATGCCCTCAACGTCGAAGTATTGAATCTGGCCCTAGCGGGTTGTCGTCATATCCAGATCGACGAACCCCTTTTTGCCCGTAAACCTGGTCCCGCTCTGGATTATGGTTTCGAAAATCTTGAGCGTGCGTTTCACAAGTGCCCCAAGAATGTGATTCGAACGGTGCATATGTGTTGCGGTTACCCCGATCGCCTGGATAATCCCGATTACCCCAAGGCTGATCCACACAGTTATGCCGAACTGGCTGGGGCTATCGAGGATTCCTCAATCGACGCGGTATCGCTCGAGGATGCGCATCGGCACAATGATCTAGGGTTGTTGGAAAAATTTAACAACACCTCAGTGATCCTGGGCGTTGTGACTGTCGCAAAAAGTACTGTAGAGTCGGTTGAGGAAATTCGAGGTCGATTGCAGCTAGCCCTGGCGCATATTGATCCAGAACGGTTACTGGCAGCGCCGGATTGTGGACTTGGCCTGTTGGGTCGTGAGTTGGCACGGGTGAAACTGACGAACCTGTGCGAGGCCTCACGGAGCCTTGGCTGACATCCTGGGGTCGGGGTATAGGCCCAGAACTCGATAACGCAAACTGGGGTTCGATCGGGACAGGCTTTGAAACTGGATACCACAACCTGGACGCTGCCCTGCCTTTTGGCTGCACTCTTTTTGGTTGGTTGTTCCGAGGATGCATCTGAATCAGCCAAAGCAGTTGTTGTAGATCCAAAAGAAGTCAGTCAGCAAAGTCAGGAGGGCCAAGCGTCAGATAACCCAGCCTTTGACTTGCGCATGCAATTGCAGTTGGCTCCAGCAGACTTATCTCGGTCCGTAACTCAGAGCCAGAACCTGGACGTGTCACCCGCCTCAGATTCTCTTCTGGAAAGGGCGCAACGCAGTGTTTTTGGAGACCTCGACAGCATTCGCAAGAGGCGCTTTCTGCGGGTTCTGGTCACTTATAGTCGGACGAATTTCTTTTTTCATCAGGGAATGCCACGCGGGTTTGAGTATGACCTGATGATGGAATATGAAAAACACCTCAATCGCGGCATCGATTCGCCTGAGCAGAAGGTTAAACTGGTTTTCATTCCAGTGAGGTTTGACCGCTTGCTGGATGACTTGATTGCTGGGCGGGGTGACATCGCAGCAGCTGGGTTAACGGTAACGCCCGAGAGATCTCGCCGCGTGGTATTTACCGACCCTTATATCAAGAATGTGGATGAGGTAGTTGTCGGACGTAGCAATGCTGAGGTCTTCACGTCGTTGTCAGATCTCTCAGCTAAGCAAGTAGTGGTAAGGAAAGGTTCCAGTTATGCCTCCCATCTGAGATCTGTAAGCCGCTCTTTAGAAGATAAATCACTTCCCGCGGTGCAGATCATTGAGGCCGCCAACGAGCTGGCTACCGAAGATATTCTTGAACTGGTCCATTCAGGCGCTGTCGATATGACGGTTGCTGATAGGCATATCGCCCAGACGTGGTCAAATTTGCTGCCCGATATAAAAGTTCACTCCGATGTAGCCATTAATACCGATGGCAAGATCGCCTGGGCGATTCGGCCAGATAGCCCCAAGCTGCTGTCCAGTCTGAATAAATTTGTCGCAGAAAATCGCAAGGGCTCACTGCTCGGAAATATTCTATTTACACGTTACTACAAGAAAAATCGCTGGATTACGAATCCGCTATCGCAGGCGGATCACCAGCGGCTGAAAGAACTACGGCGATTGTTCGAGTTTTACGGGGCGAAGTACCATATAGACTGGCTCAAGCTTGTTGCCCAGGGCTACCAGGAATCCAGGTTGAATCAGGCCATGCGCAGTTCAGCCGGGGCTGTTGGTATCATGCAGCTACTGCCAAGTACTGCCGCTGATAAGAATGTAGGAATCGCCAATATCGAAACCCTTGAAAACAATATTCATGCGGGCGCCAAATACATGGCTTTCCTGCGCCACCGTTACTTCGATAAAGAGGAAATATCCGCCACCGCAAAGATAGATTTTGCTTGGGCTTCGTACAATGCAGGGCCCAATCGTATTCGTCGGTTACGCAAACTATCTGCTGAGCGCGGGTTTGATCCGAATATCTGGTTTGGCAATGTGGAGGTGCTGGCAGCCGAGAAGATCGGACGTGAAACGGTTGATTATGTGCGCAATATCAACAAGTATTTCATTGCCTACAAACTGTATTTCGAGAGCCGGCCCGAATCTGATCCGGCGAGTTGACTTAACTACGGGTTTTCATTTTCCCAAGGAGACTCCACCGGCATGAAGTTCTGGTTAATGTCGACTCTGTCGTTATGTCCAAAAATGCCCTCGATCCGAAACGTGACTCGGAAAGTGGGTTCGTGATCGTATTCGTCGGGGAAATGAATTGCGGGCTCGATCTCCCAGAAAAGCCACTCTTTGCTGGTCATGCGCCGGTAGCGGGTTTTAAAGACCGCGTCGTGCAGCGTGAACTGGGGTTTATCGCGAAGGTAGATCTCAGCATCGTAGGCGATGGCTTCGGATCGGGATCGACGCAGTTTCTCGTACAGGCTGAAATACTGATCAAAACACCAACCATCATCGCACTGGTCCGAATTTTTTTGATACCAGCGTAATACTGAAGTCGGACGGAAAAACAAGTGCGGGCCTAGGATACGGTCGAAACTTGCTTCGCCACGGTATTCAAACTTGCTTTTAGTGAAGTAGTAGAACGAATTGCTGATCTGGGGAACCCAGGGACTTTTGGTCAGAAAGGTTTTGCTATGGCGAATTCGGCCATAGGGTTGGTATTTGCCATCACGCCGCCTGATGCCGATGTCATAGCGAAGTTGTTGCCAAGGCTTATCTGCCCGTGGCTTGAATTGCAGACTGATATTTTGTTGTTTGTCGTCTATGTCGTCCACCCTGGTTTCATCTTCGTCGTCACCCAGCATTAAGTGCAACCGGTTTTCGACGCTGGGCAGGGAAATTTTCGCGCGTATGCCGGGGCTGACCTTGGTGCCTTCATTTCCATCGTAGCGAAAACGGACAAATACACGAAGGCGGGTTTTCTGAGCCGATTCGTCTGCATACTCATTACCAAAAAAACCGTCAATCTGGCCTGCGGTATCAGTTACCCACTTGGACCATTTTGTATGGACCTCCTCGACACGATCTACGTCATCCGTGTCCCCTGCAAAGGCTACGGCGCTTACGCACAAAAGAGTCAATACCGTGAAAAATCTCATTGCTTATATTACTTAGAATATTAAACGTTGTAGATAAAGAGGCCTTATCGGCTAACGAGTACGGTTCGCTAGTTTTCCAAAAAGGATAACAAAGAGGCTTAATCGATGTCTACAAGCCACGCCCCGTCAACTTTGCAAAATCCAAAGCGACGGGATGTGGTCTGGTTATTCATCGTGGTGTCGAGGTTGAGTCTGCGGCAGACCAGGTCATTCTTACTGTAGTTGTCGGTCACTGCCCAGGTGCTGCTGACTTTCTCATCGGTACTTTTCCACTGCACCGGAGTATCCAGTGCAACCGAATTCAGAGTCTCATTAATCTTAATCAGTAGAGAGTCAAGATCGTCGGCCGATAATACCCCCAGCGGGGTATCTCTGAGGAAGATCGTATTTTGTGAAAAACCAGCGGCAGGTATGATGGCCAGCACCGCGGCAAGGAAGAGGAACAACGCTCGTCGTGGGCAATTCATCTGCTATCTTGCTCATTGGCATTGTTTTCAGATTCCGAAGCCTCTACTGCAGCTCCAGCTACTGCGAGTTTGGAAGTCACTGCCTCTACCACTACCCGTTTGGGCGCGAACTGAATGCCTGCGTCAGCGAATGCTTCTTGTATCTTAGCGTAAGCCACACGCCGCAGTGCCCACTGGTTACCTGGCTTGGCAGAGAATTTGCAGCGTATCACAAAAGCCGAATCATCCATTCTGTTCACGCCCTGTGATTTCAGCCCATCGAGGAACTGAGGTCCATGTTCTGGGTCATCCAGAAGTTCCTTGCCGACTTTCTTGATCAGCTTTCGAACTTTCTCGACGTCTTGTTCAAAGTGGACCCGCAGTTCGAACTTCATGATTACCCAGTCGCGACTGAAATTGGTCAGGGTGCTGATCGTACTGTAAGGGATGGTGTGGACCGGCCCATTATGATGTCGTAACTGCATGGAGCGAATTGAGATTTGCTCGACCGTGCCTGTGTTACCGGCTACGTCAATATATTCCCCCTTGCGAAAGGCATCATCAATTAGGAAAAACACCCCTGAGATAATATCTGCAACCAGAGTTTGCGCACCAAAGCCAATTGCGAGCCCGATAACGCTTGCCGCCGCAATCAGTGGCCCGATGTTAATGCCCAGGCTTGCCAGTATGGCCATGACGGCGACCACAAAAATGGTCACGAACAGGAAACCACGCAAGAGTGGCAGTACTGTAGCGGCCCGTGACAGACCCTGTCCGCCAGGGTCACTGGAAGCGTGGGCGTCACCTTCTTCGGCTTCATCCACTTGCCCGGAGGAAATCCAACGCTTGGTCGCGGCCCACAAGATGTACGCTATCGCAACGGTCACCAGTATCTGAGCCCCCATACCGGCCACCCTTTCGCCAAGCCTGGAAGCGGTCAGTTCCACAATATCGATGTGCCAAATTTGCCCCAACGCCATAAGCGCCAGCAACAGAACCACGGCCCGGGCAGCCTGGACGATACCGCCCCTGGCCCCGCGTTGGCTTGGTTGCAGGTTTTCCAGTTCCGAGTCAGAGACGCCCCATTCACGTATCAACGGACCCATGGCGCCGAGTATCAGCGGCAGGACCATCAGTAGCAGTAGCAGCGTCTTCAGTACCGAAGTCAGCACGCCTTTTTCTTCCAATCCGATTGCACTGAACAGCGCAAACACAAATAGCAATAACACGATTGTTGTGCCAATGATTGGCCAGATGGCGGTTAGCAGTTTGCGAACCCTCCCAGGAGGGCGGCCAGCCAATAGCATGATGCTGACCGGCCGGCGGATCAGCCACATAACAGCAATAATGATGGCTATCAGAGTGATTCCGCCGACCAGGCTAACGGATTGCACCAGTGCTGGACCCTCGAAAGGCGAACTGATCGCGCCAAGATAGTTCTGAAAAAAATATAAAAACGATCCACCAATGAATATCCACGAGACCCGTGAGCTTAAAAGCTGAGAATCGGCATCGTTCAGCGGCGTAAGTCGGGAGTTCGATCGGTGGGGAGAAAAAATGAGGTTCACCAGTTGTTTAAGTAGCCAGGCGAGCAGGATTCCGGCCAGTAGCCCCATCATGAGCAGTCGATTGGGCGCGTGTCCTCCGTATACAAGCAAAAACGCGATGTATGCACCGAGCACAAATACAACCGGAATAAAAAGGTCGTAGATTAATAGCAGCAACCGTCGACCTAACCGCTGGGGAAAGTTGTTGCCCCCAACCATTGCCAGAGTCTCAGGGATACGCACGGAAAGACGCTTAAACAGGTGTTGGGCAGCCCAGCCAGCCAGCAAAATACCACCAAGGTAGGCGACCACAAGCCAGATATCTCCCTTATTTCTTCCCGGCGGCACCATGGCGGTGGCCATGACAGAGGGGATGCGAGCGATGTTTGGCGTTTGCTTTAGCTCTTTCAGTAAGCCAGCACGAAACCGGTTTGTAATGGTGGCCAGTTCTTGAACCGCTGAGTCTGCGGGCGATTGTTGCTCCTTTTCAGCGCGGATCAATTGCCAGACGATAGAGCGAACCTGCTCATCACTTAAGCGGGCCAGAAGATCTTCTCTTTCCTCAGCGTTTAGATTCTGGTCAAGTATTGCTGATGGTTCTGCCGGTACCTCGCTCGGATCCGCCCCATGAGCCACTCCCAGCAACAGGCTGAGCAGTACAGTCACGCTGAAGATCAGCGTGACTAATATCTGATGAAAAAAATAAGGTTTCATATCAAATGGTAATTGTTAGAGTTGGCTGAGTAAGTCTATTTTAGACTCAAGATGAGTTATTGTGCGCGATAGGATACTCAACGAGTTGAAATCCACATCTCAGTGGAAAGCTTTCGCTTTAAGCATGTCAGAGACGCACGCTAGCATGGTTTGTGGGACTCGCGTTTCCAGGGGAAAATAAATTAATACTGTGGGGGGGGGTTGCAGTGTTTTATACCAATAATAGGCATACAAATAAGTGGTAAATCCATTCGAGTGAACTGGGGCGTTTCACTTGAACCCACTGGATAGCGCTTAATGACTGATGCTGGCACGACTTGTCGACAAAGAATAATTTTCATCGAACAACTCATAAAACTGGATACCAATATTATGAATACTCTGCGGCAGATACGTAACGCAATTTATTTTCTGGGAGTTGTTCTGGTACTTGCTATGCCTCGCGCCTGGGCAGAAGAGACAGCGGCAGCGGAACTGGCCAAGGCGGCACAAAACCCACTGGCCTCGATGATCAGTCTGCCGTTTCAGAATAATACCAACACGAATGTCGGCCCGCTGGACGGAACACAGAACATTCTTAATATTCAACCGGTGTGGCCGATAGACTGGAACGATAACTGGAATTTTATTACCCGTACGATTGTTCCGGTGGTATCCCAACCCGCTATGAGCGCCACGGGCTCTCGCAAAAGCGGTCTGGGCGACATCACCTTTACCGGGTTTTTTGCCCCTAAGGAAACTGAAAAGTGGATTTGGGGTGCTGGGCCTGTCGTATTGCTTCCCACCGGTGGTGACGGACTAACTCAAGACAAATGGGGCTTAGGTCCCAGTATTGTGGCTCTGTCCATGGACGGCCCCTGGGTCTACGGTGGACTGGTGAGTAATGTCTGGTCTGTGGCGGGTTCTGGTGCCAGTGACATCAACCTTCTGACCTTGCAGCCCTTTATCAATTACAACCTGCCAGGGGGTCGCTATTTCACCAGCTCGCCAGTCGTTAATGCGAACTGGGAAGCGGCCAGCGGGGAGCAGTGGACCGTGCCACTAGGCTTGGGTTATGGGAAGATTTTCAGGTTAGGCAACACACCGGTGAACGGTCAGATCAGCCTTTATCGCAATGTGAAACGGCCCACTAACGGCGCTGAATGGCAGTTGCGGGCTCAACTGCAGTTCATGTTTCCGCGGTGAGTAAAGCCCGTTCCTTTATTGCCCCATCTGAAAAGATACAAAGCCCTCGAGGACAGACTGAATCTCTGCAACACTGAGGCCGCCTCGATCCTGTGGGTCCGAATAAATGCCGCACACCAGTGCGCTTACTTTCGGTTGAGTTGTACTTGTAATTTTAAGGTAGTAGTTCAGGTTCAAAGGGCCACCGTCGCGTGAGGCCAGGCGCAAAAAGTGCGACAGTGCAGTGGAGTTCATAGCGATATTGAACTCTCGTTGCGCACTCATTTCATTTCGACGGTACTGTTTGGTTACGGTAAAGGTGTCCGGGGAGATCATAGTTGGGGAACTCATCTCAGAGCGTGGCCGGCGCATGGCAAAGTAGCAGTAAGGAGCATAGGTTTGCTTAACACGGTCGATGGCCTTGCCATCTTGAATAAAGGCGCGAGATTTTCTAGCACTGACCGCAAGTGGCCTAGCCAAGGTGATTAGTGTTCCCGGCGGAATCTTGAACGCACTGGCCCGGGAGTGTGATTTTGCGGCGAACGAAGGACTGACGACTAAGGTCAAGGCGCAAAAGAGTAACGCGATAGTTGATGGCATGATGAAAGTTTTCGAGAGTATAGAAGAGCTAAACAATATCAGACGAAATTAGTGCTTACAAATCGAAAGTCAACCCATTTATTAACAAGGGGGAAACCTAATGAAAGTTTTGACTAAGGCGGTTGGGTTATTAGTTTTTGCAAGTTTGGCTGCAGCAGCTGAGCCACCAACACCAGGATTTAACAACCCGATTCCATCCGAAATCCTGACGCCGGATACCGTCGATACCAGTATCGGAACCCTCAATTTCTTCGATGGAATGCCCGACGATGAAACGGTAACAAAGGTCTACGACAATCTGGACACCGTTCGCTCCACAGAAGTATTCCTCAATTTTATTCCAGCGGCATCAATGGAAGGCGCTCGTATTGGGCTTGAGAGTATTGGAGCGAGCCGTGCACACCAAGTCATGATGTTCGATCAATTGCTGGATTCGAATCCACTTTTTCTCACGGGCAATACCGACACGGTCTACACCGTCGTATTTCTTGATCTGGGACGGGATGGACCCACTGTTATTGAAATTCCACAAGGAAGCGGGCCCAGTACTGTAAATGACGCATTTTTTCGTTTTGTCACGGATATGGGTGCACCCGGACCTGATAAAGGCAAAGGGGGAAAGTACTTGATCTTGCCTGAAGCATACGAAGGCGAGGTCCCAGATGGCTATTTTGTAGCACGCTCTCCATCAAACGTTAATCTGATGGTTCTGCGAGGATTTCTGGTAGATGGAAAAACTGATGCGGCGGTCAAATCGGTTAAAGAGGGATTGAAGATCTATCCGCTGAGCCAGAAAGAGAGCCCGCCTCCGATGGAATTTATCAGTGGATCAAAGGTTGCGTTTAATACCGTGCACGCTAACGACTTTACGTTTTTTAAGGAAATCAACGGCGTTATTCAACGCGAGCCTGTAAATTTTATCGACCCCGAATTGCGCGGATTGCTGTCGAGTATTGGCATTCAAAAAGGCAAACGCTTTAATCCCGACGCGAGAATGAAGCGAATCATGACCGACGGCATCGCGATCGGTAATGCAACGGCCCGGGCTTTGCTTTTAAGACCAAGGTCTAAATCAGCCTTTTACTACGAGGACAGCCAGTGGTTCACCGCTTTTATCGGGGGCGATTACCAATGGTTGATTGATAAAGGAAACGGAGGCCGTAATCTTGATGCCCGAACCGCGTTCTTTTATGGTTATACCTTAAACACCCCAGCGATGGTTTTGAAAATGGTCGGTGCGGGTTCGCAGTACGCGGTTGCCGCGACGGATCGAGATGGTGACTATCTGAATGGCAACAAGAACTACCGCCTGCATATTCCACCCAACGTGCCAGCCAAGGACTTCTGGTCCGTCGTGGTTTATGACCCACAAACGCGGTCAGAGCTTCAGACTAGCCAACCGTTCCCAAGCAAGAATAACAAGCGCGACAAGATAGAGATGAATACTGATGGCTCTGTTGATCTATATTTTGGCCAACAGCCGCCCGAAGGCATGGAGTCAAACTGGGTTCAAACGGTTCCGGGTAAAGGATGGTGGGCTATATTGAGGCTCTATGGTCCGCTGGACCCCTGGTTTGATAAAACTTGGCGGCCGGGTGACTTTGAGAGGTTGGATTAAGATCAACCGTAACTGGGCCGATGAGGATTCACATCGAACCATGGTTTGATGAAACCCGGAAACCAGCTGAGATTGAATTACTGAACTGATTCACCAGGCAGTGCCACCGCAGCGACCAGCACAATGCCGGCCGCTGCGTTGGATTCGAAGGCATAGTCAATCGAAGTATGCTGTTTTCACCGCGACTCAATCGCCATGATGTTTGGTTCCGGCCTTAATACGCTAGGTGATCGATCTAGCAGAGCACCTCAAAAGATTGGTCCAGGCGGGTTTTGCTATCAAGGGTAATTTCGACCTGCCAGGTGCCGATAAAATCGTCCATTCCCATGGCTGGGTTGAAGAAACTGAAAAGCGCGGCGCCTTTAGGTGGATGCAATTGCAGCCACACAGTAATGCGGCTGGTGCTACCGCTGGAAAATGAGTGATCGATGTGTTCGCGGGTTTTGCCTGTGGGATCGGTCCAGTCGACTTGTAGTTGATGACTGCTCTCAGAAAGATCAGCCAGATCAATCACTGCATAGATCTTGTCGTTGCAGCCAAAACGCAAAGTATCGGTTTGCACCGGTACTCCATTTTCAACTGTCGCGCTCAGCCACGCGCCGATAGAGGGCTCTGCCGATGCCGCCAGAGGGGTCGCCAGCCACACAAGAATACCCGCGACCCCTAAGACGCCGCGCTTCAGTAACCGCGTTTTGATTGACATCTTCAGGCAGCGCGGCGCAGCAGGCCTTCAGTTTCGCTGAGAGCCTCAGCCAGCGAGTCGAAGAGTTCATCTATTTGCGCTTCGGTAATGATTAATGGCGGGCAGATTCCGATGACATCGCCAGGCAAGGCGCGAACAATAAGTCCCCGGGCCTGCGCCCGGGCAGCGAGTGTGGCGCCTGCTTTGACTTCGGGTGGGTATTGTTCTGCCGAGTTCTTATCCATCACCAGTTCGAGTGCGCCGATCAGGCCGACGCCGCGTGCCTCACCCACCAGAGTGCTACTGCTGAGTTGTGCCAGCCTTTCCTGAAACCGAGGTGCGACATTGCGAACATGCCCAACCATATCGCGTTCCTCATAGATTTTCAGTGTTTCGAGCGCTACTGCGCAAGATACCGGATGCCCGCCATAGGTGTAGCCCATGCCGAGTGCCCCGTGTTTTCGGCTTTGCGCCTTGAGTACTTCGTACACCTTGTCCGAGATCATGAGAGCCGATATGGGTAGATAGCCTGATGAGAGTTGTTTGGCACAGGTGACCATGTCCGGGCGGATATCGTAGGTCTGCGAGCCCCACATGTTGCCGGTGCGGCCAAATCCGCAGATGACTTCATCTGCCACCATCAGCACGTCGTATTTGTCCAGCACCGCCTGAATTTTGCCGAAGTAGGTGGCCGGTGGCAGCATGACACCGCCAGCACCCATCACCGGTTCGGCGACAAAGGCGGCGACCGTGTCTGGACCTTCATTAATGATGAGCTGTTCGAGATTCTCAGCAAGGCGGCTGGCAAAAGCCTCCTCGGATTCACCGGATTGACCGTAGCGGTAATAGCCGGCGGGATCGGTGTGGATCATTCGTTCCAGGGGTAAATCAAAGTCGTTCTGCATCAGCGGAATGGCAGTAAGGCTGCCGCCGGCGACCGTTACACCGTGATAGCCGCGTTTTCGGGAGATGATTTTCTTTTTCTTTGGCAACCCGCGGCCGTTGTTGTAGTACCAGGTGAAGCGGATCATGGCATCGATCGCCTCGGACCCGGAATTTAGAAAAAAGGCCCGGGTCATGGGCTCAGGCGCGATCTCGATCAGTTTTTCCGAAAGTGCTATCACCGGCTCGGTGGAGCGGTGGGCAAATGTGTGTGAATAGGGTAGTGCGGCAAATTGATCCGCCGCGGCCCTTGCCAATCGTTCCTCGGAGAACCCGAGCGATACGCACCACAGGCCTGCAAGCCCTTCCAGATAGCGATTATTCTGGTCATCCCAGACGTACACTCCTTCTCCGCGGGTAATGACCAGCGGGCCTTGTTCCTCGTGGGCCGCCAGGTTGGTGTAGGGGTGCAGGGCGTGGGCGATGTCTTTCTTATGAATGTCGGTAATTCGGGTATTCATTGGAGGTCTCCATTTTGGCCCTTGGCGGTCAAATTCATCCGTTGGCTGGCCGGTTACATGAAGACATTCTGCCTTGGTGATACAAGATCAACAAGGTGGCGTTAATCGCGCCTTGGAATGCTGGCCGGAGGCTGCAGTGTGACTTTCATTGGCGCACCAGGCGCGGAAACCGCCCAGGCTCCGGTTTTGCCATTGGGTATGAGTTTTTTGCCATTCCTGGCCTGGGCGCAGTCAATATACGTTTTACTGAGTTCGCCATTGTGGATAAGTTCTTTTGTGCGTCGGACGAAACCCTGACCCACGGCCGGTGTCACCAACCCGCAATAGCGGGTGACTTAGAGATAATAAGCTGCCACAACGAGGGCATCGAACTTGTTATGCCCGCCTGAAACGCCGACAATGGACAAGGTTATTAACACCCCACCGAACTAAGTCTGCCTGCCGGGCAAGTGCGAGAGGTTAATTCGTTGTAGTCGGGGATTTAGCATCAGCGCCAAACTAAACGAAGACGAAGGACTATTGTAGATGGTGTCTGAGTCGGCAAGATTTTTAAAGACGTCAAGCGATCACAGGAGTTAAGAAGATGGATGCAGCGGTAAAAGAAGTAGTCGGACATTATGTAGGCGGTCGGCCGGTCGCCGGAGTGAGTAACCGTTTTGGGGACATATATAACCCAGCGACGGGAGAAGTGGTTCGCACGGTCGCTCTGGCCAGCGCCGATGAAGCGCGTGCCGCAATTGCAAATGCCTCACAGGCATTCCCGGATTGGGCGCAGATGCCCCCGGCCCGGCGGGTACAGGTGCTGTACCGTTATCGTGAATTGCTGATTCAGAATATTGATGAAATGGCGGCGCTGCTGTCATCTGAGCATGGTAAGACCGTCGACGATGCCAAGGGATCGATCACCCGAGGTCTGGAAGTCGTCGAGTTTGCCTGCGGTATTCCGCAGATGCTCAAGGGAGAGTTCAGCGAGGGAGTGGCCACTGGGGTGGATTCGTGGAGTATGCGCCAGCCTTTGGGAGTGGTCGCGGGCATTACGCCATTCAACTTTCCGGCCATGGTGCCGATGTGGATGTTTCCTGTCGCTATCGCTTGTGGCAATACTTTTATCCTCAAGCCTTCCGAGCGTGATCCGTCCTGCGCGGGCTTCATGGCGAGACTGATGACCGAGGCAGGCTTACCCGATGGCGTCCTCAATGTCGTGAATGGCGATAAGGAAGCCGTTGATACTCTGCTATCGGATCCAACTGTTCAGGCAGTCAGCTTTGTGGGATCAACGACAGTAGGGGAGTACATCTACCAGACGGGTTGTGCCCATGGCAAACGGGTTCAGGCGCTTTGTGGTGCGAAGAATCACATGGTGGTGATGCCGGATGCTGATATGGGGCAGGTGATAGATGCGGTAATGGGCGCGGCCTATGGTTCTGCCGGCGAACGGTGCATGGCGATCTCAGTGATAGTCGCGGTTGGGGACGACACCGCAGATCGAATGATGGAGCAGTTAGTCCCGCGCATCGAGACCCTCAAGGTCGGTGCCTATGATCAGGATGGAGTCGAAATGGGCCCTGTGATTACGCCGGATGCGCGGGATCGGATCAAAGGGTATATCGATCGCGGTGTCGAAGAAGGGGCTGATCTGTTGGTAGACGGTCGCGAGATATCAATATCGGGTTACGAATCCGGCTGTTTTGTCGGAGCCACGGTGTTTGATCGGGTCACGCCGCAAATGGCGATCTACCGCGACGAGATTTTTGGGCCAGTGCTTTCGGTCGTACGTGTGAGTAGCTACGAAGAGGCGCTCGCACTGGTTAATGATCACGAGTACGGCAACGGGACTGCCATTTTTACCCGTGACGGTGATGCCGCCCGTGACTTTGGCCATCGCGCACAAATTGGCATGGTGGGGGTTAATGTGCCCATTCCCGTGCCACTGGCTTTCCATAGTTTTGGGGGATGGAAGCGTTCATTATTCGGCGATCACTATATGCACGGCCCCGAGGGCGTGCGCTTTTATACCCGGATGAAAACGGTCACCAGTCGCTGGCCATCGGGCATTAAGGAAGGAGCTGTGTTCAACTTTAAGGCCGGCGGGGAGCACTGATCCCACGCGCCAGGCGTTGGCCGAAGCCATGATGTAGTGTAAATCCTGCAGTCAGTCTTTGTTCGGCACAACCTCGCCCCCGGGGCTTTCCGGTTCGTCATCCACGAGTTCAGCAGGGAACCCTGGCGCCCGCAGTTGATCACCACAGGCTTCTTCCAGACGTCGAACAATATTAGTTGACCACTCGCGCCCACCGTAGCGGTCTCGGCCGTCTTTAAAGATCTTAAGCAGTAGAGGGGATATTTCGAGCGGCACATCGACCCTGTCTGAAATCGCCTGGAACAACGACAGGTCCTTTACAACCAGGTCCATAGTGAAGTTGACATCTCGACTCCCGTTCAGGATCACTTGGCTTTCAGTTTCGTGTACAAAGGAGTTTCCTGATGAGATACGGATTGCCTCGTAAGTGGTGTTGAGATCCATCCCAGCCCGATGAGCGGTCATCAGGGCCTCGGCCAGGGCGGCGAGATTTACCGAGGCAAGATAGTTCGTGAGAACCTTCAATATCGACGCAGAACCCAGCGGACCCGTGTGTAGGACTCGCCGACCGAGAGTCGTGAGTACGGGCAGTGCTTTGTCAAAAGTAGAGCGCTCGGTCCCAGCAAATATAGATATGTTCCCGGTAGCTGCTCGGTGACACCCGCCGGAGACCGGGCAATCGATTGGTTCACCGCCTGCCGCTATGACCTGTTCACCCAGTCGGCGTACTTCGCGCTCGTCTGTGGTGCTCATTTCAGCCCAGATCGTTCCGGGACCTATTGCGCTCAGAACCCCATCTTCCCCTTCCATAACGTTGGCGCTTGCCGCTGGATTGGGTAGACAGGTGATGAGAATATCGACGTTACACGCGATCTGTGCCGGGCTTTCTCCGATAGTCGCACCTTTTCGAGCGAACGAGTGCTCCAGTTCTGAGTCCAGATCTCGTACCGTTAGGTCGAAGTCACTACGCAAGATACTTCCGGCAAGCTTGCCGCCAACGTTACCGAGCCCGATAAAGCCTATTCTCATATCCCTTTTCATCTCTATGTCGTGGGATTGCCAGGGCTTCAGTTTGCACTAGCCGACAGGCTGAAGATCAGTTCGGTAGCGCTTAGCCTTTCTTATATAGCTCTGAACGTTATCACGAAGAAGTTGAACTTCCGCATCGGTAAGCTCCCGAACGAAGCGTGCGGGTGACCCCACGATCAGTGATCGTGGTGGGAAAGTTTTGCGTTCCGTAACCAATGCATTAGCTCCAACCAGGCTGTCCGATCCGATCTGGGCAAAATCAAGTATCACGGCGCCGTTTCCAATCAGCGCATTGTTGGCAATGGTGCAGCCGTGGATGACCGCGCTATGGCCGACAGTTACGTCGGCTCCGATGATGGCAGGCGCTCCGGCATCCACATGAATTACGGTGCTGTCCTGGATATTGGTGCGAGCGCCAACCACGATCCGGTCGTTGTCGCCCCGCAGTACGGCGCCGAACCAGACGCTGGATTGTGATCCCAGATCAACTGAGCCGATGACGTCGGCACTTGGCGCTACGTAGGCATCATCGGCGATGGTCGGCAGGTGGTCTCCTAACTGATAGATCATTGTGTTACTTCGTTTGTACGGTTATTTCAATGCCAGAAGTGGGCTCAGGTCAGGTGAGTCATTGATTGTGAATCCTGGGTCAATAGACTGCCACCTCGCAGACGGCCGATCAGTCCAGAGAGTCGATCAAACATCTTCTTTTTGATACTGTACTCCACCTCAAATATATCGGCGGTTTCTCGAAGAGTCATCAGGTAATCATCGCTGGTGCGAATTTCATCCACCAGCTTCAGTGTATGGGCCCGGGCGCCTAACCAGTGTTCGCCGGTGGCGACAGCGTCAAGGTCGATGATAGGCCGTTGCTGCTTGACGAAATCCTTGAACAAGGCGTGGGTTTGTTCGACTTCTTCTTTAACTTTGGCCCGGGCCCGGTCGGTCGTCTCGCCGAGCATGGTAATGGTTCGCTTAAATTCACCAGCCGATATCTGTTCATAGTCAACGTCGTGTTTTTTCAATAAGCGATTGAAGTTGGGAATCTCGGCGACCACACCAATAGAGCCAATCACAGCAAACGGCGCAGCCAGAATCCGGTCTGCGACGCAGGCCATAAGATATCCGCCGCTCGCAGCAACTTTATCGACCGCGACTGTTACCTCGATGCCAGCCTCGCGTAACCGGGAAATCTGAGAAGCAGCCAAGCCGTAGGCATGTACCATGCCGCCAGCACTTTCGAGCCGGATAACAACTTCATCTCCATCGCGCGCTCCTAATAGTATTGCGGTGATTTCTTCGCGAAGAAGTCCCACTTCACTGGCACGGATATCACCGTGAAAATTGAGGACGAACACCCGTTTTCGTGCTTCGGGGGGGTTGCGCTTTTCTGCTTTGGCTTTTGTTTTGAGTTCTTTCTTGCTAGATTTTTGCTTTTTTTTCGCCTGCTCAGGGCTTAGGGTGGCGAATTCGATGGCGTTGGCCATATCGCGGTAGCGATCATTAATCCGTTTTACATCAATCTGCTCGGGCGATGTGTGTCGATTGCGGATCGCGATACCTACCACGGCGCCAATGACGCCGATTACAGCAAGAACAATAGTCAGTGATTTAGCAAAAAAGAGACCGTAATCCGCAAGGTAGGCCATCCCAGTCTCCAGGTGAGGTTGAAGGGACGGCGAGTGTAGCACCGGCCCCGGGTGTTGGTGGTATGTTGATATGATCCCCGGTTGTGGTTGTCAGGGATGTATTGCTAGGCACAGTCAAGGGAAAAGATTTATGAATGACCAGGTCATCGAGCAGTTGAATAGTCTGTCCGGATCGTTATCGATCGAGTCGATTAAAGATCGACTCAAGGAAATGATTGCCATTCCAAGCGACAATCCAATGGCTGGTGAGCCCCGCCCCGGCCATCGCGAAAAGGAGATTGGCGAGTATTACCTGGAGCAGATGAGTCAACTCGGTATGGCCGTTTCTTCTCGTGATGCGGCGCCCGGGCGCCCCAATGTCTTTGGCGCGCGTCAAGGGGCTGGCGAGCGGCCGTCACTGATGCTGTGTGGGCACCTCGATACTGTGCCGGCCGAGGGCTATGAAGAAGCCTACTGTGCACGCGAGGCGGACGGTCGGATCTACGGGCGTGGCTCCTGTGACATGAAAGCGGGATTGGCTTGTTATCTTGAAGTGGTACGCCTGTTGCAGGAGGCAGATGTACAACTCCAGGGAACATTAATGCTGTGCGGCGTCGCCGACGAGGAGTGGCAGATGATCGGTTCCCGTGAAATCGGCCTTAATGGCCCGATGGCAGACCAGTGCATCATCGGCGAACCCTCAGACCTTGCTGTGTGCCCGGCACATAAAGGGCAGCATGGCCTGTTTATCCGCACCTTTGGTAAGGCGGTGCACTCCAGTATTCCTGAACACGGAGAAAATGCGATTGAACGTATGGCCCGGGTTGTCACGGCATTGTCTGATTACAACGCAGAGCTCGCATCCCGTGAGCCCCATCCCTTGTGTGGTCATGGGCGTTACAGTCCAGGTGTGATCCGCGGCGGTGATCTCGTTAGCGCAGTACCTGATTTTTGTGAACTTGAAATCGATCGCCGTCTGCTTCCAGGCGACAGTGCAAAAAGCGTACGCCAGGATATCGAGAAGCGGTTGGAATCTCTGAAGGCAGACGACCCAGGGTTCCGCTACGAGATTAGCGATCCCTCTTGGGATATCCCGGCCAATGATGTTCCGCTGGACTCCCCAGTTGTGCGCTCATTACTCGAATCGTCGCAATTACTCACTGGATCGCCGGCACAGGCGTCGGCTTTCCCCGGAGCGACTGATGCGCCTCATCTGGGCAGCCCTGCTGTGGTGTGTGGGCCCGGCTCTTTAGTTCAGGCGCACTCGCTTAATGAGTACGTCGAGATTGAGCAGTTGACCCGGGCGACGCAGATGTACCTGCATGCCGTATTTGACCTGCTAGCCTAGCGCGCAAATCGCTCCGGGCGGTACGGCGTAAGATCCACAGTGGGTGGGTGTCCATCGATGATCTGCTGGACGAGTTTGCCAGTAATGCCACCGAGCGTTATGCCGATATGGTGGTGGCCGAACGCATAGATCAGCCCCGGATGCCGTGAAGAACGACCGATCACCGGCAGGCTGTCGGGCAGAGTAGGTCGAAAACCCAACCAGGTATCCCCGCGCTGTCCAACTTGAGGTAGGACACGATGGACCCATCGCTCAATGTAGGCCAGCCGGGCCGGGTTTGGTGGGGCGTTCAGGCCGGCAAGCTCAACGGTTCCTGCCGCCCGCAGACCTAAGTTAAGTGGCGACAGATAAAGGCCAGCATCTGCCAGCCCAACCGGTCGGTTCAGCAATGTAGCGCTATCTGGAAACATGACGTGATAGCCTCTTTCCGTATCCAGCGGCAGCGGGTCGATGAGCTCACTGCTGATAGTTTGTGACTGCGCGCCCGCTGCCAGCACTACTTGTCGGGCGCTGATCGACCTTGAGTCGCCGATGACCTGTATATCGCCCAAGTCATTGCGGGCCAGGGAGGTCACTTTCTCACGCAGAACTTGGCCACCATCAGCCGCGAATTTCTCGACCATTTTTAAGATAATTTGTTGCGGGTCCAGTAGTTGAAAACCGTCATCGTAGAGAACGCCTCCAGCGAATACCGAGGCCAACTGGGGCTCAAGGTTCTGAATGTCACTGATATCAAGTTCTGTGATTGCGACACCCTGCCGACGCCGTCGTTGGATGTCATCCTGTGCACCAGCTAAGCTTTTTTCGCTTGAATACAGGTAGATCGTACCGTTGCGCCGGATCAGGTTGAGCGCATCAGAGCTACGAAACAGAGTCATTGCCGCATCCTCGGCATGCGCTAGCAGAACACCTAGCGCCTTAATGATGTGGTTAACCTCAGTGCGCTTGCAGTGGCGCAAAAACGAGAGCAGCCAGGGCAGCATCGTCGGCATATAGGTCAGAGAAATGGATAGTGGTCTAGCAGACCCCCACAGCAGGGGCGGTAGTGCCGTAAGTAGCTTAGGATGATTAATGGGAATACAGGCGTAACTGGCAAAGGTAGCCGCATTGCCGTAACTGGCGCCACTCCCCGGTTCGTTGGCATCCACCAGTATGACCCGGTGACCTGCACGCTGGAGATACAAAGCACAGCAGGCGCCGACCATGCCGGCACCGATAACGACTATCTTCGCAGCTGCCTTTGCCTGATCCATTGTGTCAGTTCCTATGAGCCCAATTATTGTCGTGCAATCGTTTTATCGAGCACAAAGAGCTACAGCGAGGTCTCCACCATACCTACTTTGTAGACCCAGGCAAAACGGTAGTTACCAGCAGATTATCCCGGGATCCTGACGTACTCGAAATCGTCGGGCTGGTTGTCGATTGAGCGGGCCGGCGGTGCGATCCACGATGCGTATTGGCCAGGTTGATGCAGCGGTTGCATTAGAGATTGCAAGAAGTCAGCGTCGTCCGTGGTAGGCAGGTAGTGGTCGCGTTGCTGTTGCCACTCTTTTTGTTGCATAAGATGACCCTCTGGCGAGGCCTCGACTGAGGCAAATTCGCCGATTGCCCGATTAAAAGCAACGTGCGGCAGTTCCAGCTTGAACTCTATGCCGGCCTTGGCCATCACCAGGTTCCACCTCTCGACTCCACGGGCGCATTCGCGCACATAGTCGTCACGCAGGCGCATGTTAAGAGCGGGTAATGCCGGCGAGTCAATGCTTTGAATACGCCCATCTATAACCTTGAGCACCGGATACAGGGCATCGACGAGCCGATGGTCATCATCGATATCGATTTCCTTGTAGCGCCCCTTAAGGCCCGCGTCAAAAAAGTTTGCGGCGTTGGTCGATATCTCAGAGCCGAAAAGATCAAGCGAAACTGAAAAGTGAAAGTTCACTTTACGCTGTATCAAGGGCAGATCAATCGCGCCCAACCCTCTGATTTCATCTATCCGAAATGGGTCGTCTATCTGGTTCTTTGCCATGATCTGGCAGGTGCGTTGAAGAACCCGAGCGATGCCACTTTGGCCCACGTACATATGATGGGCTTCCTCGGTTAGCATAAACCGGGTGGTGCGTGACAGCGGATCAAATCCGGATTGAGCCAGGCTTTCGAGTTGCATTTTACCGTCACGGTCGGTAAAAAACGTGAACATGAAGAAGGAAAGCCAATCTGGGGTTTCTTCATTGAAAGCGCCCAGTAGTCGCGGCGCATCAGGATCTCCCGATCGACGGCGCAGAAGTTCCTGCGCCTCTTCGCGACCATCGCGGCCAAAATACTTTTGCAGCAGGTATACCATAGCCCAGAGATGGCGCGCTTCCTCGACGTTAACCTGAAAGGCGTTGCGCATGTCGTATAGCGAAGGTGCGGTTTTCCCCAGAAACCTCTGCTGTTCTACCGATGCCGGCTCGGTATCACCCTGGATTACAATCAGGCGGCGCAACAGTGCGCGGTACTCGCCTGGCACCTCTTGCCAAACCGGTTCACCTTGATATTCGCCGAACCCAATTGTGCGGTTTTCTACCTGCGGCGCCAGCAGGATACCCCAGCGATACTCAGGCATTTTGACATAACCGAATTGGGCCCAGCCTTCACGCTCGACGCTGATTGCGGTGCGCAGATACACGGGGGATTCCTGAAATCCATCAGGCCCCATTGATTTCCACCAACTCAGAAAATCAGGATGCCATTTTTCTAGCGCCTTGAGGACTTTGCGATCAGAGGCGAGGCCTACGTTGTTCGGAATAATAGTGTCGTAGGCTACGTGGCTGGATTCACTCATCGCGATCATCTCCATCAGGGTATTTACATGGTGTCATCAGATTAAGTCCGCGCCTTGTTGAAAAGGCCTTTTTGTCCGCTGCCGTAGCGGCGCAAAGCGCCGCTTTCTCCAGCGGCGTTGGGCCGTTGAAAAACCCAGTTCTGCCAGGCGCTCAAGCGTCCGAAAATCTTTGTTTCCATGGTTTCTGGCCCAGCGAAGCGAAGATTGGCTTCCATGGCAGTCAGGGCATCCGGCGAGAAAGCGGCGCGTTCTTCGAGAAAAATTCGGATCTCGTCTTCCCAGTCGGACTCGTCCAGAGCAAAGGTGACCAGGCCCAGTTCTTCGCATTTCTTGGCATCGATCAGCTGATCCAGATAGGGTTGAATCCTCTGTAGTGCATCATTATTGCCTAAAAAGCGGGTCTGCAGACGGGTCAGATCATTACTCATCGGCAGTGACTCAAGATTCGTCTTGGTAATACACAGGGTCGCTGGCTGCGGGTGCTCGTCATCCTCATCCACCATGATATAACTTCGATCGCAGGCCAGAACGATTTCGGCCAGCAGTCCGACAAAGCAGCTACCCGGGCCCACCAGAGCGACCAGTGACCGTCCAGTCAGGTCGAGTCGTTTCAATACCCGCTTCCAGTACAGGCGAATCTCAGATGTCAGCCAATGGTCGGAGTGCTTTCTTAGAAAACGGTCATGTGACAGTATTTGTTCTGTTTGTCCAGTGCTGCGAAATACCAGAACTCCGATCTCGGGTTCATTAAAGCGGAAATGAAGCAGGCAATCATCGAGTTCCCGGGCGCAACGCAGCAACCAGGCCTGATCGCCTTGTGTGATCAGGGCGTCGGCCGTGTCTGGTGCCGGGGTGTCTGGCCCATGCAGCATTATCGTTGCGGTGGCGCCTTCTCGGTCCACAGTTGCTGTTAAGGTGCTGTAGCGCAGACTGTCCTGTTCGATGGTTCGTTGCAACGGTAACAGCGTAATGCCCTTAGTGGCGGGCCTGGGTTCGGTTTGCGTTGCCAGTTGCTGCGCCACCTCGGTGACGGCGCTATCCAGGTCCGATGCGGCAACCGCTTGGTCAACCAGCCCCCACGCAACAGCCCGAGGCCCTTTAACCCCTTCTGTCAGGGTGGCGAAAACATCTGCCCGGTCGCGGCGGACCCGGCGTTTATCGGTCAGCCGGGTCAACCCTCCGGTTCCTGGCAAGACAGCAAGTAGTGGAACTTCAGGGAGCGAAACTGCCGCTGAACCATCGTCTGCCAGCATAATATAGTCAGTTGCCAGCGCCAGTTCGTATCCGCCACCTGCGCAAACGCCTTCGATCACGCTGATGTATTTTTGCCCGGATTCACGGCCCGCCTCTTCTATGGCATTTCGGGTCTCGTTGGTAAATTTACAGAAATTGATTTTGTAGCCATGTTCGGCGCCCGCGAGCATGCGAATGTTGGCCCCGGCACAAAAAATCCGCTCTTTTCCGGAGCGCAGTACGACTGTATGCACCTCGGGATGTTCAAAGCGCAACCGTTGCACCGCATCATGCAGCTCGATATCAACACCAAGATCGTAGGAATTCAGTTTCAGATCATAACCCGCAAACAAGCCGGCATCCTCGCGTACATCGAGGATTAAGTGAGCAACCGTATCATTGATTTCTATGCGCCAGTGATGGTAGTGCGATGGGTGAGTTTCAAAGTTTATGTGCATCGTTATGATCTCTCCTCGTCATCGGTAATCTGGGTTTTATCTATTGCCCCGGCGAAAAACAGATCCAGAACAAACGCAATTTTCTGTGCCGTGGTCGGCAATACGCGTTCACCGTGGTGGCTGACACAATGCTCGACCAAGCTGATAAAACAAAATGATGCCAGGCGTGCATCAATCGGACGCAATTCCCCGACGCGGATGCCGCGTTGAATAATTGAGCGCACCTGGTCGGGTAGGGCACTCTGGTAGCAGCGTATTAACTCCTGACGCGCTTCCTCACTGAGCGTGTTGATGTCTCGGCGGATCAGTCCGGCGAGACGCATTTGTTGGGTGGGCAAAGCCAGAAAGGAGCGGGCCAGCGCTTCAAGGCGCTGACGGCACGAACCCTCCATAACCACCGCTTTATTGAATAACCGGTGCTTTTCTGACAGGTCAGCCTGCATCATTACCAGGTACAGCGCTTCCTTACCGGCAAAGTGATGATATAGGCCGCCTTTAGTAACGTTGGCTGCCCCAGCGATTTGATCCATCGTTACGTCTGCGTAACTGTGGGTTAGAAACAACTCACGGGCGATCTTAAGAATTCGAGCGGCTGTGGGGTGCCGAGTATATTGTTCTTTCATTCGCATACCGACCAGTCGGTGAGTCTATCTTTTGTCAATTCACACTGCAAACCGAGAACCCCGTTACCCTTTTCAATAAGCCCGAGATCTCTTCAATAAGGCGCAAACAGCAAACCCCTTTCGAAAGTGCATTGCCTGGAACTTTCTAGCCACTGTTACAACAGGCCGCCGCTCCGGTTCGGCTCTGCAGGAAATGGTTGACCTGTTTCTCCCAGGCTATCCTCGTTGAATAAGTGCTGGCATTCGACCGGAAATATCAGGTAAGCCGAGAATGGCTGTTATTGGAATTGATACAAAAATATTGATATAATGCTCGAAGTTGTAACATAATAATGTAACAAGATGAAAAATCTCATTGAACAGCGTGCCGGGTCAACCGATAATCCCATGCCAGATTAGTGGAAGAATTTATGGCACAACTCGACAATTCCTCTTCTGTCGCGGTAGCTTTTGAGACGGAAAGTGACGGCCCGATAGCGCCACAAGCACCAGCGAATGTGCTGGCGTTAATGGGTAACGATGCTATCGCACGGGGAGCGTGGGAGGCCGGGGTCAGGGTTGCGGCAGCATATCCAGGTACGCCCAGTACGGAAATATTGGAGGCGGTAGCCACTTACCCGGCCGAAGATATTCAGGCGCAGTGGTCACCCAACGAGAAGGTCGCCTGTGATGTCGCCATAGGCGCTTCGTTCGGTGGTGTCAGGGCGTTGGTAGCAATGAAGCACGTTGGCCTTAACGTTGCCTCTGACTCGCTGATGTCACAGACCTATATTGGGGTCAACGGCGGCCTGGTGTTGGTGGTCTGTGATGATCCCGGTATGCACAGTTCCCAGAATGAGCAGGACACGCGACTGCTCGGACGGTTCGCACAGGTACCGGTACTGGAGCCGGCAGATGCGCAGGAAGCACTCGATTTCACTCGCATCGCGTTTGACCTCAGTGAACAGTTCGACAGCCCGGTCATAGTGCGCAGCACAACGCGTCTGTCACATTGTCGCAGTCTGGTCAGAATAGGCGAGCGCCGTGAGGTACCACCGCGGGGCTTCTGTGAAGATCCAGTGAAGAACGTGATGATTCCCGGCCACGCCCGCCAGCGCCACCCGGTCGTACTGGCGCGTGATGGCGCAGTGCAGAAATACCTTGCTACATCCGATCTGATCCGCTGGGAACGGGGCGAGACTTCGGTCGGGGTGATTACGTTAGGCCCAGCCTATACCTACGTCAAGGAGGTACTGCCTGGGGTAAGTGTGCTCAAACTGGGCGTATCTTATCCGCTGGCCGAAAAAGTAGTGAGAGAGTTTTGCGATGCCGTGGAGCGGGTGATCGTAGTCGAGGAACTGGAGCCATTCATTGAGCACGAACTGCACGCTCTTGGAATCGAAGCGCAAGGCAAAGCATTCTTTCCGCGGATCGGTGAGTTCTCTCCCGAGATTGTTCGTAATGGGTTTCGCCAGGCCGGAGTCCTGCCCGGTTCAGTGGAGAACCTGGCCGACGCAGAACTGGGCATTGAGCCACTGGCGCGACCGCCGGTACTGTGTGCCGGCTGCCCCCATATCACGACCTACATGGCCATGCGGGCTCTGGATGCACGGGTCAGCGGTGATATCGGCTGTTATACCCTGGCGGCAGTTGAACCACTTAAAGCGATTGATACCTGCGTAGCGATGGGTTCGAGTATTGGTGTAGCGGTAGGTCTGGCCAAGGCCGGCACCGAAACCAAGCCGATCGTGGCAACCATCGGTGATTCCACCTTCCTGCATTCGGGTATCCCACCGTTGATGGACGCGGTCTACAATAAGGCAGACATCACTGTGTTATTGCTGGACAATCAGACCATCGCCATGACCGGTGGCCAGAACCATCCTGGTACCGGGATTACCCTGCGCGGGGAGCCCACGCACCGAGTGGATTTCGAGGAACTGATACGCTCGCTTGGGGTGCAATCGATCAAAGCGGTCGACTCTTACAATGTCGGCGCGTTTTACCAGGCCTGTCGCGATGCCATCGAGTATCGCGGGGTGAGCGTGGTGATCTCCAACCGGCCCTGCGTGTTAGACCCGGTCAAGATTAAAGGGCCTTCCCTCCAGGTCGAGGCGGCGGGTTGCACAGCCTGTCAGGCCTGTATGAACCTGGGCTGCCCGGCACTGACCTGGGGTGAGCAACGATACGAGGGGCGCTACAAGGTTACGGTTGATGAAGCACTGTGCATGGGTTGCACTCTATGTGTGCAGGTTTGCCCCTCTGACTGTATTCGGCCCGTTGTCGCTCAGGCTCATCAATGAGCCGATCCTCCCATTCAACTGCGGTCGCTGAGCATCACGATAACGCATCGCGTGACTCGGCGGTAGCGACCAATGTGCTGGTGGTCGGAGTCGGCGGCCAGGGCGTCATCATGGTATCCAAGGTCATCGCGTTGTTGTGTCAACAGCACCAGCTGCAGGTCAAACAGAGTGAGGTGCACGGGATGGCGAAACGAGGTGGCGTGGTTTTTAGCCATGTCCGATTCGGCGAGCAGGTTTATTCCCCAACGATCCCCACTGGTGAAGCGGATGTCATTCTGGCGTTGGAATGGGCAGAGGGGCTGCGCTGGCTCAGATACCTGAATCCGCACACCGGCACTTTTATTGCTGACACCCAGCAGATTGTGCCACCCTTTGCCTGCTGTAACCGCCAACCTGGCGGCCTCTCTGGGTACGACCAGCTGACTGTGAACGAGATTCGCTCACAGTTGCCTGGCACCTTGGCGCTCGATGCTGGCGGAATTGCCGCTGAGTTGGGTAACTCAAAAGCGGCGAACACCGTGCTGTTGGGAGCCTTGTCCACGGCGCTTGAATTCCCAGTCGAGGACTGGCAGAGCCTGATTGCAGCCGCTGTGCCGCCTCATACCGTTGAGGTCAATCGGCGGGCGTTTACCACAGGCCGGGAGTGGGCGCTAAACCCTCCCGCGTCAAATGCGACCGAGTCGGTTACTCCTGTGGTGCTGGAACCGGTTAGGGCACCCGCTGAGCTTGAAATTACCGAAGCCTGGTGCAAGGGCTGTGATATCTGCGTCAAGGTCTGTCCCGAACGCTGTCTGCTGTTGAACGAGCGAGAAGTCGTCGAGATATCTGACCCTGCAGCCTGTACTGGTTGCCGGTTGTGTGAGTGGTTGTGCCCGGATTTTGCAATCCGGATTCATATCCAGACGGTTGAAGCGCAGGTCTGAATGTCTGCAAGCGCCCAAACCCAGATGCGCAACCTGCAAGGCAATCACGCCTGTGCGCTGGCGGCAGTCGCTGCTGGCTGTCGTTTTTATGCCGGTTACCCGATTACCCCTTCCTCGGAAATCGCCGAGCGAATGGCAGGGGAACTGCCGCAAGTGGGTGGCGTTTTTATCCAGATGGAGGACGAGATCGCTTCTATCGGCGCGGTACTTGGCGCCTCGATCGGTGGGGTCAAGGCGATGACAGCCACCAGTGGCCCGGGATTCTCTTTGAAACAAGAGAACCTGGGTTACGCGATGGGCGCGGAGATTCCCTGCGTGGTGATCGATGTCATGCGTGGTGGGCCGAGCACCGGCATGCCCACCCGCCCATCGCAAGGTGATGTCATGCAGGCCCGCTGGGGCTCGCATGGTGACACGGTGGTGATCGCACTGGTACCAGATTCAGTGGCAGAAATCTACAGTCAGACCATTCGCGCGTTTAACCTGTCTGAGCAGTTGCGGGTACCGGTGGTGGTGTTAATCGATGAGATTATCGGTCACCTGGTAGAAACCGTGGCGGTACCGGAGTCGCTGACACTGATCGATCGTAAGTGGGCCGACAGCCCGGTGGATACCTTCAAGCCTTACGCCATCAACGGTGATGATGTTCCGCCTATGCCGCGCCCTGGAGCTGGTTACCGTACTCATACAACGGGCTTGACCCACGGCGAGAATGGATTTCCAACCCAGGACCCGGTGCTGGTGGCACCGATGATGGACCGTATTCTGGGTAAGTTGGAACGTCATCGTGACCTGGTGGATTGTTTTGAAGCAATTGATTGTGAAGATGCCGAGATTCTGGTGGTGGCTTATGGAATTACAGCGCGGGCTGCGCGTCGGGCAGTACGCCGGGCTCGTGAGCAGGGCCTGCGGGCCGGGTTGTTCCGGCCGGTCACACTATGGCCTTTTCCAGAGCAGGCGCTGCGCAGTGCCGCGGCCAGCGCTAAGACCGTACTGGTACCGGAGATGAATGCCGGCCAGTTGTGTTGGGAGGTCGAGCGAGTCTGCGCTGGCACCCCGATTGCTCGGCTCAACCGTGTGGACGGTGAAGTGATTACTCCCCAGCAGATTGAACAACAGATTATGGATTTAGCAGCACATGAGTAGCGCTGAGCACAGCGACTTCGAGATTCGCGATTATTTGCGGACCGACCTGTTCCCGCACTTCATGTGCCCGGGTTGCGGTCATGGTATTGCCTTGCGGGCACTACTGTGGGCTGTGCATGAACTGGATATTTCCATGGATAAATTGGCCCTGGTATCTGGTATTGGTTGCTCCGGACGGACCGCGGCTTATGTTGATACCAACACCATGCACGTTACCCACGGCCGGCCTCTGGCTTTTGCGACCGGGCTTAAGCTGGCCCGCCCGGATTTGGAAGTGGTGGTGATCACCGGTGACGGCGATTGCCTGGCGATTGGTGGAAATCATCTGATTCACGCCTGTCGTCGCAACCTGGACCTGACCTGTGTGATGCTCAATAACGAGGTTTACGGTATGACTGGCGGACAGGTTTCACCCACCACCAGTGATGATCGCTTTACCACGACGACGCCATTGGGCAACTACGAGCCTGTATTCGATGCT
>MPMF02349822.1_pt1 | contig 44500 bp, 46 predicted proteins | sample 1617271 | NCBI WGS metagenome assembly MPMF02 (sample SAMN05944812, study PRJNA350692) | marine metagenome | biome: marine; feature: ODZ; material: water; isolation source: 120 m water sample prefiltered with 30 um filter, filtered on to 0.2 um... | place: Pacific Ocean | collected 2012-04-09... | reverse complement strand
TGCGGGTCGTGGGGTGCCTGATCGGCAGCGAGGATGACGGGTGGAGGCTCTCCGATGCCAGCGAGGAAGCGCGAGCGGCCGATCCTGCGGCGTCGGCTGGCGACGAGCTGGCCGCGGCGGAAGCCGCGCCTCTGGGCGACGGCGCGTTCCAGTTGATGTACGTCTTTCCGAGCCCGGAGGCCTACGTCGGCCACAAGGTCGAAACCAAGGGGTTGCTCATCCGCGGCGACGACGGCGGTCCGAATAGCCTCAACGTGACGTCAGTGCAGAGTCTTGCGGAGAAGTGTGAACCCTAGTCCGAAGCCTGTAGCCAGAAGGTCGGCTGGCGAGCGCGTGGCCCAGCCGTTACGGCACAGGGAATCCCCTGTCGCGCATGAGAGCGTCGATCCGGGCGTCGCGGCCCCTGAACTCGCGGTAGGCGTCGGCTGGGTCCACGGCGTTGCGCACCGAAAACAGATTATCGACGAGCTTTCTGGCCAGGTCCCGGTCGTAGAAACCACCCGGCGCGTTGGCGAACGCCTCCGCGGCGTCGGCGGTCAAGACGTCGGCCCACATGTAGCCGTAGTAGCCGGCGGAATACCCCTCGCCGGAAAAGATGTGGCTGAAGTGCGGGCTGCGGTGGCGCATGACGATTGCTTCCGGCATGCCCAACTCGGCCAGCGTCTGCCGCTCGAACGCATCGACGTCGAGACCGGTCGCGTCGGCCATGTGAAACCGCATGTCGACGAGCGCGCAGGCGAGATATTCGGTCGTCGCGAAGCCCTGGTTGAAGGTCGAGGCCCGCTTGATCCGTGCGACGAGCTCGTCCGGAATCGGTTCGCCGGTTTCGTGATGCACGAGATAGCGGTCGATCACTTCGTCGGTCAGCAGCCACCGTTCCAAGAGTTGTGACTGGAACTCGGTGTAGTCGCGGACCCCGCTGTTGAGCGAGGGGTATTCGACAGCCGACGAGAAGTAATGCAGGGCGTGACCGAACTCGTGAAACAACGTCTCGGCGTCGTCCCATGAGACGAGCACCGGGGCGCCAGCCGGGGCCTCGATGAAGTTCGAGTTGTTCGATCCGAGCACAGTGACCTTGTCGTCGAAGGTCTCGTGGCTCCGGTAGCTCGAGGCCCAGGCGCCCGATCCCTTGCCGGGCCGGGCGAAGGGGTCCAGGTACCAGACGCCGATGTGATCACCGGTCGTCTTGTCGGTGACCTCCCAGACCGAGACATCCTCGTGGAAGACCGGGACCGAGCCGTCGGTAATCCGGGTGAAGGCGAAGTCGAACAGTTCGCCCGCTACGAAGAACATGCCCTCGCGGAGTCTGTCGAGCTGTAGATATTGCTTCAGCTCGTCCGAATCGAGGTCATAGGTCGCCTGCCGGACCTTTTCGGCATAGTAGCGGTAGTCCCACGGTTCGATGGTGATACCCCGTCCCTCGCCGTCGGCCACCGCCTGCATCGCGGCCACCTCTTCCTCCACGCGCGCAAGCGCCGCCGGCCACACCGCTTCCAGCAGGTCCAGTGCCTGTCGGGGGCTTTTCGCCATCCGGTTCTCGAGACGCCAGGTGGCGTAGTCGTCGTAACCCAGCAGTTCCACACGTTCCTGACGGAGCTGGAGTATCTCGGCGATGATCGTGTTGTTGTCGTGCTCGTCGCCGTTGTCTCCGCGCGAGTAGTAGGTGCGCCAGATCTGTTCACGCAAGTCCCGCTCGTCGGAGAACATGAGGAAAGGGTCCATTGACGAGCGGGTGTTGGTAATCGCGTAAGCCCCCACTCGTCCCCGCTCCTCGGCGGCGGCGGCAGCCGCCTGGATGAACGAGTCGGGCAGCCCGCTGAGTTGGTCTGCGGTCAGGTGGGTGACATACGCTTCTTCGTCGGCCAGGACGTTGTTCGAGAACCTGGTGTAGAGCTCGGCGAGCCGCTGCTCGATCGCCGCGTAGCGCGTTTTCGCGTCTCCTTCCAGCGTGGCCCCGTTGCGCGCGAAGCCGTCATAGGTGAGCCGGACCAGACGCTGCTGGTCGGGCCGGAGTGTTGCCAGCTCCTCGCCGTCGTAGACCGCTTTGATGCGAGCAAAGAGTGCGGTGTTCTGCCTGATCTTCGAGTCGAACGCCGCCAACCGTGGCGCCATCTCCTGCTGGATCTCGCGAAATGCCGGTGTCGACATGTTCGAACCCCAGACGGCCAGATAGGGGGATACTCGCCGCAGGTCGTGTCCGGCGCGCTCGAGCGCGACGATGGTGTTCTCGAAGGATGGCGGTTCGGGGGTGGAGGCAATCGTGTCGATTTCCTCGAGCTGCCGCGCCATGCCGGCTTCGAGCGCTGGCTTCAACGCGTCGAGATCCATCCGGTCGAACGCTGGGACCCCGCCGTGGGGACCGGTCCAGGCAGCCAGCAGGACATTGTCCGTGGCAACGGTCTCGGTGGCTCTGTCCATGGAAGTCGTTTCGGCGCAAGCGACCGCGAACATCGTCGTGGCGGCAATGGCGGTGCGGAGCGGTTGGTTTGGCATGGGAGAACAAGCGAGTCAGTTAGCAGCCGCTCTTCAACCGTCAGAGCCTAGTCTAGCAAGCTCCTACAAAACCAGCCTGCAAGGCGCATCAGCTGGTTTCCTGACGAGGCGTTCGTCTGGCAAGGGTCTTTCCTTGTCGGGGCTACGCCCCGAACCCCACGCGGCCGCTCGTGGGGGCCCGGCGCCCCACGCCGCGCCCGCGAGGCACGCACGTGCGCGCCTGGGCCGAGGATGCAACGCCGTCCAGGCGGGCGCCTCGTCGGGAAACCTCTACGGGTCGACGCCGGCGGCAGCCATGACCTCGCGAATCGAGGCCTCGGTTGCCGGAGAGCTCAGAATGTTCATCCCGCGGTGCATGCCAACGGCGATGTCCAGCGGTGTCGCGCCGCGGTCGTTCTTCTGGTTCCACACCGCGATGTCGGCGCCAGCCTCGGCCAGCTGCGTCACGACCCGCGGTAGGTGCTTGTAGGCGGCGCCGTGCATGGCGGTCTCGCCCTTGTCGTCGACGGCATCGATATTCAGCCCGGCACCCAGCGCCACCTGTACCGCCTCGAGCACCTCGGCCTCTGTGCCCGGATCCTCCCCCGGGGAGGAGGTGCCCAGCCCGGCTGCGACCATGAGCGCCGTGGAGTTGTTCTCGTTGGTCAGCCCCGCGTCGGCGCCCATCTCGAGCAAGAGTCGCATGAGCTCGGCGTCGGCCGTCCGGGCGGCGAGCAGGAACGGGGTGCCATCGACGAAGTTCAACCCGGTGATGCCGGCCGGTGGTCGCGTCGTGACTCGCGCGTTCAGGTCTGCGCCTTGCGCGATCAGCTTGCGGGCGAACTCGAGGCTGGTCGTGTTCCCCGAGCCCTGCGGGGCGGGGTTGTTGCTGCCCGCGATGCCGGCCTTGCGCACCCAGCTGAGCTGGTGCAGCGCGGTCCAGCCGCGAGGCGCGGCGTTGGGGTCGGCGCCGCGATCCAGTAGATAGGCCGCCAGTTCGAAGTGTGCGCTGCCGGCCGCAAGCAGGAACGCGTTCAGCCCGGCATTGGATGCTCGCCGTTGTTCGACGCCGCCGGCGGTCAGGGTCGAGTTGATGGAGATCTGCTCGTCGAGGTTCGCGCCGGCCTCCAGCAACGTCTGGACGACGTCTGTCCGTCCCTCGCGCGCCGCGAACAGCAACGCCGTGAAACCTCGTTCGGATCGTGCGCCGAGGTCCGCCCCGTGCGACACCAACGTTGGAATGACCTGAGCGTGGCCCTCGGCCGCGGCCCACATCAAAGCCGTCTGCCCCTTCCAGTGCTCGTGCACATTGACGTCGGCACCAGCGTCGAGCAGCAGCTCGACGGCCTCGAGGTTGCCCGACCGTGCTGCGGTCATCAACGCCGTCTCGCCCTCCATAAGCGTCGTGTTCGGGTTGGCGCCCGCGGTGAGCAGCGCACTGATGGCGCCGGCGTTTCCGGTCACGGCGGCCAACGAGAGCGGCCGCACTCCGTAGCGGTTGCCGACGTTTGCGACGGCACCGGCTTCCAGCAGGCGTCTTGTGATCTCGACATCGTGCCCATATGCCGCCCAGTGCAGTGGGGTCGTGCCGTCCGGTTCGGACCCGTTGACGTCGACACCCGCGTCGATCAGGGTCTCGACGCGTGCCGCGTCCCCCGCCTTGACGGCATCGATCAGCGGTACGTCCGCTGCCGCGGCCGGTCCAGCCGCCAGCAGTAGCCCCAGCACCGTGACGGTAATCAGCCGAGTCTTGCGAATCATCCGTTGTTCCCTTCGCCGTGCCCAGCGGGCCTTGCGCGCGTTGTACCGAAGACGGCAAAGCCCTCCGGCTATCTTCTGACTCCTGACTCCTGACTTCTGTCTCCTGACTCCTGAAGTGCGTCAGAGAGATGACGGCTCCATCACTTCCGTCGCATGGCCCGTGCTGTCGACGAAGCTGTCGAGATGCACACCGACGTCGTCGAGCAATGCGAGGTGCAGGTTGGCCAGCGGCGTCAGCGCGTCGTATTTGACGTGACGCCCGCCCCACTTCTTGTCGCCACCGCCGCGCGCGACGATGATCGGCAGGTTCCGATGATCGTGCACGTCCGGGTTGCCCATGCCGCTGCCCAGCATGTAGGTCGAGTGGTCGAGCAGCGAGCCATCGCCGTCCTCGGTCGACTTCAGTCGGTCGACCATGTAGGCGAAGAGCGAGACGTGATAGGCGTTGATCTTCGCCAGTTTGGCCAGTTTCTCCGGGTCGTTGACGTGGTGCGAGATCGGATGATGCGGCTCCGGCACGCCGATCTGCGGATAGGTGCGCGTGCTCGCCTCCCGCGCCATCTGGAAGGTGACGACCCGGGTCAGGTCGGCCTGTAGCGCCAGCACCTGGAGGTCGAACATCAGCTTGACGTGGTCCTCCCACTCGGCCGGCACGCTGGTCGGTCGGGTCAGGTCCGGCAGCGGCGCGCTGGCGGATCCCTGCTCGGCCAGCTGGATCCGACGCTCGACCTCGCGCACCGTGCTCACATACTCGTCGACCCGCGTCCGGTCGCTGGCGCCGAGGTTGTGCTGGAGCTTCGCCATGTCGTCGAGCACCCAGTCGAGGATGCTGGCGTTCTTGTGCATCTCGGCGCGACGCTGCTCCGGCGTGCCGCCGTCTCCGAACAGCCGCTCGAACACCACCCGCGGGTCTGCCTCGGTCGGTAGCGGCGACGTCGGCGAGGCCCACGACAGGTTGTTCTGATACACGCAGGCGTAGCCGTTATCGCAGGAGCCGACCTGCACGATCAGGTCGGTGCCGACCTCGAGCGACGGAAGCGGCGTGTCGGTGCCGATCTGCTGCGCCGCGATCTGGTCTACCGTGATGCCCAGCTCGTAGTCGCTGCCCTCGGTGCGCTTGCCCTTCAGACAGCTCAGGAACGCGGCGTTCGATGAGGCATGGTTGCCAGTCGTATGCGCGTTCTCCAGCTCCATGTTCGTGACGACGGTCACGTCGTCGAGATGCGGCGTCAGTGACGCCAGCGAGGGCGAGAGCTGGGTCAGTCGGCCGACCTCCCTCGGCGTCCAGGGTTCCGGGTTCATGCCCATCGGGATGAACACGAAGCCGAGGCGGCGCGGCGCGTTGGCGACGGTGGCCGCCTGCGCCGTCAGCGCCGGCACCATGGATTCGAGCAGCGGGAGCGCCACCGACGCGCCCAGTCCCCGAAGAAACGTGCGGCGCGGCAGCGCCATCTTGGTGATCATCATTTCTATTCAGACCTCCGCATCTGGAAGGGAGTGCTTTCGACGATGCCCAGTACGAGAGACGAGAACTGGTTGTTGTTGCCGGCGGCGTCGCGCACGATCTGCCGCACCGCCGGGCCGTCGTAGTGGTCGAGACCGCGCCCGAGCGCATACGTCAAGAGCTTCTCGGTCATGGTGCCGACGAAGATCTCGGGGCTGGCGAGCACCGCGTTCCGCAGACCGCCAATCCCCTCGAAACTGTCCCCACCCGGGACACTGCCCGCGGCGTCGATCGGAGTCCAGTCCTCGTTGCGATCCCGCCAGCGACCGATGGCGTCGAAGTTCTCCATCGAGAGCCCGGCCGGGTCCATCAGCTTGTGACAGGCGGCGCAGACGGCGTTCGCGCGATGCGCCTCCATCCGCTCCCGCATCGAGCGGGCCGCCACCCCGGGCTCCGGTTCCTCGAGTGGCGGCACGTTCGGGGGCGGAATGAGAGGCGGCATGCCGAGCACGTTTTCGAGCACCCACTTGCCCCGTCGCACCGGCGAGGTTCGGGTGGCGTAGGAGGTGACCGTCAGGAGGCTGCCATGGCCGAGCAGGCCGCGGCGAACACTCTTGGCGGGTAGCTCGACCCGACGGAAATGATTGCCGTAGACCCCGGCGATGCCGTAATGGCGCGCCAGGCGTTCGTTCAGAAACGTGTAGTCGGCGTCGAGCAGGTCGATGACGTTGCGGTCCTCGGTGACGATGCTGCTGAACAGCATCTGCGTTTCCTGCCTGAACGCGCTGCGCAGGTTGTCGTCGAAGTCAGGAAACAGCCGGAGATTCGGTTCGGCCGTGTCCAGGTTGCGCAGATACAGCCATTGGTCGGCGAAATTGGTGGTCAGAGTCCCGGCCCGCGGGTCCGCCAGCATGCGCCGCACTTGCGGCTCGAGAACCGCGCGGTCTCCCAGTTGTCCGGCCTCGGCGGCGTCCAGCAGCTCGTCGTCCGGAATACTGCTCCAGAGAAAGAATGAGAGGCGGGATGCGAGCTCGATGTCGCTGAGGTCGTAGGCGGTGCCCGCCGCCACGCCGTCGGGGTCGCGCTCGATCCGGAACAGGAACCCGGGGCTGGTGAGCAGCGCCCGCAGCGCCAGCTCGATGCCGGTCTCGAAGGTGCCGTCGGCGCGGCCCTGTTCGTAGAAGGCCAGCGGCATCTCCACATCCTGGTAGGACACCGGTCGCCGGTAGGCGCGCCGCGCCAGGGTCGAGATGACGGTGGCCGCGCAGTCCGCTTCATCTTCAGCGGCCGCGGGGCGGCAGGTAAAGATGCGGTCCCGGCTCGGCGTGTTGCCGGCGCCGGTCGGGTCGAACGGACCGGTGATCGACACCGAGTGCACCGCCGGCTGCTGGCGCGGATGCCGGTCCTGGTTGAACTGTGCCTGATACGGCTGCCGCTCGCTCTCGATGAGCGCCGCATTCTTCTGCAGGAACGCCGCGCCGAACACGTGCGGCCCGGCGGCGACCGGCATCCGCAAGTTCAGGTGCTTGTCGACGTCCTCGTCGGCGTAGTAGCTGCCCATGCGGTTCCGGTCCGGGACGATCGTGAACAGCCCCATACGCTCGCCATCGAGCGCCATCTCGAGCACGTGCGGCTCACGCAGGCCTTCGACGTTCTCGTTCCGGTTCCGCGCCAGGCGCACCTCGATTTCGTATTCGCCGTCCAGTGGGAAGGTGTGCTCGACGGAGGCGCCGCCGCGGGTGCCGAACGGCAGCCCCTCGAGGTGTCCCTCCTGGGTCAGATCGGGACGTAGCGTCACCACGCGGCTGCCCGGTACGATCGCCATGCTCCCGACGGCCAGGCGGCTGATCTTCTGCGCGGCCGCCAGATATCGTTCCATCAGCGTGGGAGACAGCTCGATGACCCCGACGTTGTCGAAGCCGAAGCTCGCGTCGTCGCGCGGCAGCAGCGCTGCGACGTCCACGTCGAGCGCGAGCAGATCTCGAATCGCGTTCCGATACTCGGTGCGGTTCAGCCGGCGAAAGGTCTCTGTGCGGCCGGGATTCGGCGCAGCGGCGGCGATGGTATCGAGCTCGGTCTCGAGGTAGGCACGTAGGCCGGCGTAGGCGGTCTCGTCAGGGCGCGGCGCCCCGCTTGGGGGCATGGCGCCGGCACGCAACTTTCTCAGGGCGCGCTCCCACACGTCGGTGTGGCCGGCGACGTCGTCGAGCGCGGCCCCTTCGAGCGATAGCCCGCCCCGCAGGGCGCGGTCGTTGTGGCACCCGAGACAATACCGGTTGACGAGCGCCTGATCGGGGACGCCGCCTGTTACCGGTGCGCCCTGTTGCTCGGGGGGGGCGGCGCCGGGATACGCGACCGAGAAGAGACCGACGACCAGTCCGGCCGCCGAGCACGCAAACCAACGGCTACGCATTCCGTCCTCCAGCCTGATGGTACTTGAGGGGAAACAAATTCTATCGCGTATCTTACACGCCGCACTCTCCGGAGTCACGAGAGGAGTTGGCGGGAAGGCCGGAAATCCGTCGATGGCCGCCCTGCCTGCTTAAGTCGATGGCCGTCCCGCCTGCTCATTTGGAATCAACCTGTTTCGTAACCGGCCTGAAACCCTGCTACCGTATGCTCGCCATATGCGCCTTCTGACGACAAACTTTCGCAGTCTCATCTTGCGGCTCATCCGTTTGGTGCTGCTCGGGGTCGCCGTCTTCGGGGTGTTCCCGGCGACCGGGTTCGCCCAGACTGCCGCGCCGTGGTACGAGCGGATCCAGTTCGGTGGAGACCTCCGGACCCGCTACGAGGGGTTCTACCAGGACGGACGCACGACTCGTCATCGCGGCCGGCTTCGTCTGCGCCTTAGAATCGACAGTGACATCAACGACGACACACACCTGCAGATTCAGATTGCGAGTGGAGACGACGGCACGCCGGCCTCGACGAATCAGACGTTCACCAGCTTCTTCAGGCCCAAGCCGTTCAATCTCGACCGGGCCAACATCGTCTACAACCCGAATGGCGCGTCGGCGCTGACGCTTGGTGCCGGCAAATTCGGCTTCCCGGTCACACGCACGCAGATGACCTGGGATGACGACATCAACTGGGAGGGCGTCTACCAGCAGGTCGCCTGGAGCGCCGGCGACAGCGTCGACATCACGCTCGTGGCGATTCAGACGACGGTCAATGAAGTGAGCCTCGACTCGAATTCACAGATGTTTGCGGGCTACGGCGAGGTGGGCGTCGCGGTCGGAAACCACACGCTCCAGTTTTCCGTGACCGACTACGGGTTCACCAACGTCGACCAGGTGGCCGTCGGGCGCGCAGTCGGGCCGCTCCGGAGCATTCTCACCAATCAGCTCGAGCTGGGGGGCGACGGCGGCATCATCGGGCTGGTTTCCGACTTCAACATGGTCGATGTGATCGCCGAGGCCGAGCTCGACACCGGGCGGGACGGGTATCCGGTCCGGCTGCTTGCGGACGTCGTGCGCAACACAAAAGCGGCGTCAGACCTCGACACCGGCATGTGGTTCGAGGCGGAGTATGGCGGGTCACGCGCCGCTGGCAGCTACACGCTGGGCTATACGTATGGACGGGTCGAGCAGGATGCGGTGCTGTCGCCCTTCATGTTCAGCGATATGCCGGGCACTAACCTGCAGCTGCACATGGTCAACGTCGCCTACGTGCCGGCGCCGAACCTGACGCTCGACCTCATGTTGCACTTCACCAAGCGCCTCGACATCGACGCCGGCACGAGCAACGCCTGGCTCACGCGCCCGCACGTCGCGGCCATCGTGCGGTTCTGAGCGACGAAAAGGATTGGTCCGACGACCTGCAGTGAGCCAACAGGTCGGCTCTACGATAGCCAGCTTCGCACCTCACGCTTCGGGCTTCAGTGCACGTATGCCATGGGCAAGCTCATGGGAAAGGTCGGCCCGGAGTTCAACCTTCGTCGTCCGAACATCTCGCTGACCACTGAGCAGAAGGACCAGCTCCTGCGTCGCATCGTCGAGCTCGGCGACCAGTCCCGGGCGTCCAGGCTGCCGCATGATCGGCGTCATAGGAAGCCCGGCCTGGATCATGTGTTATTACCCATGGCGGTGTGCCTGCGTCTCACAGGCTCCGAGGCTTCAAGACTGGTGATGCGCAGCTGTTTCGCAGATCCTTGCGACGTGAGTGTGCAGAGTGGAGGCGACCATGAGCGTGGAGCTTTGTTCGAACGTCGGCCGGTCGGCGGTGGCCATTGTCCTGGCTGCGGTCTTTGTTTCGGTTGGTGGCAGCTCGACGACCGTCGCGGCGTCCGGAGACATCACCGGCACGGTCAGAAGCCAGAGCGGTGCGGAAGCCGGCGTCTGGGTGATTGCTGAGACCGATGACCTCGACACGGGTTTCCGAAAGATTGTCGTCACAGACGACGACGGGCGTTTTCTGGTGCCCGATCTGCCTGACGCGACATACAGCGTGTGGGTCAGGGGTTATGGGCTGGCTGATTCGAGCCCTGTCGACGCGTCACCTGGTCAGGACCTGTCGCTGACCGCGAGGCAGGCCGCCACGCCGCAGGAAGCGGCCCAGGTCTTCCCAGCCAGCTACTGGTATTCGTTGCTCGAGGTTCCGGCTCCGAGCGAGTTTCCCGGTACGGGAGCGGATGGGAACGGCGTCGGCCAGTCGATGCAGAGCCAGGCCCAGTGGGTCGACCGTTTGAAGGATGGGTGCCAGATGTGCCATCAGATGGGCACCCGGGCAACCCGAGTCGTTCAGAATCTGAGTGACTTCGACTCGACCGTTGCTGCCTGGGATCATCGTGTGCGTGTCGGGCCGAGCGGGCCGGGCATGAGCGGAGGTCTGACCGGGATGGGACGCCCGCGTGGCCTCGAGCTGTTTGCCGACTGGTCGGATCGCATCGCCGCAGGGGAGGTGCCGCCGACACCGCCTCGACCACAGGGCGTCGAGCGCAACGTGGTTCTGACCACGTGGGGGTGGTCCACCCCGGCTGGGTTTGTCCACGATGAGGTCGTCACCGACAAGCGCAACCCTTCCGTGAACGCGAACGGGCCGGTTTACGGCGTCGGTTTTCGCATGGGCTCGCTGGCCATCACCGATCCGGTGGCCAATGCGTCCGTCGAGCTGAGCATTCCCATGCGCCAGGAATTCGAGTCCCGGGGGAGCTCATACTCGGCCGACTCGCCAAACTTCGTCCCGTCCCCCTACTGGGGTGCTGACGCTCCGAGGGGTACTCCCGAGGTGCCGCACAATCCGATGATGGATGCCAAGGGCCGGGTCTGGATGACCTCGGCGATCCGCCGCTCCGACAATCCTGACTGGTGCAAGGAGGGGTCGGGCCATCCGTCGGCCACGCACTTCCCGATCGAGCGGAGCGGCCGGCAGATCTCCTACTACGACCCCGGGACGGAGAAGTTCGTGCTGGTCGACAGCTGCTACGGGACGCACCATCTCCACTTTGCCGAAGACGCCACCGACACCCTGTGGTTCAGCGGGGATACGAACGTGGTGGGGTGGCTGAACACCCGGATGTACGATGCGACCGGGGATGAGCGCGCATCGCAGGGCTGGTGCCCGACGGTCATCGACACGAACGGTGACGGCAGGATCGGCGAGTATGTCGAGCCGGGCGAGGCGGTCGACCCAACAAAGGATACACGGCTCGGGGGGTTTGCCTACGGTGTCATCCCAAACCCGGTCGACGGCTCAATCTGGATCACGCGACGTCTCCCGGTGCCCGGCCGGATCCTCCGGCTGGATCTCGGTGACAACCCGCCCGAAACCTGTATCGCCGAGGTGTACGAGCCTCCATTCGAGAATCCGGATGTCGACCCGAGCCAGTGGGGTCACGGGGGGCGCGGCATCGATGTCGATCGCAATGGGCTGATCTGGACCGCGCTTGGAGGGAGCGGCCACCTGGCGAGCTTCGACCGCAGCAAATGCGCGGTGCTGAACGGTCCGAGCGCGACGGGACAGCACTGCCCCGAGGGGTGGACGCTGTATCAGACTCCGGGCCCGCAGATGAAGGGCGTTACGGGTGCGGGCAGCGCCGACTTTCACTATTACAACTGGGTCGACCAGTTCAACATTCTGGGGCTGGGTGAGAACGTGCCGATCGCGAACGGAACGACATCCGATTCGCTGATCGCGCTACTGCCGCAGACCGGCGAGTGGGTCGTCATGCGCGTCCCCTATCCGCTGGGCTTCTACAGCCGCGGGCTCGACGGGCGGATCGACGACCCGAATGCGGGCTGGAGCGGACGCGGCATCTGGACGAGCTACAACTCCACCGTGAACTGGCACAACGAAGGCGGCATGGGGATGACCAGCGAGATAATTCGGTTTCAGATTCGGCCAAACCCGCTGGCCAACTGACGGGCGGCCTCGCCGCAGGCTTCCAGGGTGCGGGCGCCGCCCTCAAGGGTCCGTCAACAGGCTCCGAGCGGTCGTCAAGTAGTAGTTCCGCGCGTTCGCGCTGATCTGGCGCTCGCCAAGCGCCGTCAGCGCCCGCGCCTTGAGCCGTCGCGCCTCCTGGTGGTCGGGGTCGCCGGCTAGCAGGTAGTCGGCCAGCTCGGCCGCCCACTGAACGTCGCCGCCATCGAGCGCGGTACGCGCCGCGTCGAGTGTCGCCGCCTCCCCTCCCGCCAGCCCGACGATCCGGCGCGCCCGCTCGGCATTGGACAGTGGGAAGAGGGTTGTGGCGTTCCCGTCGAACCAGCCCAGGTAGAAGGTGTAGATGGCGCGCACCGACCAGGGAATCGTGCCGTAGAACTCCTGGAGATAGGGGTTGTCGGCGAGATGCGCCGGCAGTGCCACCCGTTCCACGAGCTCATCGGGCCGGAGCCCCTCGTTCATGCCGGCGATCGTCTGCTCGAGCACCGACTGCACCCCGTCATGGTAGTCGGTGAGTGCGTCTCGCACGGCCTCGGCGCCGCTGATAGGCCGAGTGTGACTCGGCACGAGATGGACGGGCTGCTTGGCGACCATGCTGGCCAGGCTCTCGACCCAGTGATCGACCCGCCGCAGTGGCACCCCGCGGATGGCGTAGAGGTTGGGAAACGCTCGATAGAAGTTGTCACCCGGGAGCAGCACCCGCTTCTCGGGCAGCCAGACGTAGATCTGATCGTCGGTCTCACCGGGCGCGTACACCAGCTCGAGGCGAACCCCGCCAACCTCGAGATCGTAGCGGTCGCCGGCGAACGTCGTCGTTGGCGGCAGATAGCCATCGCCTCTACCCAGCACCAGCCGAGGACCGATCCCGGCGTTTGGCCGATCCTCGGGGTCGAGGCCGCCGCCGAACTGGTTGCCGCCGCCACGCCCGCCACGCCCGACGCGCGCCGGCAGGTTCTCGCGGCGCTGCGTCTCGTGCGCGTAGATCTCCGGTTGGTCGTCGCCGGCGAACACGCGCGTGCCGCCGACATGGTCCGGGTGGCTGTGCGTGTGGATGATCGCCTTGACCGGTTTCGTCGAGATCTGGTCGAACCGCGTCTTGATGGCGCGTGCCGCGCTTACGCTCTCGGTCGTGTCGACGATGATCAGCCCGTCGGTCCCCTCGATGAGGATGGCGTTCGCCAGGGCGAACCCGATCGCGACATGCACCCCATCGGTCACCTCGACCACGTCCTGACGAAACTCCTGCGAGTGCGCGAATAGCTTGTCGCGACCCTCGAAGTCTTGTGCCGCAGCCGTCACCGGCAGCAGCAGCGCGAACAGCACGAGATAGCACGTGGACATCGGTTGACGCCTCCCGTCGCCTGGACCGGCTCGCCGGACGCGCGGCGCGATCACCCGACGCCGGGGCGTCGTGATCGGCCTGATCGTCATCGTCATCGCTCGCCCGGCAGACTCAATGCGATCAACTGGGGCGGTACGCCCCCGGCCCCGCGGAAGCCTCCGCCGCCGGTGGCGACCACGATGTACTGCTTGCCCTGGTGCAGGTAGGTGATCGGATTGCCGAAGGGCGCGGCCGGCAGCAGGACCGACCCGAGATGCGCGCCGGTGTCCTTGTCATACGCGCTGATCGTGCGCGACACCTCGCCGGTGCTCTCCATGTCCCGTCCGCCGTAGTTGACAACCAGCAGCGTCTTCGTGACCAGCGGTCCTCCGGCGTGGGAACCGCCGCCGCCGAGCGGCGGCAGGTCGAGGTCTCGCAGGGCCGGGTGGTCTCGCGGTCCGTCCCCGTGCGGTGTCATCCAGCGATGGTCGCCGGTGTTCAGGTCGATGGCGGTGATCCGCTTGTAGGGCGGCTTGACCAGTGGCAGCCCGCGTGGACCCGGCACGCCGGTCGACCAGTAGTCCGGCGCCCAGTGGACGTTGGCCGGTGCGGCGGGCTCGAGCAGCTCCACCACCTTGGGTGTGGTCGACGACGGAACGAACAACCGCCCGGTCTCCGGGTCGACTGCGGCGCCCGGCCAGTTCGCGCCGCCGCCGTCGCCCGGTAGCTGGATGGTCGGCCTGTCGCCCCCGGCTGTGGGTGGCGTGAAGATCGACGCGAGTTGTGCCCGTTCGACCAGCTCGAGCGCCTCGGCCCGCAGCTCGGGGGTGAAGTCGATCAGGTCGTCGACGGTGATGCCTTGCCGGTCGAACGGCGCCGGTCTGGTCGGAAATGGCTGCGTGGACGACGCGACCTCGCCGGCGACCGTGCTCGCCGGCACCGGCCGTTCCTCGATCGGCCAGACCGGCTCGCCGGTTGCCCGGTCGAAGACGTACGTGAACGCCTGCTTGCTGACCTGGGCGAGCGCCTTGATATCGCGTCCGTCGACCGTGATGTCGAGCAGGTTTGGCGCGGTGGGAAAGTCGTAGTCCCAGAGCCCGTGATGCACCGCCTGGAAGTGCCACACGCGTGCTCCGGTCTCGGCATCCAGACAGACGATGCTCTCGGCGAACAGGTTGTTACCTCGGCGCTGCCCGCCATACCAGTCGTTGGTCGCAGTGCCGATCGGCAGGTAAACGTAGCCCAGTTCATTGTCGACCGCCATGAACGACCAGACATTCGTGTGGCCGGTGTAGCGCCAGGACTCGTCCTGCCAGGTGTCATTGCCGAACTCGTCGCCTTGCGGGATGGTGTGGAAGATCCACTTCATGTCACCGGTTCGTGCGTCGAAGCCGCGCACGTGGCCCGGCGGCGCCTCCTTGGTGCTGGTGCGGTCGGCGACGACGCTGCCGACGACGACGGTGTCGCGCGCGATCGCCACGGGCGAGGAGTGGGTGATCCGTGTGGGGTCGATCTCACGATCGAGGCTCCGGCTCAGGTCGACCGTGCCCCCGTCGCCAAAGTCGGGGTAGAGCGCGCCGGTGCTCGCGTTCAGCGCGACCAGCCGCAGGTCGTGGGTGGCGATGAATATGCGGGCGTCGTTAGTGTCGCCGTCGCTCCAGTAGGCGACGCCTCGATGCTGCCATCCGAGGTTGGCCGGTCGTTCAAGCGTCTCGTAGGCTTGTGGGTCGTAGGTCCAGACGGTCTCACCGGTGCCGGCGTCGACCGCGGCCACCTGTCCGAGGGCCGTACTGGCGTAGACCAGCCCCCCGATCATGAGCGGCGTCGTCTTGAACTGCCCGGGTCGGATGCTCTCGTTGCGGCTCGTGACATCGGTCGACACCGACGTCCAGCGCCAGGCGATCTCCAGATCGGAAAAGTTGTCTGCCGTGATCTGGTCGAGTGGCGAGTACTTCGTGTTGGCCGCATCGGCCCCGAACGTTCGCCACTCACCGGCCGGAGCTGGGGATTGGGCGTCGGCCGGCCCGGTCGCCAGGGTGAGAAATGCGACAGCCGCCAGTCCGCGCAGGACGCGCCATTGAAGCCGTTCGTCGTGTGCCACAGGAGCCCCCAGTCCGTAACCGTTGTCGCCTGTTTACGCCACCGATTATAGCCACTCGTGCAGGCCCTGGGGGCGGTGGAGCACCGCCGGTCCCGTTGCCCTCACCGGCGGGCCGGCGCAGAAGACGCCTTCTTCCGTAGACGTCGATCATAGGAGGTGGTCTGAGAGCCCAGGCGCCCCGTGGTGCGGCGAGCGCGTGTGGTGCGGTGGGGCCTTGTCGGCTGGGTGTAGATACCGCTGCAACTGGCGATAGTTCGCCCAGCCACCAATCCGCCGCACGGTCTCGATGTCGACCCCAGCCTGCAGCATCCGCGAGGCGCCCGTGTGCCGCAGACAGTGAAACGACACCCCACCGTCGCGCCGGCCGAGCGGAACCTCGGCACGTCGACACAGATCTTCGAAGACCCGTATCACGGCGGTCCTGCGTCCCTCTGTCGAGAGGTGCGCCCAGGAGGTGAAGTAGGCGTCTCGGTTCTTTGGCAGCGCGCTCAGCGCCTTCCTCAGCCGCTTGGACACGGGCACCTTCCGATTCGTCCCGGCCTTGGGGTCCAGGAACCGGATGTATGTTCTGTGGTCTTGCGCGCGCTGCAGGCCGGCCACACTCGAGAGTCTCTGTAGCGTGTCCAGCGCGCAGATAATCACGGCGCGCTCCTCGACGGTCGCCTGCTCGAGGAAACGCGCTTCCTCGTCCCGACTCAGCGTGCGCACGTCCTGTTCGGCTACCCGAAGCGGTTGGAGTCCAGACACCGGGTTGCCGTCCAGATACTTCGGGACCGCGGTTCCCATCAGATGCTTGACGACGGCGCGCTCGCGGTTCACGGTTGCGGCAGACACCTCGCCCCTGCGAGCCGTGCGCCATTCGTGGGCGTCGTCGATGGTGATACGGTCCAGCGCGAACACGTCGAAGAAGGCGCCAAGCTGTCGCAGGATCGACGCCTCGCGGAGGTGGGCACGTTTCTGGCTGGTGATGCGCTCGAGGTACCACTCGCGGTAGTCGGCGATCTCCGGCTTCGTCCCGGGGAGCTCGAAGCGCTGGAGCGCCAGATCGCCCATGCGGGCGGAGTAGGCTTCCTGCGCGAGGCGTCGATTGTGGCGCGTCTGCTCAGCAGTTCCGCCGTCGACCGGGATGCCGGTGCTCTCGCGGATCGGCTTGCGTCGTGGCCGCTCGAGCGCGAGCCAGAAGAACGGGGAGTCGGGCCGAGTGTAGACGCCCATCAGCGCTTCCAACCAGAGAGAGGAATTACAACTGACGACCGCGTTGGCAGCCAGCTACACTGACTCTGGCAGGCTGACAACAGCGCTGCTGACGTGTGGCCTGAGAGGTGGAAGAGAGGGCGCACGCTCGCGATACCCGAGTTGATCGGCTGCTACATCAGGTGGAGGTTGTCTGGTCGCACGCAGTCATTTCGTGAGTACTTCGACACGCGTTTCGATACGTGGATCGACCCGACCATCGGGATCGCGGTGCTGGTCCTGATCGTCGCCCTGCTGTACCAGGTGCGGCTGCTGTGGAGCTGAATCATCAGCTCCCCCCTCACCGCCCCTGCTCCTCTAGCTCGCGGGCGCGGGCGAAGGCGGCGTCAGCCTCAGCGCTGCGGCGGGACCGGCCGCGAATTCGTGCTTTCGCAGAGGTCAACCGCCATGACAAAGACAGCAGGTCGCCGAGGGCGTCACGATCAACGCGCGACAGACGCACGAGCACCACGGGATGGATTCGATAGTAGTCGGTCAGGTAGTAGGTCTCTGGCGCATCCTCCAGGAGCAATTCGCGTTCTTCTAGGCGGAACCTGACCACGAGCGTGTCTGGTTCGGCTGAGCGATGAGTGGCCAGGCCTGCCATGAAGCAGCCGCCGAGCTTCAGCACCGGCGATCCGTCGTACTTCGTGGTGGCTTCGACGTCTGGCAGCGCGAGCCCAACCGTTCTGACGATCTCGAACGCGTCCGTCGCTGAATGCTCCAGCATGGTGACTTCCGATCAGGCCGAGTTTAGACGCCCATCAGCGACCAGGCTCAGTCGACGACTGCTGCTCCTCCAGCTCGCGAGCGCGGGCGAAGGAGGCTTCGGCTTCTTCGTTTCGGCCGAGCTTGCGCAACGTCTCGCCCAAGTTGCTGTGTGCCTTCGCAAAGTCCTCCTTGAGCCTGATCGTGGTGCGAAGGGACTCGATGGCATTGTCGAGTTCACCCACTTCGCGTAGCGAGACGCCTAAGTTGAAGTGTGCAATGGCATTGCTTGGGTCAAGTCTGATCGCAGTGCGATAGGCGTCCATGGCCTCGTCGAACCGGAGCTGGACGACCATCGCCGTGCCCAGATTGTTGTGGGCCATCGAGAAGTCCGGATCTTCCGAAACGGCTCGCCGATGAAGTTTCTCTGCGACACTTCTAGCCCCTAGTCCAAAGTAGCCAGAGCCCAATCTATCCGTCAACGAAGCACGGAGCCGCGCGTTGGACGGTTCTAGACGCAGCCCTCGGAGTGCCAAGTCGATCGCGGAATCGAATTTCTCAGCTCGCCACGCGTCGGTCGCCAGGACCAGGAAATCGGCCGCCGATCTCTTCTCCTCGTCTCTGGTCTTGGCTTCACTGACAAGCGCCTCTGCCTTCTGCTCTTGGTCAGGGGTGACGTTGTCCGCAGAGGCCTCAATCGCGTCCCGCTCCTGTTGGGGGGTCGGCTCGTAGCGCTCAGCCTCGAACCCGAAGCTGTACTTGCCCAGTGTCAATTCAAGGGACTTAACCTTCTTGATGCCGACCGCACCGAGGGTTAACAGCAGCAGAGCGATCCCGGCGTTCCACGCCGGACCGGGAGCGCTCGTCACCTCAGGAAGAACGCCCGTGACCTGAAGGCCGTACAGAATCAATAACGCCAGACCGGCGCAGATCAAGATGCGGTCCGGCTTGGACGAGCCGGCTAGGCGCCGTGGGTCGTGGTCACCGTTGCTCATGCTGACTCCCGAAGTGGAACGAGCGCCGGCAGACGATCGCCGCTTCCCGGTTCTCCTCCGCGCAGAAGGGACAGGTCTTCATGGACTCCTCCGCTGGGTCAACGGACACCGAGAGAATCCGCGGGCGAGCTTCACGCGGTGGCCCCAGCGTCCCATGCTGCAATCAGAAGAAATTGCTAAGGAGGATCAAGAGTGCGAGCAGGAGCAGGATCGGCCCGCACCCCCACTTCACCGTCGTCGTGGCCCAGTGCGCCTCCGGCCCGGTCTCGACCGGCACCTGTTGGACATCGGGCTGGGCAGGAAAATCCTTCCCGCAGTGCCTGCAGATGGTCGAGGCGTCTTCGTCCGTTCCCCCGCAGTAAAGGCAGGTCTTCATTGGTGCGTCCTCAGGTTCCGAATTCACCGCTCCTGCTCCTCCAGCTCGCGGGCCCGGGCGAAGGTGGCGTCGGCTACTCTCCAAGCAGTTTACGCAGTCCTGGTACCTTAGAGTAGGACAGCTTCAAGATACCCAACACGCCCTTTTCGCTCAACGTCCTTTGATTCAGCAACTCAAAGGAGATGATCACGGGGTAGGTCACCTCGGGTCCTCCAGAGACTCCGGGGTCTACGAGGAGGTGCTCGATTACCTCATCGGGCTCCGGCGCCTCGACTGGAGCGTCACCCTGTCGCCGATCGAGCGCCGAAAGTACCGCAACGTCATCTTCGCGAAGCTGTTGAAGAACCGGCACGGGGAGCTCGGGAGGGAAGTGGCGCTCGACCTGGGCTCTCAGACACTGGAAATCACCGAGAACCAGGATCGGACCATCGACGAGTCCGACCTGGACCGGATCGCGCGGACGCCAGGAGGCCGACGACGATGAGCGACACCATCGAGATACACAGCGACTTCTGGGGCGTGCAGGCGTGTCCAGACTGCGAGGCCGGTGTGCAGCGCGTCGAGTGGATCGACGGGTCGATGATTTCGCTGGATACGCCGAGCCCGCGAATCCTTACGTCGAGGCCCTGCCCGGAAGGGTGCAAGCACTCGATTCTGACCATTCCGGCGGGCGAGCTCCATCGGTGCGCTGAGCAGCAGTGGAGAGCCGCGTGATCCAGTTCGTCGTCTACGGCATCCCGGTACCGAAAGGCTCGATGCACGCCTTCATCCCGAAGGGGTGGAAGCGGGCCATCGTCACCGACTCGAATCCGAAGGTGAAGCCCTGGGCGGCGGCTGTGACGTCGGCCGCGGTTGACCAGTGCTCTGGCAGGACGACGCCCAGGTCACCACGATCGTCGCGCGGAAGGTCTACGCGGGTCGTCAGGAAGATACGGAGCGTGTGCCGATCCCGCGGGCAGAGGTCAGCGTGCAGTCTGATGAGAGCGGCGCCGGGACCTTGGTCCGAGCGGGTGCCTCAACGGCATCGGAGGCTGTCGTGGGCGGCCCAGCTCAAGCAGCGTTGTTCCGAGCGAATCGGACCGGCGTGCCGAGGTCAGGAGAGCTAACCCGATGAAAAAGGCAGTCGCGGCGGTGGCGAGCATCAGACAGGCGATGGCCACCACCATCATCAAGATTTGGTCCATCGCGGGCCCTCGGAGCGGCCATTGTGCCACAGGGTTCGGCGTCGAGGGGCGGTGATGGCTAAACAGACTCGACGCCGTCAGGGACGCCGCGCTCTACAGGAGGAGCTCGCCGCCACGGTAAGCGTTGGCGACCCGGTTCCGACTGACCTGTCGGCGCCTCCGGATCCGCCGTCCTCACCCGACAATCCAGACGTCGACGACGCGTTGGAGCTCAGCGCCGACCAGGTGCGGCAGAACGTGCGGCGCGCGCTGGCTCAGGTCTCGAAGGCCGTCCAGAAGGACCCCGGCAAGACCTCCCTCGTGAAGCAGCTCTCAGCGGCGATCGTCGCTTTCGGCCGCGTCGAGAAGGCCACGGCCGACACACCAGAGTCGCCAACGCAGGGCGTCGAGAACCTCAGCGACGACGCCCTGGCGGCGCACTTCTCAGAACAGGCGGGACCCATGCTCGACGAGCTGCTCGCCGACCCCGCGTGCTGGCCGGCGTTTCAAGAGCGGGAGTCGGTGATTCTTGACGTGCTCGAGGAGGGGGGAAGTGTTGACTGATACCGAGCTGTGTCATCGGGAACTAGCCACGCGGCCGGTTCTGGCTGTTCCTGTAGAGGTTGATGTTCTTGAGCAGCGCCGTCAGGGCGAAAAGGGCCCCGAAGCCGATGTGCCATGGGGTGAGCTCGCCTGCCATCCAGAAGGCGATCAGCGCTCCCACGACGACAGCGGTCACGGTTCCGACGGTGGTGACGAGTCGAACCTTGGACACGGTTCCTCCTTCAGTCGGTTCGGGTGGCCGGTCCTAGCTCTTCTTTCTGTTGAGAGCGACGATGAGGCCTCCAGCAATGCCGCCGGTCGTTCCCCCCACAACGCCGCCACTGGAGTGGAACCCCAGCCCGTGTGCGACCAGCGTGGAAACGACGGCTGCGCCAACGCATCCCACGATGAGGATGAGCACCAGCTTGGTAGACATACCTTCCCCCCTTCCAGTTTGCTCCATCCTACGCGTTCAACTGGAGAAGGTCGATGGGTAGAACGCCACAAGGCCGCGTCTACGGCGCCGTGCGAGACGGGGCCCGGACCTCGCTCGACGTTGCTGCCGTCACGGGCCTGCCGGTAGCCCACGCCTCGTCACATCTCCGGATGCTTGCCGAAGCCGGGCGGCTCCGCCGGTCGGCCTTCACCTACACGATGAGCCTGCAGCGGAGGACCGCATGACGAAGAAGCGGGCGAAGGGACGAGCACGGACGAAGGGGAAGGAAGCGCCCCGAGTGAGGGGCGTGTCTCCGGGTATGCGCTACCCAGGTGGTCGACCAGCCACCGATGCGCAAGCCTACGTCCTCGAGGACCTGAAGGCCGACGGCTACCGCGTGCTGCGCACTGGCTACCCGACGTTCATTGCAGAATCTGCCGACCAGACATCACTCCGCCTCATCGTGGTCAACGGCCCCGCTGCCAGAGTGCCACTCTCCCCCCGCCAGCGGGCCATGGCCAGGCTCCTCGAACGGCACACCGGTCTCAAGGTCGAGGTCTGGCAGGTCGAGCCCACAGACCTCGGCCTCCCACCTGACGAGAACCCGCAGCTACTCAACCCCTGGGTCCGGCGCGGCACACGCCGGCCGTGGAATCGGGCGAAGGGATGACCACGATGAGGCTCGTCGTTCCTGACGCAGGGGTGGTGCAGGTCCGCTCACGGCTCGGGCGGATGAGGATGATTGCCGACCGCCCACCTGAAGATCGCTCTAGCGACAACGCTAACCGCCAGCACGAACAGCACGGACACGATGACCAGCACGGACACGATGAACAGCCGTGTGTTCCCTTGTCTCTCCGACGCCCGTTCATCCGCAACCGGCTGTCGAGGGAGGGTGATGGCGTCGCCAGTCTGCGTGACAGCCGTTGGGTCCCGCAGCGCGTCACTGGTCCCGTCGGGCGGCTGCGCCAGCCCGAGCCGAGCCGATCCCAGCAACATCACAACGAGCACAAGGGCCACGCCGACGCCGATCCGGCCGAGTCCACCACGCTGCATACGGACCCTCCTCGACACTATCCAGGAATCTACTCCATCAGACGCCCAGGCCCCCAGGGTAGCAGGCCCCGACGACGGGAAGGGGGATATAGGGGGATGGGAACCCTACGTCTTCATCTCCTATCCCTCAACTATACCCATCCGGGTCCTTTCTTCTTCCACTACTTCGCCGTTGCCCTTGAGAACAGGGAGACGAGGAAAAGAGCCCGGCCGTCCAGATGCGTGCCTCGTTTTCGCTTGCTCTGGGCTGGGTTATCGGTGTATCATAAGTGCTTAATACACAATAGGTTACAGGTTAACGTAATCTCTTTTATCGGACGCACAGGGATAGCGAAAGGTGCGCCTTTGCTGGGGTTCTGGGCGACCTTCGCCTGTGGCCTATCAGTGACTTACGGGGACTCCGATCGGCGTAAGTGCGCCCGGCGACTTTCGCCCACCCTCGAGACCGGGCCCCCCTTCAACCTGGGGCCGCCGGATCGGGAGAGGACCCCGTCCACAAATCCGCCCCGAGAAATTCCGTCGGGATTCTCGGCGAAAAGGGGCGACGGCTACTTGGGTTGGGTCCTCAAGAGGAGCAACGCACCGACGCCGAGCAGCACGAGCGTGAGGACTGAGGGGAACGCAGGCTCGGGTCCGACGAGGTTCCAGACTCGGGTGAAGAGCGCAGCCAGGATGGCGAGGACGGCGCCAGGGTGCGGTCTAAACCGCATCAATCGGCCGCCTGAGGGGGCCATGGGCGGATTGTCTCACACCGGTTGGAATCGGGTCCCACCCACAAGTCCGCGCCCTGAAATTCCTGTGTTGGGCGGGCAGAGAAATCGCGCGAGGAAAACGCGTTGGGCCTATCTCGAGAAGGGGCCACCAGTGCGCAAGCAGGCGGAGCGGACGGCGCTGGTCACGACGCAGACACCGATGATGAACGCCGCCGAGAAGACGCCGTTGACGAAGTCGATGACGGCCATGGGCGTGCCTCCAGTCAGGCTGAGGACGAGTGATGGAGTCCTCCCCGGTTCAGCTTGTCGCGGACGGCATGAGGTACGCGTCCCCAGAGTGACTGAGTCTCCGTGCAGGGACCTCCCCCAGCCGTCCATCCTCGTAATCGGCTCGCGGCAGGAAGGACGTGAAAGGCGTTCCTGGAGGTGACGGTATGACCGGAGCAGCTCTCGTGGGGTGTGTCATCGGCGTCAGGGTTGGCTGGGCGTGGCGTGCGTCGTCGCCGGGCTCACCGGTGGTCGACCGGTTCGTGCACCTGGACGACCGGCAGCTCGAGCGGCGCGCGGCGTTCTGCCGGCTGCTGGGGGTGTCGACGTTGACGAAGCCGGAATCGTCGTGGCGAATTGTGTCGAACGAGACGCCGTTGACGCCGCGCGTGTCGGAGGGGCGGCCGGTCGTGCAGATGGTGCGGAGGTTGTCGTGACCGGACGCGGCTATCAGACAACAACCTGCGTCTGTGGGCGGCCGTTGATTATCCGCGCCGAGCACCAGAGCTATGGCCGTGGGTCCACGTGGCAGCTGGTACCGGTGATTATCGCGTACGCGGACTGCGGCGCGGGTTGCGTACCGCATCTCCTAGACCGGCCTGGGCGGCTGCCGGTTCCGGCACAGCTGTCGTTGTTCGACCAATTGGAGGCGAGCGCGTAGTGGCGAAGAACTATTGCCTCACGGTCGGCTGTGAGCGAGACGTCCCGCCGTCGTCGCCGAGGCAGTACTGCTGCGACCACTGCCAAGCGAGCGGCTGCACGATACACAGCCAGGCGTGTCAGGTGCGGGAGGCTGAGTCGAAGTGAGCACGAAGCGGGAGGCCCTCGCCGCCATTCAAGAGCGACGTCTCAGGCGCGCCCGGGAGGGCCCGTCTGCGTTCATCGACGGTCTGTTCGGCTTCACGAGCGCGCCGTTCCAGAAGCGCTGGCACGAGGAGATCGCCGAGCACGAGCAGGCGGTTATATGGGCGCCGGTCGAGCATGGAAAGACCAGTCAGCTCTCGATCGGTCGGCCGATCTGGAAGCTCGGCGTGGACCCGGGTGAGGCGGGGCTGATCGTGTCGGCGTCGGCGACCTACGCCGAGGAGTGCCTCGGGGCGATTCGCCAGCACATCGACGAGAACCCGTGGGTGCGCGCGGTGTTTCCGAAGCTCCAGGCCCTCACCGGCCGCCACGCGGTTGCCCCAACAATTTGGGGCGAGGCCCGCGGGGAACGGATCGAGGGGCTAATCTCGGTCGGCTGCGTGGTCCGAAATCGCGTGAGGCACCCGCGGCGCTGGTCACGTGATTGGCGTCGCGTCTGCCATCAACGGTGGCAGTTCTCCTGCTGGCTCCTCCAGGGGGGCGAGGCTAACTACCGCGCGGTGATGTCGTGGGCGCGGTTCTTCGTCAACGACGGGACGCTCCCGAATGCCAGCGTGTAACCAGCGGTCCGCGAATGCGTGTTCCTCGTCGATGGTCTCCTCGACGACGTCTTGCTCGATCTCACCGGCGGCGCCGATCACTACCACGCGCCGGCAGCGATGGTGCCCTCGGGGAGCGAGCCGTCGTGGGCCGCTGGGAAGCAGCCTGTGACGGTCATCGGAGAGCACCGTCTCTATCGGTTGGGATGAACTCGGCCCGGCTCCTCGGGTCACCAAGCTGGCCGGCGATTCTGGTTGCGGTTCCCGATTCACATTGCCCCGGGTCGGACACCGCGCCAGGTCGCCGGCCATTGTCGGGCGGGACGATAGGAAGGCGAAGGTCATGGCACAATACAGGCATGATGACGATCAACCCAGGTCTCGCCCAAACGATTCTTCGAGCTCAGGAGATGGCGCAAGAGATCGGACCAAAGTTGCAGGCTATTCAGCCGCAGTTACAGCTCGCCGGGGCTGCAATGAAAGAGCAGCTCAACGTTTTCCGCAGTCCCGAGATTCAACGGGCGATCAAGGTTTTCAGTAGTCCCCAGTTTCAACGAACGATGCAGCTGAAGCTGGAGATCGCTGAGCGGCACCGCGCACTAGAGCGGAACTCGGTCCCGGCGAGGCTGCCCACCGTTCACCAGTTCTTCGCAGAGCCTGAAGAGCCTAGCGAGGAGCCCGTTAGACCGCTCCATAACCGGCGAGTCGGGTTCACCCAACGTTGGGCAGACGAAGAGTAGAGCCGCCATCCATCTGGGAAGTGACGTGATTGTCACGTGAACGGAAACCCGTGCTAGGCTGTCGTAGGGCGTCCTCATCGGTCTATGGTTCTTTCCAATCCAAGCTGAACATCATCAGTTTTCGCAGACATACGTAGGGTTTAGGCCCATCCCACCGTCACTCGATGGTGCGCACCTGAATGGCGCTGACGCTGCCGTGGCTGGTGGGCACGTCGGAGACGACCACGATTGCATCGCCGGGCACCAGCCGGTTGTGTTTGCGAAGTCGCTCGAAGGCGGCGACGACCGTCTTTTCTGGATCGTTCGACAGCGCCATCTTGAACGGGACCACTGAGCGGGACAGCCACAGCTTCCGGCGCGCGGCGCTCATGTTCGTGAACGCGTAAATGATGGCTCGCCGGGGGCGGAAGCTGCTGACGAGATGACCGAGCAGGCCTCGCCTTGTGATCACCACGATCGCGGGCGAGCCAAGGGAATCGGCGAGCCGACACGCGCTGCGCGCGAGCTGCTCCCGAACCGACGCCGGCTCGCGCAGCGCATGGAAATCCAGACCCTCCTCCTTCTCGATGCGCCGCGCGATACGGTCGAGTACTTCGACGCAGCGCACGGGGTGCTTGCCGGTCGCGGTCTCACCGCTGAGCATGATTGCGTCGACCTGCTCGTCGACGGCGTTTGCGACGTCGGTCACCTCGGCCCGGGTGGGCACCGGGTTCTCGATCATCGATTCGAGCAGGTGCGTGGCCACGATGACCGGCTTGCCCACTACGGCGCATTTGCGGACCATGTTGCGCTGCGCCACCGGCAGCTCGGTGAACTCCACCTCGACCCCCAGGTCGCCGCGGGCCACCATGATGCCGTCGGCCTCCTCGATGATCTCGTCGAGGTTGTCGATGCCCTCCTGGTTTTCGATCTTGGCAATGAGCCGAACGTGGTGCCCGCCCGCATCCTCGATCACCCGTCGCGCCTCGCGCACCGCCTCGGCGTTTCGCACGAAGGACAGCGCAACGAAGTCGATGTCATGCTCGATGGCGAAGAGGATGTCTTGCCGGTCCTGATCGGTGATCGAGGGCAGGTTGACCCTGACGCCCGGCAAATTGATGTGCTTGCGTGAGCCCAGGGTCCCGCCATCGAGTACGCGGCAGCGTAGATCATGCTCGCGGACCTCGAGGACCTCGAGGTTGATCAGGCCGTTATCGACGGTGATCGGGTCGCCGGCCTTCAGCTGGTGAACCATGTCCTGGTAGTCGATATGTATGCTCTTCTCTTCCGTATCTTCGCTCGGGCTGACGGTGACGGAGAACTCTTCGCCGACTTCGAGCTCCAACTGTCTACGCCGCTCGCCGGTGCGGATTTCCGGTCCCTGTAGATCGAGCAACAACGTAATCGGATGGTTGAGCCGCCGATTGAGGCTGCGGACCCGGCGAATGGACAGCAGGTGGCTGTCGCGGTCCCCGTGGGACATGTTGAGCCGGGCCAGGTTCATGCCCGCCTTGGCCAGTTGCTCGATGCGTTCGGACGACTCGCTCGATGGACCCAGGGTGCAGATGATCTTGGTCTGCCGAAAATCGCGGTGCTCGGTCATGCTCGTGCCTGCGTGAACGTGTGGCTGCTGGCTGAGGAACTATCTCGCGACGACTATAGCCCGAACAGTGGCCGGATGCCGGCAGTCGACCCGAACCGGTCACGCCGCTACGGCTTCATCCCCGACGAGGGGCAATGCATGGCGCCGGCAGCGACTCGATCGCTGCTGAGAGTCCGAGCGCCGACTTTCCGTCGACCGCTTCGGTAAACATTCCACCCGGCAGCGGGAAATTTCACGAGCCACACGTGGCTTGCCCAGAAGAAGACAAGCGTCACGCTGTTTCTCACTCCTGGTACGCAGCTTGCTACCCCAAACGGCCGGCGCCTCCCCGGTCTGAGGTGTGTGTCGTGGTGCACTCGGTGTGTGGGAGGCGGATAGGTGGCAACGGACAGCAACGTGGTGCGGTCGGGCGGACAGCGCCTTTCATTGGAAGGAATGGCGCTTGGCGCGCTGTTTGGACTGGTCGGCATCATCGGCGTCATCTACGGCGCCCGGGAATGGGCGCCGGAAGTGGCCTCCCAACACGGTGTCGGCATCGATTCGATGCTCGACTACCTCCTCATCGCCACCGGCTCCCTCTTTCTCATCGGTCATCTGGTGCTCGCGGTGTTCATCTGGCAGGGCTGCCGGCGGGACCGGGTCGCGACACGGCTGTCGCCGAGCCGGACCGAGCGGATCGTCTCGGTGTCGCTTGGGCTGCTGATGGCGGTGGTCGCCGAGGGTGGCGTGCTCGCCATCGGGCTTCCGGTGTGGGACGAGTACTTCATGGCGGACCCACCGGCCGACGCGGTACTGGTGGAGGTGACCGGAAAGCAGTTTACGTGGGTCGCTCGCTACCCGGGTCCGGACGACCGGTTCGGACGGACAGTCGCCGAGCTCATCGATGACGCCACCAATCCGATCGGGCTGGACGAGACGGACCCGGCCGCGGTCGATGACATCGTGATAACCGGCGAGATTCACGCACCGGTCGACCGGCCGCTACGGATCCGCTTGCGGTCTCGGGACGTTATCCACAGCCTGTTCGTGCCAAACCTGCGGGTGAAACAGGACGCCATCCCGGGCCTGACACCCGAAGTGGTCGTGACGCCGACCCGTGAGGGAGTCTTCGAGGTCGCGTGCGCTGAGCTCTGTGGGCTGGGGCACTACCGGATGCAGAGCTACTTCCACGTCGTGTCGAGTGACGAGTTCGAGCGTTGGCTGACAGAGCAGGGGAGCTAGTGCCCAGTCGGTGACAGCAACGGCGCGTGCGTGCGCGCCCGCGAGCAGCGGCGCGGGGCATTGGGGTCCCCGCGTAGCGTCCGCGGGGGTACGGGGCGCAGCCCCGTCTGGAAAAGTTCCGGGGTGTGGCGTAGCTCCCCACAATTAGGAAGCCGCGCGACAATGCGCGGCTCGCGGGCGCGGAGTGGGGCATTGGGGTCCCCGCGTAGCGTCCGCGGGGGTACGGGGCGTAGCCCCGTCTGGAAAAGTTCCGGGGTGTGGGGCAGCGCCCACGAGGACCGTCAACGGCGCGCACGTGCGCGCCCGCGAGCAGCGGCGCGGGGCATTGGGGTCCCCGCAAGCGACCGAGCCGGGGTGTGGGGCAGCGCCCCACGTAAACAAGATGAGTCAGGACAGCTTCATCCGCCGTTACGTGTTCAGCACCGACCATAAGGTCATCGGCATCCAGTACATCCTTACCGGTTTCGCGATGGCTCTCGTCGGGGCGTGGCTGTCCGTCTTGATCCGGCTCCAGCTCGCCTGGCCGCTCAGGCTCTGGCCCTGGCTCGAGACGCTGATGCCGAACGGGTATCTGGGCGGGGTCATGGCGCCGGAGTTCTATGTCGCCCTCGTGACGATGCACGGCACCATCATGGTGTTCTTCTTCATCTCCTACGTGCTGGTCAGTGGCTTCGGCAACTACCTGGTTCCCCTGCAAATCGGCGCGCGGGACATGGCGTTTCCGTTTCTCAACATGCTGTCCTATTGGTTCGCGCTGCTGTCGGCGCTGGTCATGCTGGCTTCATTCTTGGTCGAAGGGGGCGCCGCCGCTGCCGGCTGGACCGCCTACCCGCCGCTGAGCGCCGTCGCCTCGGCGATGCCCGGCTCCGGCCTGGGGCAAAGCGTGTGGCTGCTGTCGATGGCGCTCTTCATCGCCTCGTTCACGATGAGCGGTCTGAACATCGTCGCGACCGTGTTCACCCTGCGCGCGCCGGGCATGACGATGTGGCGGCTGCCACTGACGATCTGGTCCTACTTCATCTCGGCCATCCTGGGTTTGCTCGCGTTTCCGCCGCTGACCGCGGCCGCGATCATGCTGCTGTTCGACCGGCACCTCGGCACCAGCTTCTTCCTGCCGGGCGGGATGGTCGTGGCGAATCAAGTGTTGGAGCACCAGGGTGGGTCGCCGCTGCTCTGGCAGCACCTGTTCTGGTTTCTCGGACACCCCGAGGTCTATGTACTAATCCTGCCGGCGCTCGGCATCGCCGCCGACATCATGCCGGTCTTCACGCGCAAACCGCTCTTTGGGTATCGCATCTCCGTCTGGTCGTTGATCGGTGTCGGGGTGCTCAGCATGATCGTGTGGGGACACCACATGTTCGTCAGTGGGATGAGCCCATTTACCGGCGAGTACTTTTCGCTCGCCACGATGCTCATCACCATCCCGATGGCGGTCTACGGCGTGAACATGATGGCGAGTCTCTGGGGCGGCACGATGCGACTGACAACGCCGATGCTGTTCGCGCTCGGGGCGCTGGCGTTCTTCGGCACCGGCGGCTTTGGCGGAATTTTCCTCGGCAACGCCACGGCCGACATGCAGCTCCACGACACCTACTTCGTAGTCGGACACTTTCATCTGATGATTGGCGGGGTCACGCTGCTCGGGACCTTTGCGGCCGTGTACTTCTGGTTCCCAAAGATGTTTGGCCGCCTGATGAGCCCATTGCTCGGGCGGATCCACTTCTGGGGGACCTTCGTGCCGTTCTTCACCATCTTCTTCGCGCAGCACTTCCTTGGGCTCCAGGGGATGCCGCGCCGGTATTACGCCTTCTCGACCTACGAGTACCTGGAGGGGACGCAGAGTCAGAACGTCTTCATCAGTGTCGTCGTGCTGGTCCTGGTGGCGGTGCAGTTCGTGTTCGCATTCAACTTCGTGTGGAGTCTCCTGCGCGGGGCGACGGCGAGCGAGAATCCGTGGGAGGCGACGACACTCGAGTGGACCGTGGCATCGCCGCCGCCGCACGGCAATTTTGGCGACGCCGCGCCGGCCGTGCACCGTTGGCCCTACGAGTACAGCGTCGAGGGGCAGTCGTCGGACTACACCTCGCAAACCGTGACGTCGTCCGACGTGCCGGTCACCGCGTGAGGGGCGTAGTCGGAGGAGTTCGGCGAGATGACTGAGATTGACGCGAGTGTGACGACCCCGTTGGCGATGGGCCAGACGGACGTGCGCTCGACACGCGAAGATCGGCGCCGGCGGGAGCAGACACAGCTTGGGCTGTGGATGTTCCTGGGCACGGTCACGATGCTGTTCGCGGCGTTTACCAGCGCGTATCTGGTGCGTCGTGGCAGCATCGACTGGCAGTCGATCGTACTGCCGGCGGCGCTCTGGGTGAACACGGCGGCGCTGGCGGCGAGCAGCGTGACCCTCGAGGCTAGCCGATGGGCCGGGCGCTCGGGTCGCGTCGGACCGGCGCGGCTGGGCATGGCGGTCACGATCGTGCTTGGCGCGGGCTTTTTCGTGGGACAGGTGGGTGTCTGGCAGACGCTCGCGGGCCAGGGTGTCTTCGTGCCGACCAGTCCGCACGCGTCGTTTTTCTACATTCTGACCGGGGTGCACCTCGTGCATCTGCTGGTCGGGCTCATCCTGCTGGTCAACGCGCTGCGGTCGTTGGCAGCCCGCGGCACGGGTGCCATCGAGCGGGCGTGGGACGGGCCGGCGGCGACCGCCGCCACCTTCTGGCACTTCTTCGGCGGTGTCTGGCTCTACCTGTTCTTCTTACTGTCTTCGTTCTGAGGGTCTGCGATGTCTGAGGCTGCGGTTGGGGTCGCGACGCGATGGGCGGGTGGCGTCTGTCCGTTCGATGCGGGATGGAAGAAGGTGATGATGTGGGTGTTCATCATCACCGATGGACTGCTGTTTGCCGGGTTCCTGGCCGCATATGGCTATGCCCGGCTGATGTCGGGTGTCTGGCCGGACCAGGCGGAAGTGTTCAGTCTTCCGTTCGTCGCGGCGATGACGTTCGTGCTGATCACGAGCAGCGCCACCATGGCCACCGCGGTGTGGGCGTCGGAGACCGGTCAGACCGCGTCTGCGCGGCGATACGTCACGTTTACCCTGGTGGGTGGCCTGACCTTCCTCGGCATGCAGGCCTACGAGTGGACCCACTTCATCGGCGAGGGTGCCCGGCTTGCCTCGAATCCCTGGGGTGACCCGCTGTTTGCCGCCTACTTCTTTCTGTTGACCGGGTTCCACGGCTCGCACGTGCTGACTGGGCTGATCGTGCTGACGAAGACGGTGCTCGGGTTGTCGGCGGCGAAGACCCCGGTCGCGAACGTCGAGATGGCCGGGTTGTACTGGCACTTCGTTGACCTGGTGTGGGTCTTCATCTTCACCTTCTTCTATCTCATCTGACAGGACGACAGCGCATGGCCACGCAACCAATGCAGACGACGATCCGGTTCTACTGGATCACCTGGACCATTCTGCTCGTGCTGACGGCACTGATGCTGCTGATCGACCAGTCGCCGTTGCCACGGCTGCTGTTCGTCCTCGTGATGCTCGTGGCGATGTTGGTGAAGGCGTCGATCATCGCCGCGAACTTCATGCACATGCGGTTCGAGCGGATCGCCCTCGCGTGGATGGTGGTCATCGGGCTCCTCATCAACGGCGCGATCCTCTTCGGGTTGATCGTGCCCGACGCACTGCGGGCCGTCGCCTCGGAGGCCTGGTGATGACACGTCGCACTCTAGTGGCCACCATGGCTGTGGCGGCCTGTTGGATGGTGTGGCTGCCGGCCGAACCGGCAGCGCAGTGTGCGATGTGTCGCACGGCTTTCCAGTCGCCCGAGGGGCGCGCGCTGCTCGAGGCGTTCCGCTCCGGCATCGTCTTTCTGCTGGCCGCGCCCTATCTGACCTTCGGGCTGATCCTGTTTCTCGCCCTGCGCGCTCGGCGGCGAACGACGCGTGCTGAGGTGCGTGAAGAGGGCGCCTGAAGGCGCAGTCGCATCGCGCTCGGCGCTGAACCCTGACGTTGGATCGTCGCCGAAGACGTCGTCTCGACCGATGGTGATGTGAACTCGATACAGCGGCTCTTCGAGTTGGCGGCCGACCCTCGTTCGACAGTCACCCGAAGGCCTTCTCCAGATAGGCACGGAGCTGGCGAAACGCCTGCCCGCGGTGACTCACTGCCGCCTTTTCGTCGGCGGTGACCTCAGCCAGCGTACGGCCATAGGCCGGGTAATAGAAGATCGGGTCGTAGCCGAAGCCGGCAACCCCCCGCGCCGGCAGGTGCAGCCGGCCTTCGACGATTCCGGTGGTCTCCCAGGCGAGCTCATCTTTGCGCGCGAGCGCGACCGCGCACACAAACTGCGCCGTGCTCGCGTCGATTCCTCGCTCGGCGAGCATCCGTCGAATCGTCGCGAACTTCTCTGGGTAGGATTCGCCGTTGAACCGCGCCGACCGCACCCCGGGCTCTCCGTCCAGCGCATCGATCTGGAGACCGGAGTCTTCGGCAACCGTGAGCTCGCCGGTGGCGACGGCGTAGTAGCGCGCCTTGAGTCGTGCGTTCTCGGCGAACGTCGCCCCCGTCTCCTCCGGCTCCGGAGTCAGGGGATAGTCCGCGAGGGTGACGAGGGTCAGCGGCAACCCATCGAGGATCCGACGAATCTCGTCGAGCTTGCCGAGGTTCGTCGTGGCGACCAGCAGACGGGTCGGCGGCCGGCCGGTCACTGGAGGATGTTGCCCACCAGCTCGCGCTGCAGCGCGACCAGCTGACCAATGCCGGTTTCGGCCAGCGCCAGCAACACGTCGTGCGAGGCGCGGGAGAACGGGGCCCCTTCCGCGGTGCCCTGTACCTCGATGAAGCGGCCGTCCCCGGTCATCACGACGTTCATGTCGACCTCGGCCGTCGAGTCCTCGTCGTAGGCGAGGTCCAGGAGGGGCGTGTCGTTGACGATGCCGACACTGGTGGCCGCGACATGGTCGACGATCGGAATCCGTTCGAGCACGCCACGTTCCTTCAGATGCTGGAGCGCAAAGGCGAGCGCGACGAACCCCCCGCTGATCGCCGCCGTGCGTGTTCCACCGTCGGCCTGAATTACGTCACAATCGATCCAGATTGTCCGCTCGCCCAGCGCCTCGAGCCGCGTAACCGCGCGGAGGGACCGGCCGATCAGGCGCTGGATTTCCTGTGTGCGTCCGCCTTGTTTGCCTCGGCTGGCTTCGCGGGCAGTGCGCGTAGAGGTCGCACGCGGGAGCATGCCATACTCGGCCGTCACCCAGCCCCTGCGCGTGCCGCGAAGGAACGGCGGCACCTTGTCTTCGACACTTGCCGTGCAGATGACACGTGTCCGCCCCGCCTCGATCAGGACCGACCCTTCGGCGTGCTCGAGATAGTTTGGCGTGAGTCGGGTCGGGCGGAGCTGGTCCGCCGGGCGGCCATCGCTTCGTGTGTGCGGTGTCATATCGTAGATTGTCTTGCCGGTTCTACCTCGAGCGCCGGCTCTGCCAGGGGTGTCGGCCCTGTCTCGAGCGCCGGGTCGGCGTCGGGGTCGGCGACCCATTGCATGTTGCGTTCGAGTGGGCTTTGTAGGTCCACATGTCCCACCAGGGTGTCGACCTCCTCGCCGTTGACGAGAAGCTGGACGGCGTTGATCTCCGGAAGATTGGTGGTGACGGCGTTTACGATCGCATACACGGTGAACAGCTCCTCGAGCGAGCCGCCCGTGTGAGCGAGTGTGACGTCTTCGCTGAGGTCGACGAAAGCATCGCCGCGCTCGGTGAGGTAGAAGTTGAGCAATCGTGTGCCGGGTGGAATCGGTGACAGCAGCGGGGCCGGCGGCTCGGTGAGTTGTGCTTCGAGAATGATCCTGGCCTGTGCGGTCAGTTCAGCATTGCGCTCCAACCGTCGCTCGAATCCGACCAGCTGCATCCCATCATCGGAAATGTAGAACAGCGTTGCCTCGACCGACGCGCCATCGGTCGGCATCCCTGCGGGCGTCTCGTTTGCGGTCGGGGTGGGGGAACTTGCCGGATACCAGCGGGGCAGCCCCACAAAGAGCACCCAGGTGCCGAGCACGGCGGCCCCGCCCAGCGAGCCGTAGATCCAGTAGGTGGGCTTCATCGGCTCGGCCTCTGGGCCGGGTTCGGTCCATCGGGCGGCTCATCCGTCGCCGGTCCGGGGGGTGGCACCCCGCGCGCGACTTCGTCTCGATACCGAATGATGCTGCGCAGCAGGCCGTTCACGATGGCGTCTTGAAATGTCGTCACCGTGAGCTGCGCCTCCTGGTCCGGATTGGAGATGAAACCCATCTCCACCAGCACCGCCGGCATGTTGGCACCGACCAACACGCGGAACGGCGCCTGCTGGAGCCCGCGCGGGCTCATGGGTAGGCGAAGACCGAGCTCGTCGGCCACGATCCCGGCCCATCGGGCCGACTCGTCAACGTAACGGAGCTGCGCCATTTCCCACGGTACGATGTCGAGCATCCGTGAGCCACCGCCGACCACCGGAATCGGTTGGCCGGCGAATCCGGACGCTTCGCGGGCCTCCTCGTCGTACTCGGCAAGGCTGAGATAGAAGACCTCGGCGCCTGTGGCCGTGTCGCGCACCGAGGCGTTCGTGTGGAGGCTAATGAACAGATCGGCCCGGTTGTTGTTGGCGATCGCCGCCCGCTCGTCCAGCGGCACGGTGGCATCGGCGGTTCTGGTCAACACCACTCGGAGCCCGAGCTGACTCTCAATCCTGTTCCGGAGTCGGCGCGCGACGCTGAGCGTAACGTCTTTCTCGAGGGTGCCGTTAGGGCCACGGGCGCCGGTCTCGTCCCCGCCGTGACCAGGGTCGATCGCGATGGCGCGGATCGTTCGTGGCGGCGCCAGTTCGGATAGCGCCGGCAGGTCTGGGTCTGGAGCGGCGTCGCCCGGCGACGGTGCGGCGGGCCTCGGCGCTGGGGCGACGCGGGCGGTCGTCGCTACGGCAGCCCGCAGATCGATGATCAAGTCGACGCCTCCGCCCAACGCCGGCTCGAGCGTCTCCTCATAAGAGTCGAACGCCTCGCCGAGATCGACCATCAAGCTGGGCCGCGTCTCGATGCCGCGGAGCCCCCGCACGAGGTCGTCCCTGACCAGATCGGCCTGGACCAGGTCGACGCCGTCGGCCTCGAAGGTAATGACAAGCCGGTTGGTGTCCTGCTCGATGACGGGTTCGGCCTCTGGCGTGATCGTGAGACGCAGTCGAGCTTGAAGGCCGGTGCGCCGATACCGAGCGACCACCAGGGGCACGCGGATGTCGCCGACAATCACGAGACCGGAGCGGCGTCTGAGCTCGACGGTCTGGTCGTGAACCAGGGCAATCGCGCGTCCAATGAAATCGATCGGCACATACCAGACCCCCTCGCGCTCCACGGGTGGGGACGGCAGCGACACGAGGCGGCCGGCGACCGACACGAGGCCCTCGTTTGCGGTCAGGACCATGACCTGGTTGCCACGCAGCACCGTCAGGCGACCGGGTTGCCGGTCGTCGGCGATGGAGAGATCGAACGGCGCCGCCAGCTCGCGCAGATCGACCATCCGGCGACCGTCGAACACCACCGTCGGCAGCGAAAGCCGGCCCTCCGCGGACACCAGCGTAAGCGGCGCGTCAGGGTTCTGGCTCTCCACGGGGCCCGCCGCCAGCAGCACGAGGCAGACCGCGGTAGAGAGCCGAGGCGTCATGATGCGGATGAAGAAATGGAAGCCTGTCGAGACGTGCACTCTCAGCAGCATCATAGCGTACGGAGCGGGCCCGGCCGGCTTGGCGTGGACCACTCGTGATAGAAGATCGGTATGCCACCGTCGATCGAATCGCTGGACGAGGCCGCCTTCGAGGCGCTCCTCGGCCCGATCTGGAACTTCTTGGGGCGGACCGACGACCCGGTACCCAGCGATGTCATCTTTGTGTTCGGCAGCCGCGATCTCGGCGTGCCGCGCCGGGCCGCCGAGCTGTATGCCGCCGGGTGGTCGTCTCGGGTGCTCGTCTCCGGCCGATTGGGTCCGATGACCGCGAGCGTGTTCGAGAAGCCAGAGGCGCTTGTGTTCAAGGATGAGATGACGACCCACGGTGTGCCCGCCGCCGTCATCACGACCGAAGTGGATGCCGGCAACACGCTGGAGAACGTGCGATTCGGCATGTCGGCCTTGCTGGCGGCCGGCGAGGCGCCGCGGTCTGCTTTGCTGGTGGCGAAGACGTTCGTCATGCGTCGGTGTCTCGCCACCTTTGCCCGGCAGCATCCGGGCGTCACTGCCCGGGGCTGTCCGCCGGCCGGCTCGCTGACAACGCAGCGTGACCGTCCTCGCGCGGCCTTCGCGGCCCGGCTCGTCGGCGAGCTGCGTCGGCTCGACCAATACGGGGCAACGGGTGACATCGAGTCGCAGCAGACCCCGCGCGCGGTTCTCGAAGCAGCGCGCCAGGTGGAGGCGCTGCTGTCGGCCGTGTGAAGCCACGGGTCTTGCTCGTGTTCCTTCGCGCGGCCTACGCTGCGCACTTTCTGGGTAAGCGGTGCGCTGGCGGCCGTCGTCCCACGTTGATATCAATATGGAGTCACGGGGGTCACGCGTACTGACGGCGGTCTTGCTGTTTCTGTTCCTCGGCAGCGGGTGCGCGGCGCTGATCTACGAGCTCGTTTGGTTCCATGTCCTGCGGCTCGTTATCGGGTCTTCGTCCATTTCCATCGCCGCGCTGCTGGTGAGCTTCATGGGCGGAATGGGGCTGGGCAGCGTGGCGCTGCCCAGACTCGTGCCCAGGACCTGGCACCCGCTGCGTGTCTACGCCGGGCTGGAGCTGTCGATCGGCGCCATCGGGCTCATCCTGCTGGTCGCGCTGCCCTCCGTGCAGACGGTCTATCTCGCGGCGGTCGGATATGGGCTCGGCGGCGTGCTGTTGCGGGCCCTTGTCTGCGTTGCGTGTCTCTTGCCGCCTACCATCCTCATGGGTGCGACCTTGCCGGCGGTGGCGCGGTGGGTCGGCGCGACGCGTACCGGGGTGGCGCAGACTGGCGTGCTCTATGCGGCGAACACTATCGGCGCGGTCGTAGGCGTGCTGATCGCCAGCTTCTACCTGCTGCGTGTGTATGACACGGTCGTGACCACCCTGGTCGCCGTTGCGCTGAACGTCGCGGTGGCGCTGGTGGCGCTACGGTTGGCCGCCGCCAGACCCCACAGCGCGGCGCCTGACGCGCCGGCGCCGTCGGGGGTGGCCATGCGTCCGGTCGCGCTGGCCGTCATCGGGCTCTCCGGGTTTGCCTCGCTCGGCGCCGAGGTCGTGTGGACGCGCCAGTTGTCCCTGCTGTTTGGCGCGACCGTGTACAACTTTTCGTTGATCCTGGCGGTGTTCCTGGCCGGGCTCGGGATCGGGAGTCTAGGCGGCGCGTGGCTGGCGAAGCGCTCTGCTCGTGCCGGTGTGGCCATGGGGTGGTGTCAGCTCGCGTTGCTGGCGGCGCTTCCTTATGGCGCCTACATGATCGGGTATCAGATCCCGTTCTGGGAGGTGGGGCCGGACTTCCTGCCCTGGGTGACCGAGTCGCGGGGACTCCTGTTCGCGTATGACATCGTCCGTTGCGGTGTCTCGATCGGCCCGGCAACGTTGTTCTGGGGGGCGAGCTTCCCGTTGGCGCTGGCGGCGGCCAACGCCGGGGAGTCGGATGCGGGTCGATTGGTGGCGCGTGTCTCGGTGGTCAATACAGGTGGGGCGCTGGCTGGGACCGTCATCTTCAGTCTGGCGGTGATTCCGGGTCTCGGAACCGGGCGTGCGCAGCAGCTGCTCGTCGTGGTGGCGGCCGCTGCAGCGGGGCTGATGTTCCTGACTGCGGTGCGACGGTCCCCGTCGGTCGGAGACGCCTCCGTCCCCGCACTCCTCCGCGGCTCAGGGCTTCGACCCGTGCTTGCAGGTGGGCTCGTCATTCTGGCTACAGGGACCAGCCTGTGGGCGGTGCCGGTCACCCCGAACGGGTTGATTGCTTTCGGCCGCGACATCTTTGGGTGGGACACGATCGAGCAATACCTCTTCGTGGAGGAAGGGGTGAACGCGTCGGTGGCCGTCACTGACAGCGAGTCGGGGTTCCGACAGCTCCACATCAGTGGCAAGGTGGTGGCGTCGACCATGGATCTCGACATGCGGATCGAGCGGATGCTGGGGCACGTGCCGGCGCTTCTTCACGGTGCCCCACGCAGCGTGCTGATCGTGGGTATGGGAGCCGGCGTGACGGCCGGCTCCTTCGTGCGGCACCCGGAGGTCGAGCGGATCGTCATCTGTGAGATCGAGCCGAGCGTGCTCGACGCGTCGAATCAGTTTGCGGTCGAGAACCACGCGGTATTGTCGGACCCCAGGACCGAGGTGATCTACGACGACGCGCGCCATTTCCTGGCGACGACCGACGAGCAGTTCGACGTCATCACCTCGGACCCGATTCACCCATGGGTTCGCGGAGCGGCGAGTCTCTACTCGGTCGAGTATCACGAGCTGGTCAAGGAACGCTTGCGTCCGGGTGGGGTCGTCGCGCAGTGGGTCCCGTTGTACGAGACTGACGAGGCATCGGCCAAGAGTCAGATCGGCACCTTCGTCCAATCGTTTCCCGATGCGACGCTATGGAACAGCGATTTTCTCGACTCGGGCTACGACCTTGTGCTGGTGGGGCAGACCGGTCCAGTCAGGGTGGACGGCGAGGAGATCGCCCGGCGGTTCCGAGAGGACAGCGAGCTGTGGGAGTCGTTAGCGGAGGTTGGTTTGGGGTCGACCGTGGAACTGTTGCAGACCTATGCCGGGTGGGGCCCTGATCTGGAACCCTGGCTGCGAGATGCGGAGATCAACCGCGATCGGAGTCTGCGGTTGCAGTATCTGGCCGGTCTCGCACTCGATCGCCAGAATGCCTACAGCATCTATGGTTCGATTGTCGGGTACCGCCGCTATCCCCGAGAGCTGTTCCAGGTCTCGTCCCGCGACGAGGCGCAGTTGCTGCGGGGGTACTAAGCGAGTGCTCCTAGGAGGCAGGAGGCAGGAGACAGGAGACAGGAGGCAGGAGGAGCTGGAGGGCTTCGCCGGCTTCAGGCTTCGGGGTCTGGACGATTCGACTGGTCCTCTTCCGCCATCTCGGTGTCGGGTTCGCCGCGGTAGTCCCGGATGACCTCGAGGAAGATCGGTCCGAGGTCTTCCGCTTTCCGCGCGCCGATGCCGTAGACCTCCAGCAACTCCGGCAGTGTGGTCGGTCGTCGCCGGGCCAGATCGCGCAGCGTGTTGTCGTGAAAGACGACGTAGGGCGGGACGCCTCGGGCGCGGGAGACCTCGATCCGGCATTGTCGGAGCGCGTCGAATAGGTCCTGATCCACGCCATCCCAGGCGGCTGGGTCGCCCGTCGGCTTGCGCTTGCGCTGTCCCGGAACCGGACGCGGCTGGCGATACAGCTCGATAGTCGCCAGGCCCTTGAGCGCCGCCGCGCCGTCGTCGGTCAGCTGCAGCACCGGATACGGTCCGTCGGTTCTGAGCAACAGCTGCTGTTCGGTCAGCTGGTCGACATATCCTCGGAGCTCCGCGATCGGCACGTCGGCGAGCAGGCCGAACGTACTGAGCTCTTGATGCCGCCGCGTGGTGACCTGATCGGTCGTGCGGCCGCGCAAGACATCGATGACATGACCGACCCCCCAGCTCTGGCCGACCCGGACGACGGTCGACAGAATCTTCTGGGCCAGCGTGACCGCGTCGTCGACACGTTCGAGCTCTTTGAGACACCAGTCGCAGGCATTGCAGGCGGGGCGTTCGTCGGTCTGGCCGAAGTACTCCAACAGCACGCGGTGGCGACAGCGCGTGCCGGCGGCGTAGCGCTCCATGTCGCGAAGCAGTCGTCTGGCGTTCTCCGAGAGTTCCCCGCTTTGCTCCAGCATCTGGCGCCACTTGGCGAAGTCGCCGCCCGAGTAGAGCAAGACACACTCGGCTTCCAGCCCGTCCCGGCCGGCTCGGCCCGATTCCTGCTGGTAGTGCTCGACGGAGCGCGGCGAACCGGCGTGAATGACATAGCGAATGTTCGAGCGGTCGATGCCCATGCCGAACGCCACCGTGGCGACCATGACGTCGGCCCGCTCCTCGAGGAATGCCTCCTGATGACGGCGCCGCATCTCGTCTGGGAGCCCCGCGTGATACGGCAGGGCATGATGACCGAGTCCGTCGAGCCAGCTCGCCAGCTTCTCGACCTCCTTGCGCGACACACAGTAGATGATGCCGGCTTCGCCCTGGTGTCGCTCGAGGACCCGGCGAATCTGATCCTTGAGGCCGGTGCGAGCAAGCACACGGTAGACGAGGTTGGGTCGGTCGAACGAGCCGACCAGCACCTCGGGATCGCGCAGGGCCAGCTGCGTGACGATGTCGTCACGCACCTGCCTCGTCGCGGTCGCAGTGAAGGCGTGGATGGACAGCTCTGGGAATTCGTTGCGGAGCCGGCCGAGTCGTCGAAATTCAGGGCGGAACTCGTGGCCCCACTGACTGATGCAGTGGGCTTCGTCGACTGCGACGAACCGGACACCCCAGCCGTGAAGCCGAGCGCGAAACGCCTCGCCTCCCTCGCCGACCAGCCGTTCGGGGGTGACGTAGAGCAGCCGGCACCGCCCGGCGTCGAGATCGGCATAGACCTCGCGACGCTCGGCAGGGGTCAGAGAGCTATTGAGCGCCGCGGCGGCCACGCCGCTCGCCACCAGACCGTCCACCTGATCTTTCATCAGCGAGACGAGTGGCGAGACCACGAGCCCGAGGCCGTCGTTGGGACGGACCAGCGCCGGCATCTGGAAGCACAGCGACTTGCCTCCTCCAGTGGGCAGCACGACGACACTGTCACGCCCGTCGAGGTTCGCCTCGATCGCGGCGCGCTGAAGGGGGCGGAACTCGCGGTAGCCCCAGTATCGGGCCAGCGCGTCGTGGAGCGCGGACTCGTTCACGGACTGGGGTCGATCGGGCTGGGTCAACACACGTAAAGGGATGCAAGAGGCCCGCCCTTCGGGCCGACAGCTAGTTCATCGTTGCGTCGAGACAATGGTGCACAAACTGCGATGGCTCTGACGGCCTGCGGGCGCAACGTTTGCGACGTTGGGGCCCCGTGCGCCTGACACGCGTAGCCTGAGGATAGGGCTCGGTCGCATTATTTCGCGGCACCAAGTCCGGCTGCTCGCCGCCAGGCGGCGATCTGGCCGAGGTGGTCCATTTCGTGCGAGGTCATGATGAAGGCGACCATCGCGCCGACGGTTGGGAAGTACGCGCGGGTCTGCTCGTTGGGATGCTCGGCGTCCAGCGCCGTGGCGTCGACGCCCGGCAGGGCCGCCTTCCAGGTGTCATGTATCTTTTCGAGCTCTGCGATGAGCTCTGCCTTGCTCGGGTAGCCGGCACGATCGCCGCTCGGGGTCCCGCCGGTCTTGAACAGCTCGTCCCAGCCCTCGGGCGCGCCCGGCTCAATGCCGATCAGCTGACCGACCCCGTGCGCCGACATCACCAGATGTCCGAGGCTCCAGGTGGGATGGTTGACCAGCCCGTGGGGCTGCGCGCACATCTGGTCATCGGGGACGTCGTTGACTAGCCTTTTGGCGATGTTGAGCTGGAGGTCGTAGGCGTGCAGCATGTGTGTGAGCATCGGGTTCCGGTTCTCCTGTGGCGCCGGGCGTTATCGGCAGGTCGTGTGCTATTGGCACGGATCGGAATGGTCCACTGACACTGATTATAGTTGGATCGGCCGAGCCGGTCTGGACTTGCGGAAGCGAGAGGAAGCGATCACACTGATAGGCTGACCTGCGTTCGGAGGGGGTGTGATGCGTTGTGTGTGTCTGGTGGTAGGGCTCCTGACTCTGGTGATGGTAGTGCCAGCGGCTGCTCAGGGACCGGACTTTTCTGGGATGTGGACGCTGAACCGTGCCGCCAGCCAGTTCACCCCACCGGCGTTCAGCGGTGGGCGTGGCGGCGACGACATCGATCGGCTCTTTATCACGCACGCGGCGAACGGCACCCTCATCATCGGTACCGAGACGAACGGGCTGAAGGCCTGGGCTTACACGCCCGGTCGCGAGCTCACTATTCCGGTCGGTCGCGATACGACGATGCGCGCCGCATCTCGATGGGACGGCGAGCGGATCGTGGCTGAGGGGAGACAGGGTGACATGACGATGCACGAGGTGATGTCGCTGAGCCCGGACGGCCACACGCTGACGATAGAGGTGATGACCACCACGCCGAACGACACGATCAACAACCGCCTGGTGTACACGCTCGGACAGCCAGTGGGGGCGTGCGAGCAGTGGGCGATGCCGTGCAAGGAGTTTCCGCAGGAAGTGCGTTGAAGCCGCCAGAAAGCCAGAAATCAGAAGGCAAGAGTCAATTGGCGCAGGACGGCTTCGCCGGCGTCGAATCTCTTTGCTTCCGTCCTATATTTTCCAGACAGAGATCATGCGACACCTGACATCGGCGGCTGTGCTCATAGTGACGACGCTCGTTGTGCTCGGCGTGCCGGCGGTGGTCCGCGCGCAGGAGACGGAATGGCTGCAATGGGGAGGGCCGCAGGGCGACTTCATGACCGACGTCACCGGGCTCGCCGACAGCTGGCCCGAGTCGGGTCCGCCCAAGATCTGGAGCCGACCGCTCGGCGCCGGGCACACGGCGATTCTCGTGGCCGACGGGCGCCTCTTCACGATGTATCGCGTCTCTCACGGCGAGGGCGGCGGTCGCCCGTGGACTCCGCAAGAGACCGTCATTGCGATGGACGCCGCCACCGGTCAGACGCTCTGGGAGTACACCTACGCCTCGAAGAACCAGGACTTCGGCCAGGGCGCCGGCCCGCACGCCACGCCGCTGCTCGTCGGGGACCGGCTCTTCACCATGGGCACCAACAAGGAGCTGCACGCTTTCGACCCGGCAACGGGCGACATGCTGTGGTCGAAGAACCTGGTCACCGACTTCGGGGCGCCGCCGCTGCTGATCCGCTCGATGGTCAAGCCGGGATATGGCGTGAACCCGCTGGCCTACAAGGACACCATCATCATGCAGGTAGGCGGGCCGGGCCAGTCGGTGATGGCGCTCAGACAGAGCGACGGTGAGGTTGTTTGGAAGAGCGGCAGCTTTCTCGTGTCGCATGCGCCGTCGGGGCTGATTTCGGTGGATGGCCAGCAGCACATGGTCGTCTTCGGGGGGCAGGCGGTGTTCGGCATGAATCCGGATACCGGACAGGTGCTATGGGCACACGCCCACGACGCCGGCAACGACTTCAACTTTCAGGTGCCGCTCTATAGCGACGACGACAAGATTCTGTTTTTCTCATCCGGCTATATCGGCGGTAGCCGTGCGATTCGGCTCGTTCCCGACGGCGACCTCGTCCACACCGAAGAGCTCTGGTATGACCCACGGCTTCGGTTCACCTTCCTCAACCCGTTGCGGATCGGCGACGTCGTCTATGGCACCAGTGGCCAGAGTGCGACAGCCATCCTGACCGCGACCCATGTCGAGACCGGCGAAACCGCCTGGCGGGAGCGAGGGTTCAGCCGCGCCAACATGCTCTACGCAGACGGCAAGGTGATTCTGATGGAGGAAGACGGCGACCTGTCGCTCGTGCGGCTGACCCCGGACGGTCTCGAAACGCTGTCCACCGTGTCCTTGTTCAACACGACCACCTGGACGGTGCCGACGCTCGTCGGCACAACCCTCTATGCTCGGGACCGGGAACAGATCGTCGCCCTGGATCTAGGGCCACGATAGCCCGCATCAAAATCAATCTCGGCGCGCGGTGGCAGATCGGCCCGCGGCGTTTTTCGACCCTGAAGGTATCGCCCCGTTCGGCTGGCAAGAATCACTTCGACGGGGATATCCGATCGCGGATCCAGCTGGCGAGAGCATCTTCGGAGACATGTCCTGCCGCAAGGCCCAGCATTGCACCCACGATGTCTTCGTCCGTACCGGTGAAGTCGCAACCGCTGATGCCGAGGAACGTGGCAATGGCCAGAGAGCTGATGCGCTTGTTCCCGCCCCGATATGGGTGGCTGCTGACGAGTGCAAAGCCGTACGCGGCTGCCAGCGTAGCAACATCGTGCTCTTCGTCGTAGACCCATTTGTTCCGAGGTCTGGTGAGGGCCGACTCGAGGGCGGTTTCGGCGCGGAGGCCGGCCAAGCCGCCGTGTTGCCGGATCTGGTCGGCGTGCACCGCGTCGCGGCGATCGGTCTTCACGCGGTCGCCCGGCCGTTTTGGGAATCATCGAGGGACTGACCACGGCGCAGTCCTCGCCCTGCGCGGTCAGGTGGCGGAAGATCGTGAACCCACACGGGCCGGCCTCGTAGACGAAGCGCAGCGTCCGCGCCGGGCGGACCAGCGTGCGCCGCACCTCGTCGAGGGCGTCCAGGTCGCCGCCGACGGTGACATAGGTCCGCACTTCGCCGAAGCGCCCGCCTTCTGCAAGTGCCACCGCGATGGACTCCTCATGGACATCCAACCCGACAAACGTGCTACGTTTCGCCATGCCCTGCCTCCTTGTTGTGGGGCGCTGTGCGAAGCCGTACACTCCGCATAATCCACGACCGGAACAAGAGGCAGGTCACCCAGGCCAGGCGGCCGCCGACGG
>MPMF02318159.1_pt1 | contig 44677 bp, 32 predicted proteins | sample 1617271 | NCBI WGS metagenome assembly MPMF02 (sample SAMN05944812, study PRJNA350692) | marine metagenome | biome: marine; feature: ODZ; material: water; isolation source: 120 m water sample prefiltered with 30 um filter, filtered on to 0.2 um... | place: Pacific Ocean | collected 2012-04-09... | reverse complement strand
TGGAGCTACCAGTTGCACTACGACAACTTGGTGGCACTTGTGAAAGCGGATCCTTCGCTGGGGCCGCCGCGTTCTTATTCGACGGTGCGGCGGTACATGAAGACTCACGGCCTGGTCCGCAAGCCGCGAGCGGCACCCAAGGGACGCCCCGGCGAGGCACGCGCCGCTCAGCGGCGTCAAAATCGCGAGATCCGCAGCTATGAAGCCGAGTACGTCGGGTCGCTGTGGCATCTCGACTTCCACCATGGCTCGCTCAAGGTGCTGACGCCGGGCGGCCAGTGGCAGCGGCCGATCGTGCTGGGCTTCCTTGATGACCACTCGCGACTGTGTTGCCATCTGCAGTGGTATCTCTCGGAGACCGCCGAGGATCTGGTGCATGGACTTTCGCAGGCGATTCAGAAACGCGGTCTGCCACGTGCGCTGCTGACTGACAACGGCTCGGCGATGGTGGCCGAGGAAGTGAAAGAAGGTCTGCTGCGACTGGGTATCGTTCACGAGAAGACGCTGCCCTACAGCCCGTACCAGAACGGCAAGCAGGAATCGTTTTGGGCGACGCTCGAAGGCCGCCTGCTGGAGATGCTCGACGGCTTCGCGGAGTTGACGCTCGACTTTCTCAACGAAGCGACGCAGGCCTGGAGTGAAATCGAGTACAACCGCGCGGTCCATCGCGAGACTTCCAGTTCGCCGGTCGAACGGTTCGCGCACGCGCCGGACGTGCTCCGCGCGAGTCCCTCCAGTAACGCGCTGCGCGAGGCGTTTCGCCTGGAGACGACGCGGCGACAGCGTCACAGCGATGGAACGATCTCGCTGGAGGGCGTGCGTTTCGAAATCCCGTCGCGCTATCGCCACTTCAGCGACGTGGCAGTGCGTTACGCCCGCTGGGATCTCGGCCAGGTCGATCTGGTCGATCCACGCGGCGGAAATCGGCCGCCATCTGGCAATCCTTGGCTCGTGCGCTGCAGCACGCGCCAACCAGGTTTCAAGTCAACACTACTATCTCGCCTGGAAAGCGGACCTCAGGCAAGCCGAGCATGTGGGGCAACTCGCTCACAGGGATGCCCAACTTCTGGCGCAAGACTTGATCGGCTGCGCCCGAGCCGAATTCTCTGACAAACGCACTGCACGGGCCGAGACACAGCTGATCCATCAACCGACGGGGAAGAAGTTGTATGACCTGTCTGTCGAATATAAAGTGTTGACGCCGAGGCTCTTCGAAAGAATGTACTCCGATCGCCGAATAGCGACGCCAGTGGTCGAGTTCAATCCTTATGCTGCAGATCTGCTCGGCTTGGGTGATGTCTTTGTACTCGACGATCTCCTATCCGCGAATCTGCAAACGCTTGATCCTATATCCTGTGCCGGGCACTTTCCGAATTATCCCGCCTTACCGGTGGCCATCCTGGCACACATCCTGATTAGTGCCGCGGGCAAACTATTCGGCAATATTGTTGGGAACGACGACGCACCATATACCGTTGCAGGCACGCTCGTCGAAGCGGATCATCTCGCGTTTCCCAACGACAAATTGCACGTCGTCATTCAACACAAGAACTCTGACGACGATGGACCCAACCGACTGTTTCGCGGCCGCGCCTTGTCAGAAGGAAAAGAGAATCGCCCTTTCGGTGACCTACAGATCACACTGCGCGAGGTGGAATGAGTGAACGACGGGTCGATTCGTTTGTTTGCCAGTCTCTCACTCCCGCTAGGATCAGTCGCTTACGCTGATTTTATTGCACGCGAGATGCGGACATCTCGTTAACGACAGAGGACGTCACTGTCACCAGATCGACGTTGCTCGGTACCGGCAGGTTCAGCAGGCGAGTTGCACGCCCAGCCGCGAAGCCCTGTTGCTTTACGGCTGAGCAGTCGTACCATCTACAGTTCACTCGCACTTTGTTACACAGCAGGCACTAGAAGTAATGTTGGCATAACACGATTTTTTTTGTTTTTGCGCGAAGAACGAAGAAAGGACTCCTCTGATGTCACAGTCAAACCGCGCGATCGTGATGGCAGGCATTCCCGAACTGAACGCAGCCCTATATCGACGGTTGCGGTTTTCCGTAGGCGACCCTGCAGCACTTGTGGAAATACCGCAATCTGACAGTTCGACGGAGTCGACACTGATCCTCCGCGATATCGAAATGCATCGAGCTCGGCAACACGCTCGAGTGGATCAAGTCGCCTGCCCAGCTGACTTTTCGCCTGAGAGCGGATTGTCGGGTGATCGAGAAACCGCCACGGCGCAATCGGTTGCCGAATGTCTGCGCCGCGCAGACGTGAAAGAAGTCTTCGCAGATCGAACCTTGCCGTTGATTTATGCTGACATAATTCGTCAGGCCGACATCAATGTCGTCTGCGATGCCGAGATGGGAATCCTGGACCGACGTGCCAAAGACGAACAAGAAATCACCTGGCTTCGCGAGGCGCAAAACGCAACCGAGGACGCAATGGAAATGGCCTGCCGTTTGATTTGCGCGGCAGACGTCCGCGCTGACGGGGTCCTGTTGCACGAAACCCAGCCTCTGACGTCTGAGCGTCTTCGCGCGATCGTGGACCACTGGTTGCTGGAGCGTGGCTATACCAACCCACCAGCGATCATCGCTGGCGGCCCGACCGGTGCCGACTGCCACAATATTGGCTCGGGCGAGCTTAGAACCGGCTTGCCTGTAATCGTCGATATTTTCCCCCGCAATCGCGCGACACATTACAACGGAGACTGCACGCGAACCGCTGTCAACGGAGAAATTTCAGACACACTACGGCAGATGCACGCCGCCGTGGTGAAAGCAAAAGTCGCAGCGACCATAGCCACGCGCCCCGGTGCAACTGGTGAACAAGTACATTTGGCGACAAAGCAATCGATTCTGGCGAGCGGATACAACATGGGTCTGCCGGGCCCGGACGATCCGGATTCGTTCTGCACGATGTCACACGGTTCAGGGCACGGCATCGGCTTGGATGTTCATGAACCGCCGCTTCTGGACATGAAAGGTCCCCCGTTGGTCGTCGGTGATGCACTGACGATCGAACCTGGTCTCTATCGCCGCGACTTGGGTGGCGTTCGCGTCGAAGACATGGTGATTGTGACTGCCGACGGTTGTGAAAACCTCAACAAGTTGTCCGGAGAATTGGCCTGGAGCTGACACAGTGTATGCGCCAGCGAAGGGGGCTGCTCCGCGAGGGTGTCTGCCCGAGCGAAGGAGACGGGCTGGGGGCGCATCAGCGCGCGGCGGTGTCCGTTCTCCGGCGCGATTCAGCGTAGTCACGAAACCCGAGCTGCGTGCTGCTTGACGCACGCAGCAACATTTCCTGCAGCGGGTCGGAGAACACACTCGTACCCGACGTGTGCAAGAGGTGGGCAACCTGGCAGGCCACCGATGGACCGTAGCCCTGCAAGCGGGAAATCAATGCCGCGGGGTCTCCACCGGTGACGGCCAACAACTGGGTAGCGTACTGGTGAGCTGACGTTGGTCGTCCATCGCCATCGACATCCAGCCAAATCGCCCCACTGCAACCAATGACACGCGGCGTCCAGTTCGGCGAATCCGCTTGGTACGGCTTTGCTGTCTTCCAATGCAGGCTATCAATTCCCGGCCCCGTTGCGATCGCGACCAAATGAACGTCGTGTGCGGGCTTCGGGATCTCCCAGCGCTCAGCCCAAAGGACTCCCATCGGCAACCGTCCCCCGCCAATGTTCTTGACCGATTCGGTGCGAATCGGCTGGCCGTTGGCCAGCAAGGTGATCGTGTCCGCCTGTACCCAGTCGGGACCAAGCACGCGGACGTCGACGTCCATCCGATCATCGTCATCGTCAAGCCGTGCCAATTCGCCAGTGCCATACTTTTCGTTGATTGTCATCTCCGCCAGCAGACCGTAGCTAACCATCACCCGCCCCTGCACAAAACTCCGTGTGGCCTGTTCGATGTCAATCTTGCCTGGGTCCTTGTCATCGCAAAGAATGTAGGTACGCCCCTGCCCTACGAAATGCCGCGCCACGTCGTGTGAATCACTGCTGCCCACGGGCGTCACCATGCGACCTCGGTTGAGCAACGTCATCCAATCGCGAAACAACTGCATGACGTCAGTCTGCGTGGCGCCCGAGTTCACGACTTCCATGCCGTTAAATCCCATGTGCCAGCCTTCCACGTTCTCACCGACGGCATCAATAAAAAGTTTCGCACCGAACGGGCGCGTACCACCGTGCAGATCGCGAGCATGATTCAGGATAGCCACTTTGATGCCGGGCGTGCGGTAGATGTTGGACAACGTTTCCTTCCACTGATCGGACCGATGATCCGGCACCGGGGCGGCTGCCGCGACGGGAAAGATATTAAAATGTCCCGTGCGAGTCGTAACTTCGTTGCCCATCACGGGAGTCATCAGATGGCGCACACCAGCGGCGCGGGCAAACGGGTCATGATCAATGTGTACATTGTGATCGGTGGCGATCGGCAACTCGATCCCCTCACCGGCCAACGTGACCATGCGTTCCTGCACGGTGGCATCACCGTGACCGGAGTGGGTAAGCGTGTGTACATGCGTGTCACAGGCGACAAAACCAGTCGTATCTACCTGACGGTGAATCGTCAATTCGATCGTCCGATTGACTCCGCGCTCGATATGAAGATCCTGGGAAGCTAACGAGTATTCAAAGCCGCGACTGGCGTGAATGGTAAAGTGGCCAGCCGGCAAGCCAAACTCTGCCGATCCGGTCGAGGTATAGACAACTCCCGGCCGCACGGCTAAGTGAACATCAGATTCAGCACGGACCGTCTGCAGGACCTCCCCATCGCGGAGGACAGTGATTCTCGCTGGAGAAGGCTGACCAGTGTCGCGATCTCTTACTACGACATTGACGATCGCATCGTTGAGTACCTTTTCGACAGGCTGGTCATCCAAGACAACTTCGCCAACCCGAACATCGTCAACCACGCTCCGGCGGCGTAGATCCTGCTCGACACGCAACTGGTTCTTTCCCGTTAGCAAAGCCCCTTCAGGCACCGCAAAGTAAACGATCATGTCGTTTTCATTGACGCGCAATCGTCCTAGTTGGTGATCGTTGATCCACACTTGCCAGGCTTGCTTGACATCCTGCTGCCGCAGACGCAACGACGCGGGCGTTGCATTTGCAGTGCTGGAGAATTCAAGAACGATTGAAGCCGCGTCCGGCCGCTCAGGAAATTCCCGCCACTCGCGGGGCGCGTCTATTCGCAAGTGACGCATTTCCTCGATCAAGAGTGTCTCAGCGGCCCCGGCCGCCGACCACAGCCAGAATGAACAGATCAACAATGTCAGAACTCGCTGCACGATTGGCTCCTTCAGTTCACGATCTCGTCTCGTCAAATCGAACAAGTCACTTTCTAGCAGATTCTGCGGCAGTTTTCGAAAGTCTCCCCGTTTTTCTTACGCCCCGTGCAGGGTATCTACGGACGGGAAGCTGACACCAGGATCAAAAACCACTATTCTGACATGACGGCGCCGGCAATCAATCGTTCCATCTCAAGTGCTGATGTGACGCTGAGCAACCAAATCACACACAACCACCCTCACGAGGAGTTTCTACTCATGTCCGTTCTGCGAAGTTGCCTGACGTTTGTTCTGCTAACACTCCTCACACTATCGGCCGTTGCCGAGGAAGGCCGCACGTCGCTGTTTGATGGCAAAACGCTCGACGGCTGGGTCCAGAAAGGCGGCCAGGCGTCTTACGTCGCGAAAAACGGCGCGATCGTCGGCCATTCCGTGCCCAAGACGCCCAACAGTTTTCTGTGCACGGAAGAACGATACGGCGATTTTGTGCTCGAGTACGAATACAAATGTGACAATGCGCTGAACTCGGGCGTCCAGATTCGCAGCAACGTTTTTGACAAAGTGACCGTCGTCGATCTAGACGGCAAATCTCGCAAGATTGCCGCCGGTCGCGTGCATGGGTACCAGGTCGAGATCGACCCAAACAAACCAGACCGGATGTGGAGTGGCGGGATCTACGACGAAGGGCGACGAGGCTGGTTGTATCCCGGCCTGCGCGGCGGCGATGCGAAGGCGTTTACCGAGCAGGGCAAGCAGATCTACAAGCCGGAACAGTGGAATACCGTTCGCGTTGAATGCCGTGGTGACAAGATCCGTACCTGGCTGAATGGCGAACTGCGAGCGGACTTCGAGGATGCCGCCACGTCCGAAGGGTTTATTGCTCTCCAAGTCCACGGTGTGGGCGGAAAAGAGAAACCGCTCTTTGTGCGTTGGCGGAACTTGAAGTTAACAGAACTCAAGTAGTCGACCACGGCCATTGGCCATGCTTTGGCTTGTCCCGCAAAGCGAGGCGTTTACATGAAACAACACGTTGTGGGCCGGTCTCCCGACCCGGCCCGCGTTCGGAGGGAATGTCGATCGGTGAGTCATGATTCGCCACTGCACCACAACAGTCGTATGGTGACCGCGTCGGTATGGTGACGGGGTCGGGAGTCTTTTTCGGCCATCGGCGTCTGCCGATGGTATAAGTCGTTACGCGAACAAGACTCCCAACCCCTTCGGCGCGCGAATAATCTCTACCCTTCCCGGAAACTTTCTGGGAGGACAGTTCGTCTCATTTTTTGCCATCGTTTGGATTGTCTCGAATTGCGCTTGTGCAATGTTCCGCCGATTAGAGGACGATTTGATGAAAGTTCGGATCGCATCGCTGATTCTCTTGCTCTTCACCACGGTCGCCATAGCCTGGGTGGGACCGCGAGACTCCCAGTGGAAGGAAGTGGACGAGGCGATGAAGAAGGGCCTACCGAAAACCGCCATCGAAAAGCTCAGTCCTATTATCGATGCGGCGATTAAAGACAAGGCTTACGCCGAAGCAATCAAGGCGATCGGAAAGAAGATTGCCCTTGAAGCGACCATTCAAGGTAATAAGCCCGAAGAAAAGGTCACGCGTCTGCAAGCGGAACTGGCGAAAGCGCCGAAGGAAATGAAACCGATGATGGAGGCGATGCTGGCCAATTGGTACTGGCATTACTTTCAGCAGAACCGCTGGCGTTTCATGCAACGGACGCAAACTGTCGGGCCGCCAGGTGACAAACTGGCGACATGGGATCTGCCGCGGATCTTTGCGGAAATCGACAAGCATTTCCAAGCAGCACTTGCCGCGGATGACACGCTCAAGAAGATCCCCATTGCCGACTACAACGACCTCTTGGAAAAGGGCAATTCGCCAGATAGCTATAGGCCCACCCTGTTCGACTTTGTGGCGCACGAAGCGCTGGCATTCTATGCCTCCGGAGAACAAGCTGGGGCGCGAATTGAGGATGCATTTGACTTGCTGGCCGAAAGTCCGATCTTCGGCACGACCGCTGAATTCATGGCGTGGGCGCCCGAGCCCGAAGACGAAGATTCACAGACTCTGAAGGCTATCCGACTGTTTCAGAAGTTGCTTCGGTTTCACACTTCCCGCGAAGATCCAGCAGCACTCCTGGACGCCGATTTGCTGCGACTCGAGTTTGGCAACAACAAAGCGTTTGGCACGAAGAAGGACGCACGCTATCTGGCGGCGCTCAAGCGATTCACCGACGACCATGAAGACCACGAGATCTCCGCGCGTGCGATCCACAACCAGGCGAAACTCGCGCACGGCGAAGGCGACTGGGTCGGCGCGCGACGTCTCGCCAAGCAAGGGTTGGCGAGATTTCAGGACAGCGTCGGCGGGCGGCGTTGCTCCAACTTGATCGCCCAGATCGAAGCGAGGTCCTCTCGCGCTACCACGGAACGCGTTTGGAATCAACCGTTGCCAACGGTTGATGTCCATTACCGAAATGTCACCAAAGTCCACTTTCGCGTCGTGCCGTTTGATTTTGAAGCGTATGCACGCTCGCGGCAACGGGGAGCTGAAAACTTGAATACGGCGCAACGCACCGCGCTGCTGAAACAGCGACCGGCACTCGCCTGGTCAGCCAATCTCCCAGCGACAGAGGACTTCCAGGAGCGAACGGAGCATCTGGTCGCACCCAGAAAACTCAAGCCCGGCTCGTACTTCCTCATCGCCAGTCACAATCAAGCTTTTGATGCCAACGACAATCAAATCAGCTTTGCAGAGTTTTGGGTCAGCAATCTGGCGATCGTATTGCGGACGCGGCAAGGGACGGGCAACCTGGAGGGCTTCGTGCTGAATGCCATTACAGGCGAACCGTTGGTCGGTGCCAGCGTTCGCAGCTGGTACCGCGCAAATAACCGTGACGCCGGGAGCTTGCCAACCACGCGTACCGACAAGAATGGCCTGTTTAGCATCCGCACTCGCAACCGTGTTGCTGTATTGCTACATGCCGCACACGAAGGTCATTCGCTGTCATCGGTCAACAACATCTATGTCAATACTTTTGACACCAGTAAGAAGCCGTTCGAGCAGTCACTGTTCTTCACGGATCGCGCAATTTACCGACCAGGACAAACAGTTCATTATAAAGGCATTAGCGTAGCGGTCGATCAAGAACGTGACAGTTACCAGACAATCAGCAACCGTACCGTCGCCATCGTGTTTAGTGACGTCAATGGCAAAGAGATCCAACGGCACCAGCACCGAACCAATGACTATGGTAGCTTCAGCGGCAGTTTTACCGCTCCGCGCGATCGGCTGATGGGGCAGATGACAATCCGTGTCGACGGAGAACCGAGAGGTGTCACGCAGGTACGTGTCGAAGAATACAAACGGCCGAAATTCCAGGTGGAATTGGCTGCGCCCGCCGAGGCAGCCAAGCTGAACGGCGAGGTCAAACTAACGGGCAAGGCAACCGCGTACACGGGTGCGGCAATTGATGGTGCCCAGGTCAAATGGCGGGTCGTGCGTGAGGTCCGCTATCCCGTCTGGTGGTATTGGCGTTGTTGGTGGATGCCACCGCAATCCAATCCCAGTCAGGAAATCGCCCACGGCGTCGCGAGAACCGCCAGCAGCGGTGCATTCGACATTTCCTTTACGGCGTTACCCGATCTCGCAGTCGACCCGCAAAGCGAGCCGACGTTTCAATTCAGGGTATACGCGGACGTCACAGACTCCAGTGGCGAAACACGCACGGACCAACAAGTGGTTAACGTCGGCTATACGGCGCTGGCGGCAGCCGTTTCGGCGACTGCAGGGGCTGCGATTGCAGGCGTCGATCCCGCAAGTGCTGGGGCAGTGAATTCAAGTGGTGACTGGCTGGTCGACGAACGTCAGATCAACCTGAACATTCGCACAACGACGTTAGATGGCGAAGGTCAATCGGCGGAAGGGACGCTGAAGATCTACCACGTGCGACAGCCAGACAGGGTCCATCGCGGTTCGCTCGCCGGACAAAACTACCGACCGAATCGCCTTGGCGAAGTTCCACGAGCCGACCTTTCCAACCCGAATTCCTGGCCGCTCGGCGATGTCGCAGTGGAAGAAGGCTTCTCGACCGGCGCAGCCGGCAACGCTCAGATATCGGCAGCGTTGGCGGCAGGCATGTACCGCGTGAAAATCGAAACACAAGATCGCTTTGGAAAGATGGTCACTGCAGAGTTGCCGTTACAGGTGCTCGACCCAGATGCAAAAGAACTCGCACTCAAGGTCCCAAACCTCGTGGCAGCCCCGCGCTGGTCTCTGCAGCCGGGCGAAGAGTTCAGCTGCCTGTGGGGCAGTGGCTATGAGGACGCACGGGCCTTCATCGAAATCGAACATCGCAACATGGTGGTACGCAGTTTTTGGACGGAACCCGGCATCAGCCAGTTAATGATCACGCGTAAAGTCACCGAGGCCATGCGTGGCGGCTTTACCGTGCGAATCACGATGGTACGAGAAAACCGCGCATATTTTGAATCTCGTCACGTCGACGTACCTTGGAGCAATAAGAATCTGTCATTCAAATGGGAACACTTTGTCTCGAAGCTCTCCCCGGCGGAAAAAGAGACTTGGACCCTGGTCATCAAGGGCCCCAATGCCAAAACCGCGGCCGCCGAAATGGTCGCGGCGTTATACGATGCGTCGCTCGACGCTTATGCGCCACATCAATGGGCCAGCGGCTTCCATCTGTTCCGTACCGACTATTCGCGATTGAGTTCACAGTTTGAAAACCGTTTGCAACATTTTCGAAACATCTCGGTAACGTGGAGACTGACACAGCTGGATGCTTCGCTGACGTACCGCCACTTGCCCGCGGAAATCGCCGCGAATCTGTATGGGTTCCAATTCGCGCCAGGACGCGGCGGATTTCGAGGCGAGGCCATGCGAGGTCGAGCCTTTTCGGCCGACGGCGCGAATGTCGCGAATGGCCTCTCAACGTTAGGAGACTTTGCCATGGCGAAATCAGAAGGCCTGGCACTTGCCGAGGGCGAAGGGAATGCGGCACCCGAACCAGGCCCCGACCTGAGCAACGTCGCGGCTCGCAAGAATCTGAATGAAACAGCATTCTTTTTCCCGCACCTCTTGGCGGACAAAGATGGCACCGTACGAATGGAATTCACAATGCCTGAAGCGCTCACCGAGTGGAAGTTTCAGGGCTTCGCACACGATGCCAATCTGCGTGGTGGCCTGTTGACCGACAAAGTCGTCACCGCGAAGGATCTAATGGTGCAGCCGAACCCGCCCCGATTCCTCCGCGAAGGAGACAGGCTCGAATTCACCGTCAAAGTCAGCAACCAGTCGCCGACGCGGCAAGCGGGCCAAGTTCGATTAGCGCTTGCCGATGCCGTCAGCGGTCGTTCCGCGGACGAGGCGTTGGATAACTTGCAAAGAGACAAATCGTTCGATATCGCGGCGGGCGAATCGATGTCGTTGTCATGGCGGCTTGCGGTACCTGATGATCTGGGATTCCTGACCTACAAAGCGGTCGGATCGACGGGCCGGCTGTCCGACGGCGAAGAAGGCTATTTGCCCGTTCTGTCGCGACGCGTACTGGTGACCGAATCGCTGCCACTGCCAATTCGTGGCAAGCAGACAAGAGAGTTCGATTTCGCACGGTTACGTCAGTCAGCGGATTCGGATTCACTGAAACACAAATCGCTGACCGTGCAGATGGTATCGAATCCTGCTTGGTATGCCGTGATGGCACTCCCCTATCTGATGGAGTTTCCGCACGAGTGTACGGAACAGACGTTCAACCGTCTGTATGCCAACGCGCTGGCCCGTCACATCGCCAATTCCGACCCTAGAATCCGCCGAGTCTTCGACGTTTGGAAGAATCGCGGCGGCGAGACCTTGGACAGTCCGCTCGAAAAGAACCAAGACCTGAAGGCCGTGCTGTTGGAGGAAACGCCTTGGGTGCGTGACGCTGGCAACGAGAGTCAGGCGCGACGAAACGTTGGCATTCTGTTCGACGCCAACCGCCTGAACGACGAAACGGCGCGGCTGATGCGGCGTCTGGCAGATCAGCAATATGAAGACGGTGCCTGGCCATGGTTCCCTGGCGGACCGGCCAATGACTACATCACGCTGTATATCACGACGGGATTCGGTCGCCTGCGTCACTTGGGAGCCGATGTGGACGTCGCACCCGCCGTAAAGTCCCTGCGTCGACTGGATGCCTGGGCTGACAAGATCTATCGGGAGATTTTGGCCCATCGCGACAAAGACGAAAACCATCTGTCCACCCAGATCGCATTTTATCTGTACGGACGCAGCTTCTTCTTGGACGACCAGCCGATCGCCGCTGCGCATCGTGAAGCCGTCAGCTATTGGCAAAGCCAGGCCCGCAACTACTGGCTGCAACTGGCCCACCGTCAGTCACATGGACATTTGGCGGTCGCACTGAAACGGTTTGGCGACCTGCAGACTCCGCGGGGCATCATGGCGTCACTGAAGGAACGTTCTGTCAGCGACGACGAACTCGGCATGTTTTGGCGTGACACCGAGCGATCGTGGTGGTGGTATCGAGCTCCGATCGAAACGCAGGCCATGATGATCGAGGCCTTTGATGAGGTGATGAATGATCAGAGGGCGGTCGAGGACTGCAAGGCCTGGCTGCTCAAACAAAAACAGACACAGGACTGGAAGACGACCAAGGCGACTGCCGACGCAGTTTACGGTTTGCTGTTGCGAGGCAACGATTTGCTGACGTCCGACGCACTGGTCCAAGTGACGCTTGGTGACGAAACGGTCGAGCCCCAAAGCGTCGAGGCGGGGACCGGCTTCTACGAACAGCGGTTTGCCGACGGCGAGATCACGCCCAATCAAGGCCGCATCACCGTCAAGAAGGTCGACGAAGGCGTTGCCTGGGGAAGCGTTCACTGGCAGTATCTGGAGGACATGAGCAAGGTCACGGCCTACGACGGTACTCCCTTGCAGCTAACGAAGCAGCTGTACACGAAGCGCCCCTCGAAAAAGGGCCCCGTTCTGGAACAAGTCGACGGGCCAATACAAGTTGGTGACGAGCTGGTGGTGCGGGTCGTACTTCGCACCGATCGCGACATGGAATACGTGCATCTGAAGGACTATCGTGGCAGTGGCACCGAACCGGTCAACGTGCTTTCGCGCTACAAACTGCAGGACGGCCTGTATTACTACGAATCGACGCGAGATACGGCGAGCCACTTCTTTATCGATTACCTGCCCAAAGGAACGTATGTCTTTGAATACTCAGTGCGTGTCCAACATCGAGGCCAATATCAGACAGGCTTTGCTGCCATTGAGTGTATGTACGCTCCGGAGTTCAACAGCCATTCAGAGAGTTTGGCACTGACTGTCGAATAACGGAGTGGTCAGTGTCGCTCGAGACCAACGAGGCACTGCCACATGTTGGCGGAGTCGTCGTGCTTGCTGGGCTGCACCCCGCGACTGGGCGATCCCCAGCGGTTTCATACCAACAACCGGCATGACCGTACGTCTTTTTTACAATCGGCCCAAGCGTGTTTTCCAGCATGGTCCAATATCGCTCGGCTGTGACCGGTGAGAAGGTATATGGGTCGTTCCGAGCATAGCAAAACTGAATGGAATCCTCCGGCCGGATCGACGATAGGTCGTTTGATGTTCTTCGTTTTCCATGTTAATCTCAAGGACCGAGTCTACCATTTCGGATGGTGCTGCCTGCGCGCCACACGAGTTTCACTTTTAGGCTGGTCACGTGCCGATTGAGTCTTGATGGATACGATGCGGCCAATCGTGCGGCGCTAAATCACTTTTCGGAGAAGCAAGAAACGTGAATCTCGAGCGATATTTCTCCCCCTACTCACCCTCCAACAACCTCGCTGAGTGCCTTGAGTATTGGACAGAACAGTTGCCGTCTGAAGTGGCGTTCTACTTCACAGACGGTGAAATGGACGGTGAGGTTGAGGACTTGCAACTCACGTACGCGCAGCTGGATCGCCGCGCACGAGCGATTGCTGCTCGACTAACTGATCTTGGGATGCACGGTGAACGCGTGCTCTTGCTATTTCCGCCCGGGCTTGATTTTGTCGTCGGTTTCTTCGGATGCATGTATGCGGGAGCTGTCGCGGTGCCCGCCTATCCGCCGCGTCGAAATCGATACATGGCTCGGATTGAAGCCATTTCCGAAGACTCGCGGGCCAAAGCAGCGCTGACGGTGCAAAGCGTGTTGGAGCGTACACCGGGCATGCTGGACGAAGCGCCCACATTGCGACGTGCGAACTGGATCGCCACCGATCAACTGGATGAGGCAGAGGCTGATGGCTGGATCCGCCCAGAACTCGCCAAGGACGCGATCGCGGTCATGCAATACACATCGGGCTCCACAGGAACACCCAAGGGAGTCGTGCTTTCGCATTCCAACATTATCGCCAATTGCCACGTCATCACGGTTTCATTTCAACCTTCGCGCGACTGCGTGGGTATGAACTGGTTGCCAACCTACCACGACATGGGACTGGTCGGTGGCGTCTTGCATCCCCTGTTCTACGGTCGGCCAAGCATATTGATGTCGCCACTTTCGTTCTTGCAGAAGCCCGTCCGCTGGCTCCGAGCCATCACCAGATACCAGGCGACGATCAGCGGCGGCCCGAACTTCGCCTATGATCTTTGTGCCGACAAGATCACGGATGACGAACTAGAGGGGCTCGACTTAAGTACCTGGCAAGTGGCCTTCAATGGTGCCGAGCCGATCCGACCGTCGACGCTGAGGAAATTCACGAAACGCTTTGCCAAGGCTGGCTTTCGTCCAGAAATGTTTTTTCCGTGCTATGGCATGGCGGAGACAACGTTGATCGTAACGGGCGCAGCCGTTGAAGATCCGCCAATCATCAAAGCATTTGACGGTCCGGCTTTGGACGAGCATCGTGTTGTTGCGGCGTTGGAGGATGAAGAGGGGTCACGCGAGTTGGTTGGCTGTGGACACGTCTTGCCGAGCGGGGAAGTCATCATCGTGGACTCGGAAAGCCGCAAACGTCTGCCTGATCATCAGGTTGGTGAAATCTGGATTCGAGGCCCGAGTGTTGGTGTGGGCTATTGGAACAAGCCTGAGCTGACGGAAGAGACATTCTGCGCCAAGCTGGTCGGTCCTGACGGCAACAACTACTTGCGAACGGGCGACCTAGGTTTTATGGACTGTGGTGAGCTGTTTGTCACCGGTCGCCTGAAGGATCTGATCATCGTGCGGGGAGTTAATCGGTATCCCCAAGACATCGAGATGACCGTCGAAACGACCTCCCCGCGATTACAAGCTGGGGCGGCAGCGGCATTTTCCGTTGACTTGAACGGGCGCGAATGCTTGATCGTGATGAGCGAAGTCGAGCGTGCTCGACGCAAGGATTGGTCGGATGTGATCCACGCTATCCGCTCCAATGTCACTCGCGAACATGAATTGCCGCCCGACGGAATTGTACTTGTTCGATTCGGTTCAATGCCCAAGACTTCTAGCGGTAAGATCCAACGCCATGCCTGCCGGCAGGCATTTCTGGACGGCACACAATCGGTCATCGCGCAATGGTACGGTTGGTCGTCAGGAGACGAATCAGCCAGCAACCTCAATGCTGCGGCCACGAGCGTCACCAATCGCACATCGGACACGCAGCCCGTCGCTGAAGCGTCACCAGAGGCTTCGTCCGTAATCCTAGACGAACCGAATCCGCACGTTGCGGAGCTCGTCATGGAGCACGTCCAGGCAATCGCCCAGGAACGGGCCAAGGGGATCACGCTGGACTCGAATATCGTCGAAATGGGAATGGACTCGCTGGAACGGCTGGAAATTGCCCATTCGCTCGAAGAAACGTTTGGCGGCCGTTTTCCGGAGGATGTGCTTTCCGCGATGGAAACCTGCCGGGAAGTTGCCCTGGCCGTACAGAATCACATTGGTACTGAGGTCAAACAACCTCGCCAGGAGGACACAGCGCCTCCATCCACTGAAGATCGCGAAGTGGCACGGGAAGACTACCTGTTTGCCGAGATGCCCGAATACAAACGCCTCTTGCAAAACGAAGCGACGCTCTCCCTGACAGGCATCCCCAATCCGTTCTTCAGCGTCCACGAGTCGGTCACAAACGATCGCACCGTGATCAAAGGTCGTGAGCTGATTAGTTGGTCCAGCTACAACTACTTAGGCATGTCCGGCGACCCTGCCGTCACTGCGGCAGCCAAGGCAGCCATCGATTCGTATGGAACGAGCGTTTCGGCCAGCCGCCTCGTCTCCGGTGAAAAGCCTATCCACCGCCAACTGGAACAAGGAATCGCCGACTTTATTGGCTGTGAAGACGCCATTGTCTTCGTTGGCGGCCATTCAACCAACGAGACAACGATTGGCCATTTGTTTGGACCTGGCGACCTGATCATGCACGATGCCTTGGCCCACAACAGCATCATGCAAGGCGCGATCTTGTCGGGAGCACGCCGACGCCCCTTTGCTCATAACGACTGGCAGCAGCTAGACGACATCCTGACGGAACTTCGCGGAGACTATCGCCGTGTGCTTGTCGTCGTCGAAGGCGTCTACAGCATGGATGGCGACTATCCAGAGCTTCCAAAACTCGTCGAAGTCAAGAAGCGACACAAGGTCTATCTGATGGTCGACGAAGCCCATTCAATCGGCACGATGGGCCCACACGGCCGAGGCATCAGCGAACATTTTGATGTCGACCCGCGTGATGTCGACCTTTGGATGGGAACACTCAGCAAGTCCTTTGGAACCTGTGGTGGTTACATTGCTGGAAGCAAAGAAGTAATTCAGTACCTGAAGTACACCGCACCCGGTTTCGTCTATAGCGTCGGTCTGTCGCCACCCAACTGTGCCGCGGCATTGGCATCCTTGCAAGTTCTGGAAGAAGAGCCAGAACGTGTTGCTCGCGTCCAAGCGAACTCAGAGAGCTTCTTACGGCAAGCCAAGCAGCACAACCTGAATACCGGTCTTAGCAACAAGACTCCCGTGATTCCGGTAATTCTAGGCAGCTCGCTGAATTCACTGACGCTGTCGCGACGCCTCTACGATCGAGGAATCAACGTCCAACCAATTCTCTACCCTGCCGTCGAAGAAAAGGCCGCGCGACTTCGGTTTTTTATCACTTCCATGCATACGGAAGAACAGATTCGCACGACGGTGGATGCGGTGGCCGAGGAGCTTTTCAAGATCGACTCGGACTTCGCCAACCGCAGTAGCGCCAATCCGTCTGCACATCGGTCCCACCTGTCTGCGTGACAAACAGTCGATTAATTGACTGGATTCTTCCCCCAGACTGCTGAGATCCGATTGCTGGTCTCGCTTCGACCGCGAGCCAGCGCCGCGAAGGTCCGGCAACTCCTCGACAAGGTAATTCTGCCTGCTGCACCTCGTTCCTCTCGTCTCGTCCGCAGTGTGCAAAGCGCCACAACGGGATTGATCCAGATCCTCTTGTTACTAGAATGAACGTCACACGAGATTCAACGTGTTGTCCGAATGTTGCACAAAGTTGTGGAGGCTAACTTGCTTACCGAGTCCGAAGTCGAACGTAGTTTCAGGCGGTTGTTCAAGAATCTAGAAGTTTCGGATGAGACTTTCGACAAAGCAGAAGCGCTCATCGACGAATTACGCCCAGAGAATCCGCTGAGACATCGCCTCACCGTCGAATTGGACGAGTTGCGCGAACACTACGCTAGCAATAGATAAAACTGGCGTCGCAGCAGCCTACGCGTACGACGAAGATCGTGGCTCTGCCTGAGCGGCAGTTTGCTTGCCGGAGGGACAACGGCGCCCAGAAGCGGAGTTGACTCGCTGCCAGGCCGACATTTCGCCCGTGGCCGGCAGGCTTTCGCGGTGCAGGCACACGACCGCTATCGATTGACGATAAATCCGCCGTTGAATCCAAAGATGGTTACATCTTCGTCATTGGCTTGCAATGTGCGTCCACGTCCGATCCCACGTGCGATCTCCATGAAGTTGAAGCCAAGTTGGATGGACACGTCGCGAGTAATCTCGAATGCGGCGTCGGCTCGGATCTCGCCACCAAAAACGAATTCGGTGCCGTTGCCCGTGGTGTTCTGACGGTCACGCGTCACCGATTGGACGTCTTCGTCGATACCGAAGTCTTCGTAGTACGTGACTTCAACGTTCGTCGTGGAGTTGAAGATCTGAATATTCTGGAAGGCGAACGCTCGCAATTCGCTGGAGAGATTCCAACGGCTCTTTCGTTTGTACCAACGGAAACCGAACTGACCACCAACCATGTGGTTGTAGAAAGTGGCCTTCGTTGAATTCAGAGTCTCGACCGTGAACGGCTCTGGATCCAGATCGGGAGGGAACAGCCCCGGCTGCGAAAGGCCTGTCGCGGGATCCCAGCGATTGTATTGCTGGCGCGTGAGGTAATTGTCGAACCTCATGTAGCGAAACCCGAAGAAGGGCTCGAGTGTGCTGCCATGGGTCATCTTCTTCCAGCGAAACGTCTTGTTCAGTTCGAAGCTCGAGAGCTTCATGTCATTGATGCTGTTGGTGACCAGGTAGTCCCGCTGACCGGATTGCGGATTATTGGCATCAACCGCGGGGATGCCTTGGCGAAACTGCCGTACGGCGGTCTGTTGACCACCACCGCCGCCGCCACCTCCAGCAGTAGTACCACCTCGCAAATCAACGAACGAAGTCGGGTCGAAATTCGTATTCTGTTCGTCCGTGAGCTTCGCGACATTGACGCGTTCCATTTGCAGAACGTCTGACACGTGGGGGCCGCCGATCCGCCACAAACTTCCGAGCCAGCCGTGATCTTCATCGGTCATGTAACCGACTTCGTAGCGGGTACCCCATCCATAATCGCCGTCCACAGGCGAGCCCAACGTTGTGGGAACATTACTCAGAGTGAATTGTGTAATTGCGGCTTGGTCTTCGGGCCGCGAAACCCACATGTAGAGACGCGCGTAGCTTGAAAACCAACCCGTGTTCAGATCGGGGCCGCCACCAAATTCCCCCACTTCGGCAGGCGCGAAAAATTGCCAATCCGGATCGAATGCTAACGGCTCGATGAATGGATGTAGGAGATCGGGATTGTAGCCATCAGAGTCAATAATCGGTGGCACGTGATGGATCTCGCGTTGCGCTTGTGCCTTGGACAGCTGCGCGGCGAAGGCAATGAACATCGTCAAGCAAATCGCAATTCGTCTAATCGACATGATTTCTACCCTGCTCAGGCAACAAGACCGTGCGACGGTTCGCACAGGCATAGATTTCGCTCGTGCCGGTAGTATCGGTTTGACGCATCGTGGAAGTTGAGTAAGAAAGGTAATCCTTGCCGAGAAAATCGGTAGTGACGGCTGTTAGCCGGATTACCTTCGCGCTACCACGACAGTTTCTTGCCACAGATGAAGACAGGAAAACAAAAAAGCCTTCACAGGTGGGGCAGAGACCTGTGAAGGCAGGAGATTAGCTCCCGCAGGTGGGGCAGAAACCCGCGAAAGCTGAAGGGAAGCTAAGCATCTGCAGATGCTCAGCAGCCCTTTAGTATGCAGGTTCTCTGAACAAGATCAACTGCCTTTTAAGAAAAGATTATCTGAATTCGCGCTTCTGCGCAATTGGCCCCCCGCCCGGCCGCCATCACACCCTTATTTCGGGTAATTCGAGGCTTAAAGGGCGTAAACCCCACGCTGCCAGGTCCACGAAGCCGATGAGGATTCTCGGGTGCGCCTGTAATTTACTATTCGCTGAAATCAAGCCCGGCTTTGCGCCCATCGGCTTGTCTAGCAGCCTGTTGGCTCTGTCAAGGGCGGTGGATCTCTCATTTTTGCCTGAAAACAAGATCACCGCGAGGGACAGTCCACGGCGGACAAATTGCCGTTGGCCCATCGGGCGGTATACTTTCCATAGAATTGCAACGCACTTGCGTTACGATATGCAGCTCGAACGCTATCATGCCGAGGCGGCACAACCACGGTATTCCGACCTACAAGGCGCCACCCAACGAGAGTCAAACCATGTCAAACATTCTGGATCAACTTGGCCGATTTGCGATTGTGGGAATTGTCGCGTTCACCTGCAACGTGTCTCTGGCTGACCAGCCACAGAAGATCAAAGCGAAAAGCGATAGCTTTGTCCGATTGCATCGTTCGGCAGATGGCCAACCTGTGGCGTTAGAGACATCCGTTGTTAGCTACCGCCCCAAGGGTGACGCCGAAACACGTCTGCAAGTCGATTTGATTGGCGCGATTCATGTTGGCGACAAAGCGTACTATGACAAGTTGAACAAGGCCTTCGGGCAGTACGACGTTGTGCTTTACGAACTGGTCGCCAGAAAGAATGAAGTCCCGCAGCCGGGCCAGCGTTCGGCTCATCCCATCAGCGCCTTGCAGGTGGGGATGAAGAACATGCTGGGGCTCGAGTTTCAGTTGGATCATATTGATTACGGCAAGAAAAACATGGTGCACGCTGATCTGACACCAACTGAATTCTCTAAGAGTATGCAGGACCGTGGCGAGAGCATGACACAGATGTTCTTGCGCATGATGGGGCAGAGTATTGCCGAGCAATCAAAGGACCCATCCGGATCAGGCGACTTCCGTATGTTATTTGCATTTCTGTCGAAGGATCGGACGATCAAGCTCAAGCGGATCATGGCCGAACAGCTCTCCGACCTTACGACATCCACGTCCGTGTTAGATGGACCAGAAGGTTCGACCATCCTCACAGAACGCAACAAGCGCGCAATGTCTGTTCTGAAGAAGTCAATCAAAGACGGACACACGACCGTTGGAATCTTCTATGGAGCCGCGCATTTACCGGACATGGAAGATCGGTTACAGGACGAATTCAAACTGGTTCGAACGGACCACCGGTGGATAACTGCCTGGTCATTGACGTCCAAGCAGGCCAAACCAGAGCAGGCAGATTCACCGTGACACGATGGTCGTCTTAGACGGCATCCTCGCCAGTTTCGCCCGTGCGAATTCGCACGACGTTCTGGAGTTCGCTGACGAACACTTTGCCATCGCCAATCTGCCCGGTACGTGCTGCGGCCGTTAGCGTTTCCAGTGCCGAATCACAATCGCCCGAGGCAACGACCAATTCGAGCTTGATCTTCGGCACGAAGTCCACTTTGTATTCTGCGCCGCGATACGTTTCAGAATGGCCCTTCTGTCGGCCGAAACCGCGAACTTCGGTGATCGTGAGCCCCTGAAAGCCCTTCTCGACCAAGGCTGTTTTGACTTCATCAACTTTGTGGTGCCGGATGACAGCCTCAATCTTTTTCATCGGGTTCTCCGCCAAATGCGAGTACTCAACACGCGCCAAGGCGCGCAACCAAAAGGAAACTGAACTGGTCCTGCGTTGCAATCGGTGTGCCAGATGGCGCCTGTTTCGGGATCACCCTGGAATGAGGCAAAATCCCACGCCATGACGCCGAGCGATCGTGGGTGGTCGCCTAGTTTGCGGGCGAGACCTGCCTTGTAAGCTGGCATTTGGGATATCATGCAAACAAGTCGATCCCCAAAAAGTCTCTTCGGGCATGCTGGCTTGTGAGCAAATCCCCAAAGCGCCCAGGACAAATTTGAGCCCAGCCCGCCGGTTTCTTTACACGGAAAACAGGATGCGGCATACTACCTTAGAACCCAATTGCGCGGACAGACTGGAGACACGGATGGCATTGTTTTCGATGAACGAGTTGACGACCTATCGCTGGTCGTTTGAAGATGATGTTCACCGCTACGCGGACGCTGGCATTCGGTCGATCGGCGTGTGGCGCCAGAAGCTGTCTGATTTTGGCGAAGAAAAGGGTATCGAACTGCTCAGCGAAGTGGGTCTTCGAGCCTCCAACTTGATGTGGGCAGGTGGTTTCACAGGAAGCGATGGCCGCTCCTATAACGATGCCCTAGCCGATGCTCGAGATGCCATTCGCCTGACCGCGGACCTGCAGGCAGATTGTCTAATTGTCTATAGCGGTTCCCGTGGTGGTCACACAACAAACCACGCAAGCCGGCTGCTGAACGACGCATTGAAGGCACTCATGCCGGTGGCGATGGAATTTGAAGTGACGTTGGCCATCAAACCGATGGATGCAGGCTGTGCCAATGATTGGACGTTCTTAACCGAATTGGCCGAGACGGTTGATCTACTGGAGGAATTTGATAGCCCCGTGATCAAATTGGCTTTCGACACCTACCATTTTGGTCTCGACCCGACGGCCATTGAACGACTGGCCGACATTGTGCCTCGCATCGCGATCGTTCAGTTGGGCGACGCCAAGCAACGACCGACGGGCGAACAAAACCGCTGTCGCCTTGGCGAAGGTGCTGTCCCATTTGCCGAGATCTTCTCCAAATTGGCCGACGGCGGCTATCGGGGAAGTTACGACGTCAAGCTTTTGGGTGAAGACGTCGAGCCATTCGATTACGACGATCTTCTGGCTCATTCAAAACAAAAATTCGAATCGTGGCAAATATCCGCGCCAAGCTAACGGCTTTTGGCTGGAGGTTGACGATCGGCTAGGCGGGGGACAACGAGTGTTAGCCGTGCCGGCGAAGAAAAGCTGTTCGTTCTTGGGCATCGCCGGAACTTCGATTCGCTTGTTCACGGCCTACAAGTCCCACTGGTACAAGTACCGCTGGTACGAACATCAGCAGGCTATCAGGGCGAATCCGCAGGCGATTGTGGGATCAATTCCATACAGACAAGGCGGTCATCTCCGCGTACATAAAGCAACCCGTGAGAAAGAATCGGTGCGGCCCACGCTGGGTACTTCAACAGCGGCCGCGGGGCAAACAGCTTCTTACGTTGAGGGTCTGGTTCTTCGCGCATCAACGTCACCTGCGAAACCTCCTCATACTTGTTGGGATTGGCCTTCAGCAAGCGCAACGAGCCGGATTCGCCCAAGCAAACGAAGTGGCCATCCACACACATCAGCGAAGACCGTTCGCGCGTCACTGCCGGTTGTTGTTCAACCCACATAACCTTGCCGGTTTTCCACTCGATACACCGCAAGTCCGCGTCAGGTGTGTTTCGTCCGCTACAGCCGTACAAATATCCATCATGGTAGACCGCGGTATTCCAATGCGTCTTCATCGCTTTTTCGCGAACGCTGGCGTCGTCCTTCCACACCACGTCAAAGCCCTTGGGGCGGACCGCAAGTAATGAACTGCCGATCTGATAGGTTTCAGAAATGAAGACTTCGTTTCCGACCACGACGGGCACGCTGGCATTGACGCTTTCCAGCATTTTCGATCGCCATGGATAGTGAAAATCGATTTTTCCCGTTTGCGGTTCAAAACCGACCAGCCCACCTCGACAAAACGCGAAACACCAAGTCCGTCCATCAATCGTGGCCAACTGTAAGCTCGCATAACTGGCCAGTTCGTCGGTGATTTTGTACTTGACCTCACCGTTATGTTTGTCGAATGCCACGATTCCTGAGCCATTGCCAGTGACATTGCCATCGCTTTCTCGCAGACCGGGGCTGCCGGGAGGACTGCCGCCGACCATGCAGATCAACAGATCACCTGCGACGACGGGCGTACTGCCCACGCCAAAAAAGTTCTGAACAACACCAAACTCTCTCAGTGTCTCAAGCCGCCAGATCAGACTGCCATCGCTGACATTGAGGCAGTGCAAATCGCCCTCGACACCGTAGACATATAACCGGTCATCATCGACAACCGGCGAACAACGTGGCCCGTTGTTGTAGCCGTACATATCCTCGTAGTCGGTCGGGTATTCAAATCGCCAAAGCTCTTCACCAGTCCTTGCTTTCATGCATGTCACGCGTGCCGTGTCGTCCCAGCGATCAAAATGAAAATAGCGCCCGCGACTCGTCGTGCCAATTCCGTAACCCGTGCCAAGATCCTTCTGCCACACAATCCGAAGCCCTGTGAGCGGCCACCGTGTGATAATCCCCATTTCGCTGGACTTGCTATCGCGCGTTGGGCCCAGAAAAACTGGCCAGTCGCGGCCTTGCGAACGTGTCGCCAAACCGGCGACTGCGGGATTATCATCCGTCAGATCTGAAGACAGCAACACAACATCGTTGCGATCGGCACAGCCAATCGACATCAGCACCAAAAAACCGATTGACCATTGCAGCTGACGCATTTTCCAAACTCCCCACTAAGCCATCTTGTTAACTTGGTTGGCCTCCCAGGCCAATCGCCGATAATATAGCTCTTAACGCCCTGCAGGTTCTACATCACCCATCGATTTCCTGAAGCGATCCCCCACATGCTAGTTGTGAATCATCGAATCGCAGTTCCACTCAAGGAATTCAATTTTACGTACTCGCGAAGCAGTGGTCCGGGCGGTCAGAACGTCAACAAGGTCAATACGAAGGTCACCTTGCACTGGTCGGTCAGTTCTTCTTCGAGCGTGCCTGAGGACGTTCGCGAGCGATTTGTGGAAAAGTTCCGTCGACGGATCAACAACAAGGGCCAACTTGTCGTGGTAAGTCAGCGATTCCGCGATCAAGGACGTAATGTGGGAGATTGCCTGGCAAAGCTGCGCGAGATGCTGTCCAATGTTGCAATCGCTCCCAAAGCTCGCAAGGCAACACGACCATCGCGCGCCTCACGCGAACGTCGTTTGCAAGCGAAGCAGCGAACTAGCGACAAGAAACGGGGACGAGGTCGCGTCACTCGTGACGACTGAGCCAACTCCACCCGCGATGGTCTTGGGAAATTCGGCCCCTGCCGGCGGTGTTTTAGGCTAGTGAGGCTGTGCCTCAGACCAACGCGAGCTATCGGTCGATTGCGGCGACCCGCTCCCCGGCCAACCTGCGGTCGGTGCCCGTCGCTGAATACTTGACTCATCTGTACAGATAAACCTGATACAAGCTCTGCAGTTTCGCGAGCTTGAGCCTTGCACGGCAAGGCCCGCCACGTGTCCACAGGATTTTTCGCAAGAAAGATCAGTGAATTTGGCAATTTCTAGCGCTACCGGACGAACACAGATTATCACGGCAATATTTCGAAGGTTCGTCTGGAGGCATGATGCGATGTTTGGCAAGCCACACTGGTTTCGTAAGAAGAAGATCGGCTGGGGTCTAACGCCAATCACTTTTCGAGGCTGGGTCTACGCAGTGACTTGGGCTGCGGTTCTGGTACTTCCTTTCGTGATGCTCGTTTTGCGCTATCAGGCCGTCGAGGCGATGATCTGGTTGACCGCGGCAGGTGGATTTCTGATGTACGACATCCGGCACATCATGGTCGCCATGAAGCCACCGGCATCTGCGGATGACGTCCTGTACATCGGCGACGACGAACCTGCCCGTAATCGTCTGGCCACTCGGAATTTCGACTTTCAAGTCCGACGCTGAGCTAGCAGGGCGTTTACAAAACGTGTGGTGGCATCGTCGTCGTTATTGCGCAACGCCTGCAGGTTGTCGTGAATTCGCCGTTGGGCAGTCTGTAGATAATACCGCCCGGTTTCCAATTCAAATTGGACACCTGCGTCGTCGGCATCCGCGTGCAGGAGCGTCGTATCTAGTCGATTCAACACGCACGCGCTCACGTAGATCTCCATCACCGCGTGCGCGACACGCGCCAGTTGATGTTGACGGTCGACGATTTCTTCGCGGTAAGTGCGCAGCAGCCATTCGACGTTGGCACCGAACTTGGCGACCAACCGACTGAGCCGTGCGGCTTGAGGCTCCAACAACGCGTCGCGTACGTCGATTTGTGGGGGCACCAACAGCGATCCCAGTTTGTGCCCCGCAAAGCGTCCTAGGCGACGCAGGTTTCCCAACGGTAATTCAATGGCGTGCAGGATGGCTTCGAGTTCGAGGCCTATATCGCGCATCCCCATCAGTGCGGAAAAGACACAGAGCACATCATTAGCCCCTTCACCAATCATGTTGATCCGTGCGTCGCGCATCATCCGTTCAAACGGCTCATCAGTAAAATAGGCTTTGCCGCCATAAATCTGAATCGTGTCGTTGATGATCTGCCACAACACATCCGTAGAAAAGACTTTTAGCATGGCCGTTTCCAACATGAAATCGCTTGTACCCGCATCGATCTGCGCAGCCGTCTGGTAGGTGCAGGATTCCATGGCGAAGGCGCCAGCCTGCATGTACGCCAGTTTCTGTTGAACCAATTCAAATTCGGACAGCGATTGATCGAATTGGATTCGCATCTGAGCGTGTCGTGCCGCGTGATCGACGCAGAACTTGGCTGCGCCCGTACAGCTTGCTCCAAACGTCGTGCGTCCAAAATCTAGGACGGTGAGTGCCACTTTTAGACCACCACCCAGCTGGCCAAGCACGTGATCACGAGGAACAAACATGTCGTGAAACGCCAATCTTGACGTCGCGGTACCGCGGACACCAACTTTGCTCATTCGTGTCTCGACCACTTCGAACCCCGGCATATCCGGCGTCACGATGAAAGCCGTGATTCGTGACGCTTGCGGTGCACCGTCCTGTGGCTTCGAGACGTCCGGTGTGCGGGCCATGACCGTGAGCACCTGGGCGATCCCACCATTTGTGATCCAACGTTTCTCGCCATTGATCAGGAATCCGCTTCCATCGTCCGTCGGCGTGGCCGTCGACTGAACATTCGCGGCGTCGCTGCCTGCTTCCGGTTCGGTCAATGCAAAGGCGCTGATCCACTGGCCACTGACTAACTTGGGTAAATACCGCTGCTGCAGCTCGGCGGTACCGAACAGCACCAGCGCGCGCGGGCCGATCGAATGATGTGCGTTGACGAACAACGCCGTGCCGCCACAATGACCGCCCAATACCTCCAGCAATCGACAGTAGTCGGCCTGACCAAGCTCCATTCCGCCGGCCGATTTCGGGAGACAGGCACCGAGCACTCCCAGGCGTCCGAGCCCTCGAACGATTGTAGGCGGGATCTCGCCCTGGCGATCAATCGTCGCGGGATCGATCTCACCCTCGCAAAAGGCGCGCAATTCACGGGTCAGACAGCGTACCGATTCTTCGACTATCAGCGGATAGCCAGCTAGTTGTTCACTGAGATACCTGCCCCCAAAAAGTCCCTTGGCAAAACTCGCCTGATCCAAACGGTCCCCAAGTATTTCTTCGGCCTGGGCACGCTGTTCGTCGCGTCGGTTGATCGACATTGGTTTACTCACTCGAGATTGGTTATTGTGATATCAGCTCAGAATTTGGCGTGAGGGGCCGGTACCTAAATCATACGCAGCAGCCGGTTGCCAGCCGAATACCAGTTGAGGAGCTTGTTTGCTATAATACGGCTGTCCGGTATTTTTTTACTGGATTGTCCAGCTACCGGCACTCTTCATCTCGTCTCTTGGTATTCATGGCATGACTGATTCGCACCAATTCGACGAACTACTGCGCAATTGGCCGTATGAAGTCGATGCGCTCGGTGTGCGGCGAGTCACGTGTGCGGACGACCGTGAAGTTCTGCAAATGCGTGTCGATATGGGAGTCCTGCAACTGGAACTCGAAGGCCGGCCCGACGGGACGAGCCCCGATGGCTTTGTGACGTTTTACGATTATCTATTGGGTGAATCGCAGCGTTATGGCGACGAATTGGTCTTGGATGACGACCAGTGCAACGAGGTGGATCGCGAATTCATCCAATTCTATCAACGCCGCATCTGCTGGCTGCGACTGCAGGAATACCGAAGCGCCGTGCGAGACGCCGATCACACACTCAAGTTGATGGACTTCTGCCGCAAGCATTCGCCGGACCAAGAGTGGACACTTTCTCACGAGCAACAACGGCCGTTCGTACTGTTCCACCGGACGCAGGCGGCCGCGCTCTTACTGCTAGACGAAAGCGGGCCTGATACCGCCATTTCCGAGATCAACAAAGGACTCGACGAACTCCGCACCGTGTTCGAGGAATTCCAAGTTGAAGACCAATACGAGACAGACGAATTCGTTGCCCGACTTCGAGAATTTCGTGAGGCTTTGCGAACGGAATACGAAGTTGGTCGGACCCTGAATGAGCGTCTGGAGGATGCGGTGGCAGCTGAAGAGTACGAACTTGCCGCGCGGCTCCGCGATGAATTGGCGAAACGTCACGAACCGTAGTTCATTCGCGGCACGAATCGGCGCTGACGACCGTCATTCTGAGTGACGTGTAAATCCCATGAAGCAAAGACGGTTCTGTGCTCAGATCGGGGCGACGCGGCATTATTTACCCAAATCGTGTAAAAGTTCTAGGGTGATTGAAATCTGTACACTAACTGTCCAGTACTAGCAAGTGTCGTTGGGCAGACCTAACCTTCGTCGTTGCAGGGACTTGTCTGTTTTCTTCTTTTCCCGACCGAACTCGGCGCGCCGCGTGCGTATTATTTCGCCACTTCTCATCTCTACGAAAGTTCTTTCGTTCACAAAGGAGTGTGCCATGCTCGTCCTCACCCGAAAAATTGAAGAACAAATCCGTATCGGCGATGACATCACCATCTCGATCTTGCGGGTCAAAGGAAATACAGTCCGTGTTGGAATCGACGCGCCTCGGGCAATTCGCGTGGTGCGTGGCGAACTACTCCCACACAAGCGGGCCGATACGTCATCTAGCCTTAACGCGACGCTCGATGTTGCCGTTGCAGAGAGTTCGCAGAGGGAAGAGGGTGCGATGCTTGGCGACGAGGAGTCTGCGGGACCGGCAACGACGGCGGTCCGCCAATTCCTGGCGAAGCGGGCTCGGCGACAGCATCGCCCACCAAAATTCCGTCAATCAGTTGACCGAGCCGTGGCAACAACCATGACGCGTTTGGCTTGATCACTCTGCCCTCGGCTCGCTATTCATGGTTCAATCTGGCTGTCGTCGGATGAAGGATGCCGGCAAGGTGGACTGAGCAGCACGAAACTCAGCAAGCGCCCGGCCTTGATGCTCTAAGAGTATGCGGCGAACTTCCAATATACTCCGTGAATGCTGGTGTACCGTCACGTGGTCTGCCGGCACAGAGATCTCCGAGGCGACATCGTCGAGATGTGCGCTGTCGAAATCCACGATGCCGTCGCCACCGGCCGCGAGCCGCCCGACGATGCCTTCCCTGGGGATCAGGCCCACAATGTTATGATACGAAGTATGGGGTGATTTCGGGGCGCGAAGCATCGTGGGCAGTACAGTCGAATCTGGGGCGAGCGAATCGATGCTGGTGCTGATTGTCAGCAACTCAGAATCATAAAACAGGTTGGGATTATCTCGATACAGTCGCTGCGATCCGCTGACCAGTTTCTTTGGCAGCCAGATCAGCTTGCGTGCCAGCCAACGAGTGAATTCGTTAGAAAACTCGCTTCCCCGGTGTGGCGTGGCGATAGTAATCACGCGACGGATCGACGGGTTTGGTTCGAAAAAAGTGACGTCTTCGAGCTTCTTTAGAAGGTCCTTGTCACCCTGCAGTTCCTCAAACGGTTGATCGCTCAACAGGTGCCAAAAGTCGTCACCGCTTTCCAGGGTCTGCAGTCTCGAGACAAGACCTCCCATGCTGTGGCCGACCAACACCATCTGCTGGAGCGTCAGCGATTGATGAACGGGGTCAAGCGTATCCTGTAGCAACTCCAAGTCTTTCCGCATTTCTGCAGCGCTAATCCAGAACGGTTGCCCCGTCGGGTAGAGATAGAACCAGAACTGATATTGATCGCGGATCTCGGGAAAAGCGCGCAGATCGTTGAACATTTCCATCCACGTTAGCGGGCTGGACCACAAACCATGAACCATCACGACAGGAATCTTCTGGGGGTCGTACGGTTCGACCATGAAAAGTCCAGTTAGCGATTCGGCCCTGTCCGGTGTCAGCAGCGCCAGCGTGGCCACGTTCTTGCGTTGCTCAAAGTCGGGATTATCTAGGAAGTAGGCTAGCGGCGTTGTGAGGTCAGTTTCCAACGGCACGCGACGGCCATCGACGAGGATGTCCGTGCCGATTAGCGGGTCGTGCAACTCCAGCACACAGTGGCAGGCCGTACCTTCATTGCTGGCGGAATTCTCACTGCGATCTGCACTGGGTGGTGGCGTGAAGACACGTAGGAACGCCGTCACCGCAAAGCTCAGGCCAGGCGGGTAATATTCCTCGGCGGGATCTTCGTGATCGTGCGATTTGCGAACCGCCACCAAGGGAACCCCTAGACCAAAAGACCGATGGTGATTCGTTAGGCCTGTAGCCTCAAAGTCCGAAGCAAATTCGAGGCGCTCGAAATCGTCCGCGTGCCAGTGCCCTTTCACATCGACCGTGATAGTGAATGTTCGGTCGTTCGTCTTGATCGTATAGGTGCGGTCCGGTCGCAGATCCCCGTGCTGTTTGACAATCCGCAGGGCGGATTCCAAAGACTCGTTGTAGACATCGCAGGCCTGGCGGAATTGCGGGTCGTAGGGGTTGCGGAAGTGGTCAAACTTTTGATCAAAAAGATACCAATAGGCGTACGAGACAGCCGCACCGAGATGTTCGAGGGCTTTGGTGGATTGGCCCCTGGCCATTGCCTCCCGGCCTTCAATGTACGCCAATTCGGAAAACGAATAGAGCTTCTCAGGCTGCGGATCTACCGCAATCTGTTGGTTCAAACCCGCCAGCACGACTGCCGGCTTCTCTTCGTCCAAAGCAAAGCGGCGCAAAAGTCGTGCGGTGCGCGGGCTTGGTTTTGGACTCGAAAATGAGAACATTCTCAATGGCCCGGCTAGCCGATTGTGCGGAGCCTCGCGCATCGTGATATAGTCAGTCGATGCGCAACCGACAAGTGTGAGTAGCAAGAAGGCAGCCGGCACCAACCGCACGCGCTGAATGTGGCGCGTCGGCAAGGGTGCTCCATCCAGATTGGCCGGGAACCAGGATGCCAACATGGGTACCGCGTTGCGAGAGGATAAGGGCACGGAACAAGACGAGATGGAATTCCGCAACATACGAAAAGACAGAAGAAGAGTGGCTGAGGACAATACACTTCCGATCGAGCGGCAACAATGGTGATTTCCAGTCCTTTGGCAATTCACGGCGGAGCAGCCGAAATCCCCGAAGGGCCACCGTCGTGGCCGCTCAAAGACGACGATGTAAGACAAGCCCTAGAGCGAACCGTTAGCGACGGCAGTTGGGGACGCTATCACGGCCCGCACATCGAGCGTCTGGAGCAGTTGCTCGCACAAATGCACCGGGTTCCGTATTCGCTGGCCTGCTGCAGCGGGACTGTTGCCGTCGAACTCGCTCTGCGAGGTTTGAAGATCGGAGCGGGCGACGAAGTGTTGCTAGCAGGCTACGATTTTGGTGGCAATTTTCGTTGCATCGAGTCCGTGGGTGCCTTCCCCGTGCTGGTCGACATCGATCCACACACCTGGTGCATGACCACCGAACGAATCGAAGACGCAATGAGCATGACCACACGAGCAATCGTAGTTTCCCATCTGCACGGTGGCAGTGCGGATATGCGGAAGCTCTGCGCGTTGGCTTCCCAACGAGGTGTCCGCGTTGTGGAAGATGCTTGCCAAGTCCCGGGTGCCATCGTACAAGGGCGGCCGGCTGGAACGTGGGGAGACGTCGGTGTGCTCAGCTTTGGAGGCAGCAAGTTGCTCACCGCGGGACGTGGCGGCGCCCTCGTAACGCCTCACGAAGATGTCTTCCAGCGAATCAAGATCTTCTGCGAACGGGGCAACCACGCTTTTCCTTTGAGCGAGTTGCAAGCGGCTGTACTGGCACCCCAAGCTAGCAAACTGGGCGCTCGAAACTCTACGCGACAAGTACGCGTGAGACAACTCCTGTCGGCTTGCACGCAAGTCCAGGCACTTTCACCGGTCGCATTGCCAGCCGATGGGGATCAGGCAAGCTACTACAAAGTCGCCTGGCGATTCGAACCGGATCTTTGCGGCGGTTGGTCCCGCGCTCAGTTCGTAGAGGCCTTGCAAGCAGAGGGTGTAGCGATCGATATCGGGTTTCGCGGTTTCTTGCGGCGAAGTGGTCGCCGATGTCGAAAACCTGACCAGATGGAACATGCTCAAAAGGCGGCCGATCAGACAGTGCTGCTGCACCATCCGGTCCTGCTGGAAGGCGCAGAGACCATCAACCGAGTGGCCCAGGCGATCGCCAAGGTGGTTGACTTTGCAGAGTCAGGGGGAGGACTTTGCGAGCTCGAAAGATGATCTGAGTCGAGATACAGTTCATCGGGCCAAACGCGGCAGACACGCGGTACTGTCGTCAAGTTCGACCTCCAGCGTGAACGGTACGGTTGCCGGCACCTGTTCTTCATCTGGAGAACTGAATTCGCGCTGATGCCTCTCAAGTTCACCGCGCATGATGTGAACGTTGTCTGGCGCTTCGATGCCCAGCGTGACGCGATTGCCCGCCACCCGGTTGACGACGACGGTGATATTCTCTCCGATGACGATTCGTTGTCCGATCTTGCGGCTAAGTACTAACATGATTCTGACCTCGTCCTTGAGTCTCCGCGGATTGGTTAAGTTTGATGGGAGCAACTTCGTCCGACACGGCGGGGAACGGGTTGTTTGCCAAATTGACTTGCTCCACTGGTCAGCCACTGGAATCAGCAAACTTCGTGCCATTTTGATGGCAGCAATTCTGGCACCACGCCGTAAGTTGTTACCGTGCTGCGGCATATCGGGCCTGGCTAAAAACCACCGCACTTTGAGGATGGTCGCAAAATGCGCACTGAATTGATTCAGTGTGTCAGTTTCGGGCCATGACCGTCGCCAGATTGACGTTAGAATACCTGCGTTCCTGTCACTGATACCGTTGCCTGCGTGGAGTCCAGTCATGTTCCGCCACCTGTTTCATGTTGCACTCTTGACCTTACTTCTTGGTGCGGGAGCCCTCGCCGAAGAGAACATTGGTGAACTACTTTTGCAAGCAGATGAAGCGATAAAAGCCGGTCAAAGCAAGCAGGCCGTGGACCTGCTCACCAAAGCAATCGCCATCAGGCCCAACTTGGCCAGCGCCTACTACACTCGGGGACGCGAGCGCTTTCGTTTGGGGCAGCTTGAGAAATCCGTGGCCGACTTCGACAGACATGTCGCGCTCGCGCCGGACCAAGAGTCACGCCAATGGGAACGCGGCATTGCTTACTACTATGTGGGTAAGTTCAAGCAAGGTGCGGCGCAATTCGAGCTCTACCAGACGTATCATGACAACGACGTCGAGAACTCGGTTTGGCGTTACTTGTGCATGGTCCCTACCACCGGAATCGAAAAAGCTCGCTCGGTGATGCTGCCGATCAAGGATGATCGACGCAATCCGATGATGCAGGTTTTCAATTTATATCGAGGTCGCCTGAAGCCGGCTGATGTCTTGGCCGAAACGCGACGGGACGCCCCTTCCGCCGACGTGCTGGCTGGTAGGCAATTTTACGCGCACCTCTACCTGGGGCTCTATTACGAAGTCGCAGGCGACGCGAAGAATGCGCGCAAGTACATCGATCTGGCGGCTTCACCGGCATTGAAAGACAGTCGCAAAATCAACCGGTACATGTGGGACGTTGCTCGGATTCATCAACAGAAGTTGGACCAGGCAAAGCAACGAACGACACAACCGAAACCTGACGCACCGGAAGGAGCCAAATGAACAAGCCAGTTCCTCAACCACTCGACCCGGCGCAAGTCACAGCGCGGGCGCACGCCGTCGTTGCCGCCGACCGTTTTCCGCAACTCGCTACCATTGACGGCGATCAGCCGCGACTCCGTCCCGTTTCACCGGTCAAGACGGACGGCTTCACCATTTATGTGGCGAACCTGCGCAGCTATCACAAAACTGTCGAGATTCAGGCCAATCCCAACGTCGAGCTGTGTTATATGGACAGTGGCCACGATCAGGTGCGGATTACGGGCGTTGCCGAAGTCCTTTCTGACCGCGACATGCTACAAGCGATCTGGGATGCCAATCCCCTGCTCCGCCAATACCTGGGAACCATCGACAACCCTGCCTTGATCCTCTACCGGATTCGCCCGACTCGCGTTCGATATATGCAGGAATGGGCGCTCGAGTATTTTGATGTGCCCTTGGAACCGACCGAATCGCCCAAAACAGGATAGAACTTCACCGACTCCAGCCGCGAGTTTTTCTTTCCCCAAGCGCCGGCTTGGAACGTAAGTTCGACAGCGACCGTGTTATCGGCCCTCTGAAGACGTAACACTTCGGCCTTGCCTTCCGGAACTCCCACACGCCCTCGTCCGTGACCAGTGTACCGGACAGATCCAGTTTCTTCAGTTCGCTCAACGCTTCAAGGTTCTTCAGTCCTGCGTCTGTAACCCGCGAGCTTTCGAGGTGGAGCGTTCGGACTGGATAAAGAGCCGTGAGGTTTGCATTTGCCAAACTGACGTCGGTAAATGCCGGCCCGTGCATTTTGATCTCATATCCGTCTGCAAGAACCGGGCAATCGAATCCCCACCTGTACTTGCCCGATCGTGGGTTCCACTCATCGCCATCGGGCGCAACACTGCGGAAGGAAGCCCATTCAGACCGATCAATATAACGAATGTCTCCTGGTCCCGTCGCCACGCGTTGCCGTTTTAGCGTCAGCGTCACGGCGCCCGCCAGACTGGCACTGATCAGCAGCACGATCAGCACCGTCCGCCATTTCTCAATGAACTCAGCCACCGATTGATCTTCAGGTGTTGACTTGATCTTCAGGTGTTGATGGTTCATCTTTGTTCTGCGTGAGTGTCCAGCCTGGATCGTCGTTCAGTTTTCATTACTTTCGTCCGATGCAGTACAGCACCTTGTCCGAACGACAGAGTATCTGCCCCTGGTGAGGTGTCAGCGACGCGCGAAACAGCTCGTCTTCGCCGGATGACAGTTTGTTCTGAGCAACGATTTCGAGTTTATCGCCCGGCTTTAGCACGAACACTTCGCCAATCTCGTTAGGAATAAAGACCAGACCGCCCGCCGCGATCGGCGACGCCGAGCATCCTTCGGAGATCCGAATTCGATCAAGCTCTTTACCGGTCGCCGCCTCGTAGCAGGTCGCCGTCCCCGGCCTCAAATCGAAGACCAGTAGATATTCGCCCACAACGATCGGCGAGGGCAAGTCGCGGCCGCCCCTGCGGCTTGTCCGCCAGACCTCGTGGGTGCTGTTAACGGTCCCGCTGCCACCTGGTCTGACAGCGATCATGTCACCGGGGCGACCGGCGACGGCGATCAGTAGATCCTTGTACGTCGCCACGGTCGGCGTCCCACGGCCTCGGTCACCCCTGCAGAACCAAAGTGACTTTCCTGTGTTAGGATCGTACGCATTGACGCCCCGTTCGCCGTTGAGAACCAGTTCATTTCTCTCGCCGCTGTCAATTACAATTGGCGAACACCATCCGCGTAGATCTTCACGAGGGGTCTTCCAAACCGTCTCGCCGGTCTTCTTGTTTAGCCCCACAAGGTAGGCGTCGGCATCGGCATCACAGTTCTGAATCACGAGATCGCCCACGATGATCGGTGACGCAGCCGCGCCCCAGTCCCCCACGAATTGCCCGAGATCACGAGACCAGAGTAGTTCCCCTGAAAAGTCGTAGCAGTGGATCCCCCCTTTGCCAAAGAAAGCAATGACGTGCTCTCCGTCAGTGGCACAGGTGGCCGAGGCAAACTGGTTCATCGAGTGCGTCTTTTCGGGTTCGCCAGTCCAGGCGACGCGGGCCCACAGCAACTCGCCCGTCGTACGATCCAGACACATCACGTGGCGCTTGCGACCTTTCTCGGTGGATGACGTCAAGAATATTCGCTCGCCACAGACCGTTGGCGACGATTGGCCGCTCCCAACCAGTTGCGTCTTCCAGACCAGATTGGCATCCGTCCACTTCACCGGCAACGCATCGTCGGCGCTGTGCCCACTACCGTCGGGACCGCGCCAACTGGGCCAATTCGATTCCGCGTGCGCCGTAGCCGTCACAGCGGTAGCCGTCACAAGAGAAGCAACGGCGATTGCCAGTTGCCAGAAGCAGTATCGTCTTTGAGTAAACAACATATTCGTCAGCTCCAATACTTGATCTGTATCCAATGTTCTGCGGTCTCGCACCCGAGGCGCGAGTCGTTCAATCGTCCTTTAGCAGCGGTTCAGCGCGTTCGCGTTGACGCTTCGTGATCCGCTCGACATCCTCTGCCAGCAAGTACCGCTCGGACACCATCTGCTGACAACGTTTTTCAAGCTGTTTCAAGTATCCGTCCAGGTCACCAAATCGTTCGGTCAATGATAACCGTGGATCACCACTTGCCTGCCTCGCGCTGGCAGACTTGGGCAGCGGAATATACGAACCATTCAAACCTACCAGTTCATTCTCTGCGCCGTAGTCACGATGTCGCAGGTTCCAGCCGGTGAAGGTGGCCAGCGGAACACTGACCTCTGGCGGCGAGAGGCAGCCGAGCGGATTGCCATCGGCATCACACTTTGCAGCCAGCACGCGATACGCCCCCAACCGTGGCGGTGGTTGATGATCGATGATACGCGCAGTCAGCCAGCGAGGACCCAGGTCGAGCAAATTCGGCTGGTTAATCACTTCGGGATATCGAACACCGGGGATCGCGGGAAAACCAGTCGATGCCTGCTGCCATGGAGTCAACGTGCCGTCGTCAATCCTAGGATGACAGCTTGCCGGCGGAGTGACGTCATCGCGACACCAGGCATCCAACGCCGTCAACAAGCCACGCAACAGGGGTCGATAGTCGCCTGGATTCGCGAGTTCTTGCCCTTTGCCTTGGCTGGGTGGAAAACTTGACGGGCCATGCTGGGTTCCGCCAAAGGCGTAGATTCTTACGTTGGTCGGCGGACTGGCATCGCGACTCCCCATTGGATCGGTGTGCACCAACGACCCCGCCCGCGACCAGTATTCCGCTGCCGACTGGGTATGCATCACCTTCGGTGCAGTCTTTGTCTTGGCCACCCGTTGCATGATCCCATCAGTCTGTTGGCTCAACGGATCCGTCTGCGTTTCATACGCGAAGGGAAAGCGGTCCGGCGGCCAATCGGACATATTGTGTTGCGTCGAATACGCCGTCGGCTGAGCAAACCGATGATTGAAGCTGCCCAAGCCACCGCCGGCCACGTGGGGCATCAACCCATCAAAGACGGTCCGACCTCGTTCGTCTTCGTTGAATCCCTGGTGGAGATACTCGCGCAGAAACCGGCCACTTTGCGAAACGCCAAAACCATAGGCAAATTCCAGCCTGGCATCGCCAACGGTCAACGGGTTGCCTTCACCTTCGCGGTGCTTTAACGCCGTGATCAGGTCGCGGACCGAAGCGAAACAGACACCGTGGACCAGTGGATCTTGTGCCTCGTAGATCAGTTCGTACAGATAACCTCTGCGAAATCCCGCCGCGAGTTCCAATTCGACCACCGGCAACTCGGCTGGGTCTTTCGCCTTGTCGGCGTGTACCGTTAATTGAAACTGGTCGCGTGGGATCGGCACGCGATTATCGGCAACTCGCAATCGCCAAGTCAGCGTGGCGGTGTCGATGCCGTGGGTGGTCGGGCGGTAAGCTCCGTGATTGCCGCCATTGACCGATTCCCGCTGACTTTCCTTGTCTGTACAGATCTCGTAGCGCACCAATCCCGTCAGTGGCTGGGCTTCGTTTTCTGCAATTGGCTTTTCTGCAATGGGAGCACGCAATTGCAACCGACTGCCCCCCGCCAGTAGCTCACCATCCCATCCGCTCCAAACAATCGTGTAGCCCTCGCGCATCAAAAAGCCATTGCCCGGATCGGTCGGATCGTTTCCACCTGGACCATCGTTAAAAAATCGAATCGCCAACTTATTGCCGCGGTTGTTCACGTCGTAGAACACCGCACCGTTGCCCTTCGACAAGTCTTGCGGTGCTAGGATGAACAGATCCGAGGAAAATGTTACTCGCCCCTGTTCATCATGGGAGGCCAACGGCAAGTCGACAATCTGGCCGTTGACGCGGTGGCCGGGATCAATGGCGTAGTCGACACGTCCGACAATTCGTTCGTAGGCACCGACTTCACCAAACGACTGGCCGTCGGCGAACGGCTGTCGATCCGTGATTTCGAATCGCACAACTTCAGCCCATGTTGTGGCAACAAGGGTCGTCGCAACAAGGGCCATCGAAGCAATTGCAGTCAGATAGCAAACAATACCACCAACGCGGATGAACTGCTGATTCATGGCAACCGATCGTCTGAAGTTATTTGGGATTACAGGACCCGAATCTTGATATTTCGCCAGCTGCACTTGGCGCCGTTGGGCCACCCCTTTCCGCCGTGAACTTGCACTGCAATCCTGCCTTGGGTGCTCAATTTCTTCAGCACGTCTTCTTTGTCATAACGCTGGGCGGAAGAAGTGGCGCCGTCGAAATGGCAGATCTCTTGACCATTGATCCACGTAGTGATGCTGGGGTGTTTTCCCTTGACGATGACGCGAGCCGTGTTCCAGCCGTCAACCCTCCAGGCCTTGACCCACTGTTTCGGCGTGCACGAACGGATCAAACCGACGTCGGCAGCCGACTTGTGCTGCGTCGTTTTGATACCAGTCAGTTTCTTGTCTTCATCGTAAACACCATCAATGTCGAAGGCCCGTGTACTGAACCCGCCGGTGCCCTCGCCATACAGGTGGCCGACGTTTCCGGCGTCATGATAATCGACCATCATCTGCAAGCACTGCCCAGCGTCGTTGCCTCGCAAGAACAAGCCCGAGCAAACACCCCAGTCCGGCTTCATATCGATCATCAGTTCGAAATCACCGAATTCGCGATCAGTTAACAGAATTCCGCCGTTACCGGAACCGGGCGGATCCTGCTGCCCAGTGATCGCACCGTCTTCCACGCGCCAGATGCCCCCCGTGCCATGACCGATCTTCGCAGGGTTCTTGTGCCATCCGTCGAGCGTCTTTCCGTCGAATAACTCGATCCAGTCTGACGTTGTTGGAACGGCATGGGCGAGCGAATGCAATGATGATACGAGTGCGGCTCCAGCGGCCAACGTGGTCGACGACTGCAAGAACTGTCGACGAGACGGGTGCTTGGTCATGGTTGAATTCCTTAATACAAAACAACGAGGGTTGGCGACGCTGGGGTGTGTGGGCATCGAACCATGCCCGTTACCAGCTTCTGGCGTGCACGCATTATCATAGATTGCGGCACCGTGGCGGGCAATCAACCGGCCACGGCAAGTGATTCCACCCCGGAGGAGGTTGTGCAGCTATTGAGTAGTTGGTTTGAAGCGGTTTTCACATCATGTCATCTCCTAAACCTCCAAAGCGAAAAAGTCTGCGGAGGGAGAGATGACTGGATCTTAACCCGAGAAGCGAGAAAGACTTGAAAGCTGCACGGCACCGGGGGGTCGGGGTCACCGCCCTTACGCCAGGTGGCACGGCAAACTTTGTGAAAATACACTGAAGCCATTGACGTTGCCGTATGCTTGGTCCTTATACTTGGTAAGCAAACAGGCCCTACCAAAAGGCACAACCATGAAGAATATGCATTGGATGATGTGCAGAGGAAATTCCAACCGCCTCTTCGGCTGTCTCAGCCTGGCGTTCGCATTACTTTGGGTGTCCGTCGCCTCGGCGCAGCAAGATCGGCAAGGTGGAGAACCGAAACGCGTGCAAGCGAAAAAACGCGTTCGCGGCTACCCTGCCGTGCTGCCGGGTGCCGACGTGAAAGTCTACAAGAAGATCGGTGACGTCAAACTGAACATGTATATCTTTTCGCCCGATGACCATAAGGCGTCCGACAAGCGCCCGGCGATCGTCTTCTTTTTCGGCGGCGGGTGGAAATCAGGATCGCCGATCCAGTTCTTGGAACACTGCAAGTATCTCGCATCGCGAGGGATGGTTGCAATGTCCGCCGACTATCGCGTGCTCGCACGGCATGGAACGAAGGCGGTTTCCTGCGTTGCGGACGCCAAGTCGGCGGTGCGTTGGATTCGAGTCCATTCCGCCGAGTTAGGAATCGACCCGCAACGCGTGGCCGCAGGTGGCGGTTCGGCGGGCGGACACCTCGCGGCATGTACCGGCGTGATCGACGGACTCGATGAATCCAGTGAAGACGCAGAGATCAGTTCGCGGCCTAACGCCATGGCGTTGTTCAACCCGGCGTTGGTGCTGGCCAGCATCGACGACCGATCACCGATCGACCCGAAACAGGCAGGTAATCTGCGCGAACGCATGGGCGTTCCGGCCGAAAAACTTTCGCCGTATCACAATGTCGCTGGCGGCGCGCCTCCTACGGTGATCTTTCATGGGCGAGCCGACACGACGGTCAAGTTTTGGTCAGCCGAGGTCTTCACCACCGCCATGCAAAAAGCCGGAAATCGGTGTGAATTGCATGGCTATGAAGACCAGCCCCACGGTTTCTTCAACTACGGTCGCGGTGACAACAAGGCTTACAAGTCGACCCTCCAGGAATTGGACAAGTTTCTGGTTTCGTTAGATTACCTGGAAGGCCAACCAAGTAACGAGCGCTAACGACGCAATTCACCATTGCGTGCGAGGGTGATTCCGGCTGTAACGAATTTGGCGGGTTGCCTCTGTCCAGAATCTGCCGGCCGCACGTGCGAAAACCCACTGGGTGGCGTAAAATTGCTACGGCCTATTCTCAATCAGGCCGTAGGACGATATCTCTATGGACAAGACAGGCGGTTGCAAGGTGAGACAAATCATTCAAGTGGGACGGAAAATCAATTGATTAAACAGTACTTTCTTTGGACCATGGCGGTCATCATTCCGATCGGGATCCTCGCGTGGTTCTTGTGGACGTTGGGAAAATCCATGGTTGGATTGGTTCAAGACAAAATGCTCGACCGTGAGCTCGATGAGCTTAAGAACCAGTCGTTGCCAAAACCGAAAACGGACGACGACCACCCGGAATCTAAGCACGACTACACCACGCGCATGTAATCTAGAGCGCGTGCCGATTCACTGTAGCGGCTTTCCGCCGTTTGGACTCCTAAAACAAAGTGCCGCGAACGCCACACGTCGGTGCGACACGCACCAGACGACAGCTACCCCAGCTCTTCCAGCAGCCGATCCGCTAGGCTGTCGGCCCCGGCGTCGGTCATGCAAAGTGGATGCACAACCAGAATGCCTTGGCTCAGCTTACCGTGGCTAACGTAAATCGGTGGCGTCCCTTTGCGGAGGTTTCTGCAGACCTCCACCGCCGTCACGTTACGGGCGTCGCTCACGTAAACCTCTAAGATCGGCGAAGATTCTCCGTTTGGCGATTCATGCAGTTGAAACTCGATATCACCCTGTCCTAACTTGTCAGCGATCGACTGCAGCCGTGCTAGTTGCGCCGGAATTTCGTCGTCGTATCCGCCGTTGGCAAACAATGCCAGCGCCGCCGTGAGCGCAACGATCTCTTCTTTTGAGACCTTCATGGCGCGACCGATTCCGTGCCGTGGCGCGCCAACCAACTGGTCCGCGTCGAACAATGTCGACGGTGGCTCCCAAAGCTCGAAGTGGTCGTCCATGTCAAGCATTTGAAGTGCGGCCGATCCAATCAAGTCACGGCGCCCGCATAGAATCCCCGACGATTGAGGGCCGCGAATCGCTTTACCGCCACTGAAGGCAATCAGGTCCGCACCCGTGGCCGAAGCCAACATGAGATTGGAACGCGGAGGTAGTTCACCCGCCGCATCCACCAACACCGGCAACTCGTGGCGATGCGCGGCTTTGACGACTTCTTCAAGCGGCGGTGCCGAGTTGTCCAAGTAAACATAGAACACGCCGGCGGTTCGTTCTGTGAAGGCCGCCTCGTATTCCCACGCTTCGACCCGACGTACTCCAGCACCGGCTGTGATTTCGTTGTAGCCAACTTCGACAAACCTAGCGCCTGCGGCTCGCACCGCGTGATCATAGCCGTTGCGATGTTCGCGCGCGACAACAAATTCATTTGCGAATCCGTCAGTCTGCGGTAGACGTTCCATCTTTCCCGGGTCCATGCGAGCCATGATCGCTGCGGTGCCCAAGGTCAGCGCCGCCGCCGATCCTGCCGTGACAATCCCGGATTCCGTACCCGTCACCTGGCTAATCATTTTGCAGGCTGCCGCTTGGAGACGATCCAGAGGAACCCAATCGCCGGCAGCCTCCTGGAATGCATCGAGCACTGTTTTCGGCATCGGCGCGCCGCCCAACCGAGTCACCGCGCCCGAAGCGTTGATGACGGGTGTTAGGCCAAGACTTTCGTAGACACCCATGACGATCCTGCACGGATTGCGGCGGCGGATTCTTCGAGATTCTTCGAGGGGGTCGGGAGTCTTTTTCGGTCGTTGACCGCCGCCAAGTAACAGTTGTTGGCCGAAAAAGACTCCCGACCCCGTTACGGCCTCCGACAAAAACTCAGCGGGACAAGACGGTAGCCTATCGATGCTACCATGCTGGCTTACCACCGGGGACCCTCCGAGGGGGTCGACCCCTCGAAGGGGCCGGGGTTCTTTTTCGGTCAGTGACTGCCGCCAAGCGAAAGTTCTTGCCTGAAAAAGACTCCCGACCCCGTTACCGCCGACTTGGGCCGAAGCGTCGTCTCCGCATCAAGCCGTGGGGTTGAAACAACTTACGACTTACGAGCCCGTTCTCAAGGTGCGCCCAATGCGAATTCGACGCCACGGGCAGGGTTGGTATTTCGCGTCACCACGGATTTCGCTACTATCCCGCCGCAAATCTTCTACTCCCGTCGTCGCTTTCACGTCTTGGACAACGATGGGCACGGAATCCCGGTTCAGAATCACATCAAGGAATCGATCGATGCGTATACCTCGAAATCTCGGTTCGTTTACTGCCGCACTGGCCTGCATCAATCTGTTAGTGCCGCTGCAGTTGCTGAATGCAGCCGACCCACCATCGGCGACCACACGCTCGACGGCGCGCTCGGCCGCCCAAGCGGCATCGGCCCAATATAAGACGACCCAATATAAGACGGCAACGCCGCGAGAAACCGCCAGGCCGGTGACGCGTGACGTGACTTTGGGTCTGACCGGTGAACTGCGTGGACAACTCGTCGACAAGAACGGGGTGCGGCTTCCCAACCGGATCGTCGTCGCCGTGCACGCGGACAAATCCAGCCTGCAATCGGTTTCCAATGCGAACGGTCAGTTTCACTTTCCGAAAGCCAGACCCGGCGTGTACCAGGTCGCCAGCCAGCGAAGCTACCAGTTATGTCGCTGCTGGGCTGCTAATACCGCGCCACCGGCCGCCTCCAAACAGCTGTTGATGGTTGAAGGCGACCAAACGATTCGCGGGCAGCGTCCGATAGGCGAATTGCTTTCGGGTCCAGTATTGATCGGCCTGATTATCGCGGCGGCCATCATTATTCCAATCGCGGTTCACAACGCCCGGAAATCGGCCAGTTAGCCAGGCATTCGGTCGTCGTCGCGCGATTGGATTCGCGATGGACCATCGAACCTTGTCTTCACGGAATGTCACCGCGGAAGAACTTTTGACGCCATGAAACAAGACTCTTCCGAACCAGAGACGGGCAGATTGCCACGAGAACGTCAGACGGTTTGTTTGCCGTTGGCTCGCCTGGCAGTGACGATAGCGGTGGCATCACTGGGCATCGGCTGCAACCGCGGCGTTCTGTACGATGCGAGTCATCTTCCGCCACAGTTCATGGCCCCCCGGGTCAGCGGTCTGCAAAATGTGGACTTTTCGCAGCTCGCGAGAACTGTCGGCGACACGGAGTTGCTGTATCCGGGCGATGTAGTCGAAGTTTCCGTCGCCACGGGGCTGGAGGCCGAGACAGTCCCTTCGTGGAAGATTCGAATCGGCGAGAACGGTACCGCGGATGTGCCTTTAGTTGGCAGCGTCCAGATTGCTGGCTTGGGTCTTACACAGGCTGAACAGGTCATCCGTGAGGAGAGTATTCGTCGCGGCAAATTCGTGGCACCGAACGTCTCATTGCTATTGGACAAGCGTCGCTCAAACCGCATCACTGTCGTGGGTGCCGTGGAAGAGCCTGGCACCTACGAGATTCCTGTTACCAGCAGCGATGTCCTGTCCGCTTTGGTTCAGGCCGGTGGCCTGACGGAAAATGCGGGAACGGTGATCGAAGTCCGACACCCTCCGACCGCGATTCCGCTGGCGAGTGGACCGCCCGGGGCAATGGCTGACTTGGCCGGCTTTCGTCGTGGCCAGCAACGTTTCTTGCCAGCAAGGACGGTGCACATCGACATGGAACAGGCTACCAAATCGGCGTCCAACGACTTGCAGCTGCAAGATGGCTCGACGGTCATGGTCATGAAGCAACCTAAGCGTTTCGTTCATGTTATTGGACTGGTCAAGAAGGCGGATCAGTTTGAAATGCCAGAAGGTCAGGAATTACGATTATTGGATGGTCTGGCGCTGGCTGGCGGCCGCACGCTTTCGATCGCGGATAAGGTCCACGTGATTCGCCGGGTACCAAATCAACAAGAGCCGGTGGTGATCAACGCGTCGGTGTCGAATGCCAAGCGAGACGCATCATCAAACATTCGACTTGCAGCGGGCGACGTAATCAGCGTCGAAGAAACGCCAACCACGTTCGTGGTCGGTACGATTCGTGAGTTCATTCGGTTTGGCTTCTCAAGCACGATACCGGGATTGTAAATCCTCAATTCACAGCTAGGACAAGACTGCAGGTCCTAGTATTCAGAAGAGCATTCCTTCTTAGCGTCGAGCCCATGACCCAAGACCAGCATTCGATTGAAGATCAGACTGGTGATTCAGCTGCCGATTTTGTCCATGCCGCAATGCGGTTCATGCGCGTGTTGCGTCAGCGGAAGATCTACGTCATCACGGCGGTTGCGGTTGCCGGAATGCTGGGTGCATTTCACTACCTCACGGCCACTCGCATTTATCGAGCGTCCGCGTCGTTGCTTGTAACGCAAACTGGCAGCGACATCACAAACACGTCGATGAATGGCGAGAGCGGGCAGAACCTCATTCCGACCTACGAAAAACTATTCTCCAGCTCAGTTGTGCTGGATGGTGCCATCCAGCTCATTGAACGGTTGCCCCCTGAAGCCCGTGTTGATTTTTCCGGTATTCAACGCAAGAACTGGAAGTCAATCCTCAGTTCAAATCTGTCAGCGCAGGCCGTTCGACGTACCAATATTATTGAACTGACATATCGGTCGCAATCACCTGCGGCGGCCGAATCGATCGTTCGGGCGATCATGGACTCCTACCTGGATTTCATGGAAAAGAACCACAAAAACGCCTCGGCCGAAGTGGCAGATATTCTCAGGAGCGAACTCAACAAGAAAGAGGGGGAACTCAAGAGCAAGCAACAACAACAACTCGTGCTGAGAGGCGCGGCGGGCGTTGTTGTCCACGACGGAACGAATTATGTGCATCCAATCGTGGATCGGGCGATCAAATTGAATGAGACGTTGATCGAAGTTCAGAAGAAGCGTCTGCAATACGAGGGTTCGCTAGTAGCCGTCAGGGCTGCTGTCCGGAACGGTGGCGATCTTCGCCACCACCTGATCAGCGTCGAGCCCGTCGTGGGGCGCGAGTTGATCATGGGCGCTCTGG
>MPMF02139022.1_pt1 | contig 44764 bp, 42 predicted proteins | sample 1617271 | NCBI WGS metagenome assembly MPMF02 (sample SAMN05944812, study PRJNA350692) | marine metagenome | biome: marine; feature: ODZ; material: water; isolation source: 120 m water sample prefiltered with 30 um filter, filtered on to 0.2 um... | place: Pacific Ocean | collected 2012-04-09... | reverse complement strand
GGAGAGGGGCGCCAGGGGGGGTGCCAGCACATCGGCACTCGAACCCGGGGCCGTCATGTGATCACGAACCGCGTCGCCCGCAAGCGCCGGAAGACGATCACGGACAACAGGTTGATGAGAATGACGGCGACCAGCAGCACCGCCGCCAGGGTGCCGCCCATGGAATATTTGGCCTCCATGATGACGGTGCGCTGGATTAGCACCGGCAGCGTGAAAACGCGGCCGCCGCCCAACAGCGCGGCCGAGGTGAAGGCCCCCATGCACATGTTGAAGATCATCAGGCCGCCGATGGTGACGCCGGGCAGGCTGAGTGGCAGCACGACGCGCCAGAACATGCGGATGCGGCTGGCCCCCAGTACCTGCGCCGCCTCTTCCAGCGAGCGCGGGATGGTCTGCACCACGGAGTAGAGCAGCAGCACGCCGAAGCCCAGCGAGAAGTGCAACAGCCCGACCACCACGCCGGCTTCGTTGCCGATGACGGTGAAGGGGTCGTCGCTAAGGCCACTCCACAACAAAAAGCGGTTCACCCAGCCGTCGGCGGCAAAGATGATGATCAGGCCGAAGACCTTGATGACGATGGTGATGAAGGTCGAGGAAACGATCGCCGCCAGCATGATCATGGCCAGGCGCGAGCGCATGCGGGCGATGACATAGGCCACCGGATAGCCCATCAAGAGGGTGAAGATGGTGGCCAGCCCGGCTACCTCGACGGTCAGCCAGAGCGATCGCAGATAAAAGGTGTCGGAGAAAAATCGCAGGTAGTTGGCGATCTCCAGGGTCTCGCCGATGCGCCCCAGTCCGAGGTCGCGATAGAAGCTGCCCTTGAGGAAAATGAACTGCGAACCCGCCATGAGCACGAAGGCCACGACGAACGGCGGCAGCAGCAAAAGCTCCCAGCGTGCCCTCACCTCGTACCTCCCCGTACCGCTCCCATTGCAGGCTTTTGGACCATATCCCTAACCTGCTTGTTGGTATTCTGGAGGGGAATGTCTTGACGGGTCAACAGCGGCTTGACTATGATCGTGCAGAAATTGGTACATTTGTTCCATCAGGTGGAACGAGATGTCGACACAAATCCGCGCCGTCGAGCGGGCCGCCCGCGTCCTCAAGGTATTGTCGGAAGACAGTGACGGTATGGGGGTGACCGAGGTTGCCCAGCGGGTCCAGCTCGGCAAGAGTACGACGCATCGGCTGCTGTCGTCGCTCAGCGAGGCCGACCTGGTGCGCGTGCGGCCTAGCAGCCGGCGCTATACGCTGGGCTATGGCCTTTTGCGTCTGACCGCGGAATGGCTCAACCGGATCGATGTGCGCACGCTGGCGCTGCCCCATCTCAGGGCGCTGCGTGAGCGTTCGCGCGAAACCGTCAGCCTGAACCTCAAGGATGGGCTGGAGCGGGTGGCGGTCGAGCGTCTCGACACCTCGCACGAGATCCGCTTCGTGGTCGATCTGGGACGGCCCTTGCCCTTGCACGTGGGCGCCGCGGGCAAGGCCATGCTGGCCTATATGTCGGAGGACGAGGTCGGCGCGGCATTCGACGCGGCCGGCCTGGAAGCGCGCCAGCGGCGGAAAATAGGCCGCGATCTGGCCGAGATCCGCCAGCTCGGCACGGCCCATACCATCGGTGAACGCGTCTCCGGCGCCGGTTCGGTGTCGGCGCCGATATTCAGTCATGAAGGCCTCGTGGTGGCCTCGGTCAGCGTGCTCTGCCTGGAATCGCGGCTGCAGAAATCGGTGGTCAAAACACTTCGCCACATGTGCCGCACGACGGCGCAGGCGATTTCCGGCGATCTCGGATGGCGCGGCGCCGGCAAACTTCGCAACAAACCTCCGCCCGCTGGGCGGTAAGCAAGCAAGGAGGAAGAACGAGATGGTGGGGATCTGGGAGGTGGTTCGGCGTTCCAAACACGGGCCGATCATGCGCGAGGAGGATTTCGACCTCAAACGGCTGGTGCCCAAGGCCCGCGAGATGGTCAAGAAATACGACATCAAGATCGACCGCGATGCGCCAGTGCCCAGCGACGACGCCATGGCCGACCGGCTGTTTCAGGCCGGCATGGAATTGTTTCTCGAGGTTGGCGCATTCGTCATCGAGAACAACCGGGTGATCGAATTCACCCAGGCCGAGCTGAACGAAGCCCTGGAGTTTGCGCCCTCCGAAGTGCATGTCGGCGAGGGCCGCGACGCGCGGGTTATCAAGCAACGCAAGATCGAAGATCCCAGCCGGCCCATCCTGTGGACAACCTACGCCACCTGGGCGGTCAGCCAGGACGTCTACTATCCCATGGTCGAGGCCTACCTCTCCGACCCCTTGTGCGACGTCATCAATGCGCCCACGCTTTCGGTGGTGGACGGCGTCGAGATCGGTGTCGGTGATGCTACCGAATACTACGGCGCCTCGCGCATTGCCCAGATGCACCGCGAAGCGCGGCGCCGCGTCGGCCGGCCGGGCATGCCGGTGCTCAATCAGACGCCCTGCGGCGTCGAGGCCATCGGCATGCTGGCCGCGGCCCGCCACCTCAATCCCACGGATGGCTACTACGTGGCGCCGGTTTCCGAACTGCGCCTCGATCCCGACCGCTTGACCAAGGCCGCCTTCCTGCAGGACTGGAATGCCAACATCGGGCTGCTGTTTTCGGTCATTCTGGGCGGCATGGCGGGTGGCCCCGAAACCTCGGCAGTGGTCAACGTGGCCTACTGGTTCCTCGGCGCCCTGACCTCGAAGACACAATATTTCGTCTCCTTCCCGCTCAATATGATGGGCGTCAACAGCACCCATCGCGATACGCTGTGGACCATCAACATCAGCGGCCAGGCCATTTTCCGCAATTCCAATTTCGTCAGCTTCACCCAGCTGTTCACCCGCCACGGCCCCTTCACCAAGCTCTGCATCTACGAGTCCACCGCCTGGGCTTTGGGCGCACTCGCTTCGGGCTTCCAGCCCAGCTACATCGGCTTTGCCGGCGGCGGCAAGTTGAACCGGGCCAATCCGCTGGATTCGCACCTCATCGCCGAGGTCTGCCTGGGCGTGGCCGGCATGTCGCGCGAGAAGGCCAACGAGCTTTGCCTCAAGTTCAACGAAAAATACGAGGACAAGCTGTTGCCCGACCAGGATCTGGGCAAGACCTTCCCCGAACTTTACGACCTGGAAACCCGGCAGCCCCTGCCGGAAACCGTCGACCACTACAAGCGCATGAAGGATGAGCTGGCCAGTGAGGGCATTCCTTTCGTGACCTGAAGACAGCCCTACCCGGCAAACGACGACGATCAACGAGAGGAAATGGACAATGGCCAGCGAAACAGCGGCGGCAAACGACAGCGCAACCCAAACCCTGCTTGATGAGATCCGAGAATGCGTCATCGAAGGTGAGGACGAGCGGTGCGCCGAGTTGACCCAAAAGGCGGCGGACCAGGGGCTCGAGCCCAGCACCATCCTGGATCAGGCGCTGGTGCCCGCCATGAAACATATCGGCGACGCCTGGGACCGCATGGAGATCTTCCTGCCCGAGGCAGTGATGGCGGCCAACGCCATGAAGGCGGCGATGGCCATCGTCATCCCCATGTTCCAGGCCACCGCGGGTGGCTGGGAGCCCCGGGGCACCGTCGTCATCGGCACCGTCAAGGGCGATTTGCACGACATCGGCAAGACCATCGTCGGCAACATCTTGGCGGCCAACGGCTTCCAGGTGCATGACCTGGGCACCAACGTCTCGCCCGACCGTTTCATCGAGGCGGCCGAACAGAACAACGCCGACATCATCGGCCTGTCGGCCCTGATGACGACGACCATGCCGATCCAGCGCGATTTGGTCGAATTCCTGGCCGCCACCGATTTGCGCGAACGTTACATCGTCATGGTCGGCGGCGCGCCGACAACCGTAGAATGGGTCGAGAAGATCGATGCCGACGGCTGGGGCGGTGACGCCTATCAGGCCTGTGCCAAGGCCATCGAACTGGTCGACGCCAAGAAAAAGGCGGCCAGCGCCTGAGGCCTAAAGGAGAAGCAACATGCCAGCCGATTTGCAGATCAACTTCAAGGATTTGTCCGGCCGCTTGATGAATGCGCTCAATCTGGAAACACCGCCCGTGGGCGTGCTCTGGGCGACGCACAAGCCTGAAGGCGTGCAACGTTTCGAGGGCTCGCTCAAGGGCTGCCAGTTCCTCGACGTGGCACGCTTCGAGGGCCGGGTCTTTTACACCGACGCCGAAAGCCATGCGGACTGCAAGAACGGCAGCTATTACCTGGGCTTCAAGCCGGCTTTCGAGGGGCTCGGTTCGGGCGAGTGGCCGGGCGGCGACTATCCCGACAAGGGCCGCTCCATCTTCCGCACGCCGGTGGCCTTTCGCCGCACGCTCGAGCACTATTACGTGGTGCCCACCGGCACCATCAAATACATGGTGTTCGGGCCGCTCGGCGATTTTCCCTTCGATAATCGTAGTGGCGGCGGCATCGTCAACGTCTTCTGCACCGCCAAGGCCGGGGTTTTTCTCAGCCGCGCCGCGATCTACGAGGCCGGCGGCCTGGTCGACGGCAGCACCGGCCCTTCGGCCTGCTCGATGGCCATGGCCAAGCCGCTGATGACGGGCGAGACCTGCTTCACGCTGGGCTGCTTCGGCTTCCGCCAGTTCGTCCAGGCCAAGCCCGAGGAACTGTTCTTCGGCATTCCATTCGAGAAACTCGAGAACGTGGTCGAGAACCTTGAGCTGCTGCTCAGCCGGCGCCCCGATCTGGTCAAGCTGTTGGCCGAGCCGGTGGGTACGCCGCACGTCGCTTCCGAGGAAGAGATCGCCGTGCAGCGCTCGCCCGGCGCCATTCCCGAAGCCTGAGCGCCATGAACGAGAACGCCCCCAGCGACGGCCGACGCTATGTCGGCCACAACATCGGCCGCACCGAATCACTGGAAAAAGTCAGTGGCCAGTGGATCTACGGCACCGATTTCACTTTGCCCGGCATGCTTTATGCCAAGGCCTTGCGCTCGCCCTATGCCCACGCCAACTTGTTGGCGATCGATACCAGCAGAGCGGCCAAGCTGCCGGGCGTGCGCGTCGTCGTCACCGGCGACGATGCGCCCTACCTGTTCGGCTCGGCGGTGCGCGACGAGCCCTTCATCGCGCGCGGCAAGGTGCGCTATGCCGGCGAGCCGGTGGCCGCCGTGGCCGCCATCAGCGAGGAGATCGCCCGCGAGGCCATCGACCTGATCGAGGTCGAATACGAAGAACTCGAGGGCATCTTCGATCCCCTGGCCGCCATGCAGCCGGGCTCGCCGCTGGTGCACGAAGACATTGCCGATTATCACCTCGAGCCGGTGTTCACGCGCTACCCGGACAGCAACATCATCAACCACACCAAGATCCGGCGCGGCGATATCGAGCAGGGGTTCGCGGAATCGGAAGAGATCTACGAAGACGTCTTCACCACCCAGTACATCCAGCACGCGCCGCTGGAGACCCACGTCGGCATCGCTCAGGTGGCGGCCGACGGCAAGGTGACTCTGTGGTCGAACAGCCAGGCGCCCTACAACTTCGTGCGCGACATGGCCGGGGCGCTGGATCTGCCCTACACCCAGGTGCGGGTGATCTGCACCGGCATCGGCGGCGGCTTCGGCTCCAAGCTCTACCTGCGTCCCGAACCGGTGGCCGTGGCGCTGGCGCTGCACACCGAGGGCAAGCCCGTCAAGCACGCCTTCACCCGGGTCGAGGAATTCACCGCTTGCGTGGCCAAGCACCCGGTGCATCTCACGTTCAAGACCGGCGTCAAGCGCGACGGAACCTTCGTGGCGCGCAAGATCACCGCCGTCTTCAATACCGGCGCCTATGCCGACACCGGGCCGCTGGTGTCGCGCAACGGCAGCTTCAGCGGCACCGGTCCCTATCGCTTCGACCACGTCTGGGTCGACAGCTACTGCGTCTATACCAACAATCCCCTGGGCGGCGCCTTTCGCGGCTACGGCGTGCCGCAACTGACCTGGGCCCACGAATCCCAGATGGACATGATCGCCGGGCGCCTGGGCATCGACCCGGCCGAACTCAGGCGCCGGAACCTCTTCGAGCTCGGCGATACCACCTGCACCGGCGAGGTGCTGCGCACCAGTGTCGGCGTCAAGGAGACCCTGGCCCGGGCCACCGAGGCGGCGGGCTACGGCCAGCCCCTGGCAAAGTCTTCCAGCCCCTATCTGCTGCGCGGCCGCGGCATCGCCACCATGCACAAGCTGACCTATACGCCGACCCACTCGACGGCCATCGTCAAGATGCAGCAGGACGGCTCGGTCAATCTCTTGTGCAGCTCGCTGGAGATCGGCCAGGGACTCTATACCGTGCTGCGCCAATTCATCGGCGAAAAGCTGGGTATTCCCTTCGAGCACATCTCCATCGGTGCGCCCGATACCGAATACACGCCCTACGACCAGTCGACCAGCGGCAGCCGTTCGGTCTTCCACATGGGCAACGCCGTCATCATCGCCTGCGACGACCTGATGCGGCAGGTTTGCGAGCTGGCGGCGCCGATGCTGGCGCGGCCGGTCGAGGACCTCGAGTTCCGCGACGGCGCGGTGTGGATCAAGGGCTCCAACGAATTCCTCGATTCGCCCGAAATCATCCGGCGCAAGTTCGGACCCCGCGGCAGCTCGATCCAGGGTCACGGTACGTTCATTCCGCCTAAAGCCCAGGCGCCCGACATGGAAACCGGCCAGAGCCCCAAAGTCTCGGCCTTTTGGATGTATGCCACCCAAGTCGCCGACGTCGAAGTCGATGCTGAAACCGGCCAGGTCAAGCTGTTGCGCATCGTCGCCGCCCACGACCTGGGCAAGGCCATCAATCCCGCCGATTCCGAGGCCCAGATCGAAGGCGGCGTGGCCCAGGGCGTGGGCGCCACCCTGCACGAGGAGATGATCGTGCAACAAGGCGTGGTGACCAACCCGACCTTCGCCGAATACAAGATCCCGACCGCCCGGGACGTGCCCGAGATCGTGCCCATCCTGGTCGAGGCCGAACACGAGGAAGGTCCCTATGGCGCCAAGGGCCTGGGCGAGCCGGTGCTGGCGCCGACCTCGCCGGCCATCGCCAACGCCATTTTCAACGCCACCGGTGCCCGCCTCACCAGCCTGCCGATCACGCCGGAAAAGGTGCTGGCTGCGTTGCAGGAGTTGCGGGATAGTCAGGAGACGAAATCGTGAAACAAACGGTCGCCTTCACGGTCAACGGCAGGCCCTACGAAGTCGACGTGCCGGTCAACTGGACTCTGTTGCGCCTGTTGCGTGACGAGCTTGGCCTGATCGGTACCAAGGACGGCTGCAGCCAAGGCGTCTGCGGTGCCTGCACGGTGTTGCTCGATGGTGTCACGGTGCGCGCCTGCCTCAGCCTGGCGGTGCGGGCCGACGGCCGTTCGGTGACCACCGTCGAGGGTTTGAAGCAGGACGGCAAGCTGCACCGCCTGCAACAGGCCTTCATGGACCAGGGCGCCGTGCAGTGCGGATTTTGCACGCCCGGTATGCTCTTGAGCTCGGCCGAATTGTTGGAAGAAAATCCCACGCCCAACGAGGACGAGGTACGCGAGGCCCTGGTCGGCAACCTCTGCCGTTGTACCGGCTACACGCGCATCGTCAGGGCCGTGGTGGCGGCGGGACAAGGCCAATGACGCTACCCAAGTTCAGCTACCGGGCACCCACCAGCGTCGAGGAACTGGTCGAACTGGTGGGGGAATACGGCGAAGACGGCCTGCCCGTGGCTGGCGGCACCAGCGTCGTGGTCATGTTGCGCGAACGCCTGGTACGGCCCCAGGCCTTGCTTAGCCTGACCGAGATCCCCGAATTGCGCCGCCTTGAAAGCAATGGCGTATTGCGGCTCGGCGCCATGGTTACGCACCGTGAAATCGAACGCTCAGGCCTGGTGCGCGATTTTGCCCCCATGCTGGCCCAGGCTTGCGGCCGGGTGGGCTCGCCGGCGATCCGCAACATGGGCACGCTATGCGGCAACATCGCGCATGGCGATTCCGCTTCCGACCCGGCACCGGCCCTTATAGCCCTTGGCGCCGAGGCCGTGGTGCAGGGGCCGGGCGGCGAGCGGCGCCTGGCGCTCGATAGCTTCTTCAAGGGATTCTTCGACACGGAACGGGCCGACGACGAGGTCTTGACCGCCATCGAGGTGCCGCCCGCAGCCGCCGGCAGTCGCCACGTCTTCCACAAATTCACCACTACTTCGGCCGAGGCCTTCGCGCTCGTCACCGTCTCCGTCTCCGTGGTGCCCGCCGCCGACGGCAGCTGCGCCGACTTGGCTATTGGCCTGGGTAGCGTCGGTCCGGCGCCGTTGCGAGCCCATGCCGCCGAGGCCGTGTTGCGCGGCCAGGCCGTCAACGCCGACAGCATCGCCGCCGCCGCCGAGGCCGCGGTCGGGGAATGCGACCCCACCTCCGACAGCCAGGGCTCGGCCGATTACCGGCGCCAGATGACCCGGGTCTGGTTGCGCCGCTGCCTGGCCCAGGCCTTCGAGCAAACCAGCCAGCCATGATCCGCTTCGCCGGTGCCCAGCGCCCGGTCCCGGCCACAGCCGGCGAGACGGTGCTGGCGGCGGCCCAGCGCGCCGGCATCGACATCGTCGCCACCTGCGGCGGCCGTGGCCGCTGCCGCTCCTGCCGCGTCAAGGTGCTCAAGGGCTCGCCACCGCCGGCCGGCATATCCGATCTGGTGCAGTTGGGCGACGACGAGGTCGGCGAGGGCTACCGCCTGGCCTGCCAGTTCACCCTGAGCGGCGAGGTCGAGCTGCAGATTGCGCCGCCCTTGGCCGAAAGCGCTTTCCAGATCCTCAGCGACACGGCCGCCGTCACGGGCCGGCTGGAGCTCGATTCCGGCGTGGCGCGGGATTTCGTCCGGCCCCGGCTTCCGGACGAGGAAAATCACCAGACCTCGGACCTGGAAGCACTTCTCCAGTCCCTGGACGGCGAGGCGACATTGGCTCTGGATACCCTGCGCGCCTTGCCGGCGGCGCTGCGCGAAAGCTCCGACGGCGTTACGGCGAGGCGCTTTGGCGGCCGCCTCATCGCGCTCGAGCCCGGCGATCGCCGGACCACGCTCGGCCTGGCTCTCGATGTTGGTACGACGACGGTGGTCGCCTACCTCATGGACCTCGACAGCGGCGAGAACCTGGCCACGGTCTCGGGCCTCAATCCCCAGACCGTCTACGGCGGCGATTTGATGTCGCGCATCGCCTTCGCCATGCAGGAGCCGGGCAACACCCGGCGCCTGCGCTCGCGCCTGGTGCGCTACCTCAACGAACTGATCGGCGAGGCCTGCCAGCAAGCCCAAGTCGCGGCCACGGAGATCTACAAAGTCAGCGCCGTGGGCAACACCTGCATGCATCACCTGCTGCTGGGCATCGATCCCACGCATCTCGGCCAGGCGCCCTACGCCCCGGCGCTGCGTCGCGCTTATGTATGCGCTGCCCGTGAGGTCGGCCTCAAGGTCAACCCCGGCGCCCGGCTCTGTGCCCTGCCGCTGGTGGCCGGTTTCGTCGGTGCCGACAGCGTCGCCATGATCCTGGCCACCGGGCTCGACCGGCAGGACGGCGTGCGGCTGGCCGTCGACATCGGCACCAACGCCGAGATGGTGATGAGCCTCGGGGGCCGCCTGGTGGCCTGTTCGTCGCCGGCCGGGCCGGCCTTGGAGGGTGCCCAGGTGCGCTGCGGTATGCGTGCCGCATTGGGCGCTATCGACCGGGTGACGCTTGAGCAAGGCGACCTCTTGCTGCGCACCATCGGCGGCGCGCCGGCGCTGGGGCTTTGCGGCTCGGGCCTGGTCGACGCCCTGGCCGTGCTGCTCGACGCCGGCATCATCGAGGCCAACGGCCGCATGCCGCTGCGGGACGATTTGCCGCCGCCGCTGCAGGCTCGACTGCGGGCCGATGAGCGCGGCATACCCGAGTTTCTGCTGCTGGCGGCGGCCGACGCCGGCAACGAGCGGGATATCGTCCTCGGCCAGGGCGATATCCGCCAGATCCAGCTGGCCAAATCGGCCATCCTGAGCGGCATCCAGACCTTGCAGCTTGTGCTGGGCGTGGCCGACGATGGGATCGACGAACTTTTGCTCTCGGGTGCCTTCGGCAACTATCTCGATTTGCAGAGCGTGCGCCGCGTCGGCCTGATTCCCGACCTGGCGGCGGAGAGGGTGCGCTACGTCGCCAATGCGGCCGGACTGGGGGCCCAGATGGCGCTGCTCTCGGAAACCGAGCGCCGCCGTGCCGACGACATCGCCAGCGCCGTCCGCCATGTGCCGCTGGCCGGCCATCTCGAATTCCAGGATATTTTCCTGGCCGCCACGGCATTTCCAAGCTAGCTCAATAAGGCCGTCAGGCCGGAGATGAAGACGATCACCAGCGATCCGCGGCGGTAGAGCTCGGGAACATGCTGGAACATGCGCGAGCCCAAGTGGACGCCGAGGGAAAAGGGCAGCGTCAACATCAGGCCCTGCAGCGCTTGGCTCGGGGAGATGGCACCGCTCAAGGCCAGCGGGGCGAAGATGAACAACGTGAAGAGGGTAATAATCATGGTGATGTTGGCGCGTTGCACCTCGGCCGGCTCGCCAGAGGCCAGTAGATAGAGCGACGCCACCGGCCCGCCGACCCCGCCCAGGCCATTGATCAGACCGGCGATGCCGCCGGCCACGGCGGCCGTCGCCAGGCTGCGCCGGCCACGGTAGATCCAGCCCCGCAGCAGCACCACGGCCAGGGCCAGCACGATGCCGCCGATAACCTTGCGCATCATCTGGGGATCGCCGCTGACCAGCAGCACGGTGCCCAGCGGCGTGACCGGGGCCGAGATCAGCGAGAGCGGCAGCACTTCACCCCAGGTGGTCCGCCGCCAGGCCCAGGGCAACATCTGCAGGCCGCCAAAAAGGCCCGACAGCATGGCCACGGCCACCGCCGTCGGTGGGGCGTAAAGCAGCGCCAGGAAGGGGATCATGACCAGACCGCCACCAAAACCGGCGAAGCCGCGAACGACACCGGCCAGGGCGACGACCGCCGCCGCCAGGGCAAACTGCAGACTGAAGATCTCGGGCAACGGAGCCATGGCCGAAGGGTCTAGCCGCGAAAGCCGTCGCCGGCAAGGCATGGCGAGTTGCCGAAAAGCGCTCTGGCTGTCACCATTGGCTCGACAGGCCAACCAGCGGAAGGAATCTCATGTCACGCGTCATCACCATCGGCGCGGCCCAGCTCGGGCCCATCCAGAAGGCCGAAAGCCGGGCCCAGGTGGTCGAGCGCCTGTTGGCGCTGATGCACCAGGGCAGTGCCAAGGGCTGCCAGCTGATCGTTTTCCCCGAACTGGCGCTGACGACATTTTTTCCCCGCTGGTACAGCCAGGACCAGGATGAAATCGACGCTTGGTTCGAAGCGGCCATGCCCGGCCCCGAAACCGAACCCCTGTTTGCCGCGGCCCGCGAACTCGGCCTGGCGTTCCATCTTGGCTACGCCGAAATGACCGTCGAAGAGGGCGAGCAGCAGCGCTTCAACACGGCCGTTCTGGTCGACGCCGGTGGCGAGATCGTCGGCAAGTACCGCAAGATCCACCTGCCGGGTCATGCCGAATATGATCCCGAGCGCGACTTTCAGCATTTGGAAAAACGCTACTTCGAGGTCGGCAACCTGGGCTTTCCGGTGTGGCGGGCGCTGGGCGGCATCGTCGGCATGTGCATCTGCAACGACCGGCGCTGGCCCGAGACCTATCGGGTGATGGGGCTGCAAGGTGTCGAGTTGGTGCTGCTGGGCTACAACACGCCAGCGACCAATTCCCAGTCCGACGAGGCGCCGCACCTGCGCGCCTTCCATAATCTCCTCAGCATGCAGGCCGGGGCCTACCAGAATTCGACCTGGGTGGTGGGCGTGGCCAAGGCCGGCAACGAGGACGGACATGAGTTGATGGGCGGCAGCGCCATCATCGCGCCGACGGGCGAGATCGTGGCCCAGTGCCGCACGCTCGGCGACGAGCTGGTGGTGGCGGATTGCGATCTCGACGCCACTCGTTTCGGCAAGGAAACCATTTTCGATTTTGCCCGCCACCGGCGCATCGAACACTACGGTTTGATCACCGAGCGCACCGGCGCCGAGCCGCCGCCATGAGCGGCGCCACGGGCACTGCCTCCAGCGGCGCCACGGGCACTGCCTCCAGCGGCGCCGAGATCATTGCCGCCATCGAGGCCAGCGGTGTCGAATTCGTCGTCGCGCTCCCGGATATCGTGACCAGCGAGAACGTGCTGAAGCCGCTCGCCGATCATCCCCGTATTCGCTTGGTGCGGGTCTGCAAGGAGGACGAGGGTATCTCGATCTGTGCCGCGCTGAGCTACTGCCAGCGCCGGGCGCTGCTGTTGATCCAGCAAACCGGGCTGCTCGATTCGCTCAATGCGCTGCGTGCCATCGCCGTCGAATACCACCTGCCGATCTGCCTCATGGTCGGGCTGCAAGGCAAGGAAGAGGGCGTGCCGCCGGCCCAGTCCGCGAGATATGGCGTCAGAATCGTCGAGCCCATTCTCGACGTCATGGAGGTGCGCCACCTGTTGATCGACGAGGCCGCCGACGTGGCCCGCATCGAGCCCGCCATCCAAGCCGCCTACCAGGCCTCGCACCCCGTTGTGATGCTGATCGGCCGGAGCCCGGGGCCATGATGCGGCGTGACCACTGCCTCGAGATCCTGGCCCGGCACCACGATGGAGAGATCGTCGTGGCCGCCTATCAGGCCGCTTTCGAATGGCAGGTCATCAAACCGGGACCGTTGAATTTCCTTTCGACGGGAGCCATGGGACAGGCCTCGTCCCACGCGCTCGGTTTCGCCCTGGGTCGGCCCGACAAGCGCGTCATCGTGCTCGATGGTGACGGCAGCTTGCTGATGAACCTGGGCAGTTTGGTGACCATCGCCAACGCGGCGCCGAGCAACCTGGTCCATATCCTCTGCCAAAACGGCACCTACGAGGCCAATGGCGGCCACCCCATACCGGGCCAGGGCGTGGTCAATTTTGCCGACCTGGCCCGGGCGGCCGGTTACCGGAGCGTCCACGAGGTGGCAAATCTCTATCACTGGGAAGCCGCGGCCGGCGGCATCATCGCCGAAACGGGACCGGTCTTCGTCGATCTCAAGGTCGAGCAAGGCGAGGCCTACCCGATGGACTTCTCCACCCTGCACAGCCTGGAGCAGCAGCAAGAGTTCCGTCAGGCGCTGCAGGCCGAGGCGCCGTCCCCCCCCACCCTGGCCCTCCCCCACAAGGAGGGAGGGAGCTAAATTTTTTGCCCCTCCCCCTTGATGGGGCTAAGGGATGCACACATCTTCAAGGGCGCAGCCAGTTGAAGCACGGGGAATTGACCACAGAGGCACAGAGAGAGTTTTCAGGGCGCGCCGTGGCGGAATCTTCATGAGCCACCGGCTCTCAGCTGTCTTTTTGCCGGACACTGCCCTAGCGATGCAGGTATCAAGACTCTTCCTTGGCGATAACACCGGCCAGGCGACCGACGCCATTGGCCTCTTGGCAAATCTCTGTGCCTCTATGCCTCTGTGGTCAATCTACAAGGCTTTTCCACAGCCCAGCCGGTGCCGGGCATGACCGGAAAACGTCAACTACTCGATGTGTTCATCCCTTCGCTCGATGGGGGAGGCAGGGAGGGGGTGTTTTTTCGTTATCGAGAGGGCGCGCTTTTGCGGTCGGGCGCCAGGGTGTAGCTGTCGTAGAGCTCGACCAGCAGGCTGGTCAGGTGGCCGGGCTTGCCGTTGGCGATGACGCTGTCGTCGATTTGCACCACCGGGCTGACGTAGGCGGTGGTGCTGGTCATGAAGGCCTCGCGGGCCGCCTTGGCCTCGGCCACCGTGAAGGGGCGCTCGACGATTTCCACCTGTTCGCGCTCGGCCAAAGCGAGAATCGCCCGCCGCGTGATGCCAGACAGGATGGCGTTGCCAAGGTTGCGCGTCACCAGCTTGCCGTCGGCATCGACGATCCAGGCGTTGGTCGACGAGCCCTCGCTGACGCTGTCGTCGGGGCGCACCATCCAGCCCTCCTGGGCACCGGCGTCGCGGGCCAGCTGCTTGACCAGGACGTTGGGCAACAGCGAGACCGACTTGATGTCGCAGCGCTGCCAGCGGATGTCGGGCGTGGTGATGACTTTGATGCCATCCTCCACGACCTGTCGCGAGGGCGGCCGTTGGCTGCGCGCCATGACCACCAGGGCGGTTCGCGGCACCGCCGGAAAGCCGTGATCGCGGCGCGCCACGCCGCGCGTCATTTGGATGTAAACGATGCCCTCGCGCACCCGGTTACGGCGTACGGTCTCATTGATTACCACCTCGATGGCGCGTCGTGACCGGCCCATCGCGATGCGCAGCTCGGTCAGCGAATATTCCAGCCGGTCGAGATGCGCTGCGGCATCGACCAGGGCGCCCCGGCGCACGGCAATGACCTCGTAGACGCCGTCGGCGAACTGGTAGCCCCGGTCCTCGACGTGAACCGCTGCCAGGTGGTGCGGCAGATAGCGTCCGTTGACGTAGGCAACGCGGGACATGGTTTACGCTCCCTTCTCGAGCCGGGCGCGAAGCTCGGCCTTGGCGATTTTCTCCAGCGTCGAGCGCGGCAGGCTGTCGACCAGGATAACCTCTTTCGGCACCTTGAAGTCGGCGAGCTTTTCCCGGCAAGCGGCCAGCACCTTCTCGGCCAGATCGGACGCCGCCCCCTCGAGGCCGCCTTCGACCAGCACGAAGGCCACGGGCACTTCGTCCAGCATCTCGTGTTTCTTGGCCACCACGGCCACTTCGGCGGCCTCGGGTATCTCCATGATGACACGCTCGACCTCGGAGGCGGCGACGTTTTCGCCGCCCACCTTGAGCATGTCCTTGTCGCGGTCGGCAAACGAGATGAAGCCGTCCTCGTGCAGCGTCACCAGGTCGCCGGTGTCGAACCAGCCCTGGTCGTCGTAGGCCGCTGTGGTGGCCTCGGGGTCGCCCAAGTATTCCTTGAAGAGCGACAGCCCCGGCACCCCCAGCACCCGCAGCCCGCCCGTCTCACCAGGCGCCACCGGGTTGCCGTCGGGGTGCAATATCGCGATGCCGTATTCCGGCGCCGGTTTACCGATGGCCAGCGAGCGGTTGGGATGATGCACGTCGCCGACGATGCCGTGGCTCATGGTTTCGGTCATGCCCCACCAGCCGATGGTCTTGACGCCAAAGCGCTGGTCGCTGGGCGGTTCGCAAAAGCCGTTGCCCCAGAGGCGGTAGTGGTGGCGGTTCGGCGCTTCCACCCCCTCCAGGGCGCGCAGGCAGAACCACACCATCGAGGTCCAGGTGCAGCGCTGGTCCAATGATACCTGCCAGAAACGGCTGGTCGACCAGCGCGGCTGCACCACGCAGGTGCCGCCGGCCCACAGCGTGGCCAGTACGGAATAGGCCTGGGCGTTGGTGTGGAATAGCGGCAGCGTACAGAGGTGAACGTCATCGGCCCTGAGGTCCTGGTGAGCCGCATTGATCCTGGCGCCCCAGAGCGCGTTGGCGTGGGTCCAAAGCACGCCCTTGGGGCGCGAGGTGGTGCCCGAGGTGTATTGCACGCCGACCGGTGCCATGGGGTCGGCCGGGCGCTCCGGGATGGTGGCGGGATCGCCGTCGATGGCGGCGAAGGCCGAGGCGGCCTCGGGCGCCTGGCCGGCGGCGGGCGGGGCGCCGTTGTCGTGGGCGGTGACGGCCAGCCACTCGAGGTCGGGAGCAAAACGGTTGACCAACTCGGCCAGGTTGGGCTGGGTGATCGCCGCCTTGGCACCCGAGTGGGCCGCGAAATACCCAAGCTCGTCTCCCGACGAACGCGCGTTGGTGGTCACGGCGACGGCGCCGATCTCCGCGCAGGCATACCAGGCCAGGATGATCTCGGGGCTGTTTTCCAGGTGGATCAGCACATAATCGCCCGGCCCGACACCACGCGCCAGCAAGCCGGCGCCCAGGCGCCGCACCTGGTCGCGAAAGCCTGCATAGGTCAGGGTCTGGCCCTCGCCCTCGAAGGGCACCCAGACGATGAAGGGATGGTCGGGCCGCGTGGTGGCGCGGCTTCGCACCAGACGGGGCACGTCCCAGCCCGAAAAGGGATGAACCAGGGGGTGGCGGAGCGCGGGCATCGACGAAACCGGAGGGCTGGTTGAGGGTTCGCACATGTTACACCGCCGGCCGCGACTTGTGGGGCGATATCGGCTATCCTAGGGGGTCAAGATCAGCCGGGATCGGACAAAACCATGCCCTTCCACCCCGTAGATGCCCACGTCGGCGGCAGGCTGCGCCTGCGCCGCAAGTTGCTCGGCCTCAACCAAACCAAGCTCGGCGAGGCCGTCAGCCTGACCTTTCAACAGATCCAGAAGTACGAACGCGGCACCAACCGCATGGGTGCCAGCCGGCTTTATCAGTTCTCCCAAATCCTCGACGTGCCCATCAGTTTCTTTTTCGCCGACATGCCGGCCGATATCGGCGAACACATCGCCCCGGTCGAAATGCTGGCCGACGACCGCCTCGCCGAGACCGGTATTCCGGAAGAGGAAGTCAACGCCCTGGTGGTCGACTATCACCGCATCAAGGATCGCAAGGCCCGGCACCGGCTGCGCGACCTGGCTCGCGGTTTCGCGGGCATCAAGCGCGGCCGGGCGAAAGCCAAATCCGGGTGATGGCGCGGTCAAGGATCGCCCGAGAGATCGTCATCGATGAACATTTCGTCGGCCCGCCGGGCATCACGCTGGGCAGCTACGTCGGCGGCTTGGCCGCTGGTTATCTAGAGAGCCCCTGCGCCTGCGTCAGCATGCAGGCGCCGACGCCCATGGGCCGGCCCATCAGTGTCGACAGCGAGCCCGGCCGGGTGCGCTTCTTCGTAGCTGATACCTTGCTGATCGAGGCCACGCCGGCAACGCTGGATCTCGACATCCCCGCGCCCATCGATCTCGCGGCCGCCAAACGGGCCTCGCTGCGCCACGCCAGGGAGATGCCCTATCCCGACTGCTTCGGTTGCGGCTCCAACCGCAGCGACGACGACGGCCTGCACCTGCGCTCGGGCCCGGTTGTCGGGCAAAACCTGGTGGCCATCGACTGGCGGCCTCGGCCTCTGGCGGTGGGGGCCGAGGAAGGCGCTAAGGTCCCGTCCTTGATGACCTGGGCCGCCCTTGAATGTCCGTTGGCCAGGGCCCTCGATCTTCCCGGCATGAAGACGGCAGACGAGCTCATCGTACTGGGCCGCATGACGGCTCGCATCGATGCCTTGCCGCGGGTTGGGCGTGAGCACTTCTTCATGGCCTGGCCGCTGGAAAGGGTGGGCCGGCGCCTGGAGATCGCCGGCAGCCTGCACGACGCCGATGGCGCTTTGCTGGCTGCCGCGGCGCTCACCTTCGTGGTCTTGAAGGCCGGCGTTTCGTATACCGAGCTGGGCGGGCGTTAATTCGCCAGGGGTGTTTTTCGCCTTGCGGTCGTTTTACCATAAACTGGGGCGAGTTGGTTGGGGGTGTTGCGGGGAGGTTTGTTAATGAAAATCGCCGGTTGTGATTTGGGCAAGGCTTCCGTGAGCTTTGTCATCGCCAAGTTGGGCGATGGTGGCGAAATCGAAATCGAGGACAAGTGCTACGCTCTTCACGAGGGCGACCCCATGGGCCTTTTCCAGGCCTGGTACCGCGATAACGACGTTTCCTCCTGCGCCGCCCTGGCCGCCACCGGCGTTTACGCCGACGAGCTTTGCGAGCCGGTGCTGATGCTGCCCGAGGACAGCTGCCAGGAAGCGGCGCTGGAATTGGCGCCCGAGCTCGAAGGCGCCCTCAATCTGGTCAGCATCGGTGCCCGGGGCTATGGCGTGCTGAGCCGCCGGCCAGCCGGGAATGGTGCCGGGGGCAGCAGTAAATTCCATTACCAGTATCTCGAGAACGACAAGTGCTCGTCGGGTACCGGCGAGAATATCCAGAAGATCACCGAACGCTTCGGCTTGGCCGTCGAGGAGGCCGACGCGCTGGCGCTATCGGTGGCCGACAGCATCGCCATCACGGCGCGCTGCTCGGTCTTCGCCAAGTCCGAGATGACGCATTTCGCCAACCAGGGCCGGCCCAGGGCCGAGCTCTTCAAGGGCTATTTCGGCTCGGTGGCGCGCAACACCTATGCCTTGGCGACGCGCAACCGGGTGGACGGTCCGGTGTATCTGATCGGCGGCCCGGCCCGGATCCAGTCCTTCCGCACAGCCTTCGAGGAGTTGCTCGGCGGGCCGGCTCTCAGCCCGCCGCTGGCCGAGTGCTTCGAGGCCGCCGGCGCCATGGCCATCGCGGGGCGGCAGGCGCGGGCCGGCGGCATCGGCAGTCAACTTCCCCAGGACCCGGCGGCTCTGCTGCGGCCGCCGGAGAAGCGTTTCGAGGTGCTCGAGCCGGCCAGCCGGCAGCAAGACAGGGTGACCATCATGACCGAGCCGGCCGTGCCCGAGGGCGCCGCCAATGATCCCGCCATCCTCGGTCTTGATCTGGGCTCGACCGGCGCCAAGGCGGTGCTGACCTCGATCGAAAGCGGCGAAGTGGTGCTCGACGTCTACGACAGCACGCGGGGCAATCCGGTCGATGCGGCGCGCCGCCTGGTCAGCGCGCTCATCGAGCGCACTCAGGCCGACGTGCGCGCCATCGGCGTCACCGGTTCGGGCCGCGAGGCCGTGGCGACGTTGTTGCGCGCCGTCTATCCCGAGAGCGAGAACATCGTCGTGCTCAACGAGATCGTGGCCCATGCCACGGCCGCCAGCCGCTGCGACGCGGACGGCGGCGCCGATCTTTCGGTGATCGAGATCGGCGGCCAGGACGCCAAGTACATCCGCGTTCAGGGTGGCCGCATCGTCGAGAGCGACATGAACAAGGCCTGCAGCGCCGGCACGGGATCGTTCCTCGAGGAACAGGCGAACCTTTACGACGTCCACGACATTCAGGAATTCATCGACCTCGCCTCGGCCGCCAAGCGGCCGCCCGAACTGGGTCAGATGTGCACCGTTTTCGTGGCCGACGCGGCGGCCCTGGCGATCAAGGAGGGCTTCGGCCGCGATGACATCTTCGCCGGCTTCCAGTATTCGGTGATCCACAACTACCTCAACCGCGTCATGGGCCAGCGCACGCTGGGTCAAAAGATCTTCTTCCAGGGCAAGCCGGCCTCCAATCCCTCGCTGGCCTGGACCCTGGCGGCGGTGACGGGGCGCGAGATCGTGGTGCCGCCCAACCCCGGTGCCATGGGGGCCTGGGGCATCGGTCTTTGCGCTATCGAGCAGATGGGGGAGGTTGCGCTGGCGGCGGCGGCGCGGCTTGAGCTGGGCCAGATCCTGGAAGCCGAAATTACCGCACGCTCGGAATTCCAGTGCCGCGATGCCGAGTGCCAGACGCTCTGCCCCATCGAGCGCACCACCATCAAGGTGGGCGAAACCAGCCGCCAGGCGGTCTCGGGCGGCGCCTGCCCCAAGTTCGAGGTTTCGACCAAGACCCAGCCCAAGCTGGCCAAGGAGGCACCCAATCCCTTCGAGCAGCGCGAAGCCCTGATCGCCAGCTTCGTGGTGCAAGTCGAGCCCGGCGGCGGGCCGGTGCTGGCCATTCCCATGGTCTCGTCGCTGGGCCCGCATGTGCCCTGGCTCGCCACCTTCGCGGCTGAGCTGGGCTTTGCCGTCGAGCTGCTGCGTTCCGACAAACACTCGCTGGCGGCCGGCGAGCAGCTTTGCAACGCCTTCGATTCCTGCGGCCCGGTCAAAATCGCCCACGCCGTCTGCGACAGCGACGCCGAGCTGATGCTGTTTCCCAGCATTTTCTACGTCGCCGACACCAAGAGCCGGGGCGGCCAAACCTGCGTAGCCGAACAGACCATGCCCTCGCTGATCGAGCAGTTGCTGCGCTCCCAGGGCCGCCGCACCAGGATCGTGCGGCCCCGGCTTTCCTTCCGCGAGGGACCCGGCGCCCCCGAGGTGGTGACCGAGATGGAGCGCCTGGCCGCCGAGCTCGGTGTCAACCGGGCCAAGATCGCCGGTGCCGTGGCCAAGGCGGCCGAGGCCCATCATGCCTTCGAGGATGGACTGGAGCGCATCGGCGAGGAAGCGCTCGACTATGCCCGCCGGAACGACCTGCCGGCGGTGATTCTGGTGGGCCACCTGCACGTCATCTACGACGGCGCCATCAACGCCAATATCCCGCACCTGCTCAGGCGCAACGGCGCCATGGCCATCCCGGCGGACTGCTACGAGATCGAGGCTGAGACGCCGTTGGTGAAAAATATCTACTGGGGCGATGCCAACCGGGGCCTGCGTGCCGCCGTCCAGGCCCGGGCCCAGGGCGAGGTCTTCCCGGTACTGCTGGCGTCGTTCGGCTGCGGCCCGTCCTCGTTCACCGAGCAGGTCTTCCAGGCGCTGCTGGAGGGCTATCCCCACACTATCCTGGAGAGCGACGGCCACGGCGGCGAGGCTGGTTTCATCACGCGCATCCAGGCCTTTTTGCAGTCCGTGCGGCAGTTCCGCGCCGACCGCGCGCCGTCGGTGCCCGACAATTCCAGGCGCATCGGTTACGTCAGCCCGCTGCGCCGGAGCCGGCCCGGCTTCCTCGATCCCGAGGTTCACTACGTGGCCATGAGCATGGTCGACAACGTCGGCGAGACCTTCGCCGCCACCTACCGGGCCTACGGCTACGACGTGGTGTGCGCGCCGCCCCACAGCGACGCCACCTGGCAGGCCGGCAAGGCCGACTGCTCGGGCAAGGAATGCTTCAGTTATCAACTGATGTGGGGTTCCTTCCGCCAGCACCTGGAGCAAAACCCGCCGCTCAGGGAGACCGTGCTGCTGTGCTTCTCAGGGCAGCTCTGCCGCACCGGCGCCTTCGCCGCCAAGAACCGAATCTCGCTGGAAAAGATGGGCTTCGACAGCAACGTCGCCATGGAAGGCATGCCGTTTGGCGGTGACCGCTCGATGTCGCTGCTGCTGTGGGCCGGCCTCTCGGCTACCGAGATCATGCGCCAGCTCTACATCTACCACCTGCCGGTAGAGAGCCAGCGCGGTGAAGCTCGGGCTCTCTACGATGCCGGCGCCGCCCAAATCCATAGCATTCTCGAGGCGCCCATGGCACTGACCGGGAACGACGAGGCTCGGCCCGAGGTCGAGAGCCGCGCCGTGGCCATTGGTGCCGCGTTGCGCCAAAGCGGCCAGCGCTATGCCGAGATGGAAAGCCGCTGGCAGGGCAGCCGCTCATGGCGCACCGTCTTTGTGGGCGGCGAGACCATGACCAAGGGCAACGACTTCGCCAGCTCCGGCCTCTTTCTGCGCTTCAGCGAGCAGGGTCTGAGGCTGGTGCTGGAGCCGCTCACCGACTTCTTCGAATACCTGGCGCGGCGCCACCCCTACCTGCAATACGGCCGGGCCAAGCCGCTGGCCGAGGCCCAGCTGATGACCGAGGAACAAGCCGAGTTGCGGACCTGGCTCTACGCCCAGTTGGCTGACGAACACCCCTGGCTGCCGGCACCGGCCGTCCAGGAGGCCCTGGAGTTGGCCGAGGAGCTGATCGATCCGACCACCGTCGGCGGTGCGCCCATGGAGATTGCCGGCGTGCTGCACGCCTGGGAGACGGGGCTCTACGACGGCGTCGTGGTGGCCAGTTGCTGGGGCTGCGACAACAGCCTGATCACCGAGGGCTTGTTGCGCTACAGGAAGGAGATCCCGTTCTTCTTCTTCTACGGCGACGGCACGCCCTTGGACGATCGCCGCCTGCGCAGCTTCAGCTATCGCCTGCAACGCGGCGGCGCAGAAGAGGTGGCGGAGGTGGCCTGAAGGGGCGGCCTGTCACTCTCCTCCAGCAGGCCCGAGAGCCGCTCCACGGCAGCAGCAAAGTCCTCGACCATTTCGCGCACCACATCGCGGCTCGAACGCGTTTCGTTGATGGACCCGATGATCTGGCCCACGGGCGATGAGATGAGGCGGCCAGGGCCGCTCTCGGGACCGGCGCTGGCCGAGCCGGCGGCGGCGTAGATGCGCTGGACGTAGTTGCCCACCAGGTGGGTCTGCCAGGGCGCCGGCAGTGGCTCGGGGGCATCGGGGCGGGCCCATTCGTCGCACCAGGCGGTATCCAGGAATCGCGCCGACTTGCCGGTGAAATAGGTCGTGCGGGCGGTTTGGTCGGAACCGGCATTCAGCAGCTTTTCCTTGACCAGCGGCAGGGTGTCCGATTCCACCGTGGTCAGCCAGAGCGAGCCGCACCAGACGCCTTGCGCTCCCATGGCCAGGGCGGCAGCCATCTGGCGGCCGCCGCCGATGCCGCCAGCGGCCAGCACCGGCAGCGGCGCCACGGCATCGACCACCTCGGGGATCAGCACCATGGAGCCGATGTCGCCGACGTGGCCGCCGGCCTCCGACGAGGTGGCAACGACGAAGTCGAGGCCGGCATCGCGGTGACGCACGGCGTGGCGGCCCTTGCCGGCGAGCGCGCCGACCAGCATGCCGCGGGACTGGGCGCGCTCGGTAACGTCGGCCGGCGGCGTGCCCAGGGCGCTGACGAAGACGCGTGGATTGAACTGGAACATGACCTCGATCAGGGCCTGGTTCTGCTCGGCCGTGAAGCGGGTCTCGCCCAGGCGGCCCTGGGGGTCGCCGCGGTCGGTGTCAACCTCGGGCACGTCATAGCGTGCCATCATGTCGTCGAGGAATGCGGTGTGCTCGGGCGGCAGCAGGTCGTCCAGGGATTGTCCCTCGGTCTGGGCCTGAAAATTGTCGGTGAGCAGCAGGTCGACCCCGTAGGGCCGTTCACCGAGTTGGGCCTCGATCCATTCGAGATCGCTGGCCAGTTCCTCCGGGCTGTGGATGGCGCCGCCCAGGACGCCGATGCCGCCGGCCTTTGAAACCTCGACGACGACGTCACGGCAGTGGGCAAAGGCAAAGATGGGGAAGTCGATTCCCAAACGGGCACAGATTTCCGTGGGCATGTTTGCTGCTCCTCCTGGCACCATCATAGAACGAATTCTTTGCTAGCCGAAATCGGACGTTTGTCTTTGGATCAGTGGCCAGGTAATAATTGACATCGCGGTCGTTTTGTTAGACTCTCCCGCTTTCACAAACAAGCGAGTTAGATTCCCATGGCAGTTGATGAAACAGGCCTAACCAAAGGTCAGATCCGCAAGCTCAATGCGCTGCGCAAATCGATCGGCGACGATCTTGCCAGCGATGCTTTCTCCAAATGGCTGAAGCTCCAGACCAAGGCCAGCAAGGCTCCGGCCCCCGATGCGGTGGCCGAGAAGATCGCCAAGGCCTTGAAGTCCTACGAAAAAGACAAGAGCTTCAACCTCGGCCGCTACGGCTACAAAGTTACGCGTTCCAAGGGCCGTGGCGTCGTCAAGGGCGGTTTTTCCGTCAGCCGTATCGGCAAGTAATCGGCGTCACACCGATAAGGCAAATTGCGACTACGGAGTTGGCGGCGGTTCAGGATAACCGTCGCGGCTCCGTTGTTGCGTCTGGCGGCGTTTCTCCAGGTGACGTTTTATCAAGCGCCAATAAATCAGCCCGTTTAGAACAAGAACAGAAATCCCCATAGCCACGAATCCCCAGCGGGGAAAGCTGCCTAACAGAACCTCGGGATAGAGCAGCGGCAGCAGGTATTGCTCGATGAAGCTTGTTTCGTACCCCGCCAACGCACCCTGGCGGCGCAAATGATTCTCGAGATACGTCAGCGGGCAGATCCAGCCCAGAAGCTCGATGCCGCCGCCCCAGACAAAGGCCGGCAGGTGCAGCCAGGCCAGCTTGGGCCAGCGCCAGACAAAAAAGCCGCCGGCCACGACGAAAACCACGAAGCCCAGGTGCACGGCCAGCACCAGATCGGCGAGCAGACGCGCCAGCATCAACCCACCACCACGCCAAAGGCCAAAAGGCCCTGGGCGGTACAATAGCTGGTCCAGACGAAGGGGCCGGCGCCCGGCAGCGGCCCGCGGAATTTATTGGCCGCCAGCACGGCATCCGAAGCCACGAACGCCAGCGCCCCCAGCGCCACCCAAGGCGTGGCGAAATCGGCCAGCAACGCGGCCAGCGCCATGGCCACGATGACCGCCACATAGGCGGCCACGGGACCGCGCAAGCCCCCCAGGGTGGGCCACAGCCAGGCCAGCACGCCGCCGGCCGCGACGACCACGGCCAGGGCGGCAACGGTGGCCGCCGGCCCCGGCCACCAGGGCGTTTCGACGTGGCCCACGAAGATGGCGCCGTAGGCCACATGGGCCAGCAGGAAGGAAGCCAACCCGGCGCGAAACCTCCCTTCGCTCTCGCCCACCAGAAACACATCGCCTGCCGTTGACAGCACCAACGCTGCCAGCAGCAGCCAGCCGTCGAACCCGTCCAGCAGCCCCCGCAGCAGCAACCAGACCAGCAGCAACGCCAGCCCCCCGACCGTCGATCCCTTGACCAGGGCCCGGCCCCGATAGGAGCTCTCGCCCGAGGCCAGATAGCCGAGCGCCCCGGCCAACGAGAGACCCAGGATTCCCAGCTCCGTTGTCCCCAATGTGCGCCAGATTTCCGTCCCGCCGGCCATGCCGTTATTTGAGGCCGCGTTTGGCAATCGGGGCAAGGGGCGATATTGTCATGATGTGATAATCAATATATAATTTTCTTATTAAACGGGCATAATAAGCATCAAGAACCCTTATCGTTCGTTTTCCAGGGGTTTCGGCGAACTTTTTGGCTGAGCGCCATGGCGCCGATGAAAGGGAGGCTGAATTGGATTACGACCCCTCGAGGAAATCCCTTCTCGATCCCGGCGCCGCCAGGGATTTTTTCCCCAACGGCCGGCCTGACGACGAAGCGGCGCTGGGCGCCGAAATGTCGCGTCTGGCCTATTGCCGGGACGAAAGCGTCGTCGGCGGTGTGCTGGCCGGAATCGGCTATTCCGAGTTTTGCACCTTCGACCGGGGCGGCAGCCAGGCCCTGATGGCCTGGGATGGCCCCCCCGCCGTCCTGGCCTTTCGCGGTACCGAAGCGGACGATCCCACCGACATCATCGACGATGCCCTCTTTCTGCCGGAACCCTGGCCGGCGGGGGGCAATGTGCACATGGGTTTCGCCGGTGCCTTCGAGCGCATCTGGCCCGAAATCGAGCCGCAACTGGCTGGCGCCGGCCCTATCCTGTTCACCGGGCACAGCCTGGGTGCTGCTCTCGCCACCCTGGCGGCCAGCCGGCAGCCGTGTGCCGGCCTTCTCACCTACGGCTCGCCCCGGGTCGGCGACAGGGACTTCGGCCAAGCCCTGGCCGGGCAGCGCATCCGCCGCTTCGTCAATTGCTGCGACCTGGTCTGCCGGGTACCGCCCGAGCCCTACCGCCACGTTGGCGAGCTTCACTACATCGACCGCGACCGCCGACTGAACGTCTCCCCCGATCCGGAAGCGATTGAATCCGAGCAGTGGCGGGCACACCTCGAATACACGGTCCTGTGGGCCTGGCGCTGGGGCAACCTGGTGGTCCGCGACCTCGCCGACCACGCCCCCGTCAACTATTCCGGGGCGCTGCTCTAGGCGCCACGGGCGCTTTGTTGGGGCTTTCATGGCGGATGACCTCGAACCCACGGAACCCGAACGCCGCCTCATCGAGGCCGCCGCCAAGGGCGAGGTAACCGACTACGCAGTGGCTGAGGAAACCGCCGACGACCCGGCCAACGGCGCCGATTGGGGGGACGACCGCAGACTGCGCGCCGGGATCATTTACGCGCTTTGCCTTGGCAGTAATGACGAGTGGCCGGTTCACGCCAAAGGTGTACGCGTCCGCGGCGCCCGCATCGCCGGCCGTCTGGATTTCGAGGACGCCATATTGGAGTGTTCCCTGGCACTCGCAGACTGCTTCATCGAGCAGGAGATGGTCTTGCTCGGCGCCGAGGGGCGGTCCTTGAATCTGGCCGGCAGTCTCGTTCGGAACATAAGAGCCGACCGCTTCAAGACATCGGGCGGCGTATTTCTCAGAAACGGTTTTCGCGCCAAGGGCGAAGTGCGCCTTTTGGGCGCGGATATCGGCGGCAACCTGGATTGCTCAAACGGCAGTTTCGAAAACGCGGACGGCAATGCCCTCTTCGCTGATCGTCTCAAGACGGCCGGCAGCGTTTTCCTCAGTGACAACTTCAGCGCCAAGGGCGAAGTGCGCTTTTTGGGAGCGGATATCGGTGGCAGCCTGTATTGCTTAAACGGCAGTTTCGAAAACGCGGACGGCAATGCCCTCTCCGCCGATGGTCTCAAGACGGCCGGCGACGTCTTCCTCCGTGACAACTTCAGCGCCAAGGGCGAAGTGCGCCTTTTGGGCGCGGATATCGGCGGCGACCTCTCTTGCGTTGGCGGCCATTTTTCGAACCCTGGCAGCGATGCCCTCTCCGCTGAGAGGGCAATAATTAGTGGCGTATTCTTTCTTGGCGAATTTGCCTCACCGGTAGAGGGAACGATCAACCTCGCACATGCCGAGGCAGGCGTTCTGGCCGATGACGAGGCGGGTTGGCCGGCGCCCGGAAACCTTGTCCTGGATGGCTTCGTCTACGGGGCCATCGCTGGAAAGGCGCCAACCGCTGCGGCAAAAAGGCTCGATTGGCTCAAGCGGCAGCCGGCCGGCGATTTCCGGCCGCAGCCTTACGTCCAGCTCGCCAAGATACTGCGGGAGATGGGGCATGAACGCGATGCCCGCGAGGTTTCGATTGCCCGGCAGGAAGCCTGGATCGGGAGTGGCGACCTGGGCTGGCGAGGCAGGATCTGGCACCGCTTCCTCGGCCTCACCATCGGCCACGGCTACAAACCCTGGAAGGTGCTTTGGTTTTTCCTTGGCATCGTCATCCTCGGCAGTATCGTTTTCGGCTTGGCGGAGTACGCAGGCTTGATGGTGCCGGCCAAGGAACGGGTCTATCTCGACGCGCGCTACCCGGAACTGCCGCCCGAATACCCGCGTTTCCAACCCCACCTCTATTCCCTCGACGTCTTCCTGCCGATCGTCGATTTGCACCAGGAGAGTTTTTGGCTGCCCAAGGCGGGGACGGGCTGGGGTTGGGCGGTGATGGCTTATTTATGGCTGCACATTCTGCTCGGCTGGGTCCTGACCACGGTGGCCGTGGCCGGGCTCACGGGTCTGGTGCGCAGGGACTGACGCGCCCGGGCCTGGCTGCCGTGGCCCGGCCCGGTGCGATACCGGCCCTCAGCCCAAATCGCGCAAATCATTAACCCGTTTGGCCTTGCCGATGGAGCGTTCGATCTCGTTCTGCCCTGCTATGCGGACCTTTGCGCTGACCCCGATCAGGCCCTTGATGCGGTCAGCCACGTCGCCGGCGCAGGCCGCCTTGTCGGCCTCGCCGGCGCCCGCCAGCTCGGGCTTCATCTCGACCGCCACGGTGAGCTGGTCGAGCGGGCCCTCGCGCCGCACCTCGAGGATGTAGTGCGGCGATAGGCGCTCGTCGGCCAGCAGGATTTCCTCGATCTGGGTGGGGAAGACGTTGACGCCGCGGATGATCAGCATGTCGTCCGACCGTCCCGTCACCTTGGCCATGCGGCGCATGCTTCGGGCCGAGCCGGGCAACAGCCTGGTCAGGTCGCGGGTGCGGTAGCGGATGATGGGAAAGGCTTCCTTCGAGAGGCTGGTGAAGACCAGCTCGCCCTCTTCGCCGTCGGGCAGCACGGCGCCTGTCTCGGGGTCGATGACCTCGGGGTAGAAGTGGTCCTCCCAGATGTGCAGGCCGTCCTTGGTCTCGATGCATTCGCAGGAAACGCCGGGGCCCATGACCTCGGAAAGGCCGAAGATGTCGATGGCATCGAGGCCGACGCGGGCCTCGATCTCGCCGCGCATGGCCTCGGTCCAGGGCTCGGCGCCGAAGATGCCGATGCGCATGCTTGATTCCCGCGGGTCCAGGCCCTGGGCCTCGAACTCGTCGGCCAAGGCCAGCATGTAGCTCGGCGTCACCATGATGACGGCGGGCTTGAAGTCGGTGATCAGCTTGATCTGGCGCTCGCTCAGGCCGCCCGACACCGGCACCACGGTGCAGCCCAGGCGCTCGGCGCCATAGTGCGCCCCCAGGCCGCCGGTAAACAGGCCATAGCCATAGGCGATATGGACCAGGTCGCCGGGCCGGCCGCCGGCGGCGCGGATCGAGCGCGCCATCAGATTGCTCCACATGTCGAGGTCGGCCTGGGTATAGCCCACCACCGTGGGATTGCCGGTGGTACCGGAGGAAGCATGGATGCGCACGACTTGCTCTCGCGGCACGGCGAACATGTCGAAGGGGTAGTTGTCGCGAAGGTCGGTCTTGACGGTGAAGGGGAACTTGGCGAGATCGGCCAGATCGTGCAAGTCTTCGGGGTGCACGCCGGCCTGGTCGAAGGCGGTTTTGTAGTGCCCGACGTTGGCGTAGACGTGGCCCAGCGTCCACTTCAGGCGCTCGAGCTGCAAGGCCGAGATTTCGTCGCGGCTGGCTATCTCGATGGGATCGAGCTCGCCCTTCTCCGGGGCCCGGTTGTCTGCTCTCATGGCTGGCCCCTAGTCGAGGCGTTCGATAAGCGCCGCGATGCCCTGGCCGACGCCGATGCACATGGTGCAAAGCGCCAGGCGGCCGCCGCTGCGCTCGAGCTGGTAGAGCGCCGTGGTGGCGAGGCGCGTGCCGCTCATGCCCAGGGGGTGTCCCAGCGCTATGGCGCCGCCCTGGGGATTGACGTTTTCGGCATCGTCGGCGAGACCCAGGTCGCGGGTTACCGCCAGGGCCTGGGCGGCGAAGGCCTCGTTGAGTTCGATCACGTCGACCTCGGCGATCTTGAGGCCAAGGCGATCCAAGAGCTTGCGTGAGGCCGGGGCCGGCCCCATGCCCATGATGCGGGGCTCGACGCCGGCCGTGGCCATGCCCACGACGCGGGCCCGGGCGGTCAGGCCGTAGCGCTCCACCGCCGCTTCGGAAGCCAGCAGCAGCGCCGCGGCGCCGTCGTTGACGCCCGAGGCATTACCGGCCGTTACCGTGCCGCCTTCGCGAAACGGCGCCGGCAGCTTGGCCAGACCTTCCAGCGTGGTCTCTGGCCGGGGGTGTTCGTCGTGCTCGACGACGATGTCGTCACCGCGGCGTTGGGGGATGGTCACCGGCACGATCTCGGCGGCGAAGTGGCCGGCCTCGCGGGCGGCCCCGGCGCGCTGTTGGCTGCGTTGGGCAAAGGCGTCCTGGTCGGCCCGGGAGATCTGGAATTCCTGGGCCACGTTCTCGGCCGTCTCGGGCATCGAATCGACGCCGAACTGGCTCTTCATCAGCGAGTTCACGAAGCGCCAACCCATGGTGGTGTCGTAGATCTCGGCCTGGCGTGAAAAGGGCGTCTCGGCCTTGGCCATGACGAAGGGCGCCCGGCTCATGCTCTCGACGCCGGCCGCGATCACCAGCTCGGCCTCGCCGGTCTTGATGGCGCGCGCACCCGAGCCCACGGCATCGAGGCCGGAGCCGCAGAGCCGGTTGATGGTGGCGCCCGGAACCTCGGTGGGCAGGCCGGCCAGCAGCGCCGCCATGCGGGCCACGTTGCGGTTGTCCTCGCCGGCCTGGTTGGCGCAGCCCATGAGCACCTCGTCGACCTGGTCCCAGGCCACGTCGGGGTTGCGTTCCATCAGGGCCTTGATGGGCAGCGCCGCCAGGTCGTCGGTGCGCAGCTTGGCAAGGCCGCCGCCGTAACGTCCGATGGGCGTACGCACGGCATCGCAAATGAAGGCTTCGGTCATGAGGTTGGTCCCTCCGGGCTGTCGACGACTTTGGCGCGGTACGAGGTGCCGCGAAAGAGCGCCACGATGTCGCCATGTTGGTTGCTCACGGTGACATCATAAACGCCGGTGCGGCGCGAGCGCGAGCGTTCCTCGCAGACGGCGGTGAGCAGGTCGCCGACCGTTGGGGCCTGTCGGAAGGCGATGGTTGCTTCGATGGCCACAGAGATCGGCGCCGCCGAATTACAGGCGTAACCGAAGGCGGAATCGGCCAGGGTGAAGAGAAACCCGCCGTGCAGAGACTGGTACTGATTGAGCATGTCCTCGCGCACCGTCATGCGCGTCACGGCCCGGCCCGGGCCGGGCTCTTCGAGGCTGATGCCGAGGAGGCCGCCGGCGGTGTGGATCTTGAAAGCAGTGTCGGTAGTATCCGGCATCTCAGCGCCCCGTGAAGACGGCTTTGCGCTTTTCGATAAAGGCCGTCACGCCTTCGCGGAAATCCTCGGTGGCGAAGGCGGCGACCTGGCTGTCGCGCTCGACGTCGAGTTGTGCCGCCATGTCGTTGTCGAGTGAGACCTCCAGCGCCTGTTTCATGATGGCGATGGCCCGGGTGGGCTGTTTGGCCAGGCGCCGGGCCAGGCCCATGGCCTCGTCCATCAGCGCCTCGTCGTCGACGCACTTCCAGATCAGGCCCCATTCGGCGGCCCTCTCGGCCGGCAAGGGCTCGCCCAGCATGCAAAGCGCCCGGGCCCGGGCCGGCCCGATCAGGCGGGGCAGGTAGTAAGTGCCGCCGGCATCGGGAATGACGCCGATGCGCACGAAAACCTGGATGAATTCGGCCGAACGCGCGGCCAGCACGATATCGCCGACCAGGGCGAAATTGCAGCCCGCCCCGGCGGCGATGCCGTTGACGGCGACGATGACCGGCAGCTCCAGGGCGCGCAGGCGCTTGATCAATGGGTGGTAGTCGTCATCCAGGACGGCGGCCGCGTCTAGTTCGGCACCTTTGGCGATTTTCCCGGCCACGCCGGCCAGATTGGCACCCGAACAAAAGGCCCGTCCGGCGCCGGTGATGACCAGGGCACGGAGATCGGCGTCGCCCTCGATGGCGTCCATGGCGTGGCGCAGCTCGGCGTGCATGGCGTCGGTGAAGGCGTTGAGGCTGTCGGGCCGGTTGAGCGTGATGACGGCAACGCCGTCGTTGCTTTCAAAGCGGATGGTTTCGAAGTCCATGATTTTCCCGAGAGTGGTCTAGGGCAAGGGTTGCTCACAATAATCGCCGGGCCGGGCGGGGGCAACGCCAGCGGTTGCGCCGCCCTTGCCGCCGCCCTAGTTTCAGGCGGTCCCCATGCGGAGAGAAATAATGGCCAGCGTCTACGCCTTCGAGGGCATCGTCCCGGTGGTCGATCCCTCGGCCTACCTGCATCCCCGGGCCGTGCTGATCGGTGATGTCATCGTCGGGCCGCACTGCTACATCGGTCCCGGAGTCTCGCTGCGGGGCGATTATGGCCGCATTGTCATCGGTGGCGGTTCCAACGCCCAGGACAACGTCGTCATGCATAGCTTCCCGGCCGCCGAGACGCAGGTCGGCGAGGACTGCCATATCGGCCACGGCGTGGTGCTGCACGGCTGCAGGCTCGGGACCAACGTGCTGGTGGGTATGAACGCCGTGGTCATGGATGGCGCCCAGGTCGGCGACGACTGCTTCATCGGCGCGCTCGCCTTCGTCAAGGGCAACGACGAGATCCCGCCCCGCAGCCTGGCGGCCGGCATTCCGGCCCGGGTGGTGCGCGAACTCAGCGAAGACGACGTGTCGCGAAAATCCCGCGGCACGGCCCAGTACCAATGGCTGGCCCGGCGCTGTTGGCAAGGCCTGGTGGCCTGTGAGCCGCTTAGCGAGATCGAGGCCGACCGGCCCAGCGCCCGGTGGGACGAAAGCATCCGGCCGTTGCATGAAAAACCAAATGTCGAGTAGAGGAAGCGACATGGACATGGATGCCCATCTGAACGAGACCGAACGCGCCGTCGTCGAACGCGCGCGCCTTTTCGCCCGGGACGAAATAGCGCCCAAGGCGCCGGGCTGGGCGGTGACGCGCGAGGTGCCGCTGGAGACCACGAAAGCGGCGGCCGAGGCCGGGCTTTGCGGCCTGGTGGTGCCGGAAGCCGACGGCGGCAGCGGCCTCGGTATAAGCGCCATGGCCCGGGTCGTCGAGGAACTGGCGGCGGTCGACTTCGGTTTTCCCTTCGGCCTGGTGGTGCACAACAACCTGGCCGGCTCCATCGCCCGTAACGGCAGCGACGAACAGCGCCGGCGCTTTCTGCCCGATATGCTGGCGGCCCGGCGCATCGGCGCCTTTTTGCTCACCGAACCCGGCAGCGGCAGCGATGCGGCGGCGATCGCCACGCGGGCCGAGCGTGACGGCGAGGGCTGGGTGCTGAACGGCGAAAAGGCCTGGATCACCAATACCGTCACGGCCGAAGTGCTTTCGGTCTATGCCCAGACCGACCCCGCGGCCGGCTGGCGCGGCATCGCCTGCTTTCTGGTCGATGCCGATACCCGGGGTGTGAAACGCGGGCCTACCTACGAGATGATGGGCTGCCATGCCGCCGGCGTCGGTGGCTTCCGCTTCGAGGATTGCCGGATCGGCGAGGCCGATCTTTTTCTGGCGCCGGGCGAGGCCTTCAAGGCGGCGCTTTTTGGCATCGATATCGCCCGCATCATCGTGGCCGCCGGCTGCTGCGGCATGTTGCGAACAGGCATCGACACGGCGCTCTCGTATGCCATGCAGCGCCGCGCCTTCGGCCAGGCCACGGCCGACTTCCAGGGCCTGCAGTGGATGCTGGCTGACGCCGAGACCGACTGGCGGGCGGCGCGCTTGCTCACAGTCGAGGCCGGGCGGCTGCATGACGCCGGCGATCCGAGGGCGCCGCTGGCGGCGGCCCACGCCAAGAAGTTCGCCCCCCGCATCTGCCTTGCCCGCCTGGCCGATTGCATGCAGGTCATGGGCGCCGCCGGCTACAGCCATGACTACCCTTTGGCCCGCCACCTGGCGGCGGCCAAGATGGCCCAAATCGTCGATGGCACGACGGAGATTCAGAACGTGGTCATCAGCCGCGCCATGCGGAAGGCGGCGGGGTAATCCGCCGGCGCCTCCTTAGCGCAGCGGGAAGCCCATATCCTTCAGAATTTGGGAAAGTTTTTCGCGCCCGCTTATTGCTGAAATCGCTCCCAGCCGGTCGATCACACGCTCGGTCCAGGTGCTTTGCGCCATCTCGTGGCGGCCTGAAAAGTCGGCCATCTTTTGGTCGTAGGCGGCGCGCAGCCGAGGCTCGTCCGGATTGCCGTATTTCTCCCGAAAGAGAACAGCCGGCTGCGACAGGCGGGGTTTCACCTCGTTGGTGACATCGGCGGTGGCATATCCGACGCACAGGCCGAACATGCTCATGCAGCTGGCGGGCAGGCCCAGCAATTCCTTGACCTGGATCGGGTCGTTGCGCAGCGAGCCGATGTAGACGGTGGACAAGCCCAGCGATTCGGCTGCCACCACCGCGTTCTGGGCCGCCAGCGCGGCATCGATGGCGGCTACCAGGAAGGTCTCCAGGTAGGGGATGACCTCCAGCTCGATTCCTTCTTCGGCGCCGAGCCGCTGGTGGCGCGAAACATCGGCCAGCCAGACCAGAAATAGCGGGCACTCCATGATGTGTTTCTGGTTGTTGGCGAGTTTCGCCATCGCCGCCTTGGTGGCACCATCCTTCACCGCGACCACCGACCAGGTCTGCATGTTGGAACTGGTGGCGGCGGACTGCGCCGCCGCGATCAAGGTCTCGAGCGTGCCCTCGGGCAAGGCCTCGGACTTGTAGCCCCGGATCGAGCGATGCGAGAGCAGCAGCTCGATATGCTCGTTCCAGGGACCCGCGGCAGGAATGGCATCAGGGCCGTATCGCTTGGCCAGAGCTGCCGATTTCAACTGTCCCTTTGGCACGGAAATATTCATCGCTTCGTCCCGATGGCTATGGCGTCGAATGCGTTACCCTCATCTTACCCTATGGTTGTCACCCCACGGTAGCAACTGCGCACCAGGCAAAAGGCGGCAGGATTGGGGGATCTGGGGGCTATCTCGCGATGATCTGCAGCGCCACGTAGGGAACCAGATTGAAGACCAGAATGGCGATCTTGTAGAGCCCGAGGAAGGCATAGAGGACCACGTCGAAGGCCTCGCGCGAGAGGTGGAACATTTGCCCGTGCCAAAGGTATACAAAATCCGAGAGCGCGATGATCATGATGATCGATAGGATCAGCAGGGCGACGTTGATGATGGTGCACCACTTGAAAAAGGCTGTCGCAGACCGGGTATCCATGATGTTTCTCCCGTCATTTAGCCAGGAACGCTTCATAACTGTGCCTCGCGACGCCCGGATTCAAGATTACGGGCGGCCGGGCCGGGCAGCGATATGACGGCCATCCGGGAAATCTCGGGTAGACTGCCTCGAGCAGCCCCGTGATCGAGGAAACCGCGATGATCCCCGCCAAGCCGTTGGCAAACCCGCCCAGCCACGAAGTCATCAGCCGTGCCATGCGGAAAGCGGCGGGGTAGGGGAGGCCTTCGCCCATGTCGGATCTGCCAGGCAGCGTGATTTTTCACGAACACGGCCCCCGCGAAGGCTTTCAATTGGAAAGCCGCCAGTATCCCCTCGAGAAGCGGGTGGCGCTTATCGAAGCAATCGCCGCGGCCGGCGTCTCGCGCATCCAGGCCGCCTCGTTCGTCAATCCCAAGCTGGTGCCGACCATGGCCGACAGCCGGGAATTGTTCGCCGCCATCAGAAAACGTCCCGGTACCCGCTATACGGCGCTGGCGCTCAATCCCTGGGGTTTCGAACAAGCCCTCGAGGTGCCCCAGGTCGACCACCTGGGTTCCGTCGTGCTCTACGCCTCCAACGGATTCTGTCTGGCCAACAACAATTGCAGCAAACAGGAAGCCCGCGCCCGCCTGCAGCAGTGGACCGAACTTTACGACCGCCACCAGGTCGCCTTGGAGCAAGTCTACGTATTGTCGGCGTTCGGCGACAATTTCGAGGGCGAGGTGCCGCTTTCCGACGTCATGGAGGAAGTCCGCCACACCGTCGAATTGTGCCGCCAACAGGGCCGCGCGCTGCCCCGCATCGACCTCGACGACAGCATGGGCTGGGCCGATCCGCACAGCATTCGGACACGCATCGGCGCCGTCCGCGAGGCCTATCCGGAACTGGAAGTCGGTCTCCATCTGCACGACAGCCGGGGGCTCGGCGGGGCTTGCGTTTTTGCCGCGCTGGAGCTGGGCGTGCGCCATTTCGACAGCTCCATCGGCGGCCTCGGCGGCTGCCCCTTCGCCCGCCACAAGAACCGCGCCGCCGCGGGCAACATCTGCACCGAAGACATGGTGCACCTCTGCCACGAGCTCGGCGTTGAGACCGGCATCGATCTCGACGCCCTGATCGCAGCCGCCGGACTGGCCGAAGACATCGTCGGCCGGCCGCTGATGGGCCGGGTCATGCATTCCGGCTCGCTCAGCGAATACCGGGCGGCAGGGTCGGGCTGATATCACCGCTCTCCGCCACCTTTCAGGGCCGCTTGAAAGCGGCCGTCCCGGCCGCCACATATAGCTCGTCTCTTGCTCCCGGCGGGGCGAGCCGGGGCGGAACCAACATGCGCAAACAGAAACCCAGCCGGACCGCGCTCAAGATCGCCATGGCGATCGTCACCCTTTCGGCCAAGCCCCGGATGGCGGCCGTGATTCCCGCGGGAGCGGTGGAAGCCACGGAAAAACTGCTGGTCGCCTCCGGTGCCGTGAGCGAGAGGATCGTGCGCTGGGCCCGGACCCGGCGCATGGCTTCGTTCTACGACGCCTTCGACTGGATGCTGCCCGGCATGTTCGCATCGCTGGGCCAGCGCAAGGCCTTTTGCGAGCGCCAAGTGAGGGACGGCATCGCCGCTGGCGCCACCCAGGTGCTGGTGCTGGGCGCGGGTTACGACACGCTGGGCTGGCGGCTTGCGCCCGAGTTCCCCGGGGTACGCTTCCATGAGATCGACCACCCGGCCACGGCCCGCCTCAAGAGGAGGGGCATCGAGGCGCTGGGGCGGCGGCCCAACCTGGTGCTCGCCGCCGAGGATCTGGGGGAGCGGCAGCTTTCCGAGGTCCTGGCCGAGCTGCCGGGGTGGGATTCCAGTGTCGCTGCCGTCTTCGTGGCCGAGGGCTTGGTGATGTACCTGCCGCCGCAGGCGGTGCCGGAACTCTTTCGCCAATGTGCCGCCGGCTCTGGTCCGGGAAGCCGCATCGCCTTCACCTACATTCCCACTGGCGCCGACGGCCGGCCCGACGTCGGGCCTTGGAGCGGGTTGATGCTATGGCTGCAGGGAGCCGTGGGCGAGCCCTGGACGTTCAGCATCCGGCCCCAAGAGCTCGGGCCCTTCCTGGCGGCGGCGGGCTGGCGCGATGCTTCGGCGACAGCTTTCGGGGCCGGTAAGCGCGGCGTCGAATACTACGCCGCGGCGGTCTTGCATAATGCGGTAGACTGACGCCGGCAGTTCCGGAACCAGGAGATCGCCATGATCCCGGCCAAACCGATGGCAACCCTGCCCACCCATGAAGTCACCAACATGCCGCCCCACCTCGGCGACCAGGACCTGTGGCGGAACGACAGGGCCTTGCGCGAGGGCGTGGAGCGCGAGGGCGGCGGCTGGGCGGGGGAGAAGCTGGCCGCCTTCGGCAAGCTCGCCGGCGCCGCCGGGACCTTCGAGAAAGCCGACCAAGCCAACCGCCATGGGCCCGAAATCCGCGCCTTCGACCGCCATGGCATGCGCATCAACCAGGTCGAGTTCCATCCCGCCTATCACGACCTGATGGCGCTCGCCATCGAGAACGAGGTGCCGAACTTCGCCTGGCGCCACGAGGGGGCCGGTGCCCAGGTCGGGCACGCGGCGCTCACCTACATGCTCAATCAGGCCGAAGGCGGCGTGCTTTGCCCCATGGCCATGAGCTATGCCGTGGTGCCGCCGCTTAAGCAGAGCCCGGGCGTCGGCGACGACTGGATCCCCAGGCTGTTGTCGACGTCCTACGACCCCCGCGATTTTCCGGTGGAGCAGAAATCCGGTGCCACCATGGGCATGTTCATGACCGAGAAGCAGGGCGGCTCGGATGTGCGCAGCAATTCGACCGGGGCTCGGCCGCTGGGCGCGGCCACCGGCGAGGGCGCCGAATACCGCCTCACCGGCCACAAGTTCTTCTGCTCGGCACCGATGTCGGACGCCTTCCTCACGCTGGCCTATGCCGAAGGTGGGCTTTCCTGCTTTCTGGTGCCGCGCTGGGGGCCCGACGGCGAGCGCAACAACCTCTTCCTGCAGCGCCTCAAGGATAAGCTCGGCAACCGCTCCAACGCGTCTTCGGAGATGGAGCTCCAGGACTCCTGGGGCGTCATGGTGGGCCAGGAGGGCAGGGGCGTGCGCACCATCATCGACATGGTCCAGGGCACCCGGTTCTACTGCTGCTTCTCGTCGGCCGCGCTGATGCGGCAGGGGCTGGTCCAGGCGCTGCATCACACCAGCCACAGGCTGGCGTTCCAGAAGAAACTGCTTCAACAGCCCCTGATGCGGAACGTGCTGGCCGACCTGGCCCTCGAGGCCGAAGCGGCCCTGGTGCTGACGCTGCGCCTGGCCCGGGCCATGGACCAACGCGCCGGCGACGAAGGCGCCGCGGCGCTGGCGCGAATCGGCACGGCGGTGGGCAAGTACTGGATCTGCAAGCGTGCGCCGGGGCACGTCTTCGAGGCCATGGAGTGCCACGGCGGTCCCGGCTACATCGAGGAATCGATCCTGCCCAGGCTCTACCGCGAGGCGCCGGTCAACAGCATCTGGGAGGGCTCGGGCAACGTCATGTGCCTCGACGTGCTGCGCGCCATGCTGCGCGAGGAGGCCGCCGTACCGGCCATCCTGGCCGAGCTCGAGGCGGCCCGTGGCGGCAACGCCGCCCTCGATGCCGCCGCCGCGGCGCTGGCGGATGAGCTTGCCCGGCCCGAGGATCTGGAACTGCGCGCCCGGGGCGTGACGGAATTATTGGCCATCACTTTGCAGGCCGCATTGTTGGTACGCCACGCCCCGGCCGCCGTGGCCGACGCCTTTTGCGCCTCACGCCTGGGCTCGCGCTGGACCGGCGCCTACGGTGCCCTGCCGGCGGGCCTCGATTTCGACGCCATCATCGAGCGCGCCGTTCCGGATTCATAGGATCCCGGGGGCCAAAATGGGGCACCTGCCTTGGCTCCCGAATGTACCCGTCACCCTTTCCCCGCGAACCTGAAGCCGGGGAAGACGTGGGGTTTTTTTGACTGCCCGGGATGAGACCAAGGATCGTGAGAATTGCCGCCAAAGATTATGTGCCAAACCATTGGCTTGGCCAGCAGTCCCTGACTGTCTCGTTCTGGATAAATTTCGTGCTGCTACGCGCCGCAATCGTCGGCGTGGAGGTATTGTTTCTCACCCGTTTTGTCGAAGGTGTTTCCTTAGAAATCATCATATCCAGTATTTTGATTTTCGTGGCTGATCTCGTCATTATTTTATGGCAATTTGTTGGAGTGATTCGATCTTGTGACAGGTATCAATCCTCCTATGGATCTGTTTCGGCGGTGTGGGGTGTGTATTTTGGCATTGTCATGGGCTTGCTTTTCGCTATCGTAATTGTTTTCATATTCGTCCAGAACATCAGCGTTAGACGCGACAAATATTCCTTGAGCACCTTGTGGGAACGGGAGCGTACAGCCAAGTACGCACTGACCCTTGCGGAAAAGGGAGACTACCTATACTTGAAAGGCAGCTTCGAGTTGGGGGTCACCAAAGCTCTGAAGAAGCTTTTACAGGAAAACTCCCATGTCAAAGGCATCGTCTTGGCCAGTCCGGGGGGAAACACTTTTGCAGGGCGGGGCGTTGCCAGGGTCATTCGCGACCATGGCCTGAATTCCTATGTTTTCGCAGACTGCTTTTCCGCCTGCACCCTTGCTTTCATCGCTGGGGTGAAGCGAACTCTTGGGCCGAACGGCAGGTTGGGATTCCACCGGTATGGGCTTGACGCGGACTATCAAGTGCCGTTTGTCGATATAGAGGAAGAGCAGAGCACTGACAGGGAATTTTTCAAGCTACAGAATATCAAGAACGCCTTCTTGAAAAAAGTCTTCGCAACTTCGCATTCGGAGCTATGGATTCCCGATAGGCAAGAGCTGTTGGAAGCAGGAGTTGTTCACAAAGTCGATGCAAGGCTTCCGGTGGAATAACCCCGCCCGCAATCATAAACAAGCTGATCCCGAGGGTACGATTCGGCCCCGTCGAACGTCTATGAAATGCCCTATTCCGCCGCCTGGGCAGCCAATGCCGCCTCGGTCTCGGGTGAAAGGTAGGCGCCCTGGCGCAACAGCTCGCGCTGCACGAGCTGGGCATCGAGCTCACGCGGCAGGATCCCCGCATCCGCCGCCAACGCCGCTGCCACGCCGGCGGCGTGGCCGGTCATCCAGCACTGCGGCACCTCGCGCAGGAAGGAGTGCGAACTGGCGTCGCAGGCGATGTGGCGGCCGGCGGCCAAAACGCCGTCGATAGCGGCCGGCGTGAGCGCCCCCAGCGGCACCGAGATGTTGGGCGTCTCGGGCGCGAGCGAGGTAGAGACGCCGATCTCGTCGGGCCACACACGGCCCTCGTCCCACTGCCCCCGGCTGACCTGGTTCAGGCCGATCAGGCGGCGGCTGTGGCGCACGCCGATCTGCGGCGCGCCCAGCATGAGGAAGGCGTTCTCGAAGCCCGGCGCGTTTTGGCGATAGAAATCGAGATGGCCGACGGTGAGCCGGCGCGACTGGATTTCGACTTCGCTCAGGTCCTCGACGTCGACGGCGCTGTAGCCCGAAAGCCGGGGCCCCATGAAAAGCGCCACGTCGTTGCGCCACGAAACGAAGGCTTTTTCGAAGAATTTGAGCTGCTCGCGGCCGCGCGCCATGAAGTCCTTGAAGCCCTCGGCATCCTCGAAACGGAAGGGCAGCCAGCGCGCCATGTCGACGCCGCCGAGCAGGAAGGCGGTGTTGATGCAGTGGTGGATGCTGTCCTCGTCGATGTCGTTCTCGAACTCGAGGCCGGCCCGGGCCAGCAGGTCGGCATCGCCCGTGGTGTCGACCACCACCTTGGCCAGGATGGCCCGGCGGCCTTCCTTGCTCTCGAAGATGGCGCCGCGCATGACGCCCTGCTCGACGATGGGCTCGACGGCCCAGGCATGGAAGGTGAGGCGGACGTTCTGCTCCAGCGTAAGTTCCATCGATAGCGTCTTGAGCGCCTCGGGATCGACGGTCGGCGAGAAGGTGACGATGCCATGGTAGGCGGCGGTGCGTTGCGACCAGTAGGCCGCCGTGGCGGCGTCGCGCGAGCCCCAGTCGGCCCGCGACGGGCCCTGCTTGGCCTCCGCCGGCAGGCGTTCGAGGATGTCGTGGGCGATGCCGGAGATGATTTCACGGCCGCTCCAGTCCGTCATGCGGTCGATCCAGATCACCAGTCCGCCGGTCGACAGGCCGCCGAGGTGGTTGTAGCGCTCAACCAGCATGACGTCGGCGCCCAGCCGCCCGGCCGCCACCGCGGCGGCCGTGCCCGAGGGCCCGCCGCCCACCACCAGCACGTCGGTCTCGGCGAACACTGGGGTCTCGCGGGCCGCTTCGCTGATCGTCTTGGCCGGGCGCGGCCGTCGCGGGCCGCGGCCCGCACCGGTGAAAATCTGCACTCCCTGTGTGTCGCTGATGCTGGCGCTCAGGTAATTGCTTTTTTTCATCTCGCCCTCGCACGATTTGAGGAGGTGGCAATATGCTATCAGATGATGCCGGGAAAATCAGGGAAGGGCCAAGCAGATGCCGAAGACGCACGTCCAACTCATTGAAAAACCAACAATAATCTCCGCAGCAGGCAACAAGCCCAAGTCCATCGAGGAGTTCGTCGGCCGCGCCAACTCGGCCACCAGCGAGGTCAGCATCGCCCGCATGCGCAGCCCGGCCGGCTGGCAGGAGCCCCCGGCCAGACCCCGGAATTCGACGAATACACCGTGGTGCTGACTGGCACGTTGCGCGTCGAGACCGGCGATGAAGTGTTCGAGGTCGGCGCCGGCCAGACCATCATTACCCCCAAGGGCAACTGGGTGCGCTATGGCTCGCCCCATGAGGGCGGCGCCGAATATATCGCGGTCTGCCTGCCGGCCTTCGCTCCCGAGACCGTCCACCGCGACGAATAGGCATGTGTCCCGTCGTGGGCAATCATGTGGCCCTGCCGCGTCCGTGCTGATTCGGTTCTAAATCGACGGTTTTATGATATGGAATATTGGGCTACCACTGCGGCAAAAATGTGGATCATCTTGGGGGTATTGGCTGGTCATGACGTTCAAATTTGTTGACCTGGATGTGCGCGGATCGGTCGGTTGGTATCGTTTCAATCGACCGGCAAGAAACTCCGTGGATTGGGAAATGTTGTACGAGCTTGCGCCCGCCTTCGAGGCGCTGCTCGAGGCGGCGGAGGTCAAGGTCATCGTGATCGCCAGCGCGCTGGACGATTACTTCAGCACCGGCGCGGATATCTCGGCTTTCAAGGACGTCGCGGCCGAACGTATGCAAGATTGGGTGCGAGAGACCCAGAAAGTGGCGCAAGTCCTGCGCTCGTCTTCGAAGCCCGTGCTGGCCGCCATCAACGGTGTGGCGGTTGGAGGCGGGCTCGAGATGACGTTTCACGCGGATCTGCGTTTCCTTGCCATTGATGCCCGCCTGGGACAGCCGGAGGTCAATATCGGCTTCATCCCACCCGTCGGTGGCACCCAAGGATTGCTGCGGCTGGTGGGCCGAAGCCAGGCCTTTCGCATGCTCTATGGCGGCCAGGTCATGGAGGCCAAGACGGCGCAGGAGATTGGCTTGGCCGATTTTGTCGTGCCCGTCGACCAACTGGCCAGCGAAGTCCAAAGCTACGCCGACATGTTGGCCAGCAAGCCGGCCAACACCTTGGCGGCCATTCGACGCTGCCTGGTCGATGGTGGCGGGCGGGCTTTTGACGACGGTTTGGAGATCGAGAGGGATCAGGCGTTCGCCCTCGCCGGCCATGCGAATTTCGCGGAAGGTGTTACCGCATTCCTAGAAAAACGAAAGCCTGAATGGCGATAGAGCGAAAGGATCGGGGGGGGAATGCGGGTTGGTGCCGCACCAAGATAACAGCGACCCCTGACGGCGGTGCCGAATACGTTGCCCTCAGCGGCTGCTCAGCACAGCCAGCGCCTCGTCGGCCGCCTCGAGGGTGGTGCGGACATCTTCGTCGCTCAGTTCGCTGCACACGAACCAGGTGCCGCGGCCGGTCGTGCGCACGCCCCGGTGCTGCAGTTCTTCGACGAAGCCGAGGCGCATCGCCTCATCGGAGGCCTTGTAGCCGCGGTAATCGTAGAGCGGCGAAGATGGCGTGAAGAGGGCGGAAAAGACCGTGCCGATGCCCTGGATATGCAAGGGCAGCCCGTGCTTTCGGCCGAGCCCGTCGAGCCCCGCCATGAGGCTTCTGCCGCGGGCCTCCATCGCCGCCAACAGCGCCCCGTCGTCCTCTGCCAGTTCCGCGATGGTTGCCGCGCAGGCCGCCACGCTGGAGGTCAGGCCGTTGTAGGTGCCGCCATGCAGGACGCCGCTGGTCACGCCATCCATGATGTCACGGCGGCCGGCGACGATGCTGATGGCAAATCCGGCCGCCGCCGCCTTGGCGAAAACCGCGAGATCCGGGGTCACGCCGTAGCGCGCCTGGGCGCCCCCCAGCGCGGCCCGGAAGCCGGTGATCACTTCGTCGAAGATCAGCACGATGCCATGTCGGTCGCAAAGCTCGCGCAGGCCTTCGAGATAACCGGGTCGGGGCTCGATGACGCCGGTGTTGCAGGCGATGGGCTCGAGCACGATCGCCGCCAGCTGGTCGGCCCTGGCTGCGACCGTTTCCTCGAGCCGGGCCAAATCGTTGAAGGGCTGCACCACCACGTTGGCGATGGCCGTCTCCGGCTGGCCCCGGCTCTGCCCCACCGTGGCCGGTGCCTCGGGCGGGCCGGCCTCGTTCAAGCCCGGTGTCACGCTGGCCAGAATGTTGTCGGCCCAGCCATGGTACTGGCCTTCGAACTTGAGGATCAGCTCGCGCCCGGTGTGGGCCCGGGCCAGGCGGATGGCGATCTGGTCGGCCTGGGTTCCGGAAATATCGAAACGAACCTGTTCGGCGCAGGGAATGATCTCGCACAATCGCTGGGCCAGGGCCAACTCCGACGAATGAAGGGCTGTGAAGGCCTGGCCTTGATCGAGGCTGGCCCGCACCGCCTCGATCACCCGCCCTGGGCTGTGCCCGAGAATGGCCGGCCCGTTGCCCAGCATGTAGTCGATGTAACGGTTGCCATCGACGTCCCAGACATAGGCGCCCTCGCCGCGCTCGAAACAGAGCGGCACGGGATTGGTCTGATAGCGGAAATTGCTGCTGACGCCACCCGAGAGGACACGGCAGGCCTCATCGTGGATGGCGATTGACTTGTCGTAACGTCCCATTGCCGGCCCCTTCGAGCTGCCGGCTCCCTCCGGCAGGAATTCTCCCCATGCTAATCTATCGGGCGCGTATCTATCGTCCTCTTTTTGGTTCCCCATGTCCGACCAAAACCAAACCCCCGACTTGGCTGCCAGCGCCCACGGCTATCGTTGGGCGGTGCTGGCCGGCGTCTGGCTGGTCTATTTCAGTTTTGGCCTGACCATCGTGACGCTGGCGCCGCTGGTCAGCGTGGTGGGGCAGGATCTGGGGCTCAGCCATTCCCGCATGGGCACGGTGATGGGGGCCTGGCAGCTCGTCTTCATCGCCTCGGCCATACCTTGCGGGGTTCTGCTCGACCGCATCGGGCCGCGGCGCGCGTTGTTGTTGGCGGTGCTGGTCATCGCCGCCTCGGGGGCCTTGCGCGCCGCCGCCGGCGGGCACCTCAGCCTGTTCCTGGCCGTCGCCCTCTTTGGTCTGGGCGGGCCCCTGGTCTCGGTGGGAGCGCCCAAGCTGATCGGCTTGTGGTTCGAGGGCCAGGAACGGCGCTTTGCCATGGGTCTCTATATGACGGGACCGGCCGTGGGCAGCGTGGCCTCGTTGGCGCTGACCAACAGCCTGATGATGCCGCTGCTGGGCGGCAACTGGCGCGCCGTGATGCTGGCCTACGCCGCCGTCGTGTTGGCCGTCGGCCTGGTCTGGCTGGCCGTCACGGCCCATCCCGCCAGCCGGGCCATCGAACAAAGGCTGGCCGCCGAGCCCCGCGAGCCCCAGTTTGCTGCCTTCGCGGAATTGCTGGGGATCCCCGCCGTGCGCATCGTGCTGGCCATGGCCATCGGCATTTTTTTCGTCAACCACGGACTCAACAACTGGCTGCCGGAAATTCTCCGCAGCCACGGCATGGCGGCGGCCGAGGCCGGTTTCTGGGCCGCCATTCCCACCGCCGTGGGCATCATCGCTGCGCCGACCATCCCGCGCCTGGCCACGCCGGCCCGGCGCATGGGCATCCTGGCGGCGCTCTTTCTGCTGGCGGCCGGGGCGACATTGCTGTTGCTCAGCGCCGACGGCGCGCTGCTGGCCGCGGCCCTGGTGATGCAGGGCATGGCGCGGGGCGGCATGATGACCTTGGCCATCCTGATCCTGCTCGACGTTCCCGAAGTGGGATCGCGCCGCACCGGCCTGGCCGGCGGCCTCTTTTTCTCTGCTGCCGAAGTCGGGGGCTCGCTGGGGCCCATGTCGATCGGCGTTTTGGCCCAGTTGAGCGACGGTTTCGCCGCCTCGCTGGGCATGCTGACCGGCATCACCGTGGCGCTGCTGGCGCTGTTGCTGGTGTTGCGGCGCAAGACCGCCTAGCCCGAATATCTTGCGCGAAATGTGCTATCCTGACGCATTCCTAACGCATTCCTGGCGCTAGGGCCCGTTGACATTTAAGGGATTCCCAAGAGCGTCAAAAAGTGATTCAAGCTTTCTTTTGTCAGGAGGCTTGGATGAACACGGATCGTTTGGTCATCGGGGACGAGGTTTGGGAAAAGATTTCGCCGCACCTGCCGG
>MPMF02373422.1_pt1 | contig 44965 bp, 45 predicted proteins | sample 1617271 | NCBI WGS metagenome assembly MPMF02 (sample SAMN05944812, study PRJNA350692) | marine metagenome | biome: marine; feature: ODZ; material: water; isolation source: 120 m water sample prefiltered with 30 um filter, filtered on to 0.2 um... | place: Pacific Ocean | collected 2012-04-09... | reverse complement strand
TAATTCCCGTGGCGGGTCTGGCACTGGAACGAGGGGCGCTCAGGGTGTCCGTGAAGGGCCGGGCTGCGAAGGAGATGCTCCGTTTGCCTGAGATGCCGCAGGGGGCCATCAGGCCATGGCTGCGGGTGCGCGGCGCCAAACCCGGTCCCCCCTTTTCTTACGCTGGGAACCCGCCGGCGCAGGGGCCACCAGTTCACGAGCCGTAGCATCCATCGTATCGTGGCGGAACTCGGCGAACGTGCTGGTGCCAAGGTGCGGCCGGACGGCCTGCGGCACACCGCCAACTCAGTCGTCTACGACAGTTGTGACCTTGAGTGTTTCCCAAGCGCCGATGGTGGTTCTGTCTGCACTCACGACCGACCCACCGCCCTGCTCTGCAACGAGATAGTGGCCGCTCGCTGTCTGAAGCGCCACCGAATCGTCGCTACGGATCGTACCGCCGCCCACGCGAAGAATCACGAATGATTCCCAGGAGCCTGCGCCCGTCGCAGTCGCGTCCAACCGGGACCCGCCGCCGCCTTCAGCGCGGAAGAAGAATCCGCCGGATGTTTGGATCGACACAACGGCACCGGATTGCAGACAGCCGCCGCTGTTGTCTCCAGCCAGCTGAAACCTCTCAAATAGCCCGACCGCGTTTCTGTTGGCGTTGATCGCGCCGCCGCCGTTACTCTCGGCCACCAGGTACTGGCCGTTGTGCGCCTGGAGACTAACTCTGGCAGCTGACTCGGCGCGCACGCAGTCATTGTCACCACCAATCCCACCTCCGTCCACGACAGCGCCAATTGTGAACGTCTCCCATCCGCCGATGTTGGTTCTGTCGGCATTCACGACCGACCCGCCCCCCTGCTCTGCGACGAGATAGTGGCCGCTCGCCGTCTGAAGCGCCACCGAATCGCCGCTACGGATCGTACCGCCGTCCACGCGAAGAATCACGAATGACTCCCAGAGACCGGCGCTTGTCGCAGTCGCGTCCAATCGGGACCCGCCGCCGCCTTCAACCCGGAAGAAGAACCCGCCGGAAGTCTGGATGGACACAACGGCACCTGACTGCAAACAGCCGCCGCTGGTGTCACCCGCCAGCTGGAAGCTCTCAAACGCCCCGACCGCGTTTCTGTTGGCGTTGATCGTGCCGCCGCCGTTCCCTTCGGCCGCCACATACTGGCCGTTAGAGGCCTGGAGACTAATGCTTGAGCCCGGCTCGGCGCGCAGGCATACATCGCCACCACCACCGCCACCTCCGTTGCCGCCACCGCCGCCGCCATCACCGCCACCATCACCGCCGCCGCCGCCGCCGGGATAAATGAACTCGATACCGGCGGCGTCGTCAGAGCTCAGCCCGCGGGCCGTTGCGCGGGAAAAACAACTCGCATCAGCGGTCGAGCTCATGAGGGAGTCCGGGTCGGCGCTGTGCCCCAGCCCGACGGCATGTCCGAGCTCATGGGTCGATGTTTCAGCAAAACAGGTTGCATTCTGGGCATACTGGAGTGCTACCGGGCTGTTGTTGAAGATAATCGTGGCTTGCAGCCACTTCACGAACTGCGTGCCGTTGACGGTGCGTGAATCGGATGTGAGGATAAAGCCGCTCGCCGAGGCGAGCGTGCCGCCCGAGTTGCTCATTTCCCCGCACGGATCATTGAAGGCGACCGAGATCCGGCCGTCCGACTCGAAGCTCCCGTGACAACGGGCGCTTCTCGAGACCCCGCCAGACAGGCTCAACGTAGTGCCGACGTCGTTCCAGTGCCCGCGCCCGTCGTCGATCTCACCGAACCCTCCACCTGACAAGCCCGGCTGCCCGCCACTCTCTATGTCGACCGCCACCGCGGTTCCCGAATCGGCTTCGTGCCATCGCGGTCCCAACGTTGCGAAAGGCGTCGGTCCAACGGGTAGTGTCCCCGGCGCGTCGGGCGCGTCCGACGGATTGAAGATCATCCTCGGCCGCGGCAGCGGTACCAGGGCCATGGTCCGGCGCGTCTCCGCGCGAATCTCATCGAACAATGTGTCAAGCGCGCGCACGTCGTCGCCTGGCGCGAACTGCCGTCCCGGCACGCTGACTGCGACACGCTCCTCGGCCGCGGGCTCTTGGACTGCCAGACCGTCACCGCTGAACGCGTCGCGCTGAATCGCCCATTTCCCCTGCCAGTGCGCCGTCGTGTACAGCGTCGAGTCTCTGGGGCGTACTTCGAGAAAGACGAGAACCTCTTCGCCAGGTGCAAACAGTGCCTCGCCCCAGACGATCTGGGTCAGCGCGCCGACCGTGCCCCCGAGTTGCTTGAGGACTAGCTGCCGCGGCGGTGCCGCGACCGGACCCTTGAGCACGTCGTCAACGGTGATCGTGACGTATGTGTAGATCGCCCCGGAGCCGTCCGCTCCCGGCACCACACTGACTACGTTTCCGGTGAGGATTGCGTCTGCAAAGCCAGTCAGCTCCCCAACCGACCACCTCGGAGCGACATCCGCGAGGGCCGACGTGTGCGCCGCAAGCACCCACAAGACGCACAGGGCAAGCGGAGAAAGACAGGACGGTGACCGCCTGATCACAACAGCCTCCAACGTATTGATGCGACCGTGACGCCAGCCGACCAAGAGTTAATCAGGCCTCGCAAGAATGCGCCACATGAGCGAGGTGGAGCGAGTCAACGTGACTGTGACCCTGAATGGCCATCATTGACAGTCTAGTGGAAGGGGCCGCGCCGCTGCGGTGATGGCTGTCACGGTCGCGGCGTGATCTTGATCACGTCTGCAGTACACCCGGGTACTGTGCCCGCGCGGGTGGGGCGGCCAAGGGTCTGAGAACGGGCGTCACATTGACGGACGGGGCGGCCAGGACGTCCTATCGTCAAGGCCACGCAAACGATGCAGCGCATGCACCGTCGTCATGCGACCGCCGACTCCGTCACCACGAGACACGGCTGCTTGGAGCCGACCACCCGGACCTGCACCCCGAGTGGCACCGTCAGCGCCGGTCCTGTGGTGTGCCCGGTCGGAAACCCGAACAGCACCGGACCGGAAAACGCCTCGAGCAATTCGGCCAACACCGCCCGCGCGGTTGGCTCGCCCTTCGACTCGTCACAGTCTGGGAACTCGCTGCACACCACGGCGGCCGCTCGCGCCAACACTCCACTCGCCCTCAACTGCGTGACCATCCGATCGATCCGATATGGGCGCTCACCCACCTCGTCGAGCAGCAGCACATACCCCGGCGGCGGGGCAAATGCGTACGGCGTTCCGAGCGACGCGACCAGCTGCGTGAGCGTACCCCCGAACAGCGGGCCGCTGGTCTCCCCTGCCCGCAACGTCTCGACAGGGTCCGCGCGCAGTTCGCCGACGGGGGCCGGCGTCATCAGGCATCGCCGTAACGAGTCGCGGTCGTATCCAGCCTCACCGCGAGACAGATTCAGCACCATCGGCCCGTGAAAACAGACCGTCTCGCACACGGTGGTGAGATAGACGAGGAGCGCCGTCAGGTCACTGTGTCCGATGAACGGTTTCGAGGCCTCGCGTGCGATGTCTGGGTCGAGGAATGGTAGCACCTGCGCGCTCCCATACCCTCCGCGGGCAGCCATGACCGCCGCGATGGAGGGATCGCGCCAGGCGTCGGTCAACGCTGCCGCGCGACTGCGCGCGTCCCCTGCCACATACCCGCGACGGGCGAAGATCTCATCGGTGATCACTGGCACCAGGCCAAATCGCTCGATCTCGGCCGCGCCCTGGTTGAACCGGTCGCGGTCGAACGGACTGGCCGGCGCGACAAGCGCAATGCGGTCGCCGGACACGAGATGACTGGGCTTCCGCATCTCTATCTAGGTCTGCTGGGTCTATCGGATCTATTGGGTCATGCGCGGGCGATCTCCTCGGCCACCGCCTTGTGCTGAGCCGTACCCAGTCTGGCCCGCAACGCCTGACCGGACAACGGCCGTCGACGGGGCTCCCCACCCATGAATGTGGCCTTCACACGCTGCTGGCGTACCCACGCATCCTCAATCACACGACTATCGAGCTCGCCTTCCTCCACCGCATGGATGACCGCCTCGAGCACGGCTGCGTGGCGGTCGATCGACTCGCTGCACATCAACACCGTGTCGCACCCCGCACGCAGAGCACGTACTGCCGCCTGCTCGACGGTCTGCGACCCGGTGATGGCGCCCATGTCTAGATCATCGGTCACGATGAGTCCTTGATGCCCGAGCTCCCGCCTCAGGATGTCGGTGACGATCGTTGGTGACAGCGTGGCGGGCCGCTCGTCGTCCAGCGCTGGGTACAGCACGTGCGCAGTCATCACGGTGGCGACGTCGGCTGCGATCGCGATGCGAAACGGCGCCATCTCGTGCTCCCGCAGCCGATCGGACGGATGCTCGACGACCGGCAGCTCCTGGTGGGAATCGACCTGTGTGTCGCCGTGACCCGGGAAATGTTTGGCACACGCCGCGATTCCGTGACGCTGGAGCGTGCTGATTATCACCCGGCCGAATCGCCCGACTTCCTCCACGTCAGAGGACAGCGCCCGATCCCCGATGACATGGTCGCCCGGGTGGGCCGTCTCACTACGCAGGTCGAGCACCGGCGCGAAGTCGAGGGTCACCCCGACCGCCGACAGCTCATGGCCCAGCGCGGATGCGAACCGTTCCGCCAGCTCGGTGTCACCGCTGCGCCCCACAGCCTCCATCGGCGGCCACTCGGTGAATGGGGCGCGCAGCCGCGCGACGCGGCCACCTTCCTGGTCGACGCTCACCCACAACGGAACGTCCTGAGCCAACTCCTGAACCTCGAACGTCAGCTCCGCCATCTGCTCAGGCGACTCGATATTCCTCCCGAACAGGATGACGCCACCAAGGTCCCATTCCTTCGTCAACGCGCGTAACTCCGCCGACGCCGTATATCCACCGAACCCGGCCACCACCAATTGTCCGACATGACGATGAAGCGCTTTCACCTGTATGAACCAATCCGGCTTCTGGACTCGGCGATCACCTGCGGGTGCTCCCGAACACACAGGTGCTGCCTGGTGCAACGACACGCCGGGGTTACGGTCAATATTATAATGCGCTCGTGCAGGTGCACTCTTCCGCCCCCACCCGCATCGATCTCGCGGGCGGCACGCTCGACATCTGGCCGCTCTATCTCTTTCACCACGGCGCCCAGACCGTAAACGTCGCCATCCGGTTGCGCGCCGCCTGCACTGTGACGGCGAGTGACGACGGCCGGGTGAAGCTGGAATCCGAGGACACCCAACGCACGCTGACCGCCGCCACGTGGAGGGAGCTCGACACCGCCGGCGACAACCGCCTGCTGGCCTATATTGCCCGGTTCTTCGAGGTCGAGGGTGTGACCATCAGAACGCGGGCCGCGTCGCCGATGGGTGCCGGCATTGCCGGTTCCTCCGCCCTCAACATCGCCGTGTGCGCCGCCCTCGCCCGGTGGCGAGACATCGACTATTCCTCCGACGAGCTCCTGACGCTCGCCATGAACCTCGAGGCACAGACCCTCGGCATTCCGACCGGCGCCCAGGACTACCGTCCAGCGCTCTACGGCGGTATCTCAGCGGTCGAGCTCGGGGCGACGGGCGTCACCCGCGTCGCTCTCGAGCTCGACCCGTTGGAGCTCGAGCGCCGTCTCGTGCTGGCCTACAGCGGTGACTCGCGCTCCTCCGGCATCAACAACTGGGAGATCACCAGACGCCACATCGAAGGAGACGCCGCCCTCGCAGCCCGCTTCGACCGGATCCGGGACATTGCCGCAGCCACACGGGACGCCCTGACCAACCGGAACTGGGCAGAGCTCGCCAGGCAGGTCACACTCGAGTGGCGTGAGCGCCAGGAGCTGGCGCCAGGGGTGACGACGCCGGCAATCGAGCGGCTGATGGCACAGGCCGAGGCCGCCGGAGCCCTCGCGGGCAAGGTGTGCGGGGCCGGCGGCGGGGGGTGCGTCTTCTTCCTGACAGAGCCGGACCGGCAGGCGGCGGTCTGCCGTGCCCTTCTCGAAGCCGGCGCCCGTGTGCTCGACTGCCGAATCGATACCGACGGGCTCCAGGTCGACGCACGCGAGGAGTGACCCGAGCGGATGGACAACCAGGGGATCTCCCGCATCTTTGCCGAAATCGGAGACCTCCTCGAGATCAAGGGCGCCAATCCGTTCAAGATCCGCGCCTATCGCAACGCAGCCGACATCGCAGGGCATATGGCGGAGCGAATCGCCGACCTGACTGACTCTGAGCTGCGCGAGATCCCAGGCATTGGAAAGGACCTCGCCGCGAAGATTCGGGAGCTGGTCGACACCGGCGCGCTCGGCTATCACGTCGAGCTCCGCCAGGAGCTCCCTCCCTCCATCCTTGACGTCCTGCAGTTACAGGGCGTGGGGCCCAAGACGGTCGCGATGCTCTATGCCGAGCTCGGCATCGCGAGCCTCGACGCCCTCGAAGCCGCCGCGGTTGCGGGACGTCTCCGGTCGCTCAAAGGGATGGGTGCGAAGAAGGAGCAGCTCTTGCTCCAGTCGCTCGCCGAACACCGGAGACACGTCGGTCGTCATCTGATCGGACACGCCGACGAGGTCGCCACTCAAATGATCGACTACCTAGGGACCGCGGCACCAGATGCGACCATTTTCCCAGTCGGCAGTCTCCGCCGCGGCTGCGAGACCTGCGGCGACATCGACCTTCTCGCCATCGGCACACACGACCAACTGATGTCCCGCTTCACCAGCTGTCCTGCGGTCGAGCGTATCCTCGGGCACGGTCCGACCAAGTCGAGCGTGCTTCTTGGCGGAGACGTGCAGGTCGACCTCCGCCTGATAGCTGTCGAGAGCGCCGGCGCCGCCGCGCAGTATTTCACCGGGTCGAAGGCGCACAACATCGCCGTCCGTGACCTCGCACTGCAGCGGGGAGTGAAACTGAACGAGTACGGACTGTTTCGCGTCGCCGACGGCCACCGCGTCGCCGGCGCCTCCGAGCCCGAAGTCTACGCGGCCCTGGGGCTGGCCTATGTGCCCCCGGAGCTACGGGAAAATCGTGGCGAAGTCCGGGCGGCCGGCGATGGCACGCTGCCCAGACTCATCGAGCGGACCGACCTCAAGGGCGACCTGCACAGCCACACGACCGCCACCGACGGAAAAGCGGATGTCGAGACGATGGCCAGGGCCGCGCGCAAGGCCGGACTCACGTATCTGGCCATCACCGACCACAGCCAGGCGCTGGCGATGGCCAACGGGCTCGACGAGCGGCGGGCGCTTGCTCACGCCCGCCACATCCGGGAGCTAAGCACGCAGTTGGACGGCATCACGCTGTTGGCCGGTATCGAATGCGACATCCGCGCCGACGGCACGCTCGACCTGGCGCAGGACTGTCTTGCGGAGCTCGATCTGGTCGTTGCCTCCGTGCACTCCGGCTTCGGGCAGGACGAGGCCCAGATGACCGACCGGATCCTGCGCGCCATCGAGTGTCCGGTGGTCGACGTGATCGGACATCCAACAGGACGTCTGCTGTTGCGCCGGGACCCCTACCAGGTCGATATCGAGCAAGTACTCCATGCCGCGGCGCGGACGGGAGTGGCGATGGAGGTCAATTCACAGCCGAACCGACTGGACCTGTCGGATAGCCATGCACGCCTGGCGTTGACCAGCGGCGTCAAGCTGATCATCTCAACTGACGCGCACGCACCGACCGGCTTCGACCTGCTGCGGTGGGGCGTCACGGTCGCCCGACGCGCCTGGGCCGAACCGAAAGACGTGCTGAATACGCAACCGCTCGAGACACTTCAGGCGTCGTTGCGGCGAAACAGAAACGGCCGGAGAGTTTCTCGATGAAGACCCCGGCGAACCTACGCGCGGAGATCCGGAGGCTCTACCACAAAACGACGCCAGCCACCGTGGAGCGCGACGTCCGCCGTGCGATCGAGTTGCTGAAGAGCCTGGACGGCGAGGCCGAGCGCGCGCGTGTCGCGGTCTACATGGACGGCTTGTCGCAGCTGCGATCGGAGTGGATTCTGGCCCGGCGACGAGCCGGTAAGAAGCGGAGCCCCGGACGCCAGTCTTCACCGAACGCGAAGAAGCCATAGCGCGCCGCACGACAAGGTCTTGCGGCTGGCGCTCACAGCGTCACGGCGCCCACCATAGGGCGCCTGAAGCCCGAAGGCACCAGACTGAATCTCTTCCGCAGCCTGCTAGCGTCTCCGCGCCTGCCCCGTCATGACGAATTTGCGAGCTGCCGCCCGGACCCCGTCGCGCGCATTTCGGTCACGCGCAACCAGCTTCAGATCCCGTTCATTGAGCCGTGTTACGAGCGGCATCGCGATTGCCAGTGGTGTCTTCGAATTGCCTACCAGGGCCGCCGCGACCGCGTAGTGCTTCGTCCAGTGGCGACTGCTGCCGATGATCCGCAGCACCTCCTCCTGCACACTCCCCATCCTGGCGAAGGCCTCTACCTCCGCCACGTTCAGCTTGGGGCTCGCCAGCACGGCGACAGCGACCACCTTGTTCGGATCCCGCACGAGCACGGCCCGCTGTTCGCGCGTTCCGCCGTGGGCCATCTTGACCCGATCGACGACCGACAGCATCGCCAGCGCCTGTGGCCGGGATTCGTTCAGCCTCACCGGGTTTGGCTCATTGGCCTGCTCCGGCGCGGGTGTGGCCACCTCGCCCGGCGGCGACGCCGGACCGGAACCGACACCCCGGCGCACAGACTGAGTCACGGCGCCACGTAACTGCGGTAATTTTGGTGAGTGATGCGCGCGGTCACGACCTCGCCCGACGCGCCAAGTGACCGCCCGTCCTGTTGGTTGATCGCAAATGCGAACGCACCGGCGTCACCGACGTTCAGGACGATCTCTTCGTCCGCCTCAAAGGACTCGCGGTCTCCAGAACGCATGACCCCTGTGAAGATCTCTTCGCCGTCGACCGTCAGTGACACCCAGCACTCCCCGCGCGGACGCAATACGATCGTCAGGCGGCCTTCACGATCCGGTTCGGCCGGCGTCAGACTGCTCTCAGCGACAGTCGGCTCCACCCGCGGGGGTGGCGCCACCACCTGCTCGACCGCAGCGGGTGCGTCGTCGCCCGGGGCGGTCGACGCAGGTGGTGCGTTCCGGGTGCTGAAAAAGACCAGCAGCCCGGCGACGGACAAGCCTCCCAGCACCAACTTGAGCACGGTTCCGGCCATCCGCTGCTGACTCTTGAAAAGTTCGTGCTCGGGCGACCGCACTTCCTGCGTCGTATCCTCGGCGCTTCCTTCCGTCGGAACTTGCGCCATGAAGTCGCGCATCGTCTCTTCCGGGTCCAACCCCACCTCGGCAGCGTAGGACCGGACGAACGCGCGTGTGAAGATGCCCCCCGGCAGCTGCGCGACATCATTCTTCTCGAGCGCTTCGAGCGCGGTGACGGAGATCTTTGTCGTGGCGGCAATCTCGCGCAGCGAGATCTGTTTTCCGGTTCGCGCGGCACGGAGCCGTCCTCCCACGTCGGTGGGAGTTCCCCGGCGCGGTGGACCCAGGCGTATGCGAGGGGCGCGTCCTCCCACGTCGGTGGGAGTTCCCGGCTGCGCATCAGCGTCGCTGGACATGATTCTCCGAATGAAAACGATGAACCTCGCCGACAATGCGGCGCATTCCCTCGAACCGGCCCGACCTCCCGGGTTCGGCGAACAGACCGATCGCGGCCACACCGGCCGCCCCGGCTCGAAATACCTCTGCTGTCTTATCGACCGTTACACCACCGATCGCCAGCACCGGCAGCGCCACGGCCCGCGTCACCGCCGTGAGCACGCCGACCCCGCACGGTGACACGCCCGGCTTCGACCGCGACGTAAACACCGTCCCCAGCACGAGAAAATCAAGTCCGTCGCTGTCGGCGACCCGGACTGCTTCATCGACGCCGTGCACAGACCGCCCTAGCAGAAACCCGGCCGGTGTGTGGCGCCGCGCCACACCGGCCGGCACCGACCGAGACCGGAGGTGCATCCCCCCAGCGCCCGCGGCCAGCGCAATGTCGAGCCGGTCGTTGACGAGGATGACGGTCCGGGAACCGCGAGCCAGCTCGACGCACCGGGATACGACCTGCAGCAGCACTCGGTCCGGTAGGTCGGGTTCGCGGACCTGGATGAGGTCCACGCCAGCGTCCACGGCGGCCGCCACCTGTTCAAACAGCGTCGCGACGACATCGTCTGTTGGGCCGCCAAGCAACTGTACCCAGTCGGTGATCAGCGAAACCAGCGGACGCCTGGTTAGCGCCCCCTGGGCCACGGGCTGGTGTCCTCACTGCGCATGCCGGCACCGTGCGTCTCGACGGACACTGGCCCCGCCTCGGGCGAACGGTACTCGCTTCGGCGCATCGCTCGCACCATTCCGATCAGCGAGACGCCAAGCTCCCACAACCCCGTGCACAAATTGACCACACCGACACCGGATACGGCGCCTCGCACCGCCGCATACCGCATGACGCCGCCGAACAGGAGCGACGACTCGACGAGCAGGTTTCGCTCCCAGAACATCGTCCATGGTGCCACCAACAACACCAGGCCGGTTTCGAGGAAATACACGATCAGCAGAACACGACCCAGACGACGAATCTCAACCTCCCGTCAGCTGATGGTATCAAACAAGGATTTGGGTCGGAATGTGCGACGGTGCGCCTCGGAATAGCCATGCTTGGCCATGGCCGCCAGATGGTCCGCCGTCGCATAACCCTTGTGCCGGTCGAACCCGTAGCGCGGATCGGCCTCGTGGAGACGGATCATCTGACGGTCGCGTGTCACCTTCGCGATGATCGACGCCGCCGCGATGCCGGCACAGCGCCGGTCGCCACCGACGACGCCACGCTGTGGAATGGACACGTCCGGAATCTGAAACGCATCGACCAGGACGAAATCGGGCAACGGGTTCAACCCGCTGACCGCGTCCCGCATCGCCGCCAGCGAAGCCTGGTGGACATTGAGACGGTCGATGTCGCCCGGTTCGCGCGAGCCAATCGACCACGCCACGCATGCGGTGACGATCTCGTCATAGAGCCGAGCGCGTGCACCGACGCTCAACAACTTCGAGTCGCGCAGCCCGGCGACTCCATCCGCCGGGCCCAGCACAACCGCCGCGGCCACAACCGGCCCGGCCAAACATCCGCGCCCCACCTCGTCGACCCCGGCAATCCTGGTAAACCCAAACCGACGCAACCGGTTCTCGACGTTTCGCCTCGCCGCGGGCCTCGCCCGACCGCCTGACACTGTGCGCCCCATCACCGAGACCCTCTTGGAGTCATGGCCACAGTCTCGCGTCGCACCGAGACCGGCACTGCAGGTGCTACTTTGCGCTGGGCCGACGCTTCTCGCGGAGACGCGCCGCGCGTCCACGCAGCTTCCGAAGGAAGTAGAGCTTGGCTCGCCGAACTCGTGCCGCGCGCCCGATCTCGATCTTGGCAATCGAAGGCGAGTGCAACGGAAAAATACGCTCGACGCCCTGTCCAAACGAGACCTTTCGCACCGTGAACGTGCCCCGCGACCCACCGCGTCGAATCGCGATGACCACGCCCTCGAAGACCTGAATCCGTTCCTTCTCGCCTTCGCGAATCTTGACGTGGACGCGCACGGTCAGTCCTGGCCGAAGGTCCGGCCGCTCCTGTAGCTGTTGTTCTTCTATCGTTTCAATCGCATTCATGTCACCGCTCCCACGTCACTGGCCCTCTACTTCGTCCATCAACTCCCGCAGAATCGCGCGCTCCTCATCGTCGAGGGCCGCGTGTTCCAACAGGTCCGGCCGACGTTCCAGCGTGCGCTTGACCGCCTCACGCTTTCGCCAGTGCCGTATCTCGGCGTGATGCCCGGACAACAACACGTGCGGCACACCATGCGTCTCAACCTCCGCCGGCCTGGTGTAGTGCGGATGATCCAGTATTCCCCGCACGAAGGAGTCTTCGACTACCGATTGCGCATCCCCGACGACTCCCGGCACGAGCCGGGCCACGGCATCGACCACGACCGCCGCCGGCAACTCCCCGCCACTCAGCACGTAATCTCCGATGGACAGCTCGTCCGTGGCCACTTGTTCCCGAACCCGTTCGTCGACACCCTCATACCGACCACAGAGCAGCGTCACATGGCGCAATCGGCTCAGCCGCGCCGCCTCCTCGTGACGAAACACGCGGCCCTTTGGCGAGAGCAACACCACGGCGTCCGGTTCCCCGTGGCGCTGGCGGATTGCCGCAATCGCTCTGAAGAACGGCTCCGGTTTCAACACCATCCCGGGACCGCCCCCATACGGGACGTCATCGACGGTGCGATACGAGTCCGCGCTGTATGCGCGCAGGTCGTGCAGGCCAACCTGCAAGACGTCGCGCTCAATCGCACGTCCGAGCACCCCTTCCCGCAGCACCGCCTCAAGCATGCCAGGGAAGACCGTGACGATATCGAACCTCAGCCCCGCCCTCCTCCACGGACCCACCGCTCAGGTCACGAGCGCCGCCGGGTCCGCTTCGAGTGCCGCGACGGCGGATTGAGCTCCAGCAGCCCTGCCGGCGGGTCGATCGCAATCACCCCGACTGCCGGCTCGATCCGCACGCAGATCGCCTCCACCAAAGGCACGAGAATCTCCGTCGGTCCGTGTTCGACGACCAACCGGTACACGCCACCATCACCTTCGACTCCGCTCACCGTACCAACTGATGCACCCTCGACCGTCTCCACCCGGCACCCGATCAGCTCGTGGTGATAAAACACGCCGGCCGGCAGACGCTCGAGCGTCTCCGCCGGCACCCGGAGCTCGGCAGACGCCAACTGCTCCGCCTCGGTCATCGTCGCCACTTCGTCGAACGCCACGATCGGCCGATGCAGGTGAAACCGGACGTCACGGATCAACAATCGATCGACCCGGTCGCCACGTCGCACGAACAGCGCGTTCCCGGCGTGAAATCGCTCCTCGACGAAATCGGTGTCCGGGTTTACGATGACCCGGCCGCGGTTACCGTGGGGCCGTGCGATGCGCCCAACCGACACCATCGTGTCCCACTCGGGGGTCACACTAGACATCAACTAGCGGTGACATCTCTCTGATTGCGCTGGCCTCTTATTCGCCTCGGGAAAATGTGTAATCCCCGCGTAGCTGGGCTTTTGCCACGGGCTGCTAGCAATCCTATGGGGTGTCGACAAAGTCGACTACCACACGCCGGCCCTCGGGCTCGGCCACCAGCTCGGCAAGCGCCCGGATCGACGAAGCGGTGCGCCCCTGACGCCCGATCATCCGCCCCAGATCGCGACCGGTGCTCGAGAGCTCGATATGGGTCGCCTCGCGGCCCTCACGTTCACTGACAGACACATCATCGGATCGATCTGCCAGGGCTCGACCAACGACCTCGACGATGTCGCGCGCGCGACTCACGTAGCCACCTGCGTATCGCCCCCACTCGTGTCCGCCGGCTCGTCAGCCGACGCGACCGGCGGCGGCGCACTCTCGGCAGTCGGCTCCGAAACGTCGGCTCCGGGCGGTGGTGCCGGGTGCCGCGCAATCAGCGTGCGGACAGTGTCGGACAGACGCGCCCCCTTGCTCGCCCAGTAGCTCACACGCTCGCGGTCGACCTGCAGGACTTCCGGTTCCGCGCGCGGATGGTAGTATCCGAGCGACTCCAGGAACCGCCCGTCACGCGGGGCGCTCGACTCGATCACCACGACCCGATAGCACGGCCGCTTCGTCGTTCCGACCCGTCTCAATCGAATGGTCAACATGCGTGTCTCTTCTCCTCACTCGAGTGTCAAGCGCTCGACCGCTCCGGCGGTCGACCCGCTGCTGGTGTCCGTCTCTCAGAGAGCTCGCTACGCCCCCGGCAAACCTGGCCGCGATCGTATGGCCCGGCGACGACCGCCCTTCTTCTTCCGTGACCGTGACGCCGCGCCGACCGTCTTCAACATGCGACGCATCTCCATGAACTGTTTGAGCAGCCGATTGACGTCCTGCACCGTCGTGCCGCTTCCACTGGCGATACGGCGCCGACGGCTGCCGTCGATGACCTGATACCGCAGGCGCTCGCGTAGGGTCATCGAGTCGATGATCGCCATGGTGTGCACGAGTGCCTTCGGGTTCACCTCGCCCGGCATCTGCGACGCCATTTGTCCCATCCCCGGTATCAAATCGACCAGACGATCGAGCGGCCCCATCCGCTTCACGCTCGTCAGCTGGTCCCGCATATCCTGCAGCGTGAAATCGTTGCGACGGATCTTTTGCTCGAACCGCGTCGCATCCTCACGGCTGACTACTTGCTCGGCCTTTTCGACGAGCGACAGCACGTCGCCCATGCCCAGCATCCGCGAAACGAGTCGGTCCGCATGAAACGGCTGCAAATCGTCGAGTCGTTCGCCGTCGCCGACGAAGGTGACCGGCACCCCAACAACCGACACGACGGACAACGCCGCGCCGCCGCGGGCATCGCCATCCATCTTGGTCAGCACGACGCCATTGATGCCGAGCCGCCGGTTGAACTCACCCGCGCTCTTGATGGCGTCTTGCCCGGTCATCGCATCAGCGACATAGAGAAGGTCAGACGGCCCGACGGCGGATTTCAACGCCTCGAGCTCTCCCATCAGGTCGGCGTCGATGTGCAGTCGGCCCGCCGTGTCGACCAGCACGACGTCGAACCCCATGGAGCCCGCCATCTCGACTGCGCCCTCGGCACGGGCGATGACCGACCTCTCGTCGGCGGGGTCGTGCACGCGAATGCCAGCCTCACCAGCAAGGACACTCAGTTGCTCGATCGCCGCGGGCCGCCGCACGTCGGTAGACACGACCAGCGGATGACGGCCCTGGGTGGTCAGCCAACGCGCGAGCTTGACGGTCGTCGTGGTCTTCCCGGCACCCTGGAGCCCCAACAGCAGCACTATTTGCGGACGCTGACGACTCTCGGTCAACCCGACTGGACCATCGCCGAGCAACGCGCACAACTCGTCCCGCACGATGGCTACGACCTGCTCAGTCGGTGTCAGGCTCTCGAGCACTTCCCGGTCCACGGCGCGGTCGCGGACCCGGTCGATGAACGCCCTGACAACCTTGAAGTTGACGTCCGCCTCGAGCAGCGCCATCCGGATTTCGCGCAGCGCCGTCTCGACCGACTCCGGCGTCAGCCGCGTCTCTCGACGCACCGTGGCAAATGCAGCCTGTAGGCGTTCACTCAGCGAGGCGAACATGGCATGGTACTGCTTGGCACTGCCTGGTACTGCTCGATACTGACTCGATGCGGGCTAGATACGGGAAACCCTTTAGCGGTTCAAACGCAACCGTTTATGATAGCGTGTGGGTGGTCAGGATGTCAACGAAGAGGCGAGGCGAGCAGTCGGTCACACGGTCTTCAGGGTGTGTCCGAGCTTGGTCTTTTTCGTGCGGAGATACGACCGCGCCGGCTCGCCCGTTGGCACCTCGAGCGCCAACGACGCCGACACCGAGAGACCGTAGCCCTCGAGCCCGACGAACTTGCGCGGATTATTCGTTAACAGCCGCATGCTCCGCACCCCGAGCTCGCTCAGGATCTGCGCCCCGATCCCGTAGTCCCGCTGGTCGGCCTTGAAACCGAGTCGCTCGTTGGCCTCGACGGTGTCATAGCCCTGGTCCTGGAGCTGGTAGGCCCTGATCTTGTTCGTCAGACCGATGCCACGGCCCTCCTGATTCAGATACAGGAGGATACCCCGATCCTCCTTGGCAATGCGCTGCATGGCCGCTGACAGCTGGGCGCCGCAATCGCACCTGGCCGAGTGGAACACCTCGCCGGTCATGCAGCGCGAGTGCACACGGACGAGCACATCCTCACCGTCGCCAAGATCGCCCCGCACCAGCGCCAGGTGGGTCTCTTCGTTGACGACGCTCTCGAACGCCGAGAGCTCGAACTCGCCGTACTCGGTAGGAAGCTTGGCTGACGCGGCCTGTCGAACCAGCCGCTCATTGGTCATGCGGTACTTGATCAGATCGGCAATCGTGATCATGAGCAGCTTGTGCTTCCGCGCGAAGCGCCGCAGCGCTGGAACCCGCGCCATCGTACCGTCCTCATTCATGATTTCGCAGATTACACCGACCGGGTGCAGCCCGGCGATGCGCGCCAGGTCGACCGCCGCTTCAGTCTGACCCGCTCGCACCAGGACACCGCCGTCGCGGGCGCGGAGCGGAAACATGTGACCGGGTCGAGTGAGGTCACCCGACTTGGTCTCCGGATCGGCCGCCACACGGGCCGTTGTCGCCCGGTCCGCGGCAGAAATCCCCGTACTGGTCGCCTCCTTCGCCTCGATCGTCACACAGAACGCCGTGTCGAACTGCGAGGTGTTCTTCTCCACCATCAGCGGGATGTTCAGGCTGTCCAGCCGATCGCCGGTCATCGGCAGACAGATCAACCCGCGGCCGTATCTCGCCATGAAGTTGATAATCTCGGGTGTGGTCTTTTCGGCCGCAACGGTCAGGTCGCCCTCGTTCTCACGGTCTTCGTCGTCCACGACGATGACCATCTGGCCCTGACGGAAGGCCTCCAGCGCCTCCTCGACCGGCGCGAAACCGTCCCGGCCGCGCGGCCCCGATGCGAGCTTCAGCCCCGGCTGCTTCCGGCGGGACCGCTTGCGAGTGTTCTTCTCAGCCATTGTGTTCCTCGGCGCTCGGTCCGCGTGGATTGACCGCCCCAAACTCACCGACCTCCATCGCCCGAACGACGTATTTCCCTATGATATCGCACTCGAGGTTCACGACCGTGCCAGCGGTTGCCTTGCACAGATTGGTATGGTCCCACGTGAAGGGCACGATCTGCACGTCGAGCCGCGTGTCGCTCAGTCCCGCCACCGTCAGGCTGATGCCATCGACTGCGACCGACCCCTTGCGGACCAGATACGGCGCCAGGGCCGAAGGGAACGTCATCGTCACCCAGTGAAACTCCGCCTCGTGCCGGATCTCCTCGATGCGACCGGTCGCGTCGACGTGCCCTTGGACGAAGTGACCGCCCACGCGGGTATCGGCTCGCATAGACCGCTCCAGGTTGACGACCCAGCCGCGTTGTAGCTCCCCCAGACCGGTGACCCGCGCCGTCTCTGGCGAGATCTCGGCATGGAATGCCTCGCCATCGGTGTGAATGACCGTCAAACAGACCCCGTTGACGGCGATGCTCTCGCCCAGGGCCAACTCGGCCGCCAGTGACGTCGCGACACAAATCCGAAAACCGGCCGGAATCACCTTCAGCTCGGCGACCTCACCCAACCCTTCAATCAAACCGTTGAACATCTGCCTCCAAAAGCACATCTTCGCCCAGACACTGGGTACGATGGCAGACGAGCGCGGCGAAGGAAAATCGCCCGTCCGGCATCCACGGAACACCCGCCCGGCCCAGCACGACCGGAGCGACATACAGACGGACACGGTCGACAACCCCCGCAGTCCATGCTGCCAGATGGAGCACCGCGCCGCCCTCGAGTAGCACGTCGCTGACGTCGTAGGCCACCAGACGGGACATCGCTTCGGCTTGATCGCGCGATCCCAGCGCCTCCACCACAGCGCCCGCCCGTTCGAGGGCTGTCGCCCGCGCCGGCCACGCCTCCACCGCGGCTCTGGTCGTCACGACCACGACCGGCCCCTCATCGCAAGTGGTCAACACCCGTGCCGAGGGCGGTGTCCGCATCCGGGTGTCGAAAAGAACTCGAACGAGCGGGCGACGCCGCGCCACACTGCGCGCCGTCAGCAACGGATCATCCACAAGCACGGTCTCAGAACCGACTGCGATCGCGTCAACGTCGGCGCGTAGCGTATGGGCGTGGGCCACTGCCGCCGCGCCGGACAACTGGGTCCGGCGACCTGGGGCCTCCGCGATCCGGCCATCGAGACTGACCGCTGCCTTCATTGTTACGAAGGGGCGCGCGCGGCGCTTGACCGTAAAAAACGCTTCGTTGAGACGCGTAGCCTGCTGTCGGCGAACGCCGACCGTCACCCTGATCCCATTGTCACGAAGGAATTGAATGCCCGCCCCGCTCACGCGCGGGTCAGGATCCTCTACGCCGACTACCGCCTCCTGCACCCCGGCGCGTACGATCCGCTCGACACACGGCCCGGTACGACCGGTGTGACAGCACGGCTCCAGAGTGCAATACATCGTCGCACCACTGGCCGCGACGCCGGCCTCGTCCAATGCGACGATCTCGGCATGCGGTCCACCTGCCCGCTCGTGGAAGCCGCGGCCGACGATTCGGTCACCCCGCGTCACGACGGCGCCGACCATCGGATTGGGACTGGTCGCGCCGCGACCTTTGGCCGCGAGCTCCAGCGCCAGGTCCATCATAGCGTCGCCGGTCAATGAGATTCTCCGTGTGCAGGCGGTGTGACGCTGCTCCGCTACCACACCGGCTCAAACAGCGCCTCCACATACTCCGCCGCCGAGAACGGCACGAGGTCGTCCAGTTGCTCCCCTACGCCGACATAGCGGACCGGCACACCCAGCTCTGCCGTGATCGCAACAGCAATGCCCCCTTTCGCCGTCCCGTCCAGCTTCGTCAGCACGACGCCAGTGACACCGGCCGACTCGAGAAACGCCCGCGCCTGAGCCAGCCCGTTCTGCCCAACTGTGGCATCGAGCACGAGGAGGGTCTCGTGCGGCGCACCGTCAACCGCGCGTCCGGCGACGCGGCGGATCTTGTCGAGCTCACCCATGAGGTTGGCGCGTGTGTGCAACCGTCCGGCAGTGTCGACGAGGACCACGTCGCGTCCTCGCGCCTTACAGGCCGAGATCGCGTCGAAGACGACAGCGGCTGGGTCGGCACCAGGACGCGCCCGGACGAAATCGGCCTCGACGCGCTTGGCCCAGACCTCGAGCTGCTCGACAGCAGCCGCCCGAAACGTGTCGGCGGCACAAATCACCGGCCGCTCGCCGGACAAGGTGAGAAGTCTCGCCAGGCGTCCCACCGTGGTGGTCTTGCCGGTACCGTTGACGCCGACGACCAATACGACGCGGGGACTCGCCCCTGTGACCGGCGCCGGGGCCGCCGCCTCGAGCAAGCCGAGAAGCTCACGCTTGACAACCGTGCCCAGGTCCGCGTTGCCGGCTTCGTCCCGCACCGCGGCGAGCAGTTGCGTCGTGGCGGACACGCCGATGTCGGCTTCGATCAGCAGCTCTTCGAGGGTATCCAGCGTATCGATCGACGTGGTGGCAGCCACCGCGCCAACACCCGACGCGTCCGCTCCGTCGGCGACAAGGCGGTCGAAGCGTCCAACCAGCTGGTCGGTCGTGCGCCTGAGACCGACACGGAGCCGTTCGAAGACACTCACAGCTCCACTATCTCACAGGAGCCGGCTACCCCCCATCAGACTCGAAACGCTGCCGGCGGAGCATCAGCTCCTCGACAGCCGCCCTTGCCTGGGTCCTGCCCGCCAGGACCGCACCCATCTGCGATGAAATCGGAAGATCCACGTGATGGCGCCGTCCCAGCTCCAACGCTGCTTCGGTCGTTCTGACACCTTCGGCGACCGTCTGCATGTCGGCCAGGATCTCGCTGAGCGAGTGCCCACGACCCAGCTCGACGCCTACCTGCCGGTTGCGGCTGAGGCCGCCCGTGCAAGTCAAAATGAGGTCGCCAAGCCCGCTCAACCCAGCCAGCGTTTCGCGTTGGGCCCCCATGGCATACGCCAGCCGAGAGATCTCCGCCAGGCCGCGGGTGATGAGTGCCGCCAGGGCGTTCGGGCCCAGTCCCAGCCCTTCGACGACACCGGCCGCAATGGCGATGACGTTCTTCATCGCACCACCAACTTCAACTCCCGTCACGTCGTCGCTTGCATAGAGTCTGAAGTAGGGTGCTCTGAAGTCCTCCTGGACCGTCGCCGCCACGTCCGCATGGCGGCTCGCCACCAGAACCGCCGTCGGCGCCGCCCTCGCGAGTTCGGCCGCAAAGCTCGGTCCCGACAGCACGGCCACCGGTTGGGAGGCACCCAGCTCTTGCCCGATGACTTCCGACATACGGTTCAGGGTGCCGAGCTCGAACCCTTTCGTGCCGCTGACGATCGTCACGCGCGGAGCCAACAGTGGGGCGACGCGACGCACGAGGGCGCGAGTTCCGTGCGATGGCACCGCCCAGACCACGCATTCAGTCCCGCCAACCGCCTCCTCGAGTGACGCCGTCGGCTCGACCGACGGCGGGAGCAGGACACCCGGAAGATACGTCTCGTTGCTGCGCTCCTCACACAGCCGGGCCACAAGCGCCGGATCACGCGCCCAGAGCCGCACCGACTTGTCCAGACGGCCCAGATGAATCGCCAGCGCGGTTCCCCACCCCCCGGCGCCGAGCACGGTGACGTGCTTCATCGAGGCTCTCTCATCACGGTAGGAGGTCTCGGATCATCCTGATCGAGTGTTTGGGTCTGCCATGAGAGTTGCGCCGTGCGACCCGCGTCTCGCGGCCGTATGGCTCAGCAATTCGCACGTCGCCCCAGTTGATACTCGGTTCCGGCTTGCAGCCGACCGAGGTTTGAGCGATGTCGAAACACCACCAGAACGGCGGCACCGACCGCTGTGACCATAGCCGGCACCTCACCGTTGGTGAGATACACCAGCCCAGGCAGCGTCACCACCCCGAGCAAAGAGCCGACCGAGATGTAGCGGGTCGTCCAGACGGCGACGCCAAACACCCCGGCCGCGAGCGCGGCGGCAAGCGGGGACAACAGCGTGAAGACCCCAAACGTGGTCGCCACGCCCTTCCCTCCTCTGAACCGAAGCCAGACCGGATAGACGTGTCCAACGATGGCACCTCCGCCAACCGCGGCGGTGGTCGTCGCATCCGCGCTGATCCCGCTGGCGAACAGGACGGCCGCACACCCCTTACAGACATCGAGCCCCAGCACTGTCAGCGCAATCGACGTCCGTCCCACGCGCAGGACGTTCGCCGCGCCGAGATTCCCGCTGCCAACCCGGCGTACCTCGGCACCGCCCAACAACAGCGCGAACGGAATGGAGCCGAGCAGGTATCCGACGAGTATTGGCATCGCTGTCATGCCAGCTCCCGCCCGACGTCGAGTGATGGCCCCAGCATCGCCGACTCAACAACGTGGTAGCTGGACCCTCGCGACGACAACCGGCTCTCGAACAACGTGATGCGGTCCACCATCCAACGGACCTGGTCGGGCCGGTGCTCGGAGAGCACCAGCCGCAGATCCGCCCCCTGCACCGTGACCCGCCGTTTGATCCGCCCGAGCGTCAGATGCGCCTGGAACAGCCTCGTCTCGTTCCCGAACCCGACTGGAGCCAACCGGTCATCCAATTCGGTTTTCAATGCCACCATGTGCTCCCGACCCTCGTCCATTCCCAGCCAAATGACACGCGGCGCACCAGACCGGGGAAACAGATCCGCGTCACCGAGCCTGGCGGTGAAGGCGGCGGTGCCCCACGGCTCGCAAAAGACCCCTCGCACCGCCTCCGCCTGCTCCGCGCTGACCTCCTCAAGAAACCTGAGCGTGAAATGCAGCTGCGCCGGCACGACCCAGCGTACTGCCGCCGACGCATCGACCCGGTCGAGCTCGGCGCCGAGAGCTTGGGCGCTGGCCGCAGCCGCCGCCCGACAGCCCGGATCAAGATTCACTGCCGCGAATAGTCGCACGCTCCCTCAATCGACGCTGCAACACGCGTCGCAGTAGATCCAGAGCGGTCCGCGCGGCTTGCCGTCGGATCATCGCGCGATCGCCCGGAAACCGCACCGTCCTCGCTTCCCGTTCGGTGCCGGGACCGACGACGCCGAAACAGACGGTCCCCACCGGCTTCTCGTCGCTTCCTCCACCCGGCCCAGCGACTCCGGTCACACCAATCCCGATGTCGACGGCTCCCACCCGCTGAGCGCCTTCGGCCATCGCCACGGCAACGGCTTCGCTCACCGCCCCAGCCGACTCGATCAGATCCGGATCAACGCCGAGGACAGCCTGCTTGACTTCGTTCGAGTAGGCGACCACGCCCGTTTCAACGTAGCTCGAGCTCCCCGGAACATCCACGAGCTCGGCTGTCACCAACCCACCCGTGCAGGACTCCCCCACTGCTACGCGGAAGCCGCCGCCGTGGAGCATCTGGCCCACCACTTCCGATAGCGACCGTCCGTCGGTACTGACCAGGTGCTCCCCCAACACCACCGCCAGCTCCGCGGTCGCGCCGTCGAGCACGACCGTCGCCGTATCCGGATCGGCGCTCCGGGTCGACAAATGAAGCTCGACGAGTCCCGGCGACGCCAGCACGGTTGTTGCCACTGGCGGCGTCGCCCGCCGCCATCGTTCGTAGACAGGTTGGGCCAGCTCTTCAACGTGTGACTCGCCGCGCCCTGCCAGGCGCAGGATGCGCCGATACAAGCGGTCGGATGCCGTGTACTTCGAGAGGCGGTCCAGAGCCACCGCGGTGAACATCGGCTCGAGTTCGCGCGGAGGACCGGGCAACAGCACGACGACCCGGCCACCGCTCTCCAACCACAGCCCAGGCGCCGTGCCACGCGGATTGTCGAGCACCACCGCCCCGTCGGGAACCATGCCCTGCCGTCGATTGTTCTCCGGCATCGTCCAGCCGCGCGTAGCGAACCGTTCCCTCAGGCGCTCGACGATCGCTCGCTCCTCTGTCAGGCCCAGCCCGAGGACCTCGGCCACCGTCTCACGAGTGCGATCGTCCTCGGTTGGCCCGAGTCCACCGCAGACGACGAGCAAATCCGCACGCTCGAGGGCATCGCGTACGGCTGGTGCGAGATCGGCCGTGTCATCGCCGACGATCGACTTACGGCGCACCTCGATGCCCAACTCGTTCAACCGGGCGGTCAGAAACAACGAATTCGTGTCGGTTCGGAACGGGGTGAGCAGCTCGGTGCCAACGGCAATGATTTCCGCCCTCGACAGTGGGACCCGAGCCGACGACCCAGGACCACTCACAGCATTGCCCCCAACCACAAGAACAGCCGGAGCACTCCCTGGGCATAAACTCCGGCCACGAGGTCATCGACCATCACACCCCATCCGCCTGGCAACCGTTCAGCCTGACGAGCGGGGAACGGCTTGACGATGTCGAACAGACGAAACGCGAAGAACCCCACCAGGGCGCCGCTGAACCCGACCGGCACTGCCACGAGTGTCACCAACATGCCGGCCACTTCGTCGATGACCACCAGACCGGGGTCGCGGCGCTGATACATCGACTCGGCGGCAGACGCCGCCGCCACCCCGGCCACGGTAACAACCAAGAGCACCACCACCTCGAACCAGGTGGACCGCGTCGAACGAATCGCCCAGAACAGCAGCAGGCCCGCCACGGAACCGGCGGTCCCCGGAGCGACTGGCACAAACCCGAACGGCCCGACCGTGGCGAACCCGACCACCACGCGCTGAAACAGTCCCGTCATCGTGAGACCAACAGCACGCGCGTCCCGGCCACTCGGTCATGCAGTGCACGACGCTCCGAGTCGAGAAACATCCAGACAATCCCTAGACCGAGTGGCAGTACCGACACCAGATACGCGATCGCCCGGAGCAGGGCGACCGAGGTCGTCACCCGTCGACCAGTCTGATCCACCACACGCACCCCAAACACCATCTTGCCGAATGTCTGCCCCCCGGCGAGCGTCAGGACGACGACATACCCTGCGTTGAGCAAGATCAGGAACGCAGCCAGCGGCACGAGCGGCACGGCGCCGAGCGACCCCACATCGAGCCCCGCGAGCCTGAGCGTCAGCACGACCACGACCGCATCGAGCGAGACCATCAGCCCCACATCGACCAACCCGGCCGCCAGGCGAGTCAGCGGCGGCGCAACCCTCGGACTGACCTCGCTTCCCCCTCTGACATCCTGGGCGCTCTCAAATGACAGTCTGGATTCCATCTTCCGGCGTGGCGGCCGCGACCGTACGCGAGGCAACGCCGGTGTCGGCCGCCGTACGCCAAGCAGCGCACGGGGCGCAGGCTCGGCCTGACCGGACTCTCCAGATTCCAATGGGAATAGTGGCAGCGAGGAACTGGTGGCTAAGGGTTGCCCCTCCTGCGCGCCGGCTGCACCAGGCGTCGCGCGGTGCCCCTCGCCGGCGATCGTGTCTCTGCGCGTCACTCCCGGTCCTGACCTCCGCTCATCGCCGTTGATCACAGCTGGTTACCGCACGTCCTGCCGGCGGGTCCGATACGTCTGCACGTCGCTGTCGCTACCTTCAACGCGTCGCGACGTCGCCTGACGGCGGATCTGCGGACCCAGCCGCCCCGCCAGCGTCCGTGTCGGGCAGCTGGTTCAACAACTCTCGCTGGATCGCCGCACGCAGCGCGTCCACCTCACCCCTCGCCCCATCGCCAATGCCAACAGTGACCAAGACGCTCAAGGCCTCCGAGTACCGATCATCGGACACCAGCGTCCTCGCCCGTTCCAATGCGAGCTGTGATACCGAGGGCACCTGGAGCGGCGCCGGTGACACATTCTCGGGAATCGCCGTGAACCCTGTTTGATCCGTCAAGCGAACCGGCACGAGCTGGGCCCAGGAGCCAGCCCAATACAACACCACGGTGGCGGCCGCGAACAAGGCGACCAACAGCAGCCAGGGGAACATGCGCAATCGACGACCGGTCGCCGCCCGCGTCACCGCGCCCCGACGAGCCCGCTGGGCGCCGATACGCCGTCGGGCCGCCGTGACCGTCGAGTCTTCCTCGCCGGCCGCCGCAATCCGCTCGACCCGATCCAGCATCGACAAGGCGTCGTCGTGCGCGCCACCCCGCTCGACCGCGGAGGTGAGCAGCGCCCGAGCCTCGGTCACGTCACCGCGGTCACAGGCCTCAACCCCAGCGTGGAGCAACGCCTCCGACTCGCGGAGCCGTTCGGCGACCGCCGCCCGCGCCCGATCGATATAGGCCCTGGCCCGCGCGTGGCTGCGATCCAGGAACAACACCCGTGTCCAGACGTCGATGGCATGCTCGAATCGCCCCCGAAAGTAGTGATCGAGACCAGACAGTAGCAGCTGTTCGATTTTGACCGCGGGATCGACGCCCCCATTTCCAGTCGCCGGGGACTCGTCACGCTGCGCGGGATCGGCCATAGGTGGGAGGTTCGATTATGAGCCACACCCAGGTGGGCGTCAACCAGCGAACGGGGCTGCCGCGCGCGTCATGTGCTATTACTGCTCAGTGGGTCTGATCGAAGCAGTTCCCAACGTCAGCGAAGGACGCCGCCTTGAGGTCATTGCAGCACTGAGGGACGCCATGACGGGCTGCCCCGGTGTTCACCTGCTCGACACCTCGTCGGACACGGCGCACAACCGCACCGTCTTCACGCTGGTTGGCGAGGGCAGCGCACTCAAGAACGCGCTTCTTGCTCTCTTCGCGGTCGCCGTCGATGCGATCGACCTCCGATCTCACACCGGCGTACATCCCCGCATTGGGGCGGTGGATGTCGTGCCGCTGGTCCCGTTGACTCCTGCAGACATGCCGGTCTGTGTCGCGCTGGCCACCGAAGTCGCCGCGGCGGTCGCCGAGCGATTCGACATCCCGGTCTACCTATACGAGGATGCCGCACGGGTGCCGGAACGGCGGCGGCTCGAAACGATACGCCACGAAGGATTCGAAGGGCTGACCAACAGGATGCAAACGGAGATCTGGCGACCCGACTTCGGTCCGGCCCACCCACACCCGTCGGCCGGCGCCTCAGCCGTCGGTGCGCGACCCATGCTGGTCGCCTACAACGTAAATCTCGATACCGGCGACGTCGCTATCGCTCGACGCATCGCCCGTGCAGTTCGTGCATCGGATGGGGGCCTTCCGGCCGTCAAGGCGATTGGGGTACGCACAGCGCAGCCACACGTGGTCCAAGTGTCGATCAATCTGGTCGATTATGAACGAACGCCGCTCGACCGGGTGTACGAGGCGGTCCAGCGCGAGGCGGACCGTTGCGGAGTTGTCATCCGCAGCAGCGAGATCGTGGGCCTCGTTCCGGCAGCCGCGCTGTTGCCTGCGGCGACGCGCCAGCTTCAGCTCGAGGGATTCACGATGGATCAGATATTGACGTGTCGGCTCCCTCGGTGACTGGCGTACGCACCGACCCGGCCTGGCGTGGGGTCCGAATCCCGAACGCCCGCATCTTGCGGTAGAGGTTGCTCCGCTCCAGACCCAGGATAGCGGCGGAACGGGTGATGTTGCCTCGCTGTTCCGCAAGCACCTCCAGAATGTAGCCTCGCTCGAACCGGTCCCGCGCTTCCTGCAGACGTTCCGGCCGTCGTCCCTCGACCAGGGGCGCGACTAACGACATCGGCGTCGTCTCGAGAAACGCCAGGTCCCTCGCCGTCACGACGGGACCCGGCACCATGATGACGAGGCGCTCGAGCACGTTTCGCAGCTCACGCACGTTGCCGGGCCATCGGTAGGCCTGCAGCATCGCCAACGCCTCGGGGTTGACCGTCTTCACGCGATGTCCATATTCACTGGCGTAGTGCGCCAGGAAGTGCTCGGTCAAGCGTCCGATGTCTTCTCGTCTGTCGCGAAGCGGAGGCACGGAGATCGGCACGACATTCAGTCGATAGAACAGGTCGTCTCGAAACCGCCCGGCCTGGATCTCTTCCTGGAGACTCTTGTTGGTTGCTGCGACGACCCGAACATCGACATGGACGCCGACCCGCCCCCCCACCGGCTCGACGACCTGCTCCTGGAGCACGCGGAGTACTTTGGCCTGGGTCTTGAGACTCATGTCCCCGATCTCATCCAAAAAAATCGTGCCGCCATCGGCCACCTCGAACTTACCGCGCCGATCGCCCACCGCGCCGGTGAACGCGCCCCGCACATGCCCGAACAGCTCGCTCTCGATCAACTCCTCCGGAATGGCAGCACAGTTGACCTCGACAAACGCACCGGCCGCGCGGCGACTCAGCGCATGGACGCTGCGCGCCACCAACTCCTTGCCAGTTCCGTTCTCGCCGTGGATGAGCACCCGGCCGTTGGTCGGCGCCGCCATTGCCACCTGTTCACGCAGTTGCACCATCACCGGGCTTTCGCCGATCAAAACCTGACGCCGATCGGCGTCGGCCCGCAGCGCTCGATTCTCTACCTCGAGCCGCCGCTGTCGTAAGGCGTTCCGAACGACCAAAACCGTCTTCTCGAGCGACAGCGGTTTCTCGACGAAGTCGAACGCTCCCAGCTTGATCGCCCGTACCGCCGTCTCGATACTCCCGTGTCCAGAAATCATCACGACCTGCGAGTCCACGTCCCGCTCGCGTAGCGTGGTCAATGTCTCCAGACCATCTATCCCGGGCAACCAGATGTCCAGGATGATCAGGTCGAACACCTGCCCGACCACCCGTTCGAGACATGCCTCACCGGAATCGACCACCTCGACGACATAGCCCTCGTCGCCGAGCACGCCGGTCAGCGCCGACCGGACGCCGGCCTCGTCGTCGACGACCAGCACCGCAGGTCTCACGCCTGTCCCTCCACGACCGAAGCCGCGCCTGTTCGCTCGTCGGGCGATTCATACGTGCACGGGAGCTCTACGGCGAACCGTGTCCCCGATGGAGTGTTGTCGGCCACCTCGATGCTGCCCCCATGCTCGACGATAATCCGACGCACGATCGCCAGCCCCAAACCGCTTCCCCTGCCCTTGGTGGAAAAATAGGGCAGAAACAGTTTCTCCCGATCCGCATCCGCGATCCCTGGTCCGTTGTCGCTCACGATCACCCGCGCGACGCCGTTCGTCGCATCATGCTGGGTCTCGATGCGGATGAGGCCAGGCCCGACCGCCGCGCCGGCCTCGGCGGTCTTGCCACTGAGCGCGGCCACCGCATTGTCGACGAGATTCACGACGACCCGCTGGATTTGCTCCGGGTCGACGCGCACGGTGGGCAGTTCGTCCTGGAACTCACGCTCGAGGACGATCTCCTCGAACAGGCCATCGTAGAGCGCGAGCGTCTCTGAGAGCAGCGCGTTGAGGTCGGCCGGCACCGATCTCGGCGACGGTAGCCGCGCGAAATGCGAGAACTCGTCGACCAACCCCTTGAGCACCTCCACCTCGCCGACGATGGTGGTCGTGCACTCATCGACGAGCGCCTTCGCCTCTGACGGCGCCCCAGAGAGGTTGCGCCGGATTCGCTCAGCGCACAGTTGAATGGGAGTGAGCGGGTTCTTGATTTCGTGCGCCAGGCGGCGCGCCACGTCGCGCCAGGCCGCGACGCGCTGCGCTCGGAATAGCGGCGTGACGTCGTCGAACACCATCACGACACCATCCAGGTCATGCGTACCCGGAAGACTCGTTGTAGCGACGGCGAGATGACACTCCCGTCCATCCCGCACGAGCGCCACCTCCTTCACCGTGCGAGCCAGAGACCCGCGACGGGCCTCGCGCAGCATAGACCCGAGCTGCGCGAGATCCGGACGTTCGAACAGTGTGGCAGCAGGCTGCCCCACCACGGCCGGCTCGATATCCAGCAACCGAGCGGCCGCCGCGTTGACGGTGCTGAGACGCCCGGCTGCGTCGATGGAGACCACGCCGGTGGCAATCCGCTCCAGAATAGTCTCGATGTAGTGCCTGCGGCGCTCGGCCTCGCGGGTCTTGTGCTCGAGGTCGCCTCGCGAGCGCACGAGCTTCTGTTGGCTCGCCTTGAGCTCTACCGCCATGGCGTTGAACGCCTCGACCATCGCACCTAACTCATCGGACGACTCCGGCTCGATTCGATGGTCGAGGTGACCGGTTCCTATGCGTCGGGCCCCGTCGGCCAGCAACTGGACCGGACGTCCAATTCGCTTCGCGATGAAGATGCCGAGCCAGGTCGCCGCGATCAGGATCATCAAGGTCGTCATCAAGAAGAACGACAGATAGACACCGGCCACGGGGCGTGTCAGAACACGCAGCTGGTTGTAGGCCTCGTAGGCGCCATTGATCCGCCTCGCATGCTGTGTCAGGTCACCCGACAGGGCGCTGCTGGCGACCACCACTCCCACGACCGGGCCGTCGGCGCGACGACGAATGACGGCGGCACCGCGCAGCAACTCCGCACCATCGCCCAGGGCCTCGGCGGCGACCGTTTCCGCGGTGCCAGCCGCCATGCCCGCGGCCAACGCGTCGGCGGACGCTTGCGAGTAGCCGGGCGGAAGAAACGGGGCAGCCACTTCCATGATTCGAGTGGCAACAGGAATCCCCTCGGTGTCGACCGCAACGCGATACACGTCGATGACGTCAGGTCCATCGGAATCTTCCGCGGCCTCGACGAACTGTCGCACGGTCGTCTCGTCCAGATCCGTCGCGCTCAAGCGCCCCGCGAGCCGTGCGGCCCGCTCCTCCACCGCCCGTTGCTGTTCCTGGTAGACGTTTCGTGCAATCGCGTTGGCCGACGTCAGGACATCGTCGATCGGCGCGCTGAACCATCGCTCAGCACTGCTGCGGATTACCTCACTGCCGACGATGAGCACCAGGACCGATGGGATTAGGGTCATCCCAACCAGTGCGGCGACGAGCTTGGCACGAAACCGCGCGAACGGCACCGCGCGACGACGCTCGACGATCAGCTTGATGATATTGCGCGCGAGTAGGAACCCAAGGGCCAGCAACATGATTAGGCATGCCGCCGACAACGCGTAGAGCACGACTTCGGACAGATAATCCGGCGCGAGCTCGCTCGACCGTTCCGCGAACCCAATCAGAACGACGAGCGTCACCCCCACGAGCCCGATGGCCACGAGGATGACCCGTGGGCTGTCTTGCGGCCCCGGGCGGGTGGGCGTCGAGCGCCGGGCGCTCGACTGCCCTGAGGTCCGCCCTCCCGGCAACGACTGCTCGACCATTACGGCATGCTCCGCCACGCCGAGAGGCGTGGCTGTCTCACGTCCTCCGCCAGCTCACTCCAGCGCAGGGGGAGGGACACCCGTCACCGACGCGGGACACTACGGGAGGAAGGTGAAACTCGCCCGCCCAAACGCTGCTGCGCGGTCCCACGGCCAGCGAAACCACCCTGTGCGCGGACGCGTGTTCACACGGACGCGCACACGGTAGTCTTCGTTCGTCTCGAGCGCGCGAGTACTAAACAACGGAAGCCGCCCGAGTGTCGTCAACAACTGCCGTACGGCGGCTTCCTCCTCGACAACCTGCACCTGTTCGATCGCCCCATCCACGGTGCGTGTGACCTGATACCGCCCGGTCAGTCCGTCAAACCGCACCCGTGCCGACACCGACGCCCGGTCGACCGTTCGATCGAACCAGAGCGCCACCGGCTGCCGCAGCTCGACATCGAAGCTGAATGTCGCTTCGAGCCCGCTGGCGACGGCGTCCCGGATCTCCTGCGTATAGGCACCGGTAAGCTCGAGCGACACCAGCACGTGGTCCTCACGAGGCAGGGTCGTGACGCGCACGTCACCCTGAGCCTGCACCACCACGGTGGTCGCGAACGCAATTGCGCACACCGCCACTCCAGCCAGCGCCCTCGGCATACTATTCCTTCGTGTCGAGGAGGTCTCGCAGCTCGGTCATGAATTCCCCGATGTCGCGGAAGTGACGATAGACCGATGCGAACCGCACGTAGGCTACCTTGTCGAGCTGTTTGAGCTCCTGCATCACGAACGCACCCACCTCATCAGTCGAAATCTCCTTCTCGGGACGCTCCTGGAGAACCGCCTCGACCCGGTCGGCAATCGCCTCGACAGCCGCAACCGTCACCGGCCGCTTCTCGCATGCCTTGAGCACACCGGCCGTCACCTTCTGCCGCTCGAATCGCTCTCGCGTACCGTCCTTCTTCACCACCATATACGGAATCTCGTCAATCCGCTCGTAGCTGGTGAACCTCCGTCCGCAGTCCTGGCACTCGCGACGACGCCGGATGACCTCACCTTCCTTGCTCTCTCGCGAGTCGACGACCTTGTCACCGAGGTGACCGCAGAATGGGCACTTCACCTGTTCTCCCCCCTCTTCATGACCTGCTCGTCATCGGCCGCCGCGGGTCCGACTGGCGTCTGTTCACCCTCCGCCGAAGGCGTGCTGCTGAGCGCTCCCTTATCGAACCCGTCGGCCATCTCACCCGATGACGCCAGATTCACGGCACTTCGAAACGTCAAACCGTCGCGCGCCATCAAGACAATCCCGAGCAGCGTCACCGGCCCAAACGACACCGCGTGCAGCACCAGTGCCGCACCGACCGCCGCGTCGACCGGCGCAGCATAGAAGCTGGTCACGCCGACCTGAACGGCGGCATGGAACCCACCGACTCCGGCGGGGGTGGGCACCGCCACTCCGAGCACCATCAGCACCATCAACAACAGCGACCCGCCCGGCGGCAACGCAATCCCGAAGGCGTGGCAGACGCACCACGCCGAGACGCACACACACAACCACAACGGAAACGACCAGGCGAAGGCGCGCACGAACCGACCCGGTTGACGGGCAATACCAAGACCGGCACTGAATCTAGTCACGAAACGCCCCACCGACGCCCCGATCCACAGCGGTAACCGACGCTCGATCTGCGCCACAACCGCAGCAACGCGGTCCGGCGAGCGGGCCGCGGCCACGATTACCCCCAACGCGATTCCGGCCCCACTCGCGGCGACCAGCCCGCCCACCTTGAGCGCGGCCAATAACTGCGGGCTGGTGTCCCGCAGATCGCCCGCGAAGAACACCAGAAAGAGACCAAACAGGAGCACCACCGCAATCAGGTCCAGCAGACGCTCCAACACGATCGTCGCCAGCGCCGCGCTCGCGCTCAACCGCTCGCGCCGTGCCAGCAGATACGGCCGTAGGAGCTCTCCCAACCGGCCCGGCAACACGGCCGTTGTGGCGAAGCCGATGACGGTTGCTCGCGCCGCCGGGGCGAACCCGACCTGACCGATTGGCGCTAGCAGGCGCTGCCACCGTCCAACTCGCACCACATAGGACACCGAAATCGCGCCGATCCCGGCGATCACCAGATCGAGTCTCGCGCGGCGGATCTCCGACCACACTGACGCGAGGTCAGCGCTCCTGAGAAAAAACGCCATGAGCGCGACGGTGAGCGCGATGATGAACGCCGTGCGAAGGTGGCCGCGCATATGACTTGACGGTTCGACTCCAACCCAGACTTATGAGCCTGCCAGCATCAGGACCATGAGAGATGCGGAGCGGCGATTCTTTGACACGGCCGAGCCATGAGGTGCGGGATGGAATCATCCCGTTCGAGACAAGACCGAACGAGCGATTCGACTGTACTACAACGCAGGCAGTTCCTCGCCGGCGACACGACATTTTCTCTCTTGCCGCGCGCGCACGTCTTCTGTAAGCTATGCGCTCCTATCGCTCGTAACGAGAAACGCTGTGACGTCCGCCCCCGCGATCTTCGAAACCTCCCTCCTGGGTCTCACTCCACAGCGGCGCGGCAAGGTTCGAGATCTTTACGTCGTGAACGATCACCTCTTGATGGTTGCGACCGATCGCATCTCAGCCTACGACCTGGTGCTCGGATCGACGATTCCTGACAAGGGCAGGGTCTTGACGCAACTCTCGGCGTTCTGGTTTGCGCGCACGGGCGACATCGTACCGAATCACTTCGTTTCGACGACACCCGACGACTACCCGGACGTCTGTCGCCCGCACGCCGACCTGCTGCGCGGACGGTCGATGCTGGTGCGGCCAACCGAACCTATACCGGTCGAGTGTGTCGCCCGCGGATACCTCGCTGGTTCTGGATGGGCCGACTACCAGCGCACAGGGACGGTGTGTGGCGTCTCGCTGCCAACCGGGCTGCGGCAATCCGACCGGTTACCAGCACCGATCTTCACACCCGCCACCAAAGCTACGACCGGTCATGACGAGAACATCACCGAGGCGCAGGCTGCCGAGCTCGTTGGGCCCAAGCTGATGGCCAAACTGCGAGACCTGACGATCGCCCTGTACGCGCATGGCGCGACGCACGCCGAGTCATGCGGCATCATCGTCGCCGACACCAAGTTCGAGTTCGGTGTCGTCCGCGATGCGGCACGCAGCAGCAAGACCGGTGAGGACCTCTCGGACGGCGACGAGATCGTGTTGATCGACGAGATCCTCACACCGGACTCGTCCCGCTTCTGGCCCCGGGACACCTATCGTCCCGGCGTCGCGCAACCCAGCTTCGACAAGCAGTTCGTGCGCGACCATCTGGACGCGGTGAACTGGGACCGAAAACCGCCCGCGCCAGCGTTGCCAGACACCGTGGTGACCCGGACTCGAGACAAGTATCTCGAGGCCTTCCGTTTGCTGACCGGCCGCGTCCTCGATTGACGCCCGCTCCGATGAGGGAACGAGAGTGCGTGATCAGCTAAATCGGTTGGTCGATGAAATGGTCTCCAAAGGAATCTTGTACGACGATGCCCGTCAGGAATTCGAGCGTCGGTTCATCAGCCGGGCGCTTGCGCGCTCCAAGGGGAACTTCGGCCGAGCCGCCAAGATGATCGGCATCCACCGGAATACTCTCAGCCGCAAGGTCTCAGAATATCGTCTCAAGCGCACCGGCTAGCCGCGCAGCGTCTGTCCAGCATGGTCGAGAGCAGCGCGTCAAACCGCCCTGTTGACACTTTAGACGTAGCCTCGTTAGAATTAGCACTCGGCTATTGAGAGTGCTACCTCTCGCCGGTTAACCCCTCTTTTTTGGGGGGTCTTCTTCAACATATCAAGGGAGTCGGACACGCCATGGCAATCAAGGTACGACCACTTCACGACCGCATCATCGTCCAGCGCTTGGAGGAGGAAGAGCAGCAGGTCGGCGGCATCATCATCCCGGACACGGCCAAGGAGAAGCCGCAGCAAGGCAAGATCATGGCCGTCGGGAAGGGCAAGGTCAAAGAGGACGGCGGCATCCAGCCTATGGATGTCAAGGACGGCGACACGATCCTGTTCGGGAAGTACTCGGGACAGGAGATCAAGCTCGACGGCGAAGATTACCTGATCATGCGCGAGGACGAGGTCCTGGGCGTCGTGAACAAGGAGTAGCCCCTGACATAACTGACATAACACGACCCGGCACCGGCGGCCCCGCCAGACCGAGGACACGGGACGGGGGGCACCCCGGACGGACTGATTTAGTGATTGGAGCAGATCAACATGGCAAAGCAGATTGTCTACAGTGAAGGGGCGAGACAGAAGATCCTCGCCGGCATCGACCAGTTGGCCAACTGCGTCAAGGTGACGCTGGGTCCGAAGGGTCGCAACGTCGTCCTCGACAAGAAGTTCGGTTCCCCCACGATCACCAAGGACGGCGTGACCGTCGCCAAGGAGATCGAGCTCCAGGACGGCCTTGAGAACATGGGTGCCCAGATGGTGCGCGAGGTGGCAAGTAAGACCTCCGACATCGCCGGTGACGGCACGACGACGGCGACCGTCCTGGCCCAGTCTATCTATCGCGAAGGGGCCAAGAACGTGGTGGCCGGCGCGAACCCGATGGAAGTCAAGCGTGGCATCGAGCAAGCGGTCGCGGCAGTGGTCGGGAACCTCGGGAAGCTGTCTCGGGCCGTCAGTGGCGACATGATCGCCCAGGTCGGTCAGATTTCCGCGAACAACGACGAGACCATCGGCCAGATCATCGCCGAGGCGATGGACAAGGTCGGCAAGGACGGCGTGATCACGGTCGAAGAGGCTCGCACGCTCGAAACCTCGCTCGAGGTGGTCGAGGGCATGCAGTTCGACCGTGGCTATCTCTCGCCCTACTTCGTCACCGACGCAGAGCGCATGGAAGTTGTGCTCGAAAATCCGATCATCTTGATTCACGAGAAGAAGATCAGCTCGATGAAGGACCTGCTACCGTTGCTCGAGCAGGTCGCGCGGCTCAATCGGCCCCTGCTGATCGTGGCGGAGGACATCGAGGGCGAAGCGCTGGCCACGCTCGTGGTCAACAAACTGCGTGGCACCCTGCAGGGCGCGGCGGTCAAGGCGCCAGGGTTCGGCGACAGGCGTAAGGCGATGCTCGAGGACATCGCCGTGCTCACCGGCGGCAAGGCGATCACCGAAGACCTCGGCCTGAAGGTCGAGAACATCCGTGTCGAGGATCTCGGCAAAGCCAAGAAGGTCACGATCGACAAGGACAACACGACCATCGTCGAGGGTGAGGGCACGCACGCCGCCATCGAGGGTCGGGTCAAGCAGATCCGGACCCAGATCGAAGAGACGACATCGGACTACGACCGCGAGAAGCTCCAGGAACGGCTGGCGAAGCTCGTGGGTGGCGTGGCCGTCATCAAGGTCGGCGCAGCGACCGAGACCGAGATGAAGGAAAAGAAGGCGCGCGTCGAAGACGCGATGCATGCCACCAAGGCAGCGGTCGAGGAAGGTATCGTCCCGGGCGGCGGTGTCGCGTTATTGCGCAGCCAGGACGCGCTGGCCGACCTGAAGCTTTCGGGAGATAGGCAGATCGGCGTCAACATCATTCGGCGTGCGCTCGAGGAGCCGATGCGCTGGATCTCGACGAATGCCGGTCACGAGGGCTCGATCGTCGTCCAGAAGGTGCGCGAGCAGAAGGACACCGAGGATGGCTTCAACGCCCAAACCGAGATCTACGAGAACCTGGTCAAGGCAGGCGTCGTCGACCCGACCAAGGTGGTCCGCGCGGCGCTGCAGAACGCCAGCTCGATCGCCTCGTTGCTGCTGACAACCGAAGCGCTAGTCAGCGAGATCCCGGAGGATAAGAAGGAAGGCGGCATGCCGGGCGGCGGTGGCGGCATGGATGGTATGGGCGGCATGGGCGGCATGGGCGGCATGATGTAAGCGCTCGTGCATCTGGCGGGCAGGCCCGATCGTACCGCCCGCCAGCACCGTCTCACGTCGAAGGGGGCGAGCACCGTCAGGTGCTCGCCCCCTTTCTCTTTCTCCGAAAAGCGCGGCTGTTCTACCGCAACGTGAAGCTGAGCTCGATCGTGACGAGCACGGCGACCGGCTCACCGAAGCGTGAGCCGGGACGGAACCGCCACTGCTTCGCCGCCTTGATCGCCTCCTCGTCGAGCCCGAAGTTCCGGTCCAGGGACCGAAGGACGGTCACGTCGCCAACTGTCCCGTCGGGCAGGACGACCGCCTGGATCAGGACAATCCCCTGGACCTTGGCCCGCATCGCTTCCGCCGTATATTTGGGTGTTACTTCCCGGAGGAGCTGCGGGCTTTCGACCCCGTTGCCAGGCCGATAGACACCACCGCCAGTGCCACCGCCCTGCCCTGGTCCCAGTCCATCACCCTGCCCCGGTCCGATGCCACCGCCGTCGCCCTCGCCGGCACCGCCGCCAGTACCGCTTCCTGCGGAGTTCAGCGCACGAGCCATCAGCCCTTCTAGCAGCCCGGCACGGGTCTGTTGCGCCGCCGCCATCGGAAGCGCGGAGAGCCGCATGTTCTGCGACTCGAGCGGCTGCTCCTGTGGCTCTGGCTCCACCTCGGGCGGCGCCTCGACCTCTTCTGGCAACTCGATCGGCACGCTCAGGGCGTCTTCACCAGCCACCTCGACCTGTTGCGGCATCTCGAGCGATTCATTGCCGCCACCACCGCCGCCACCGCCAGGACCCACCTCTGGAATCCAGACGATGTCGTAGTTGGTCCGCTCGACCTCGAAGAACTCTTCGGTCGCCGGCGCAGCGCGGATCAGGAGGGCAATGAAGACGGCCAAGATTGCATGGCTGACGAGCGAGGCGCCGAGCGCCCCGCGAATCCGCTCGCGCTGCACGGCGAGGAACGGAGCATAGTCGCGCCCGACGTCAGGGCTGATCGACAGCCAGTCGCCGGCCTCACCCGCCGGGATTGGACCCGCCCAGTGACCGAACTTGCGGGCACCCGCCGCCCGGCGCTTGCGTCTGCGCCGTTCAGGCGGCGTATACGGCTTGTGGCCGGGCGGAAACGGAATGTTGCCGAGGCTCAGGCCGTTCACGCGTCGCGCTCCCTCCTGACTGTTCCGTTGTCAACCACGCTCACAAACCGCTATCTGCAAAGTCGGTGCCTGTTATGCGCACCGCCCACGCACGTCGTGTTGCTCAGCGCAACCTTCTGAGTACCAAAGCGTTACGGCACATCGACAGCCCCGAACGCATTGACGTGCCCCAAAGCACTGCTCTTCACTGCCCGCTGCAGGTAGCAGCATCGCTCGCATTCTTAGACGCAGCGACGAGTCGTTTAGACTCGCCCCGCCCAAGCACCGATGGCAGCGTTACCCCCACCGTAGGCGAACATCACCGCCAAGGCGTCGGCCGCCCGCGGCTCACTGTGGACTCCGATCAACACGCCGCCCCGCGCAGTCAGTGTCTCGAAAATGAAACCGTCGTGAGGCTGAAATCCGGCACGGCGCATCGTGGCCGCCACGCCGACCCGGTCCAGATCCCTTGCCCGTCCCTGTATCGCCCCCACGAGCGGTCCATGCGCCACCACCGGCCCGATTCTGACGATGTCCAGCTTGACGCCGTCGACACCAAACGTCTCGTGCAACAGGCTCGCCGCCTCCGGAGTCTCCTTGCTGACAAGCGACAAGGCATCCGACGGGAAGCCTTTGTTCGCGAGTGCTTCGAGCCCCCGTTGGGCCCACTCGACATCGGGAAACACGCCGACCGTGAAACACTGTCGCTCTACGTCGTCCATTCCACTCCTCACGCAACGGTCCGCTGGATGCGCGCCCGGCACACCGAGCTGACGCACACGCGCCGCGGTAATTCTAGTCTACCGACTTCTGCTGGTCATTGGCAAAATCCAGAAGCCCTCGAGAATCGGGGTCCGGGGAGCCTCACCTTCTGGACGCTGATAAAGCATCCATCCCTTCTGACTTCTGACTCTTTGGGATCTCACAACACGATCCGCTGCTGCCCGACACGCCGGGTAACCCGCTCGCGATCCAGATACTCGAGCAACGGAATGGCGAACTTGCGGCTGATCCCGTAACGATCCTTGAAAGTGCCGACGTCAATCGTGACGGGTGTCACGCCTTCGCTCGACGTCTTGAGCCCTACCACGTCCCGCTTGAGCGTGTTCAACGCCGCGATGTCGAACACGAGCGATCCGATGCGCGCCACGCGCTCCTGACGCACCATCAGCTTCAACACGCGTTCGAGCACCGCCACGTCGCACCCAACCTGCTCACGAATCGCCCCCTGGCCCGGCGGTCGTAACCCGGCATCGGCCAGTAGCTGCTGCACCGCCTCACTGGTTCGCATCTCCTCGGGCGACAGCGTCACCTGATGGCTGACCAGCGCCAAATGACCACGCGCCAGCAGGCGACCGTCTCCGACCAGTTGCTCGAGCACCGCATCGAACACCGCCGGCGGTCCGTGCCTGAACAGCCGCTCGCGGGCTTCTTCGCGCGGTAGCCCCTCACTCAAAGGGTGGGAATCATGAAAGTCCGACACCAGGGCGATCAAACGGTCGCCGACCTCAACCAACGCGGCGGTATCAACAACGAGGTCCCCGATGCGACGCGCGCTGCCAGACGCAACCAGCCGGTCTGTGACGGCGCCAACCGCCTCGGCGGACACACCCGCCCGCGTCGTCAACGCCGCCAGCGGCAGCCCGACGACCCCACGCTCGCCAACCAGCACACCCAGGGCCCTATCCCGAGCCGCGGGATCGGCCCCCGACACCCCATCGAGTAGCCGCTCCAGCCGACGGCGCGCCGCGGCGGTGCGGATCCCACCACGAGGCGGCAGCGGATCAAGCACCCTCCCCCCTGCGATGGTCAGCGGTGGCGAGTACGCCCGCAGGATAAATCGGTCCCCGCCAGTCAGCACGGCAGCGCCCTCCAGGCGCAACCGCACGAAGGCGCGGCCACCCGGCGGGAGCTCTGCCGGGGCATCACCGACGATGGCCAGTTCGCCGAGCCCGGGCCCTAGCGCAACCCGACCGAGCACTTCGCTCGTGCCCTGATGGAATCGAATACGCGCCCCGTGTTTCAACCGGCGTGCCGACTCCAACAGGTCGACTACCGCATCGATGCATCGCGTCGCCTCGAAGCACCCGGGTGTCACCGCAGCGTCGCCCCTGGCAATCTCCGACACGTCGACCCCGGAGAGGTTGGCCGCCACGCGTTGCCCGGCCACCGCCACCGGCTGCGCGGTGCCGTGCACCTGCAGTCCACGCACTTTGATATCGCGACCGGAGGGCAGCACGGTCAGCGCGTCATCCAACGCAACCCGGCCTGACACCAATGTCCCCGTCACGACGGTACCGAAACCTTTGACGGAGAATGCGCGGTCGATCGGCAAACGGACCGCCCCGCGCGGTGTACGGCGGGCGGCCCGACTCGCCATTTCGATTAGCGCGCGCCGGACGTCAGCCACCCCTGTGCCCGTCCGAGCGGAAACCGGCACGACCGCGGCCGTCTCGAGAAACGACCCGGCCACTAGCTCTGCCGTCTCGAGCCGGACCAGCTCCACGGTGTCGGCATCGACGAGGTCCGTTTTGGTCAACGCCACGACGCCGCCCGACACGCCGAGCAGGCAGCAGATGTCGAAGTGCTCGCGGGTCTGCGGCATCACCGATTCGTCGGCGGCGACGACGAGCAAGACGCCATCGATGCCGCTCGCGCCTGCGAGCATGTTCTTGACGAATCGCTCGTGCCCGGGCACGTCCACAAACGCGAGCTGCGTGTCTCCCTCCGCCAGATGCGCGAACCCGAGATCGATGGTGATGCCCCGCAACTTCTCTTCTTTCAAGCGGTCCGGATCGGTGCCGGTCAGCGCTTCGACGAGCGCGCTCTTGCCATGGTCGATGTGCCCGGCCGTGCCGACAACGACATACCGTGTCACGCTGTCCCCCGAACTACCGGCGTGTCCGACCACCTCGGCCGCCACGACCGCCGCCACGAGGGACACGCGCGCGCCGCGTGACACGGCTCCGCTGCGGCCCCCGATTCCGCTCCGATTTCCGCACGGCCTCGAGGATCGCGACAATCCCCAGATCGATCTGACGACGCTCGGTATCCACGCGAACGACCTGCACGTTCACCGTGTCGCCCAGTCGGTAGGTCTTCCCCGTGTTCTCCCCGAACAATGCGTGGTCGCTGTCCAGAAACCGATAGTAGTCGTCCGCCATGCTCGAAATGTGCACCAGGCCTTCGACGAAATGCTCGACCAGCTCCACGAACAGCCCGAACCCGGTCACCCCGGTCACGTAACCGGTGAACTCATCGCCGACCTTGTCCGTCATGAACCGGACCTTCTTCCACTGGACGATCTCCCGCTCGGCCTCCTCTGCCCTGCGCTCCATGGCCGATGTATGCCGCCCGATATCCGGCAGCTCGTCAGTCAATTCCTCCACGCGTTCCACCGACGGGCCGCCTTCCCGAGACTCGCGCAACAGCCGGTGCACGACGAGATCCGGGTATCGGCGAATCGGCGACGTAAAGTGCGTGTAGGTCTCCGACGCCAGGCCGAAGTGGCCGATGTTGACCGCATCGTATTGCGCCTTCTGCATGGTACGGAGCATCAGCAGAGCCACCGGACGCTCCTCGGGCTGTCCATGCAGACGCTTCAGGAGCTGCTGGAAATGCCGTGGACGCACACGACCGGCAGGCGCCCCGAGTCCGTATCCAAGCGAGACCGTGAAGGCATCAAAATCCGCGACCTTGGCCGGATCCGGAGGCTCGTGGACGCGAAACAGCGCCGGCAGCTCGCTGTCTCGGAGATGACGGGCAACCGTCTCGTTGGCTGCCAGCATGAACTCCTCGATGATGCGATGCGCTACGTTGCGGTCTGCCGCTACGATGTCCTCGACCATTCCCGCCTCGTCGAGCACCAACTGCGTGGCCTTGAGGTCGAAGTCGATCGATCCCCGCCGAACGCGACGGGCGTTGAGACGCCGGTACACCGTGTCCATGAGGCCGAACAGCGGCACCAGCTCCGCGTATTGGCGTCGTGTGTCCGGATCGCGTCGAGTCAAGATGGCTTCGACCTCGGTGTAGGTCATGCGCGCGTCTGAGCAAATCACGCCGTCGTGCAGCTCGTACCGCAGCACCGCGCCATGGCGGTCCACCTCCATCAGGCAGGACTGGACGAGCCGGTCGACGCCGGGTTTCAAGCTGCACAGCCCGGTCGCAAGCGGAGCCGGGAACATGTGGAGCGCGCGTTCGGGAAAATACACCGACGTCCCGCGTGTGTACGCCGCCTCGTCGAGTGCGCCGCCCTCCTTGACGTAGTGCGCTACATCGGCAATGTGCACCCCGAGCCAGTGGTGTCCGTTGGGCAACACCTCGAGCGTGATGGCATCATCGAAGTCTCGCGCCGTTTCGCCATCGATGGTCACGGTCAACACCGTTCGAAAGTCGGTTCTTCCCTTTAGGTCCCGCCGCTTGACCGCATCGCCCAACCGCTTGGCCTCGGCCACCACGGCAGGTTCGTGTGCCTCCGGGATCCGGTGTTTCCGGATGATGAGTGTCGTGTCTACGCCCGGGTCGCCCAGCACGCCGATGACCTCGATGATGCGACCGATCGGGTTGCGCGTCGCTGTGGGCCAGCGGTCTATCTCGACCACCACCATCTGACCGGAGCTGGCACCACCGGTCGCCCCGGCCGGAATCTGGACGTCCATGACCACCCGCTGGTCGAACGGCAACACGAACCCGACGCCGCTCGCGTCCACGTCGTAGCGACCGACGAGCTCCTGGTTGGCACGCTCGATGACCCTGACAATCCGCCCCTCGGGCCGACCGGCGACACGTTCAAGACGAATCGCAACCCGATCGCCGTGCATCGCCTGATGCAGGTTCACACCGGCCACGAAGATGTCGTCGCCTGCGCCCGCTGCGGCATGCTCCGGCGCAACGAATCCGAATCCGCGCGGATTGACCTGCAACCGGCCCACCACCAGCCGCATCCGGTCGGCCAAACCGTAACGATTCCCCCGAATTCGAATCAGCTCGCCAGCTTCCACCAACTGTTTGATCCGCCGCCGAAACCGATACCGTTCTTCGTTGGGGATCGCCAGGACCCGCATCAGCTCTTTGATGGTGGCCGGATGACCGACGTGCTCCCGGATGCGCTCGACGACCTCACCGGCGCTCATCGCGGACTCAGCACGGTCAGCATTTCTCATCGCGTCACACCTCTCTCGCCCCGGCGGTCAGCACCACTTGGAGATCGCCGACATTGGTGCCGGTCGGCCCGGTCCGGACCAGATCGCCGAGCCGGTCGAAGTATGCATATGCATCGTTCTCACTCAGGTAGGCTGACGGCGGCGCCAGGGCGAGCGCGTGAGCGCGCCTCGCGGTGCTCGAATCCACCAACGCACCTGCCGCATCCGTGGGACCGTCGACCCCGTCGGTGCCGACACTGGCGAGCACCGCCGCGACGCCGAGCCGATACATTTCATCAACCGCTGCCAGAGCCAGCTCCTGGTTCCGGCCACCTCGCCCGCGACCCGTGACCGTGACGGTCGTCTCTCCCGACGACACCACGCAGGTCGGTCGGGTTCGCTGCCGCATCGTGGCGGCAACTCGACCGGGATGGTCGGCGCCGGCGACGCGCGCCTCCCCGACAACCGGGCTCTCTAGCGACGTCACCGCATAGCCCAGGTCTCGAGCAGCCGAGACCGCACCCGCCATCGCCTGTCGTCGGCTTCCGATCACTCGATACATTCTGCCAGGCTCCGCCACACCGCTGATCTTCAACGTCTCAGGCAGACCGCCCTGGCAACCGTGTTCCAGTAGATCGAGTACCCGCGGAGGGATTCGGTCGCGGAGCCCTGCCCGACCGACGATAGCCGCAGCCTCAGCGAACGTGGTCTCGTCGGCCACCGTCGGACCAGATCCGATCACCGCCGGGTCGTCCTCCACGGGTCCCACGACGTCGGAGAGTGCCAACGTCAAGACGCGCCCGCGTGCCGCCAACGCCAGCCGGCCGCCCTTGATCGCCGAAAGATGCTTCCGCACGCAGTTGAGCTCATGAATCGGCGCACCTGAGGCAAGCAGCGTCCGGGTCGCGTCGATCTTCTCTTCGAGCGTGACACCCTCGAGCGGCACCGCCAGCAGCGCCGAGGCCCCACCCGACAGCAACACCACGAGACAGCCAGACGGTGACATGTCCGCTGCACACCGCAGGGCTACGCGCCCGGCCTCGAGGCTGGCGCCGTCCGGCAAGGGATGCCCCCCAGTGTGCCACTGGGTCGCCGCCGGCACAGACTCCCCAGGGCCAGGTCCCACGGCGACACTCATCGCAATGGGATAGCTCGACGTGGCCAGGAACCCCCGCAACATTCCAGCCGCCGCCTTGCCGGCAGCGAGGAGGGTCACCGGCCCGTCGCCGACGAAATCTCGCACCTCGGGCTCTCGAAGCGCTCGCTGAACCAGCCGAGACGGCGCAACGGCACCGATCGCGGCCTCAATGATCTCGTGTGTCTGCCGGCGAAGAAGCGAAAGCGACCTGGGCAGGGATGACAGGGTCAGTGGGTATTGGTCGGGTCCGACCAGGCGGAGAGTTTCGTCACACCGTCAAACGTGTGTAGCAGACGGCTGACCACCAAATCGACGTCGGCGTCATCCTGCGCGCACAACTCATCGACACGGGCCATGACGCGCCGCAACGCGGCCTCCATCTCGGTGATCGTACACTCGGAGTACGACTCGCGCTGCCGCTGAAGACACTCCTGATGTTTCTGGAATTCTTCTCGGTAGAAGTTGACGCGAATACTGTCCACTGCGGTTAACAGGGACGGGTGCGCGTCGACGTGCAGGCGACTGAAATTACGATTTGTCCGCGGCATGAACTTGCGAGTTTCCAGTGTATCTGCGTGGCTTCACCGTTGTCAACGGCGCGATGCCTCATGCGGTCTTTGGACGGTCGCGGGTACCCCGGGCCGCAACCAGACCGCCCACACACCCCACAGCCATCCCGCCGACCACCAGCAGAAATCCCATCGCGGGTGGCAAGAAACGCAGCGTGCCGACACCAAGTACCAGTGCGAACGTCTCACCGTACCACGATTCGGCGATCGAGAACCCGACACCGAGCACCACGAGCGCCGCGACGGTACCGATGCCGCCTTGCAATACCCCCTCGAGGACGAAGGGTCCGCGCACGTAGGCGAGCGGTGCGCCAACCAACTGCATGATTTCGATCTCGTCCCGCCGGGCGAAACAGGCCAGCCGGATGACGTTGGCGACCGTCAAGGCGGCAGCCACGACCAGCACCAGAGCAACGACGAGCCCGACGCCGCGTAGCAGGTTAACCGCCGTGGTCAGTCGCTCGATCCATGTCTGGTCGAATCGCACCTCCTCGACACCGGTCGCGCCCCGCAGCTCAGTGGCAAACCGCTCCACGGCGGCCGCGTCATCGAGATTCGGTTCCAGGCGCGCCTCAAACGACGCCGGAAACGGATTCGACGCCACCTGTTCGACGACGCCACTCAAATCGGCGAAGTCCCGCCGAAAGCGGGACAACGCCTGGGCCTTCGACACAAACTCATGGCCACCGACCAGGTCGCTCTCGACCAATGTCTGCTCGATCGCTGCTCGCGCCTTCGGTGTCACATCGTCTTGCAGGAAGACGGACATCTCGGCCGCCGCGGCCCACTGGACCAACAGGCGCTCGACATTCCAACTCACCAGCAGGAGGGCTCCGAGCACCACCAGCGCAGCGGCAATCGTGGCCACCGACAGCGAACTAGAACGCCGCCCCCGCCAGAGGCTCGTCATCGCCTGCTCGAAGCTGTAGCGCAGGGCTCTCACATCCTCATCCCGTAATAGGACTCGTCGCCGATCGCTGGCGTCTCTTCGGTGATCACGCCGTGTTCCAGCATGATCGCCCTGCAGCCCACTTGACGGATCAGCTCGCGATCGTGCGTCGCCACGACGACCGTCGTGCCGCCGGCGTTAATCTCCCTGAACAGGTTCATGATTTCCAGTGCCAGGTCGGGATCGAGGTTTCCGGTCGGTTCGTCGGCCAGTACCATCATCGGATCGTTGATGAGCGCACGTGCAATCGCCGCCCGCTGCTGCTCGCCACCCGACAACTCTGACGGGTAGTGGGCTTGATCCGATTTCGTGGACGCTTTCCGAAAGGCGGATACGATGTCCACGATGGCAGCACAGACAGGCACGCGCCGAGCACGGCGCCGGTTCACGGATGAGTTCAAGACGGGGGCGGTTCGGCTGGTGCTCGACGAG
>MPMF02153409.1_pt1 | contig 45161 bp, 54 predicted proteins | sample 1617271 | NCBI WGS metagenome assembly MPMF02 (sample SAMN05944812, study PRJNA350692) | marine metagenome | biome: marine; feature: ODZ; material: water; isolation source: 120 m water sample prefiltered with 30 um filter, filtered on to 0.2 um... | place: Pacific Ocean | collected 2012-04-09... | reverse complement strand
ATTCCCTGGTCGCCGGCACCGGCGAGGTCGTACTCGTTGACCTCACCCAGCGTCTCACGCGCCTCGAGGGCCTGGTTCACGCCCTGAGCGATGTCGGGCGACTGCTCCTTGATCGAAGTGAGGACGCCACAGGTATCCGCGTCGAAACCGACCTCCGAACTCGTGTAGCCGACTTCGCGCACCACCTGCCGGACGATCGCTTCGATGTCGACGTACTCGGCGGTCGTAGAGACCTCGCCGAAGACCCAGATCGTGCCGGTGGTCGTCGCCGTCTCGCAGGCGACGTGGGCGTCGGGGTCGCGGCTGAGGAAGGCATCGAGGACGGCGTCGGAGATCCGATCGCAGAGCTTGTCCGGGTGCCCCTCCGTCACCGATTCGCTGGTGAGGAGCAGCGATGGTGCACTGCTGAATGTAGTGGTCATGTGTCCTCCGGCCGGTGTTCCGGCGCTACTCGAATTCCCACGAGGTCAGGTACTTCTCCTGCTCCGCGGTCAGGGTGTCGATCTGGACCTTCATCACCTCAAGCTTGAGGTGGGCAATTTCATTGTCGATCGATCGTGGCACGTCATGCACCAGCGGGTCGAGGTTGGCGTGTTCGTTGACGAGGTATTCGACGCTCAGCGCCTGGTTCGCGAACGACATGTCCATCACCGACGCGGGATGCCCCTCCGCGGCGCCGAGGTTCACGAGCCGACCTTCCGCCAGCACGATGATCGTGCGGCCATCGCCGAGCTGGTACTCCTCCACGAAGGGGCGCAGATCGCGGGTGGTCTCGGCGGATGCAGCGAGCGCTTTGAGGTTGATCTCCGAGTCGAAGTGGCCGGAGTTGCAGAGAATTGCCCCGGACTTCATCACCGCGAAGGCGGGCTCATCGATCACGTTGACGTCGCCGGTGGCGCTGATGAAGATGTCGCCTTCACGCGCGGCATCCACGACCGGCATCACGCGGAAGCCGTCCATCACGGCTTCCAGCGCAGGCAGTGGCTGTACCTCCGTCACGATCACCTGCCCGCCGAGGCCGCGAGCGCGCGAGGCGATGCCGCGACCGACCCAGCCGTAGCCGCAGACCACGATCGTCTTGCCGGCGATCAGGATGTTGGTGGCGCGGATGATGCCGTCCATCGTCGACTGGCCGGTGCCGTAGCGATTGTCGAAGAAGTGCTTCGTGTTCGCGTCGTTGACGGCGATGATCGGGAAGCCGAGGCCACCCTCCCGCGCGAGCGCACGTTCGCGCGTCAGCCCGGCTGTCGTCTCCTCGGTGCCGCCGACGACGCCGTCCAGCAGGTCGCGGCGCTCCGTGTGCAGCAGCGCGACGAGGTCGGCGCCATCATCCATCGTCAGCTGCGGGCCGTGGTCGATCGCGTCCAGCAGGTGGCGGCTGTACGTCGCGTTGTCTTCACCTTTGATCGCGAAGGTTGGGATGCCGTATTCGAGCACCAGCGCGGCCGCGACATCATCCTGCGTCGAGAGCGGGTTCGAGGCGGCCAGGCGGGCGTCCGCGCCGGCATCGCGCAGAGCGATCATCAGGTTCGCGGTCTCGCTCGTGACGTGCATGCAGGCGGCGATGCGAATCCCGGCGAGCGGCTTCTCCCGTTCGAAGCGTTCGCGGATCTGTTCGATTACGGGCATCTCCCGTGCCGCCCACTCGATCCGCTTGATCCCGGCCTCGACCAGCTTCGGGTTCGCGAAATCTCCGATGGTGTCGCTGTCTGCCGTCATCGCTGTGCCTCGCTGTCTGCGTCGTCTTTGGTTGCATGGTCAGCAGGGAGTGGCCTGCCGGTTGCTGTCTCTACTTGTTCGCCGCGCTGCTCGCCGTGTCGCGCGGAGCGCCGTCGCAGCCACGCGCCGAGGCCCAGCAGGTCGCGACGCCGCGCGCGACCCTCGAGGACTGCCGCGCCTCGCCGGTAGCCGAGCCGCGCGTAGGCACGCACAGCCGGTGTGTTCGTCGGGTCGACCGTGAGCGCCACCAGCGTGCAGCCGCGGCTGAACAGCTCGCTCGTCAATTTCGATGTCACCAGCTTCGCCAAACCCTGACCGCGGTGACCGGGGTGCGTGAAGACGTTGCCGACGACCGCGATACCGACGTTTGGAGCGACTACGTGTGTCCCCGCCGCCGCGACGAGGCATCCCTCGCGGAATGCCCCGAAATAGACTCCCCGCTCAAGGTGCTGGGCGGAATAGGTACCTGCCCGTTCCAGCGAATAGAGCGCGTTAAGTGCACGCACGTCAGCGCCGCGCAATTGCTGCGCGGGGCCCTCCACCGGTTCGAAGGCGGAGGACGTCACTGACATGCGATTCATGTGTAGAACATCGGTGAATGCGTGGCTGCGCCGTAGTACCGGCAGGGTCTCGGGGGAGCAAGTCGTCAGATACGAAAATCGTGGTCCGGGATGCAACGAGAGCACCGCATCGATCGCGGCGGCGTCCCCACTGGCGTAGAGCGTCTGCCCCATCGCATTTGCGTGCAGCACGACCGCCGAGCCAGTGTCGCCTTCAGCGAGCCAGAATCGCGAGCGCCGGAACATCGAGTCTTCGAGGTGCCCGAGCGCGTAGCTGGCGAAGGCGCGGTCTTCGCTCAGCGCCGCGTCGATCGCGCGACGGTTGCGCGTCTCGCGGATCGTGAAGCGCGGAAGCCCGCGAGTGGGGTCGAACACGGTATCGGTCACGATCCGCCGCCGTCCGCTGGGCCCCGGTAGCGGCGCAGCAGCAGGTCGAGCCGTTGCCGCGTCTCGGCTGGCACGAAGTTGGGTGCGGTGACGAGCGCGCTGGCCAGCGCATCGCCACAGTCGCAGTCCCGCTGCTGGGGCAGGGCGGCGACGGTGGCGCTGATGATCGCCCGCCCGCTTTCGACGTTGTGCAGCAGGTTCTTCAAGATCAGATCGGCGCTGACATCGGCTTCCTCTTCATGCCAGACGTCGTAGTCGGTGACGAAGCAGAGCGCGCCGTAGCAGAGCTCCGCCTCGCGGGCGAGCTTCGCCTCGGGCAGCGCGGTCATGCCGATGATCGCTGCGCCCCACGAGCGGTAGAGCTCCGACTCCGCGCGGGTGGAGAACGCCGGCCCCTCGATCACCACGAGCAAGCCTCCGCGGTGGGTCGTCACGTCCGTACGATCGCCCGCGGTGGCAAGCTGCGAGGCGAGCGCGGGACAGAATGGGTCGGCGAAGCCGATGTGCGCGACCATGCCATCGCCGAAGAATGTCGAGTCGCGGCCGCGCGTGCGGTCGATCAGCTGATCGGGGACCACTGTATGCAGCGGTTCGAGCTCCTGCTGCAGCGAGCCGACGGCTGAGACGGAGAAGACGCGCTCCACGCCGATCGACTTCAACGCGTAGATGTTCGCCTGCGCCGGCAGTTCGCCCGGCAGCGTCGTGTGGCCCTCGCCGTGGCGCGCGAGGAAGGCGACGCGGCGGCCGTGCAGCGTGCCGATCGTCAGCGGTGAGCTGGGGGCGCCGAACGGTGTCGAGAGCTCGACGGTCTCAGTCTCGGTGAGGTCCGGCATCGCGTAGAAGCCGGATCCGCCGATCACACCGATCTCGGCCTGCGGTTCAGACAATGGAGTCACTCTTCGCTCGATTACAGTCACCGCAGAGCACCTGCACATTGTCGGGTGCGTTGCCGCCACCCTTCGCGACCGGGATCACGTGGTCGAACTGCAGGTCGTCCTCCGCACCGCAGCCCGTGCACTGGCCCCCGTCGCGTTGCCAGGCGAAAGCGCGCACCTCCTCGGGGATGCGCTGCCGCTTCGCTGTCTCAACGTCCGCGTCGCGAGCGCGGATCGTGCGCAGCCGGTCGAGGCGGGCGTCCTGCCGTCGCGCGCGGTCCCAGATCAGCAGGTCGACATCGTCGGATTCGAGGTCCGTGTCGGCCCAGAACGTCCCGGCGTCCGACCACCAGAGCGTGCGGTCGCCGTCTTCGCCGATGCGGCTGACGCCCTGCTCTGTGATCTCGGAGAGGGCGGCGCGGTACTCGCGGTCGCTGAGCGTGAAGCACTCCCGCTTCGCGTAGTAGAAGCGGTGCGTGGCGAAGAACCAGAAGCCCGAGCGTTCGATGCGCGCGCGGTTCACCTTGCGCAGCGACATCTAGCTGCCTCCCGCCAGTGCCGGCGTGGCCAGCGCGTCCGCGATCGACGCTGCGAAAGGTGCGCGCAGCACTCCGCGTTCCGTCACGATCGAGGCAATCAGCGAGGCCGGCGTGACGTCGAAGGCCGGGTTCAGCGCCTCCGTGCCCTCGGCCGCGAGTGCGTGGCCGTCGACGGTCAGTACCTCGGATTCGTCGCGCTGCTCGATCGGGATCGCCTCGCCGGTCGGCGTTGCCGGGTCGATCGTGCTCAGCGGGGCGACGATGTGGAACGCGATCTCGTGGTGGGCGGCCAGAACTGCGAGCGCGTAGGTGCCGACCTTGTTCGCCGCGTCGCCATTGGCAGCGACGCGGTCGGCTCCTGTGAAGACGGCATCGACGCGGCCCTGCGCCATCAGTCCGGCCGCCGAGGAGTCGGCGATCAGCCGATGCGGGACGCCGTGCTGTTGCAGCTCCCACGTCGTCAGCCGCGCACCCTGGAGACGCGGTCGCGTCTCATCGACGAGCACGCCATCGACGAGGCCCCGGCGATGCGCTTCGATCACCACGCCCAGCGCGGTGCCATGGCCGCCCGCCGTCGCCAGCGGGCCCGTGTTGCAGTGCGTGAGCAGTGTCGAGCCGGGAGCGACCAGCGAGGCGCCGAGTTCGGCCATTTGGCGGTCGGCATCGCGTTGCTCCTCGTGGATGCGCTGAGCTTCATCGATCGCGGGGTCCGGGCCGTTGTCCCCCTCGATGCGCCGCAGCACGCGTTCGACGGCCCAGCGCAGGTTCACGGCGGTCGGCCTTGCGTCTGCGAGCGCCTCGGCGGCACGTTTCGTCGCCTGCGCATCGCCGTCACGGGCGACGATCGCGAGCGCGTAGGCGGCGGTGACGCCGATCGCGGGCGCTCCGCGCACACGCATAGTCGTGATCGCCTCGATCGCATCGTCGAGCGTCGGAAGAGTGACGTATTCGACGCGCTGCGGCAGCAACGTCTGATCCAGCAGGCGCAGAACGCGCCCGTCCCATGACACCGCTTCGTAAGAGGCGTGATCAGTCAATGGATTCCCCGCCGGCCCCATTCGGCGCGAGCCGTAGCAGTAATGGTAGGACGTGGGCTGTGGGCGAAGCCAATCAGGCAGCCTCGCTCAGACTCAGATCGCGAGATTTGGTCAGTATTGGACCAGCGCCGTCACCGGCACCTCCGGTAGCCGGTCGCGGCCACCGAGGTCGGTCAACTCCACGAGGAACGCGAATCCGGCGTTCTCCCCGCCCAGCGCCTGCACCAGCCTGCTCGTCGCCTCGGCGGTTCCGCCGGTGGCTATCAGGTCGTCGACGATTGCGACGCGCAGGCCCTGCACCGAGGGGTCGCGCTGCAGTTCGAGACTGCCGGAGCCATATTCGAGCTCGTAGTCGACGGAGGCAAAGGCTGTCGCTAGCTTGCCCGGCTTGCGCACCGGCACGAACGGCAAGCCCAGGCGTTCGGCGACAGCAACGCCGAAGAGGAAGCCACGAGCCTCGATGCCGGCGACTACCGTCGCTTCCATCGACCGCACCGCCTCGGCCAGCGCGTCGTTCACGCTGCGCAACGCGGCGGCGTCATGGAGCAGCGGTGTTGTGTCGCGGAAGAGGATGCCCGGCTGCGGAAAGTCCGGTACATCGCGGATTAGTTCGCGCCAGCGGGACTCCTGCGGCTGTCCTGTCATGCAGCCGATGCTCCGCGTGATGGACAGCGATGTCAACGCGCTGCGGCACTCGCGGCCCAGTTCGCACGTTGACCGCCCGCTGACCGCTCCATAGCATCGCTCAATGCCTTCCGACTCTACCGATCCGCTGGCCGCCGTGGCCCCCTTCTACGATCTAGACCTCGACGGCTACGACGACGACATCGCGATGTACCGCGAATTGGTGAAGGAGCGCGGCACCGACGTCCTGGAACTGGGTTGCGGCACGGGCCGTGTCGTCGAACCACTGGCACGCGATGGCTGCGATGTCACCGCCGTCGACCTCAGCCCCGCGATGCTCGAGCGGGCGCAGCAGCGGACGGCGGAGTTCCCCGGCGACGGCTCCGTGGCGCTGATCGAGGGCGACATGCGGATCCTCGATGTCGGACGTCAATTTGACTGCGTCTTCATCCCGCTCGGTGGGTTGCAGCACATGGAGGAGGCGGCGGATGTCGCCGCGACGCTGGCCACGGTGGCCCGTCACCTCAAGCCGGACGGCCTCGCCGTCATCGATATCGAGGCCGCACATCCGAGTGACCTCACACCGGGGCCGCAGCCGCTGCTCCAGCACTGGACCCGCCCGAGCGGCACGGCGGTCGTGACGAAGCTGGTGGCGGTCGATGGGGAGCCCTCGACGCTACTCAAGCACATCACCTGGCACTTCGACGTGCAACTGGAGGACGGGCCGCTGCGACGGGTCACCGCCGAGTTCCCGCTGCGCGTGATCACCGCCGGCGAGCTGGAGCTGGCGGCTCGCCTCGCGGGCCTGACGGTCACCGAGTGGCATGGTGGCTACGATGGCTTCCCGGCGGATGATGGTGACGACCGACTGGTGGTGCTGCTGGAGCACGCAGAGTGAGCATCACCGTTGCGCTCGACGCCATGGGTGGGGACTTGGCCCCGCAGGCCACGGTGGCCGGCGCGATCCGCGCCGCCGAGGCCGGGCACGAGGTTGCGCTCGTCGGCGACGAGGCGGTGCTGGCCGAGGAGCTTGCGAAGCACGAGATCGTGCCCTCCGGCGTCCGCATCGTGCACGCGCCGGACGTGATCGACATGCACGAACAACCCTCGCTCGCGACGGCGCGCCGCCGGGGCTCCTCGATCTACGTTGGCCTTGAACTGTTGAAGAACGGGGAGGCTGGGGCGTTCGTCTCCAACGGCAACACCGGGGCAGTGCTCGCGCTCTCGCTGCTCGTGATCGGCAAGTTGCCGGGCGTCGATCGCCCAGCGCTCGCTGCGTTGATCCCGCCTCGCACCGCCGGCCCCACGCTGCTGCTGGATGTGGGAGCGAACGCGGAGTCGCGCCCGCTCCAGCTCGTGCAATGGGGGGCGATCGGCGCGGAGTACATGAAGGTCGCGTTCGGCGTCGCAAACCCGAAGGTGGGGTTGCTGAACATCGGTGAGGAACCCTCCAAGGGCTCGCCGTTGGTCGTGGAGGCGAACAAGGCGCTGTCGCAGATTCCGATCAACTTCATCGGCAACATCGAGGGCGGCGACATCGCCCACCGCGAGATCGATGTGATCGTCACGGACGGGTTCACCGGCAACGTCGTGCTGAAGCTGATCGAGGGGATGGCGACGGCCATCCTCGGCAGCGTGCGCGATGCGGCGAGCGGATCGATGCGCGCGCGGCTCGGCGGGCTGCTACTGATGCCCGCGGTGCGCGACATCCGGCAGCGCTTCGATTATCGCCAGTACGGGGGCGCGCCGCTGATCGGTGTGAACGGCATGGTGCTCGTAGGGCACGGTCGCAGCGACGTTGTGGCTGTCGGGAATGCGATCGCCACAGCCGCGACGGCCGCAGAGCTCGGGGCGCTCGATGCCTTCGCGGCCGCGGTCGAGCGTAGTGGCGTGTCCGAGGGCGAGTCGTCCGAGGAAGGGTCGCGCTAGGCGGTCTCGACCGGTGCTGCCACCTCGCTCGCATCGTCGGTGGCACCGAGGCCACCGGAGGAGGGAGCGAATCGCCACCACAGGCGCATCGACTCGCGCAGCGCGTCGATCTGCTCTTCCGGAGTCTCGCTGCTCATCCCGATGCAATTGCCGAGGTGGCTGTCAAGGATCAGGCCGCCGACGTTGTCGATGCCGGAGCGCACAGCCATCAACTGCGTGACGACGTCCTCGCAGGCGCGATCGCTGTCGAGCATCTTCGCGATGCCGCGGATCTGCCCCTCGATGCGGCTCAGGCGAGCCTGAAGCTTCTCTGGGCTCGTCTCTTGTGGCATGGTCATCCCTCGTATCGCGGGAGCGGGGCGGATGCCCTGCTCGTTGGCGGTCTTGACATACCCCATGGGGGTATATAGAATGTAGTTAATTCGGCAGCTGTCTGTCAACCAACCACTGCGATCCGATCGGGCCGGTGGCGACAATCACAGGTAGACGCCCACAGGCAACTGAGAGATCAGAAAGGAAGTGGCATGAGCCACCCCACAGACACAACCGACACTACGTTCCAGACCGATGTGCTGGACAACGACACCCCCGTACTCGTTGACTTCTGGGCCCCATGGTGTGGTCCCTGCCGCATGGTCGCTCCGATCGTGGAGGAGCTGGCGGAGGAGTACGAGGGCAAGGTGAAATTCGTGAAGCTGAACACGGACGACAACCCGCAGGTCGCCGGCAAGTACGGCATCCGCTCGATCCCCACGCTGCTCGTATTCAAGGGCGGTGAGCCGGTCTCGCAGATCGTCGGCTTCCGGCCGAAGAGCGACCTGGCGAAGCGGCTGGACGAGGCGCTCTAGGGCGCCTCAACTGGCGGCGAGTACGAAACAGGCGGGCCGCATGCGGCCCGCCTGTTTTTCTCAGTGCGGCTTCTCACTAAGCACGGGGGGTCGAGGTGTCCCGGATGGCCGGCTCAGTCGGACCCGTCGGTTGCCTCGTTCGCGCGGACGCCCTTGTGGATCGTGCGGCCCTGCTTCTCTTCGAGGCGGGTGAGCATTCTCCCCTTGTCGGGATGCGGGTCCTTCACGAGACCGTAAATCTCGCGCCCCTCATGTCCCTCTGGCAGATGTTCTGTGATCGGAAGACCTTCCGACGCGACGAAGAGCAGTCAATGACAGTATTTCCAGCGCTGCATCTCCTCGCAGGCGCAGATCCACTCCTTCTCGTCGACGGCGGCCTGCTTGTCGACGTAGAAGTTGCAGGGGCAGAGCGGGCGCTTCAGTTCATCGACGTGCTTGGCGAGGCCGATCACGAGGAACTCGGTGATCTCGCGCTGCGGGTGCAGGTAGGAGCCGCTCTTGCTGGCGAACGCCTCTACGTACTTCCACATCTTCGCCATCGACTTCGACGAGGCCTGAGCGCGGTCCTCGTCGCTCACATGGTCGAGACCGGGTTGGGTCACTCAGCTACTCCCTGGCTGGCGGCCGATCAGCGAAGCGGGCGATCCGCCCGTTTGCGAAGTGACAGCGTGGTTAATGATTCAGTCTTAGCCGATCGTAGCAGCGTCGCAAGTATGGCGGCGTGAGCGCCGACACGCGCCCGTCATGGCGGCGACCCGAAACAATGCAACCCCATCGGCCAGCTCCTCGATGTGCGGGTTCAGCACGTCGACGGAACGAGGCGTAAAGGCGCGGTCGACGAGGCGGCGCAGGCGGTGGTGCTCCGGCAGGTCGAGCTGCAGGATGCTCGGCTCGCGGTCGCTCTGATCTTCCTCGTCGATGAGCAGGCCGGTTCGCCGGACATCACCCTCCGGGAGTTTGCGGCTGTCTCTGAAGACATCCTTGCTGCGCAGCACCTCGTTGACGTCGTCCCAGTGCGTCAGCACGACTTGGCGGCCGAAGTACGCATCGCGGTAGTGGATACGCCCGTCCTCGCGCATCGCGCGCAGCGCCGGGTGTGGGTCGGCGATGTAGTCGAGGTTGGTCGGGTCGTACTCCTGTGGGGCCTGTGGGATGCCCGCAGTCTCTTCGGGCGTATCGCCTTGCGGTGTCTGGCGCTCTGTCGTGGTCACAGGTGGTTGCGATCCCCTCACACTCGCGCCGGGCGGCGCGGGCGCATCGCTGATGCGGGAATGCTACGCGAAACCGCGCCGAATATGCACTCGATGGCGTGGTGAAATCGCTTCGCGTCAGCCTCCTGCGAGCTTTACGCGATGGCCAGCGGACTCCAGAAGCTCCAACAACCGTTCCCGATGATCGCCCTGGATCACCAGCACCCGGTCCTGGCGTGTGCCACCGGTCCCCAACTGCCGCTTGCAGCGCTTCAGCAGCGCGTCGAGATCCGCCTCGCTGCCACTGAGGCCCACGACGAGCGTCCCGGGCTTCCCGCCGCGGGCGGAACTACCGCGATGGAGACGCACGAAGCCATCGCCGGGGTCGGTTGGGAGGGGTTGTGAGCGTGCTGCCATGCCTCCGGATTCTCTCGAACGGGTCGGCTCGGTTCAAGGAACGGGTGGATGGGCGTGGGCTAGACGGCTCGAATCGAATCTAGCAGGCTGTCGTGGGAGTGGATGATGTCCGGTGGTGTCCGCGGTCTTCAAAACCGTTGTGGGGCTACGTCGTAGTCTTGGGTGGGTTCGACTCCCACGCACTCCCGCCAGTCGTGCTTGCGCCGCTGGCGCATTCGATCGGAGGCGCATCATCGACCTGCAACTGAACGGCAAGACTGCGCTGGTGACCGGCGGCAGCCGCGGCATCGGCAAGGCGATTGCGCGCGAGCTGGCGCTTGAGGGCGTGGATGTGGCGATTGCCGCACGCGACCGCGCGACGCTCGATGCGACTACCGAGGAGCTGAAGCACGAGACCGGCCGGAAGATCGTGCCGATCGAGGTCGATACCGGCAGCGACGAGTCGGTGCAGGCGATGGTCGCCGCGGCACACTCCGAGTTCGGGCACATCGATATCCTCGTCAACAATGCGGCGAAGGCCGGCGGGCAGGGGCCGGTGCCCACGCTGCCGGAGATCACCGATGAGCACTTCTTCGACGACATGAACGTGAAGGTGCTGGGCTACCTGCGCTGCGCTCGCGAGGTCGCGCCGCTGATGCAGCAGCAGGGCTGGGGCCGGATCATCAACATCAGCGGGCTGGCGGCGCGGCAGGCGGGTTCCACGATCGGCAGCATGCGCAATGTCGCCGTCTCCGCGCTGACCAAGAACCTCGCCGAGGAGCTGGGGCCGAGCGGCATCAACGTCACGGTCGTCCACCCCGGCCTCACGCGCACGGAGAAGACCGCTGAGGTGGTCGCCGCACGCGCATCGAACTCCGGGCAGTCCGCCGAGGAGGTCGAGGCGCAGATGGCGTCGGGCAACCTGGTGCGGCAGCTGATCGATGCCAGTGATATCGCGAACATCGTCGTCTTCCTCGCTTCGCCGAAGTCGGTCGCGATCAACGGCGATGCGATCGCGGCTGGGGGCGGCGTTGGCCGAGCGATCCACTACTAAGCCCCTTCGGCGCGTGCGTAGTTGGTCGGGGCGATGCTGCGTGCCTCGCGGTGCCGGTTGCGGCGCAGGCGTCTTCGCTGGTACGACAGGGCGAGCGGTACTGCCGCGCTACCTACGAGGAGGGTGAGATGCCGAAGTTGACTGTACTGATGCACGGCGCGTCGATTGGGACGGACGCCGGGGTGATCGGGTTCTGCAGTGTGATTCTGATCGAGGGGGAGCGGCGCATCCTCTTCGACTCGGCCCACGTCGGACGGCGCACCTATCTTGAGGCGCAGCTCGCGGCGCAGGGGTTGACGACCGACGACATCGATGCGCAGGTGCTGAGCCACGCGCACTGGGATCACGTGCAGAATTGCGACCTCTTCCCGAACGCGCCGATGCTGGTACACCGCGATGAGGTGAGATACGCGCACAAGCCGCATCGCAACGACTGGGCGACACCGGCGTGGACGGGTGCCGTGTTGGACACGATGGCGCTCGAGGAGGTCGGCGAGGGGCACGAGATTATGTCCGGCTGCCGCGTGATCGAGCTGACCGGCCACTCGCCCGGCAGCATCGGCCTGGAAGTGGAGACGGAGGACGGCATCTGCATCCTGACCGGCGACGCCGTGCACAACGCGGGTGTCGCAGTGCGCGGCCGCAGCCCGCTGGTCTTCTGGAACCAGCAGGACGCCGACGCCTCGATCAAGCGCGTCGTCGAATCAGGCGCGGCGGTCTACCCGGGCCACGACATGCCGTTCCGACTACGCGACGGCGAGATCGATTACATGGCGGAGCAGTCGATCACTGTCAGCGGTCCGCCATCGACGATTCTCGACACGACGGTGCGGCCGCCCGGAGAGCCGTGGGTGATGCCCGGCATTGAGGACCAAAAGCTCTAGGCTGCGCCTCGCTCGCAACCTCGAGTGCGCCTCGTGCCGGAGAACTCCCGATAGGTTCGCGCTTCATTCGCGCGTACCTTCGAATCAGCGACGCGGAACCGCCTCGAACAGTGGATGCGCGCGCTGCCTTTCCCGTGCGTGCGGTGCGGGCTGGCGATCGGGTTGCTGCGGTGAACGTGGGCACGTTCGTCCGGCTGACGGTGTGGACCGCGCTTCCGGCCGCACTGGCTGCGCTGCCCACCAGCATCAGCTGGGCGGGTCGCGAGGGGCCGTCGGACGAGGCAGCGACGCCGAGCACCGCCGCAGAGGCCGCCGTCAACTCGGCCCTGTTCACACGCGTCGCGCATGAGGCACGCACACCGCTCGATGCCGTGATCGGAACCGCGGAGCGACTGCTCGACTCCGAGCTGACCGCCGAGCAACACGAGCAAATGATCGCGATCCAGTCCGCGGGCAGCGCGCTACGCGAGATCCTGAATGATGTCCTGGGCTCCTCCGACGCCGGCTCCGTCGATGTGGAGCAGGAGCACTCACCGGTGCCGTTGAGGGCCCTGGTGAGGGCCGAACGCGGAGACGCGGTACGACCTCGGCGAGTGCTCGTCGTCGCACACGCCGCGACCAACCAGCTCGTCGCGCAACGGATGCTCGAACGCGAGGGCTATGCGGTACAGGTCGCCTCGAACGGTGCGGACGCGCTGATGGCGCTGGAGCGCGGCCGCGAGGCCTCGCTGGCCGCCGGCATGGACGACACCCTGCAGCGACCGCTCACTCGCGACCCATTGAGCGAGATGCTGAGACGCTGGCTCGACACCGAACCCGAGCAACGCGTCGCCTGAGCTGGCCCGGCTGGCGATCAGGGTTCGACGGTCGCCGCGCGACAGCCTCTACTACGCGCATCCCGGTACCAAAGGTACCTACAGAAGGGTCGAAGACCCTAGACCGTGACGATTTGCAGGCGGGCCGTCCGAGGTGTCGATGCTCGCCAGCGCGTCGGCAAGCTCCGCCAGGTGCATTTCGTGGACGAGCGCGATCGCACGGTCGAGCTCACCTTCGTGAACCAGTTCGACCATGCGTACGGTCGTGTGATCGTGATCCGTTGCGTCGGCCATCAAGGTGATTCTCTCACCTCGCGCGTCGGGCTAGCGGCGGCGATCTCCGAAGAAGCCACGGATCGCGCCGAACGCTCCGCCACCGCTCTTCCCACCGATGCCATCGAGGAACTTGGCCCACGACTCCTCGGCGGTGGCCGCGCGCTTCAGGCCGCGCACGCGCTCATCGATGATGTCGCGCACCTCGCCAGCCTCACCAGCATCCAGCCAGAAGCCGTGCTCCTGTTCGCAGCTGTCGAGTTCGACGTTGTAGGCGCGGTAGTTGAAGGCCAGCATGCCCTCGCCGCAGACCGGGCACTTCAGCTCGGACTCACGTTGGGCGTACTGGATCATGCCGCGGCGCTCTTCCTCATCCGCCTTCCCGGCCTCCAGCTCATCGAGTTCGTGGTGGTCGAGCCAGCGGCCGTTACAGGTCGGACAGTGGTCGACCTCGATGCCGTGAAGCTGCTCTTCGAGCAGCTCAGTCTCGTCGCGGGGACAGAGCATGCGGGCCTCCGTATGCAGATTCGCGGGTGGTGCGCGGGAGCGGGGTTGGTACCAGTGTACCGACCGCACCTACCGGGTCGCGTGCTCGCGACCACCCTCTAGCGGAACTGTGCAAGCCAATCGTCGACGCGCTGAACGGCCTTCGGCTCTTCCCGCAGCGAGTTGTGGCCGATGCCGGGGTAGATCTCCAGCTCCGAGCCTTCGATCAGCCGCGAGAGGATCACAGAGCCGCCCGGAGGTGTCCGCTCGTCGGCACCGCCGACGATGATCAGCGTCGGGACGCTCACCGCGGGCAATTGCTCGTCCATGTTGTAGCTGGCGACCGCGCGCTGGGCGGCGGCCAGCCGAAGGCTGCCCCCGGACTCGGTCTCGTCCGCCTGCTTCAGCCAGAACTCTTCCGCCGCCGGCCCGACGCGACTGGAGGTGGAGATCAAGAGGAGCGCATCAAGCTGCTCCGAGTGGTCGATGCTGAAGCGCTGCGCGATCACGCCGCCCATGGAGTGGCCTGCGATGATCGCGCGGTCGATGTCGAGCGCTGAGAGTAATAGGGACAGGTCGGTCGCCCAGTCGGTGAGCGCGACGGGGCCGTCGGTGCCCTCCGACTCGCCCATCCCGCGCACGTCGTAGCTCAGGTGCCGAAAGCCCGAGAACTGCGGGAGCAGCTCCTGCCAGTAATCGAGCGAGCCGCCGATGCCATGCACCCAGACCATGGTGCGGTCGCCTTCGCCTGTGAACTGGTAGCGGTGCTTGAGCCCGTTCGCTTCGATCACCGGCATCTGCGCCTCCATCTGTGCCGCCTGACGATATGGGCGGCCGCGAGATAGCGCGACCCAGTGTGCGTTCCCGCCTGCGTGCTAGGATGCCCGCCATGGCAACTTCCGAGGCCGAGAGCAAGCGCTTCCGCGACGTGACCGGTCGTTTCGCGACCGGCGTGACCGTGGTCACCCTGCGTGACGACGATCAGCCCGTCGGGCTGACCGCCAATGCGGTCAGCTCGCTGTCGCTCGACCCGCTGCTGGTTCTCTTCTGCGTCGACAAAGGCGCGTCCGCCTACGACGCGCTCGCCAGCGCCGAGGGGTTCGCGATCAACCTGCTGGCTCAGGAACAGCGCGACGTCTCGGGTTTCTTCGCCACCACCGGCCGTGGCGAGGACGGGAACGCGATGGGCGGCTTCGACTATCGCGAGGGTACGACTCGCGCCCCGCTGCTCGATGGCACGCTCGGCTGGTTCGATTGCCGGCCGTGGGCACGGTACGAGGGCGGCGACCACACGATTGTCGTCGGCGAGGTCGTGGATTTTGGACTCTGGGAGCCGGACGGCGACCCGCTGCTCTTCTTCGGCGGCGGCTACCGCGAGCTTACCCCGGCCGAATAACCACGTCACCGCCTCGACCGTCGACCGCGCGCGAGTCGGGTCGATGCGATCGCGCTCTGCGGAGTTTTCCGCATTCGGCCTCGCCCGCGCTGCTCATACGCTGATCTCACGATCTCTCCGCGGACTCGATCCGCCCTGTGATGACGATCTGTACTGGAGCCTCGCGTGCGTATCGGATCAGCCGCACCGTCTGACCCGCTGATGCAGCCGCCGGCTGCCGCCACCGCCCCACGAGATGGTTCGCTGGTCGCCGACTTCTCCGCAACGCTCGATCGCCACCTCGCCGAGGCACTGTTGCCGTACGGCCCCACAGGCCCATCGACCGACCCGTTTGGCTGGCGTGCGCTCAGCCGCGAACTGGGCGACGAGCTGGTGACGCCGGGCTTCGGGGCGATCTTCGAACGGCAGATTCAGTAGGAGTCGGGCTTCTCGCCGGAGGTCGCCTTCGGCCTGCGGCGGTCGAGCGCGGGCGCGGAGGGGATCGCACAGCTGATGCCGGAGTACTATCCGGGCGTCGATCGCGACAACCCGCTGGTGGCGCTGGTGGCGGGCGCTCGCACGATGCGGCACTACCTGGAGGTCTTTGAGGGCGACGTGTGCCCCGCGTTGGCGTCCTACAACGCGGGACTGGGGCGGGTGCAGTCGTTGATGGCAAACCACGGTGCGAACTGGGAGCAGGCGCTGCCCGCTGAGACGAAGGGCTACCTAGCGGCGATTGCGGGCGACGCGCATCCGCAGGTGCAGCTGGAACCCCGGCGAGGTCGCGATCTTCGGCGGGCGCGGCCCAGGTGGCGTGCTGACGGCGCCGATCGACCGAGTGCTCACTGAGAAGGTCAGTAACGACATACTGCAACTGCTTGCGGCGTACGGCGCGACGGTGCGTGCGCCCGCCGACGGACACGTCAGCGCCGTGCAGCACGGCGACGACGGCACGACGGTGACGTTGGACCATGGCAACGGCTAGCAGAGTTCGTTGCAGGGGCTCGGTGATCTCACCCTCGCGGGCGGCGACACCGTGCGGCGACACCGTGCGACGCGGCGAGGCGCTGGGCACGCTGGCGCAGGAGGCGGGCCCGAGGCAGGGGCTGCTGCGGTTCGGGGTCTCGCTGAACTCGTTGGCCGTCGATCCTCGGCCGTATCTGCTGCGGACGTGGTCGTCGCCGCGATCGGGGAGCGTGCGAGGCAATGACCCGACCCTCAGGCGGTGCTAAGCTTCGCCATCGCGACCGCTTCGTGGTGGGTGTCGCCTAGCGGTCTAAGGCGCCAGGTTGTGGCCCTGGAGATCGGGGGTTCAAATCCCCTCACCCACCCCAAACATCATTCGTCCTCGTTCCCGGCTGCACCGGTGGCGTCACGCGGCGCTGCCGATGATCGCGCTCGCGCTGTTCGCCTGCTCCGGCGATCCTGCCTCGGTGCAGGTCGTCGCGCCGGACGTCGCAGCGACGCCCACCGCACAGGTGACTCCGCGGCCGATCGTGCAGCCCACGCCCACGCCATCGCCCGTCGTCGTCGCCGGCGATGGCACCGCGACCGCCACCGAGGGCGTCTCTTTGCCGTCGCTCTTGCCGCAGATCGACGGCGTCGTCGAGTCCGCGACGCAGGCGGACGACGGTTCGATCGTCGTGAACTGGCTGGTCGAGGCACCTCCGACGGAGGTCGTCTCGGCGCTCGCTGAGGCGATCGCGGCGAGCATGACGGTGCTGCTGGACGAACGCGGCAGCGGGGGCGGACTGATTGTCTTCGAAGGGGACGCGCTTGCCGGGCACTATTTCGTGACCTCGGTAGATGGCGACGCGCGGATCGAGTTGCGCCTCGATGCCCCTCGTTCACCCTCGGTGGCGGCGGCGCTTGCTCAACCCCTGCCGGTCGGGTACCCGGTCGAAGCAGTGCCGCGGTTCCCGGGTGCGACCGTCGTCTCGGGTTCCGCGGAGGCACTGACGGAGCGGTCGACGCGCTTTGTGGTGACGATGGAGACGGAGCGTGCGGCGGTCGACGTACTTGGCTATTTCAGCGACCTCTTTGCTTCGCTCGGGTGGGGGAGCACTGTACGGGGACTGGAACTCGATGCGAGTGGCGCGGCGGGGGTGGCCTCGCTGACTGTGCTCTCGGGTCCGCTTACGAGGGCTGTGCTGCTGCTAGATTGGACCGCAGCGCGCCCGTAACGCGGGCGATGGGTGACGAGAGTCGCGTGCTAGGATGGATTCCCATTCGCTCTCGCCACCGGGTGCGAGGTTCAGCCGTGACTGCTGGTGTGACACAGAGCCGCCCGAGAAGCCGTCCAAGACGCTGGGTTGCGGCCTCGCTCGGCGCGCTGGTGCTGCTGCTCGCTGCGGCGTGTGGCGGCGGCGACGGTGATGTCGAGACGCCGGGCGTGCTGGCCGATCGCATCCTGCGATTGGGCGAGGACCCCGAGACGATCGTCGATGTGCGCGTGGGCGAGGTGCCCGTCGGACTCAGCGATGCGCTGAACGTCGGAGTGGCCCCGGGGACCCCGGACGAAGACCTGATCACGCTGCACGTCTACCGGCCCGACGACCTCGTTGGTTCGTTCCGCATTGCGCGCGAGGATGGCGTGCAGAGTTTCTGGCTGGTCTATGACCACGCGGAAGATGCAGTCACCGTCGAGGCGGCGCTGCTGCAGAGGCTCGATGAGACGCCGTGGCAGGTTGTCTGGGGGCAGTTGACCGCCGCCGAGTCTGGCGTGCGGTTCCGGAGCACGGTCTCGCCTGACGTCGATGGCACGGCGATCGTGCACCCAGTGCGGTCCGCGGATGATGAAGGCGGCGCGCTCACCAACGTCGTCTACATCATCAAGGTGCAGCCCGCCGAACTCGCAGAACTCTCGAAGTTCGTGCTGCCGGCACCGCGCCCGATCCCGGACCGGTTCCCGGCACAGTTCCTGCTGCTGGACGTGACGATCCCGATCATCGTGTCCTGGGATTCATCCGCGGCCGGGACCACCTACCAGATGGTGCTGCTCTGCACCGAATCCGCGTTTGATATCGCGGAGCAGTATCGCGAGGTGCTGGCAGGCCAGGGCTGGGAGCTGACCTCCGACCGCGCGGTCGGATTCGCGACGCAGCTCGACTTCCAGAGGGATGCCGGGACGCTGCAGGGCACGATCACCACAGACACCTTCGATCAGAACGACGACTACGCCTCGATCCTGCTCGAGCTGCAGGTTGTTCGCGCCGATACCAACTAGCTCCATCTTCGCCACACACGGGCCTCAGCGTTTCTTCTTGGCCACCTCAGGGACTCTCCTCAGTGGGTAAACCCGCTCGGGGTCTTTGCCCGGTGGTTTGCGGGCGCGTCCTGATTGGCGGGCAATGCGGTCGAGCGATGATTTTCCCAACACCAAATGCGGACGAGGGACGCTGGGCACGGGCGTGCTTGAGGGTTCGAACACGGACCTGGCGCGTGAGTTCACGAACGTGATCCTCGCGCAAAGCGGATTCTAGGCATTGAGTCGTGTGATTTCGACATCGGACGAGATGCTTCAGGACCTGGTGAGTCTGATCCGGTAGCGAACCTGAGCCCGCGAGGGCTTCAGACTGATCGAGTGCCGTGATCGGTGCTTATTGCGGAGGGGCCCCGTTCGGGGCCCCTCCGCTGTTTCGTGGCCTGCAACATGGTCGGCCCGCCGGAGCGTGTGACAATGCGCGAGTATGCCTGCCGTGTGGGCGGAGGGGGCTTCGGGATGGTTCGCCCGGTCGAGGGCACCTGCGACACCGGTGGGGGCTTCCTCAGGCAAGCCTGCCTCAACGACGCCATCGCGAGCTGCGTCTACTGCGGGCGCAAGTTCTGCGACGAGCACGGCGAACGAGGCCCCGACCACATCGACACTTGTTCTCGCAAAGCCTGCCGCAAGAAGCTGGCCGACGTCCTGGCGCACCAGCAATGGAAGCAGCGCGGCCAGGAGCAGAACGTCGGCGCGATCTGTGCCGTCGAGGAGTGCGGGGAGCGCATGGGGCATCGCTGCAACCGCTGTCAGCTCATGTTCTGCATCGAGCATGTCCGCAACATGCGCATGGTCAGCCGGTCGAGCATGCGCGACCAGGGGCGGATCGTGGTCTGCGGCCACTGCCGTGGCCGTCAGGGCATCTGGGACTAGCGCAGCAGTCGAGCGCAGCGAGGCTACGAGGCGGTGGCCACCGCGTTACGGAGCACGCCAACGCCACCGACTTCAACCTCAAAGACATCACCGTCGTGGAGCTCGGCCGTCGTGCCGGGCGTGCCTGTGAAGACGAGGTCGCCGGGCTCCAGCGTCATCGCGCGGGAGATCGTGGCGACGCACTTGCGGATCGAGTGCACCAGCTCATCCGTCGTCGCGTCCTGCACGACCTCGCCGTTGAGACGGCCGATCAGGTGCAGGCCCTCCGGGCCGAGGTCGGTCTCGATCCATGGGCCGACAGCGGTGAACGTGTCGGTCGACTTCGCCCGCCACCACTGCAGGTCCGACTGCTGCCACTCGCGGGCCGAGACGTCGTTACCGCAGGTGTAGCCGGCGATGTGGCGGTCGACATCTGCTTCCTCGATGTTGCGGGCGCGGCGCCCGATCACCGCGACGACTTCCGCCTCCGCGTCCACGCGCCCGGCGTCGGGCGGTAGCAGGATCGTCTGATCGTGGCCGATCAGCGAGGAGGGCGCCTTCAGGAACGGTTCCGGCTGACCGGGCGCGCTGTGGTCGCCAGCGTGGCTCTGGTAGTTGATGCCGATCGCGATGATCTTACTCGGTCTGGTCGGCGGCAGAAGCTGCACGGCTGAGAGCGCCGAGCTCTCCCCCGTCGGCTGGTAGCGTCCCAGCGGCTTGCCGCTGACGAGCTGTACCTGGTCGCCCTGCACGATTGCGGCGGAGTTGCCGGCCCGCGCGCGGATGCCGCTGTGCCGAACGTATGCCAGTCGCATGCTGATCCCCCTGCTGCGTTTTCGCTGCGTGCCAAAGCTACATGTTCGTCGCGCAGCATACGCAGTCCTTCCGTTTGGGGAAGGATGCTACGATGCGAGATAGGTCACTCCGAACCTGAAAACACGTCCGAACCGGATACCGCTCGACAGGAGCGCCACCGCTGCTGGAGCTCTACGACTCGCTCAACCGCCGCACGGCCCTGTTTGAGCCGCTCGAAGACCGCGTCGTCCGCATCTATGTCTGTGGTGTGACGCCGTACAGGGTGGGGCACCTGGGCCACGCCCGCGTCTTCGTCTTCTTCGACACGGTGCGACGCTACCTGGAGTTCAACTCCTACGAGGTCCGGCACATCCAGAACATCACGGATGTCGATGACGACATGATGCGCGTCTCTACCGAGCTTGGCGTGAGCATCGCGCAGGTGACGGACGAGAATCAGGCGATCTACCTCGAAGAGATGGACGCGCTGAACGTGATGCGCCCGGAGTCGTTCCCGAAGGCGAGCGAGTGGATCCTCGAGATGATCGAGATGGTGAAGGGCCTGATCGCGGACGGGCACGCCTACGAGGTCGATGACTACGTCTTCTTCGACACCACCTCCGCGCCAAACTTCGGTGCGCTCGCCGGGCTCGACCGCGAGGGGCTGCGTAACTTCGAGAGCGACTCGATGCCGGAGGAGCCGGAGGAGCTGAAGCGCGACTCGCTCGACTTCCTGCTCTGGCAGCCCTGTGACTACGAAGGGGCCTCCTTCGACTCACCGTGGGGCCTCGGTCGCCCGGGCTGGCACATCGAGTGCTCGGCGATGGCTCAGTCGACGCTTGGCCCTCGCATCGACATCCATGGCGGGGGCGGCGACCTCCAGTACCCGCACCACGACTCCGAGATCGTGCAGTCGGAGAGCGCGAGCGGCGAAGCGCCGTTTGTCGGCCACTGGCTGCACATCGGCACCGAGACGCTGGAAGGCGTGAAGATGTCGAAGTCGCTCGGCAACCTGGTCACCGTCGACGAGCTGCTGGCCGCCGGGCACACGCCCGACGCGATTCGCCTCTACGTGCTCGCCACCCCGTACCGCGAACCGCAGGACTACAGCGAGCAGACTCTCGCGAAGTGGGAGCAGCGCGCCGGTGACCTCCGCCGCGCCGCCAAGAGCGAGGGTGGGCCGCCCGATGAGCTGCGCGTGCAGCCGTTACGCAACGAGTTCACGGCCGCGATGGACGACGACTTTGATACCCCTCGCGCGATCGAGGCGCTGACGAAGATCGCCGCTGGCATCGAAGCGGGGCGCCTCTCAGCTGAGACCGCCATCCCGACGCTGCGCGAACTCGCGGGCGTGCTCGGTCTCCGCCTCGGCAGCGAGGGCTAACGACTGGCTGCGGCCGGTCTTTTCGTACTCAGTCCTCGCTGCTCGCTCGGAGCAGTAGGGCTCAGGAGTCGTCGGGATCGTCGTCCTTGGGAGGCTTGGGCGGCTTCGGCCCCTTCGCGGCGTGCTTCTCCGCGTGTTCGGCGTGCTGCCAGGCCTTCTTGTAGTAGTCGTTCGCCTTGTCGGGCTTGTCTTCCAGCGCGGCGTCGCCCTTCGCCAGCTCCTTCTCGACCTTGGTCAGTTCCTTGTCGACCTTGTCCTGCTTCTTCGGGTCGAGTGCCGTCAGCCCCGCCAGATCGACGGCCCCAACCAGCGAACGGCTCTCCGCGACTAGCCGGACGATCGCGTCGTTCGCAGCAGCGGCGGCTTCGTCACTGAGCACTTCGTGCTTGTGGCCGTCGATCGCCTTCTTGTGGCGGTCGAAGACCTTCTTGCCGCCCTTCGAGTCGAGCGCGCCGTCGTCCAGCTAGCCCTTCTCAAGGCTCTTCACGATCTCGCGGACGGCCTTGCCTATCTTCTTCGACTCATCGACGAACGGGTCGAGGCTCGCGAGCACGAGACCCTTGATCGCCTGAGCGCTCGGGATCGAGGCGGGGCATCCGGGTCGGAGCCGGATGCCCCGCCTCGCCGTCGGTGAAGCCGTCGCTGTCGCTGTCGGTCTCGGTAGCGAGCGGGACGGGTCGATCGTCACCTGACTGACTTTTCGCCGAACCTATCAGATTCGGCTCAAACTTCGGCGCCGACCGCGTTCACGATGTCCGCGGTCTTGCCGAGCGTCTCGAGGCGTTCGGCAAGTGTCGCACCATGCGGGTCGACGCGCAGGCTGGTGATGCCGGCGTCGCGGTAGGCACGGATGCGGTCGGCGACCATCTGCTCGTCGCCGAGCATCGAGGTCAGGCGCACCATTTCGTCGGGCACGAGCGCCCGCGCTTCGTCGCGCTGGCCGTCGAGCCAGAGCCGCTGGATCGCCGCTGCCTCGTCGGCGTAACCCTGCCGTCGGTAGGCCGCGTTGTAGAAGTTGTGCTGGCGCGATCCCATCGCCCCGAGGCTGAAGGCAAGGCCCCGCTTGCGCGCGTCGATCGCCGCATCGACGTCGTCCGTGAACTGCACGCCGCCGCCCGCCTGCAGGTCGATTTCGTCCAGCGTGCGGCCCGCGCGCTCCGCGCCAACTCGGATGTGCTCGAAGAAGCTCTCTGCGTGCTCCGGGATGAAGGAGGTACCCAGCCAGCCATCGGCCAGCTCGCCCGTCAGTTCGAGGTTCTTCGGGCCGAGCGAGGCGATGTAGATCGGCACGTTCTCGGCCGGGGGCGCGCCGGAGCGCAGCGCCTTGCCCTCGCCACCGGCCAGCGGCAGCTGGTAGAGGTCGCCGTCGTAGGCGACGGTCTGGCCGCGCATCACCATGCGCACGACCTCTACTAGCTCGCGGGTGCGGGTGACGGCGCGGGCGAAGGGGACACCGTGCCAGCCCTCGATCACCTGCGGGCCGCTGGTGCCGAGGCCGAGCACGAAGCGGCCGCCGGACATCGAATCGAGCGCCATCGCGGTCATGCCGAGCAGCGCCGGGGTGCGCGTGCCGACCTGGAAGATGCCGGCGCCGAGGCGGATGCGGTCCGTCTTCGCGGCCAGGTAGGCGAGCGGGGTGGCGGCATCGTGTGCCCATGCTTCCGCGGTCCAGGCGGTGGTGACGCCCATGCGTTCCGCTTCGAGGGTGAAGTCGGTGAGCCCATCCCAGTCGTCGATCGCGTCGCGGTGGAAGCCAATCGAGACCTGCATCGCGGCCCCCTTCACGTTCAATCTGTGTGCCGGTCGCCAGACGATAGCAGGCGCACACGAATCGGCCGCGATGCGTGACGACGCGAGGCCGTGGCGTGAGTGAGGAGCCTCGCCTAACGTGACGCCATGCCCCCGCTCCCCCCTCGACAGGCGCACCCTCTGCACCCCGGCTCGTGAGGGCGCTGGCGGATCGCCTTCCGTTCCACTACGCGTGGGTGATTCTCGTCGCCGGGATCTTCGGGAACGCGGCCTCGACCGGCGGCACGTTCTGGGTGATGGCGATCTACGTGCCCGCCGTCTCGGACGACTTCGGGATGCCCCGGTTCGGGGTCGTGTTGGCCTTCATGGTCGGGCAGACGCTGGCCGCCTTCGCCGGGCCGCTCGCCGGGCGGCTGATCGACCTCTACGGCGCGCGGCGGGCGCTGCTCACTTCCGGGTTCCTGCTGCCGTATGCGCTCTTCCTGACCTCGTTTTCGACGGAGCTGTGGCAGCTGTTCCTCGGTTGGGGGCTGGCCAGCATCGCCCGCGCCTGGATGTTCCCGATCTCCTACAACTGGCTGATCACGCGCTGGTTCGAGGGGCGCCGACAGGCCGCGCTCGGCGTCGTCACCGTCGGCTTTGGCGTTGGCGGCGTGGCGCTGTGGCCGCTGGCAGCGATCGAGGAGCGCTGGGACTGGCGCGCTGTGATGCTGACGACGGCGGTCGTGATTCTGGTCGTCCACACACTTGCGGCGTGGGTGATCGTGCGCAACCGGCCCGACGAGCTGGGCCTGCGCCCGCAGGGGGCCGCCGAGGGTGATGCGCCGCTGCGAGACGAGGGCGGCTTCACCGCCTCGCAGGCAGTACGCACGATGACGTTCTGGCTGCTGGCGCCCGGCCTGATGTTCTTTTTCTCCGGTCAGGGCGCAGTGACGACGTTGGCGATCGATTTCTTCGAGAGCCGTGCCGTCGCGGGCGCAGCGACGATCGTGGCGCTCACGGCGCTGGTGCGGACGATCGCCCGCCTGCCGTTCGGGCTAGCGCTCTCTCGCATCGATCGCGTCTTCGCGCTGTCGATGGTGGTGACGTTCAGTCAGGCGATCGCGCTGCTCGCGCTGGTGGCGGTCGATACGCGGTCCGGCGTCATCGTCTACGTGCTGCTGTGGGGGATCGGCGGGGCCTTCGCACCGATGCTGGAGCCACTGCTGGTGACCCGCGCGTTCGGGGTGCGCAATTTCGGTGCGGTCAGCGGGATGGTGGCGATGATCGCGTTCGGCGGGCAGATCTTCGGGCCGGTCGGTGGGGCGGCGCTGTTCGATGCCACCGGGTCGTACACGCTGGCGTACGTGCTGTTCGCCGCCGGTTTCCTCGTCTCGGTGATGCTGTTCGCTGGGGCCTGGCTGCGCATCCGCAGTCGCGCACATCGCGAGGCGGCTGAGCGGGCCGGGATGCGCTAGGGCACGGCACGGCGGGGCGTTTGGTCGCGGCTGTGCCGCGTTGTGTCTTTTGGATTGGAGCCCAGCCACCCGCCCTTAGAACTCGAGGGATTCCCCTCCGTACCCCCCTGAACTGGGTGGATTTGGAGCTGGGCGCTTGGACTCGACGAGCCTATGGCGCCTCTGCGTCCGCCCCGGTGCCTTCGGCACCTTTGTCAGTGCCCTGGGCACCTTCGGCCTCCTCGGCGCCCTCGGGGCGGGTGAGTTCTTCTTCGAAGGCGTCGATGGCGGGGCGGAGGGGGGCCGGGGTGACGCCGCGAGCGGCTACGCGGCCAGCTTTTCCGGCCGCGCCTTTGATCTCATCCTGGTGCTCACGTGTGTAGTCGACGGCGTCCTTCGCCGCCCGTTCGATGTGCGGGAGGGCGGAGTCGGCTGCGGCCTTTGCGTTACGCGCGAGGCGCTCGACCTCCGGCTTCGCGGCGTCGGCGGCTTTGCGGACACGCTCCGCGGCGTCGTGGGCCGCGCGCTCGGCCTCGGGGCGGCGCTCCTCGGCTTCGCGTTGCAGGCGACGCGCGGCGCGTGCCGCACCGCGGGCGAAGCGACCGAGCAGGCCGCCTTCGCTGTCTCCGGTTGCGTTGTCAGGCTTCGCCGGTTCTTCCGACATTTGGGCCGCCTCGCGCTATGGCTAGTCGCTCTGCGCCTTCTCGATGGCGCGCACGATCATGCCCTTGTCGGGCACGGGCAGCCAGCCGGAGGGCGAGTTGTAGTAGCGGCAGTTGGGGCTGGTCTCCGGCGGCTCGCGGTCGGCGTGTTCGACATCCAGGCCATCGACGCGGATGGTCGGCGAGCCGATCACCTTCGCGTTGTGCGCTTCCTCGTCGGTGCGTACCTGGATCTCCTCGACCTCGACGTCCACGCCGGTCTCGGCGATCGCCTCCTGGAGGACCTCGCGCGCCTGGTCGTGGTGGGAACAGCTCTCGGTGAGCATGAGCACAATGTTCACGGGGTACTTCCTCGTCGGTTCGTCGCTCGCGCGGGCGTCATGATGCCAGTTCCGCGGGGGTTCTGCCTAGGGCGCTCACTGGCGGTTCGTGCGCCACTCGCGCCAGGCCGTGAGGATCGCGGGGTCGTGAGGGAAGGCCAGTTCCGGCAGTTCGTCGGGCGCAAAGAGGCCGACCTCCATCACCTCCTCGTCTCCTGCGCCAGGCTCGCCGGCGGTGGCGGTACCGGCGAAGGCGACGAAGATGGTGGTCTCGCCGGCGGTGCTGTAGATGCCGAGCAGGCGGTCGATCGTGACCTCCACGCGTGTCTCCTCGCGCACCTCCCGCGCCGCCGCTTCCTCGACGACCTCGCCCGCGTCGACGAATCCGGAGGGGAACGACCAGCGGCTGTAGGCGGGCTCGTGGTTACGGCGCACGAGCAGCACTTTGCCCTCGTACTCCACGACCACGCCGGTGGCGACCTTCGGGTCCCACCACTGCACGAAGTCGCACTTCCCGCACATCGGGTTGCCGTGGGGGCCGCCGGTCGGATCCATAGGCCCGCTACAGCGAGGGCAAAACTTGAAAGGCTCGATCGTGGCCATCTGTACCTCGGCGTCGGTCTGTGCGGTGAGCGGCTGGTTAGCGGAAGAGCACGATACGGCGGAAGCGTTCGAGGTAGCGTCCGTCCTCGTTACGTGAGCGGTCGCGGAAGAACGTGATGAACTCTTCGTCGCCGGAGAACTGGCTCTCGTGCGCGATCAGGGCAGCGAGCTTGGTGTCGATCACCTCGGAGATGTCGAGGTCGAAGGTGGGGCTGTTCGCGCCCCAGAGGTAGAACTCACGCACCTTGTGCGTCTCAAGCCCCTCGTCCAAGTGCTCCGGGAAGTTGAGGCGGTCACGGGCCGTCGGGTAAACAGCATCGACGGTGGCGAGCCCGGTGATGCGGTGGTCGCTGTGGTTGACGAAGCCCTCGCTGATGATCACAGGCTCCGGATCATGGGTGTAGACCGCGAAGGGCTGGAACTCGCGAATCTCGCGGGTGATCGCGCCCAGCAGTTCGCGCGAGTAGACGAGTTCGCCGTCCGTGAAACCGAGGAAGCGCACATCCTCGACGCCCAGCAGGTCGCCAGCGGCTCGCTGCTCGCGTTCGCGCGTCTCGATCAGCGTCGCCGGGGTGAACTTGGGGTCGTCCGAGCCCTTCGAGCCATCAGTGACGACGACATATCGCACCTCCCAGCCGGACTGCGCGAGCAGGGCGGCGGTGCCGGCCGCGCCGAAATCGGCATCGTCCGGGTGGGCGGCGACCACCATCGCGCGGCGCAGTTCGCCCTCGGAGTCGTCCGGCTCGCCCGGGTGCTCCTTGCCGAAGAGGTCCTCGAGTCCGGTCGCCATGCTTGATCATCCCTCGCCGCGGCCCCCGCGAGCCTCGACTACCGTGCCGTTCGCAGTGCGGGGCAGCGTATCGCACCGCCGTACCGCGTGGGTGATGGCGAAGCGCCTGCGACCGCGCGAAGACCTTCGGGTGCGGCGAAGCCTTAGGAGGGTGCCCGCGGCACCTTGACGCACAGATGTGCGGATGGATAACCTGAACAGAACATATGTACCGCCTGTGAGCGGTGCGTGACTGAACTGAGGACGACCTGGCGGTGGGTTTCACGAGATGACGGCCCCGGGAGGGGCGATCTCACAAGGGGATAACGATGGCAGACGACCTTTCGGCGAAACAGCAGGGCATCCTCGACTTCCTGCGGGGGTTCATCGAGGACAAGACTTACCCACCCTCGATCCGCGACATCCAGGCGGGGTGCAGCATCTCCTCGACCTCGGTCGTGGACTACAACCTCAAGCGGTTGGAAGAGAAGGGCTACATCCGCCGCGACCGCGAAGTCTCGCGCGCGATTGAGCTGACCGCAGCCGGTGGCCGCCGAGCGGTCGCCGTGCGCGTCCCGATCGTCGGCAAGATCGCCGCGGGTTCGCCGATCCCGATGCCCGTGGAGTCGATGGCGCTCGACGCCTACGACGAGTTCGTGGAGGTGACGGACGGCCAGACCGGGGGGCGCGACAACGTCTTCGCGCTGCGGGTCAAGGGTGAGTCGATGATCGACGCCCTGATCAACGATGGCGACATCGTGCTTATGGAGGCGACGAAGTCGTTCCAGGACGGCGGCGTCTTCGCTGTCTGGCTGAAGGACGAGAACGAGACCACGCTGAAGAAGGTCTTCCGCGAAGGTGACCGGGTGCGGCTGCAGCCGATGAACACCGAGATGGAGGCGTTCTACACCGCCGCCGAAAACATCGAGGTGCAGGGGCGCGTACTGGGCTCAATCCGCAGTTGGTAGCCTGAGCCCCTAGCAAAGCTGGATCCGCGTGAGTGGGTCTGGCGACGTGATCCCCTGATAATCTGACGGCTCCCACCCCGCTGGAGGTGTACTGTCAGTAGTGCCCGTCCTGAGTCCCCGGAGAGTGGCGGCGACGCCGCACCAATTCTGACCGTGCGTTCGCTCTTCGTCTCGTACAAGGGGCGGGACAGCTCGGTCGATGCGGTGCGTGGTCTCGACCTCGACCTGCATCGAGGGGAAGCCGTCGCTCTCGTCGGTGAGTCGGCAGCCGGGAAGTCGACCGCGGCGCTCGCGATCCTGCAGATCCTGCCCGGCAATGCGGAATCGAGCGGCGAGATCGTCTTCGATGGCTTGACGATGAACGAGGCGACCGAACCTGAGCTGCGGCACGTACGCGGCGACGAGATCTCGATCATCTTTCAGGATGCGCAGTCCGCGCTGACGCCGACGATGAGCGTGGGTCACCAGATGGCCGAGCTGTTCCGCGAGCACCGCAACATGCGCCAGGACGAGGCGGAGCTGGCCGCCGTCGAGGTGCTGCGCAAGGTCCTGCCCGACCCTGTACAGGTGGCGCGCTCCTACCCCTTTCAGCTCTCCGGCGGGATGGCGCAGCGGGCGCTGATCGCGATGGCGATGGCGCTGGACCCCGCGGTCGTGATCGCCGACGAGCCGACATCGAGCCTCGATGCCAGCGTGCGCCAGGAGATGCTGGACTGGCTCGAGCAGATGCGCGACGACCGCGATGTCGCGGTGCTACTGATCACCCACGACCTGGGCATCGTCGCGCGATTCGCCGACCGCGTGGCGGTGATGTACGCGGGCGAGATCGTGGAGAGCGCGGACGTACGCACGATCTTTCGCGAGCCGAAGCACCCGTACACGTTCGGCCTGCTGCAGAGCGTGCCGACGCTCACCGGCGAGCGGGGCAGGCGGCTGCCGGTGATGACGGGGCAGCCGCCTGATCTGAGCGACCTGCCGCCGCAGTGCCCGTTCCTGCCTCGCTGCAACAAGGCGACCTCGTGCTGCCGCACGGACGCCGCACCCGTGCTGGAGGCGACCGGCGAGGGTGGGCTCGTGGCGTGCTACAACCCGATCGTGGTGCCCGTCGCCGGGTAGCGAGGTCGCGGATCGCCGCTGCTGCGACGGTTAGCGTGCGGGAGCAGCGCGGCGCTGGGTGAGCGAAGCGAGGCGCATCACCAGCAGTTCGAGCGCGAGCACCTCGCTCGTCTTGCCGGTCTTCACGTCGTTGTCGGAGCGTTCGATCTCGCGCAGGGCCTGCTCGGCCGCGCGTCGGTTCGTCGAGCGCGCCTGCCGCAGCAGCTTGTCGAGCGGATACTTGGCGCGTACGCCGGTTGCGTCCATCACCGCAGAACGGTCCGCGCCCTGCTCCAGCAGCTCGGTCGCGCGCACGAGGTGCCGAACCTGTCGAGCGATCATCCCCTGGATGCGGACCGGAGTGTAGGTGCCCTGTTCGAGCATCTTGCGGATCAGCAGCAGGGCGTGCGCCGAGCGCCCCTCCACGACAGAGTCGACGACGTCGAAGATGCCCTCCTCGCTCGCCTCCGGCGTGAGTAGTCGCACGTCGTCACGGGTGACCGCGCGCACGCCCGCGTACTGCCCGAGCTTCGCGATCTCGGAGGCGAGGATCCGAAGGTTCGCGCCAACCAGCTCCACCAGTTCCGAGAGCGCGGCCGGCTCAATCTGGATGCCGGTGCTGGCGGCGCGCTGGCGCGCCCACTCGCCGACCGGGCTCTCGCTCTCGTTGTATCGCGCGTAGGCACGGAGTTCCGGGAAGTCCTGCACGTCCGCGCCCTCGATCTCTCGCAGTGCGCCGAGCAGGGCGGAGCGGCCGAAGCTGCGTGCGCGGTCCGCGCCGAGCGGTTCGAGCAAGACGAGGTGGTTCGCGGGCGGCAGGTCGGGCAGCAGCTCGAGCAGCGGTTCCCATGTGCGCACGACCGCCTGCCCGCCGGCGAGCGAGCTGAGCAGGCCTTCGACGACCACGATGCGCGCCTCCGCGAGGAAGGGGAGGGCCGTGGCGTGCTGGATCAGCTCGGCGGGCTTCAGGCCTCGCCCCGCGAGCTCGGTCGTGTTCGTGGCGAGCAGACCGTCGGTGTCGAGTGCCGTGCGGAGATCGTCGTACGCCTCGCGCAACGAGAAGTCGTCGCGGCCGTAGTAGAGGTGCAGTCGGGCGGTCGTGTCAGCCATCGAGCGACCTCAATCGATGTCCAGCTGCCAACCGAGGAAGGTGGCGATCGTGACGAGCACGAAGATACCCGCTCCCGGCCACAGCAGCGTATCGAGGAACAGTGAGCTGCCGCCCATGACGCCCTCGTAGGCGGCCCAGCCACCCGCGACGGCGAGCCCCGGCAGCGGCACCCACCACGGCAGACGAGGGTCCTTATCGTCAACCAGCGCCTTGCGGGCAACGTCGCGAGCGCCGGGTAGTGAGCGTGCTCGCTCGTCCGTGCTCTCGCTGTTGGTCGTGTCGCCGTCCGCCATGGCGCGATCCTACGGCCGTGGAGCAGCCGTCGCCAGCGATCGGCGACGGCTAGAGGAAGAGGTCGTTCTCGCGGACGCGCACGAGCTCTTCGGACGAGCCCTCACCGGGCGTGTAGTCGAAGCCGCGGATGATCGCGACCGGGATGGCGTCCAGCTTGCCCATCACCAGCTCAGAGGTCGCCGCGAGTTCATCCGCGACGCAGATCGTGGTCACATGCAGCTCGCGCCCGTCCATGTCCGGCATGCCAACGTAGGAGCGCATCGGCTCGAACCCGGCGACGCCGATCGCGATGTTCGTGTGCCCCTCGCGCCACGGCCGGCCGAAGGTGTCGGTCATCAGCACGGCCACCTCGATGCCCAGCTGTTCGCGGACGGTGACGCGGATGCGTTCGCAGGAAGCATCGGGATCGACCGGCAGCAGGCAGATGATCTCGCCCGGGCCGACGTTCGAGCCGTCGATGCCGGCGTTCGCGCAGATGAAGCCGTGGCGTGTCTGCGTGATCAGGATGCCGCCGACCTGTCGCACGACGCGGATCGACTCCTGCAGGACCGCCTCCACCAGCCGCGGGTCCTTCTCCATGCGCTGCGCGTAGTCCAGCGCAAAGGGGCTCGGGTCGTAGCTGTTCAGCGGCACGATCTGCCCCTCCGCCTTGGAGGCGATGCGCTGCGTCACTGCCAGCACGTCGCCATCTTCTAGCGGCGTGCCCTGCTCGGCGGCGGCATCGATCATCTGGTGCGCGATGTCGTCGCCTTCCTCTACCAGCGGGATGCCGGTGATGCCGATCACGCGAAAGTCGGTGAGCTTCGTCGCGGTGCCATCGTTGCTCATCAGTCGCCTCCGGGAAGTCCGACGATGCGTACGCCGGTGTGTGCGTTGTAGCGGCCGTTGATGCCGACCAGCAACAGCGTGATTTGTTCAACTAAGCGTGAGAATCGCAGCGGCCCGGCATCGACCGCACGCACGCCATCGATCTGTTCCGCGAGCGCGCAGACGAGGCGTTTCGCGTCGGCATCGTTGCCGGTCACGAGCACATCGCCGTCGATCGCCGCCGTCGGATCGAGCAGCCCTCGCGCCGGCAGTGTATGAAAGGCGCCGACGACGCGTGAGTCGGGCAGCAGGCTCGCCGCTTCCTCGGTGGCCGAGCTCGCTGCGACATCGACGAGCCGCGGGCCGCGTGCGAAGCGAATCGGTACGACGGCATCGACCACGGTCTTGCCGGCGAGCGCCTCGCGAAGCGACTCGATCGTGCTGGCATGGCCATCGTAGGGGACGGTGATCACGACGACCTCCGCTGCCGCGACCGCCTCCGCGTTGGTCGTGCCGGAGAGGGACTCGCTGTGGCCGGGGACGCACTCCGCGACGGCGATCGCAGCCGCCGCTCCACGTTCGGCCTGGCGACTGCCGATGATCACGCGATGGCCGGCGAGCGCGAAGCGAGTCGCGAGGCCCCGCCCCTCTGGACCGGTTCCGCCAACGAGCGCGATCGTGTGGGTCATCGTTCGCAGTCCCCTCGGACCGCCCGACCGGGCGCGCGAGCGCCGTACAATCGAAACGGTCTGCGAAGCCTACGCGTGGGCTCGCAGCGCCATCAACCAGCGTCGCTCACGAGGTTCCCCCATCACTACCACCCAGGCCCCGCCCGCAGTCCACGTCGAAGGCCTCACCCACGAGTACCACGCGGGCGCGGGGCCCGTGCTCGCGCTCGACGGCATCGACCTCACGATCGGCGATGGGGAGTTCGTCGCGCTGGTCGGGCCGAGCGGGTGCGGCAAGTCGACGCTGCTGCGCATCCTCGCCGGGCTGATCGAGCCCTCGGCCGGCAGCGCGCACGTCCATGGCGAGGAGCCACAGCCGGCCCGCCGCTCGCACGCCATCGGGCTGGTGACACAGGATCCCGGACTGCTGCCGTGGCGCACGGTGGAAGGCAACGTCGCGCTGCCGCTGGAGGTGACGGGCGCCTCCGCGGACATCCTGGCGCTGCTGGGACGCGTCGGCATCGCCGACTTCGCCGCGTACCACCCTCGCGAGCTGTCCGGCGGGATGCGGCAGCGGGTCGCACTGGCGCGGGCGCTGGCGCACGGGCCGCAACTGCTGCTGATGGACGAGCCATTCGGTTCACTCGACGAGTTCTCACGCGAGGAGATGGGGCTGGAGCTGCTGCGCATCTGGGAGCGCGACCGCATCTCCGTGCTGTTTGTGACGCACTCGATCCGCGAGGCGGTGCTGCTCGCCGACCGTGTGCTGGTGATGAGCCCGCAGCCCGGCCGCATCGTTGCCGACCTGGCGATCACGCTCGACCGTCCGCGGTCGCAGGAACTCGATCAGACCTCGCAGTTCGCCGAACTGGTGCTGGCGACGCGGGGCGCGATGGGAGGCCGCCCGTGAGCGACAGCCCGCGCAGTGCGCCGCCGGGCGCCACCCCGGAGTTCGCGGATCTGCTGGAGAGCTCCGAGTGGGTGGCGGCGCCATCGAACGGCGATCGCGGCCTCCCTCGAGCCGGCCAGATCGCGGGAGCCGTGCTTCCGGCGCTCGTGGCAGCGACGGTCGCGCTCGCGCTCTGGGAGCTGTCGGTGCGTGCTCGCGACATCAAGGAGTACCTGGTGCCCGCACCGACCGCCGTGGGCCGGGCGCTGCTCGATGACCCCTCGCGGTTCATCGAGGCGGGTTCGGTCTCGCTCACGCATGCGCTGGGCGGACTGTTGATCGGAACGGGCGCGGCCTTCCTGCTGGCCGTCGTGATGGCCCACTCACGTGTGCTGGAGCGCGCGCTCTTCCCGCTCGCGATTCTGGTGAAAGTGACCCCCGTGGTCGCGGTCGCGCCGCTGTTTCTGATCTGGTTCGGCTTCAACGCCTGGCCGAAGCTACTCGTCGCCGGGCTGATCACCTTCTTCCCGATGCTGGTGAACGCGGTGACGGGGCTACGCACGATCGATCCCTCCGCGTACGACTTCATGCTCGCGCTCGATGCGTCGAAGTGGCAGGTGTTCTGGAAGCTGCGGCTGCCGGCCTCGCTGCCGTACGTGCTCGCGGCGCTGCGCATCTCCGTTCCGCTCTCGCTGATCGGGGCAGTAGTGGCGGAATGGTTCGCCGCCGACAGCGGAGTCGGGCAGATCATAGTGATCGCGAACGGCGACCTTGATACGCCGGTGCTGTTCGCGGCGGTGACGATGCTGGCGCTGATCGGGGTGACGCTTACCGGTGCGGTCGCCTATATTGAGCGCCGCGTGCTGTTCTGGCACGAGTCTTCTTCGGGCGTGTAGCGCCCGCGATCACATCGCGGATACACGTTCCGGCCAACTACGTAGCGCGTGTAGCGCCCGCGATCACATCGCGGATGCACGCACCTTTCATAGGAGGTCGTTGCATGCACCGACGTCTATTCGCGCTAGTCGCTCTCGCCCTTGTCCTCGCTGCCACACTCGCCGTCGCTTGCGGCGACGACGATGACGCTGGCGAGGTGGAACAGATCACCTTCGTCGCCGGATTTCGCCCGCAGGCCAACCTGCCGTTCGTCGCCGTCTACGTTGCCGTCGCGAAGAGCTACTTCGCCGACGAGGGACTCGAGGTCACGGTCGAGCACTCGCCGAGCGGCGGGCACCTCCAGCTGCTGCTGGAGAAAGAGATCGCCTTCACCACCTCCACCGCCGCGCAGGTGATCCGCCGTCGCGCGGATGAGCTGCCGGTGCAGGCCATCGCACTGTTCGGACAGGGCGGCGACCAGGGCTACGTCGTGAAGGCGGACTCGGGCATCACTGGCCCCGCCGACTTCGCCGGGCGCAGTGTTGGCTTCAAGGGCAGCGTCGTCCCGGCCGAGTTGAAGGCGATGCTGGCGACCGTCGGTCTGACAATCGATGACGTGAACCTGCAGAACGTCCCATTCGACGTGCGCCCGTTCATCGAGGGCCAGGTCGATGTCTTCCCGGTGTTCCTGAACAACGAGCCGTTCCAGATTCAGCAGCAGGATGTCGAGATCACGATCATCGATCCGACCGACTTCGGGGTGCCGAGTCTCGGCCTGACCTTCATCGCGCATCAAGACACGGTCAGCGACAACGCCCAGCTCGTGGAGCGCTTCCTGCGCTCCGCGTTGCGCGGCGTGGAGTTCGCGGCCCACAACATCGATGAGGCCGTCGAGATCACGCTGCAGTACGCCGAGGGTGCCGACCCCGTGCAGCAGCGCTTCTTGCTGGAGACGGACCTGGCAAACGCGCAGCGCGCAGATGGCATCGGTCGCACGACCGCCGAGCAGTGGCGAGCGCTGACCGACCTGCTGCTCCAGTACGAAGTGATCGAGGCGGACATCGATGTCTTGCAGGCCTTTTCTGGCTCTTTCGCGGACGCGCTCTACGATGGAAGTGGCCGCCTGAAGTAGGGCGCCGCGACGGCGAGATCGAATGACGGACGAACAGCCGACCGCTCCGTCCTTCGACGATGTGCGGCGCGCCACCGAGGTGATCGCGCCGCATCTCTCGCTGCCCACCCCGCTCGTCTACTCGCCGTCGCTCTCGGAGCGGCTGGATGCGCACATCTCGCTGAAGCTGGAGTTCGCGAACCCAATCGGGGTCTTCAAGCTGCGCGGCGGCATCTTTCTCGCGAACGAATTTTCCGACGAGGAACTACGTGGCGGTCTCGTGACGGCCTCGACCGGCAATCACGCGCAGTCGGTCGCCTTTGCCGCGCGACTGCGAGGTGTCTCCGCGATGCTGTTCGTGCCGCAGGGCGCGAACCCGGACAAGATCGCCTCGATCGAACGCCTCGGCGGGACGGTGCGGCAGGTCGGGGAGAGGTTCGACGACGCCCGCCTCGCGGCCGAGGAGTATGCCGCGGAGACGGGGGCGTTCTTCGTCTCGGCTGCGGAACCGCAACTCTTGGCAGGCGTCGGCACTGCGGCACTGGAGGTGCTCGAGACGCAGCAACCGGCGACGGAACTGGTGATCGTCCCTGTCGGCGGTGGCTCCGGCGCAGCGGGCTGGTTGCTCGTGCGTGATGGGCTTGGCCACGCTGCTGAGGTGTGGGGCACGCAGTCAGCGCAGGCGCCCGCAGCGTACGAGTCGTGGAAGGCGCGGGAACCGGTCGAACGGCCGAACACGACGAGCGCCGAGGGGCTCGCTACCGCCGTCGGTTTCGCGCTTACGCAGGAGGTGATGTGGCGCTCACTGGACGACTTCCTGCTCGTCGATGACAGCGAGATCGATGCGGCGGTGGTCACGCTGCTGGAGACGCAGCACATTCTGGCCGAACCGGCCGGTGCCGCGTCGCTCGCTGCCGCGTTGGGCGCGGCGGAGCGTGTGCGCGGGCGGCGGGTCGTGCTGGTGATCTCAGGTTCGAACATCACGCTGCCCCAGTTGACGGCGCTGCTCGCTCGCGAGTCTGGCTAGGGCAGACTGATGCCCTTCGCGCCTCGACTGATTGGCTGAGACTGAAGCGGGCTGTCGAGGTAGATCTCGAACTCCCAGAACCCGGCCCCGATCGGGCCGTCCGTCTGGTAGCCGATCCACCACTTGCCGCTCTCGCCTCCTCGCCACAACACGGGCGGCGACTGGTAGACCACGCGGCCGTCGCGGAAGACGATCCAGCGCAATCGGGTCGCGCCGCGCGCATCCGAATAGTCGAAGAGCGCCAGCAGCTGCGGCTCGAAGCTCGCGGGGAAGGTTGCGATTGCACCGGTGGCTGTGGCCTTCGCGCCGAACGCCAGCTCGTCGATCACCGGCTCGTCCGCGAGCGGGACGGCGATGTATGAGGTCGACGAGGCTCGTCGCGTGCCGTCGATCCAGACCTCCAGCACCCACAGCCCGGCCGGCAGCCCCCGTGCCTGCGGTGCGACCACGCGGTCGGTGACGACAGCGAATGAGCCGCCCGTCCACGTGTAGGAGGACGAGACGGAGTCCTGGAAGATGCCATCGAGGAACCAGCGCTCCTCAACGAGCGCGCCATCGTTCACGCGCTGCGCCGCGTATTCGTAGTAGATCGTGGATGGGCCAGACGGGAACTGCGAGGAGTAGTCGAAGAGGTCGAAGATGCCGTTGCTCTCTACTGCATTCTGCGCGAAGGCGGGGGCGGCAACGGTCACGCCATCGGCCGCGATCGGCTGCGCGTCGGGGACGGCCGATCGCTCGAGCGGCGGACGGTAGCGTGCCTCCGGCCCCGCGCCACGGGCGAGCGTGATCGACTCGTCGGCGAGGGTGAGCGGGCGAATCTGGGCCACGACTGCGTTCGGGTCGTAGCGGAGCTGGGAGGCGATGCCGATCAGTGCCCCGTTTGCGTCGAATGCGGGCCCTCCGGCGATGCCGTAGGGCATGCGAGCGTCGGTGCGGATCCAGGCGCGCCCGCCGGTCAGTTCGTGCCCCCCGAAGCCGCTGACGCTCGCCGTCGTCGCCGCGACCGCCTGCGACCCCTCGCTCGCTTCGCCGGGGTGGCCGAGGATGCGCACCGCGTCGCCGCGCTCAAGGTCGTCTGGCGCGCCGAGGGTGGCCGCCGGGAGCGTGAAGTCGTCTGCACCGATCGAGCCGCCGCGGAACAGTCGCACCGCTCGCAGCACCGCGATGTCCCGCAGCGGGTCGGCGGCGACCAGCTCCGCCTCGAAGGTCAGCGAAGGCTCCTCGCCCGCCGCGCGGTTGATGCCGATCGCGATCGACGAGAACGATGCGCTGCCGTCGCCGAGGTACGGATTGACGAGGGTGTAGGAGGTGAGAATCAGGCGGAGGTCCGCATCGATCACGACGCCCGACCCGTCGCGGACCACGCGCACGATCCCGGTCGTGGCGTTCAGCAGCTGGATCAGCACCACGGAGCGAGCCAGCTCGCTGTCCGGGATCACCTCGGTGGTGCCGTTCTGGCGCGTCTGCTTGCCGGTAGGGCTGACCGTGGTGGGGGCGAGGATCGGGGGTGCGATCACCGGCGTGGGGCTCGCCTCGCCGGACGCCGCCGTCGGGGCGCTGACGTCGCCCGGGATCAGACCGGCCGTGCCTGAGCACGAGAGGGCAAGCGCCGCCAGTCCGACCGCGAGGAGGGCGATCGCTCCGCGAGTGCGCGCGAATCGAAGCATGGTCACAACGTAGCCGTGTCCCGTCGGGTAGGCCAGTGCACTGATCGATCCAACCACCACGGGTGCGCGCCGTCGAGGGTGATACCCCTCGGTGGCGCCGCACCCGTGCGCTGGCAGGGCGGTCGCGAGGAAGCTGTCGTATAGTCCGCTGCGGCAGGAGGCCCCATGACGACCAACGAACAAGAGGTCCTGTATTCGGTCGAAGACCGAATCGCGACGATCACTCTCAACCGCCCGGAGCGCATGAATTCGTTCAGCGGCGGGCTGCTTGATGGTTGGTACGATGGCATCAAGCGCGCGACCGATGACGACGACGTTCGCGTCGTGGTGGTAACCGGCAACGGCCGCGCTTTCTGCGCGGGTGCTGACCTGAAGGCGCGCGACGAGGAAGACACGGTGCTGCAGCAGAACCGCACGCCGGGCGAGCGTCGGAACTCGCTGCGCTATACGGTGCACCGCGTCCCGCAGGCCCTTCAGTACCTCGACAAGCCGTACATCGCTGCGATCAACGGTGCGGCCGTTGGCGCGGGCATGGACATGGCCTCGATGGCGGACATCCGTATCGCCTCCGATGCGGCGCGTTTTGGGATGTCGTACATCAACGTGGGGCTGATTCCGGGCGATGGCGGAGGGTGGCTCTTGCCGCGCATCGTCGGCACGCCGAAGGCGCTCGAACTGATCTGGTCGGGCGAAATTTTCGGCGCGGACGAGGCATTGGCGATGGGCTATGTGAACCGCGTGGTGCCCGCCGATCAGCTGATGGACGAGACGTACGCGCTGGCTCGCAAGCTCGCTGACGGTCCGCCGATCGCGATGCAGCTGGCGAAGCGGCTGGTCTACCGGGCAGCGGAACAGACCTTCATGGAAGGTCTTGAGGCCGCGCAGGCTGCGATGACGATCGTGCAGTCGACCGACGATGCGGTCGAGGGGCCTCGCGCCTTCGTTGAGAAGCGAAAGCCGGACTTCGCGGGCCGCTAGCGCGGGTCGCAGCACCGAACGAGGGCGCCGCCCCAGTCGCCAGGTTCAGGCCACCTCGGTCACGCCGCCTCATTTGCGGCGTCGGGAAGCCGAGGATTAGCAACTTCCCTACAATCAATACAAGCGAGCTTGATGCTCGTCTGTCACGGTCGATGGGCAAGCCATGCCCCTCGCGGGGCCGATCGACGAGGTGAGCGATGACCGGTAGGAACTGGGCACAGACACTGATTCAGGCGGCGGTTGTCGTCGTGGCGATGGTGGCCGGCGGCGTCCTCGCCGTGAACTTCGCGGATGGCGACTCAGCCCCTGCGGCGACCGGTGCGACACTGGAGCCGGGTGCGACACAGTCGGTCTCACTGACCGCCACGGAGGCGCCAGCCGCGACCGCAGACGCCGCCGTTTCGGCGGCGGCGCTCGTGCCACTCGCAGACGTTGTGGACGATGTGAAGCGCTCGGTTGTTTCGATCCACGTCGTCGAGCAAGGGACGACTCAGACGCGATTCGGTGCGCGGGAGTTCCGCCCGGAGAGTGAAGGCTCGGGCATCGTGCTCGACAGCGAAGGTCACATCCTCACGAACTATCACGTGATCGAGGGTGCGGACGAGATCGCGGTCACGCTCTGGGACGGCACCGCAGTGCGGGCGCAGCTCCTGGGCGTTGACCCGGCGAACGACCTTGCGGTGCTGAAGGCCTCGTTCCAGCCGCAGCGGCTGATACCGGCCCGGATCGGCGACTCGGAAGCGGTGCGCCCGGGCGAGCCGGTCTTCGCCATCGGCAGCCCGTTCTCGTTCGACTTCAGCGTGACGCAGGGCATCGTCAGCGGGATTGGTCGCGAGACGATCGCGAGTTCGACTGGGCGGGCGATCCGAGGGGTGATCCAGACGGATGCAGCCGTGAACCCGGGCAACTCCGGCGGGCCCCTCTTCAACGCCGCGGGCGAGGTGATCGGCATCAACTCCGCGATTCACAACAACAACCAGGAGCCTGATGGCAGCCCGAGCAGAGTTTTCGTCGGCATCGGCCTCGCGATCCCGATCAACACGGCGATACGCTTCCTTCCGCAACTGATCGCCAGCGAGGAGATCGTCCACACGCAGCTCGGCATCGCGGGGGTCACGATCAGTGCGCTGAACGCGGCCGACGCGAAGGTCGGCATCGAGCGAGGCGTCTACGTCACCGGCGTTGGTGCGGACTCGGCGGCCGACCGGGCCGGCCTCATTCCCTCCGATCGCAACGATGGCGGCTTCTTGTTCGCGGGCGGCGATGTGATTACGGCGATCAATGGCGTCGAAGTGACCTCGATCGAGGAGCTGGCACGGATCGTCGATGGCCACGATGTCGGCGACGAGGTCACGCTCTCCGTCTACCGTGACGGGCAGACGATCGAGCTGGTCGCGACGCTGCTGGAGTGGAACGGCTAGCGCCCCGCTTCGCCTGACCCGTCTGCACTGTCTTTGCGAACGACCCCGTCGGCTCAACCCCGGGGGTCGTTCCCTATTCGCCGGGCGGCAGTTCCAGCGGCCGTCCGGAGACCATCAGCCAGGCCCGGGCAGCGTGCGCCGCGACTCGCTGGTTCGTCACGCCCAGCAGGTCGCGGTAAGCACGACCGAGCGCGTACTCAGGCACGACGCCCGCCCCGACCTCGTTAGTGACGGTGACCGTGGGGCCCTCGCGCTCGCTCGCTACGCGCACCAGCGAGGCGGCCTGATCCAGCAGCGCCGTTTCCAGCGCCTCAATCGCCGCGACATCGGGCTGATCGCCCAGTGCCATCAGGCGGTTCGCGACCCAGAGCGAGAGGCAGTCGACGAGCGCGCAGGCGTCGCCGTCCGTGCTGGCGAGCGCCGAGCTGAGCTCGACCGGCGCCTCGATCGTCTGCCACGCGCTTGGACGGTCGTTGCGGTGGCGCTCGACGCGGCGGCGCAGTTCGTCGTCGCGCGGCTGCATCGTGGCGATGTAGACGACGGGCCGACCGCTCTCCCGTGCCAGCCCCTCGGCGAAGCGGCTCTTGCCGCTGCGCGCGCCGCCGGTGACGAACCAGAGGTCACCCATCGTCGGTCAGGTGAGCAGGGTGGGGTCGAGCCACCCTCGCGTACCGGCGGCGACGATCGCGAGCACGACCGTGGCCTGCGCGATCTCGATCGCCGCGCCGTACGTGTCGCCGGTGACGCCCTGCAACATCCGGCTGGCCGCGCCCGCGACGATCACCACCGTCACCCCGGCGACGGCCACCAGCACCAGCCCCGCCGGGCCGAACAGCACGACGGCGGCTACGGCGACGATCAGCGTCGAGATTGGGGCAGCGAGGGGAAAGGCCGCCGCATGCAGCGCATGTCCGAGCCCTCGCCGTCGCGCCGGCGGAAAGAGCACGACGACGGGCACGACCGACCAGCGCGCGAGCGCCGGGGCGAGCATCAGGCCGGCGGAGCGCACTGGCGGGGCCATCGATGCCAGTCCCGTCCACAGCACGAGCAGCACGATCACCAGCGCCATTACACCCGCCGGGCCGATGTTGCCTTCGCTCATCACGCCCAGCCGATCGGCGCGATCGCCCTGCAAAGCCATCCCGTCGGCGGTGTCGGCGACGCCATCGAGGTGTAGGCCACCACTGAGCAGCGCCACCAGCGCGACCTCCAGCGCCGCGGTTGGGCCGACGGGAAGCAGCCGTTCGAGCCCGCGATCGGCGAGCAGCAGCAGCGCGCCCATCAGCAGCCCGATCGCCGGGTACCACGCCAGCGCGGCGCCGAAGGTGGCGTCGTCCCACTGCTGCACGCGGCGCAGGCGCAGCGGTGTGAGGAATTCCAGTGCGATCAGGGGCGATGAGAGCTTCATAAGCCTGACCAGGTAGCCTCGCTACGCTTCGGGAGCGACGACATCGTCGGAGTTGTCGACGCCGGCTTCGTCGAAGGTCGCCATCTCGTCGAGCAGACGGCAGGCGGCGACGCAGATCGTGATGCCGAGCGCCGCGCCGGTACCTTCGCCGAGTCGCAGCCCGAAGTCGAAGAGCGGTTCGAGGCCCAGGTGATCCAGCGTTGCCGTGTGCCCCGGCTCGACCGAGAGGTGCGACGCGATCAGGTACGGCCGCACGGTCGGTTCTACGGCCTCCGCGACCAGCGCGGCTGCGCCGGAGATCAGCCCGTCGACCACGGCCGGCACGCGCGTAGCTGCGGCAGCGAGGTAGACCCCGGCCAGTACGCCGACCTCGAAGCCCCCGATCGACGCGAGCAGCGCGACTCCGTCGGTCACGTCCGGGCGGTTCACCTCCAGCGCGCGCTCGATCGCCGCCACCTTCAGCTCGAAACGCTGGTCGTCGATCCCGGTGCCGCGCCCGGTCACCGTGCGCGGCGGGCGGCCGGTGACGGCGGCGACGATCGCGGCGGCGGAGGACGAGTTCGCGATCCCCATCTCGCCGAGCCCCACAATATCGACGCCCTCGCCCGCCTGCTCCGCCTCGAAGAGTTCGATGCCCGCGACGATTGCTCGCTCGGCGAGCTCGCGTGTCATCGCGGGGCCGACGGTGATGTCGTCCGTGCCGGGAGCGAGGCGCAGTCGGGTCAGGCCGAGGGCCGCGCTGGTCTCTTCCGCGACGCCCGCATCGACGACGTGCACACGCGCCCCGGCGTGGTCGGCGAGCACGTTCACCGCCGCGCCGCCCGCTGCGAAGTTGGCGACCATCTGCGCGGTCACCGACTGCGGGTAAGCGGAGACGTCCTGCGCGGCGACACCATGGTCACCGGCCGCGACGACGAGCAGCCGCTGCTTCAGCCGAGGGCGATCGACGCCCGTGATGCCCGCGATGCGCGTCTCGAGGCTCTCGAGGCGGCCGAGCGAGCCCGGCGGCTTCGTCAGCCGGCCCTGCCGCTCCGCCGCTCGTGCAGCGGCCGCCTGATCGGGCGGCGCGATCGCGGCGACGGTGCGTGCGATCGCCTCGGTAGGTGGCTGGCCGGGCATCAGTAGTCGATCCCGGGCTGGGCCTTGATGCCCTCCTGGAAGGGGTGCTTCACCTCGGTCATCTCGGTCACGAGGTCGGCGAACTCCACCAGCTCGGCGGCGGCGTCGCGGCCGGTCATGATCACATCGACGTGTTCGGGGCGGTTGCGCAGCGTCTCGACCACCTCCTGCACGTCCAGCCAGCCGTAGGTAACGGGGTACGTGATCTCGTCCAGCACGACGAGGTCGTACTCGGCGGACTCAATCTTTTCGCGCGCCAGCGCCCAGCACTCGCGGGCTAGCGCCTTGTCTTTTTCGATGTCCTCGGAGAGCCAGGTGAAGCCGTCGCCGAGCGGGATCATCTCGATGCCCATGCGCTCCGCCGCGCGCGTCTCGCCGTAGTGCGATGTCTTCGACTTGATGAACTGGAGCCAGCAGATCTTCCAGCCGCGGCCCCATGCGCGCATAGTCACGCCGAGTGCGGAGGTGGTCTTGCCTTTGCCGTCGCCCGTGTAGAGCAGCACGAGCGGGTGCTTCTTCGGGAAGAGCCCTTCCCAGCGGCCCTGCCACTGTTCAACATCGGCGCCATCGCTCGCGTCGTCGTCCGGGCGATCGCCGGCGAACTTCTGCTCGGCCTGCTCGTCGCTCATCGACCGTCCTCCAGCACCGACGGTACGACCACCGGCGCGCCGCTCCGCGGATGGCGCATCACGCTCACCCGCTCCCCGTAGACGCGTCGCACGGTCTCCGCCGTCAACACGTCCGAGGGCGTACCCGTCGCGACGATGCGCCCGCCGTCTATCAGTGCGATGCGATCGCAGTATGCGCCCGCCAAGGTGAGGTCGTGCACCACAACCAGCACGCCCGCGCCCTCCTGAGCGAGTTCGCGCAGCGTCTCGAAGATCGCGCCCTGCGCCTCCGGATCGAGGTTCGCCGTCGGCTCGTCGAGCAGCAACAGCGAGGGCTCCTGCGCCAGCGCGCGGGCGATGAACGCGCGCCGCCGTTCGCCGCCCGAGAGGGTGCCGAGGGCGCGGTCGGAGAACATCTCGCAGCCCGCTCGCCGCATCGCCTCGTCGACGACGCGGTAGTCGTGCGCCGACTCGCGGCCGAGCAAGCGGAGGTACGGGTTGCGGCCGAGCAGTACGAGTTCGCCGACGGTGATCGTCGAGGGCGCCTCAGGCAGTTGCTGCACGACGGCGATGCGGCGGGCCAGCTCGAGCCGGCTGAAGCTATCGAGCGCGCCACCATCGAGCTCGATCTGGCCTCGATCGGCCGGCACCACGCCGGTCGTGGCGCGCAGCAGCGTCGTCTTGCCCGCGCCGTTCGGCCCGGCGAGGCCGAGCAGCTCGCCACCGCGCAGATCGAGGTCGACGCCATCGAGGATGTGCGCGTCGCCGATCGTGACGTGCAGGTCGCTGACCGCTAGCAGCGGAGCCTCGGTTGTGGTGACGGCGGTCATCGCAGGCCGTCCACACGACGGGTCGTGAGCAGGTAGAGGAAGAAGGGGGCGCCGGCGGCGGCTGTGACGATCCCGACCGGCACCTCCTGCGGGACCAGCACGGTACGCGCCAGCACGTCCGCCAGAATCAGGAATGCAGCGCCCAGCAGCGCCGTCAGCGGCAACAGGCGGCGGTGATCCCCTCCGAACAGCATGCGTACGACGTGGGGGACGATCAGGCCGACGAAGCCGATCACTCCCGCGATCGCCACTGCCGTGGCGGCGACCAGCGAGGCGCCGGCGAGCACGATCAGCTTCACCTTCGTCACATCGACGCCCAGCTGCGTCGCCTGCTCGTCGTCCAGTTGCAGCACGTTGAGGATGCGACTGAAGGCGGCAACCACGCCCGCGCCGACCAGCAGGTACGGCAGCGCGAACAGCAGGCGGTCCCAGCTCGATGTGTTGAAGCTGCCGAAAAGGAAGCTGAGGATCGGCCGCGCCAGCTCTCCGCCCGTGATCAGGATGAACGAGGTGGCAGCGCCGAAGATCGCGGAGACGGCGACCCCCGCGAGAACCAACGTCGTATTCGAGCCCGCCCGCCCGACGCGCGAGACGACGTAGGCGATAGTGACGGCGATCGAGGCCCCGACGAAAGCGAACACGGGCACCCAGCCGAATCCGTAGCTGCTCCCTCCGAGCGGCGAGATCACCGCGATTGCCGCGCCCAGCCCTGCACCGGCCGCGACGCCCAGCAGGAATGGGTCGGCTAGCGGGTTGCGGAAGACGCCCTGGTAGGCCGCCCCCGAGAAGGAGAGCGCCGCGCCCACCACGCCGGCCGTCAGCACCCGAGGCAGGCGGACATCGACGACGATGCGCTCCCACGACGCCGGCGCCGAGACGTCGAGCTCGATGAGCGGCAACTGGTCGATCAGTAGTGCAAGCGTCGTGCGGGCGGGGATCGCCGCCGCGCCCTGCGTCAGCGCGAAGGCGCCCACTGCAGCGAGCACGACCCAGCCGAGCGTGACCGGGCCAAAGCGTGCGAACGAACCTCGACGGTACGCGCCCGCCTCGGCGGCCGGGGTCTGCGGTGCCGGGGTTTGGGAGGTCGTCGACTGCAACGAAAACCCCCTCGATATCGCGAGGGGCCGCGGACAACGGCCGGCCGGAGCGGGATCGCTCTGGCGGTGCGTCGCTCGGTCCTCGCGAGCTCTGACACTGACGCAGCCGGTACTCTGGCTTCGCTGCTCCGTCGTCGTCGGGCGGCTCACAGTTGCGGGACAGCGCCGGAATTGCACCGGCTTCCCCGAATCTGCGTCGAGTGATCCGACCTTACCACGGGGCCGTGTACGCAGCCTGCTCCGTGCCCTCCCGTGCCTCGCGTTGACGGCAATCACGACTGTGAGTAACCTCGCTCGACCATGCAGAAGCTCTTCTCCGGTCGTACGAACGAGCGCCGCGATCTGATGATCGCGTCGACCCCGT